>Ga0209281_1000133_pt1 | contig 188455 bp, 162 predicted proteins | sample MedtruBG_FD_187514 | JGI IMG/M metagenome (GOLD analysis project Ga0209281, IMG submission 187514) | Root nodule microbial communities of legume samples collected from California, USA - Medicago truncatula BG (SPAdes) (version 2) | ecosystem: Host-associated > Plants > Roots > Nodule | place... | reverse complement strand
GAACGGCAGTCCGCTGCATAAATCTACGGTACAGGCTGTGAGCCTCAGGCCGGGCACGGCATGCGGACTGCATGGCAGGGAGAGCTGGCCGGCTCTCCCTGCACAGGAAGGATAATACAAGGCCGGGCAAGCGCTCGCGCCGCCCGGCCTAGCTGTGAGACCTAGCGCATCGCGCGTTTCAGGATACGCTCGGCCTGGCGCTGGAAGTCAGCCGCAGTCTCTTCCACGGTTTTCTGACCGTAGTCGATATACTGCAGGGAAGTACCAAACTGGGCCACTACCTGCGGATCGTCAAAGTAAGGCGATACCGTCAGCTTGGCAGGCAGGGACTGCGCCAGACGCAGGCCCGCAACCGACGGATCGTCCTCTTTGATGGTGCCATTAGCGGTCAGGGTCTCTACCGCCGCCTTGCTCAGCGGTACGCCGCGCTCAAGGCCCAGCGTCTCCGCTCCCTCTTTGCTGTTCAGCAGGAAGTTAATCAGCTGCGCCGCCTCTTTCGGATGCTTGGTCGATTTACCAATCGACAGCATCTGGGCCGGTTTAAAGAACAGACCCGCGTCGGTGGCGCCCGGCAGCATCGGGTAGCTGCCCAGCGCCAGCTTCGCCGGTGGCTTCAGGTTGTCAGAGTATTTGGTGATGGTGGAGTTCCACATGTAGGTGCCGCCCCATTCACCCTCGATCCACGGCTTCATCTCATACATGTTGCTCTTACCAAACGACGCGTAGTATTTGGTATCCGGCATCACGTGGTTGTCGACCAGATCCTTATAGGTCTGGAAAAACTCCACCCACTGCTCTTTGCTGTAGGCGAATTTTTTGGTCTTCTCGTCCACCGCTGGAATGTTGTACTTCTGGATCATGTAGGAGTTCAGCAGCGCCAGGGTGTCCTGATGCTCCAGCACCACCGGGTAGTACTGCTTGCCCAGCTTGCTCTCAAAGGTTTTGCCCGCCGCTTTCAGCTCGTCCCAGGTTTTAGGGTACTCAACGCCCGCTTTTTTCCAGGTCTCATCGTTGAAGTAGAAGACGCGCGCGGTCACGGAGATCGGGATCCCGTTCAGCTTGCCGTTGACGGTGGTCGACTTCAGCTCTTTCGGATCGAACTGGGTCAGATCGATCACGTCCTTCAGCTGGTTGAGATCGTAGAAGCCATCGCCGTTTTTAGAGAAGATCGGCAGCCAGTTCCAGTTGGTCTGCATCACGTCAGGCTCGGTGCCGCCAGCGATCTGCGTGGTCAGGCGGGAGAGGTGACCGTCCCAGCCGGTGTATTCTGATTTGACGTTAATGTCCGGATGCTGCTTGTGGAACTCCTCGATCGCCTTCAGCGTCACCTGGTGACGGCCATTACCGCCCCACCAGGACATACGCAGGTCGACGCTATCCGCCGCCTGTGAAGGAAGGGCGCTCAGGCCTAATGTGGCGGAGATTGCTGCGCTTAAAAGCACTTTTTTCATTTTTATACTCCAGTTAGAGAGAGATGTTCTGTTCAGTTTTCGCGTCAAAGATATGACACTTATCCATATCAAACTTAAAATAGACCTTACGGTTAAGGCCCTTTTCAATCATCGGTTTAGCTTCGTCGGACGGGATACGGGCGGTCAGCTCATAGTCGGCAACCTTGAGATAGACGAAGAACTCATGGCCCATGTTCTCGGTGCGCACCATCTCGCCGCTGCAGCAGCCTTCGGCGAACGGTTCATCGGAGAGGGAAACGAACTCCGGACGCACGCCGAAAAACACCGACTGGTTCTGATACGCGGCGACTTTCTCCTGCTGGCGCGCGTTCAGCGGCAGGCTCTCATCGCCGATGGTGATATGCAGGCGGCCCGCTTTATCGATCAGCTTGCCGGGCTTGATGTTCATCTCCGGCGCGCCAATAAAGCCCGCCACGAACATATTCTTCGGGTGGTGATAGAGATTGTCCGGGGTATCAACCTGCATGATATGCCCCAGCTTCATCACGCAGATGCGATCGCCCATGGTCATGGCTTCGGTCTGGTCATGTGTCACGTAGACGGTGGTGGCCGGTTTCCCGGACTTCTTCAGCTCCTTGTGCAGATCCGAAATACGGATGCGCATGGAGGCACGCAGTTTGGCGTCAAGGTTAGAGAGCGGTTCGTCAAACAGGAACACGTCCGGCTTTTTCACAATCGCCCGGCCTACCGCCACACGCTGGGCCTGGCCGCCGGAGAGCTGGCGCGGCAGGCGCTCCAGCAGCTCTTCCAGCTCAAGGATCTTCGCCGCTTCATCGACATATTTATCGATCTGCGCCTTCGGCATCTTGCTCAGCTTGAGGCCGAAGGCGAGGTTTTCCCGCACCGTCATGTGCGGATAAAGCGCATAGTTCTGGAACACCATCGCAATGCCGCGCTCTTTCGGCGCAAGGTTGTTGACGATCTTCTCCCCGATACGCACTTCGCCGCCGCTGATGGTCTCCAGCCCGGCCAGCATGCGCAGGGTCGTGGACTTGGCGCAGCCGGACGGCCCGACAATCACCATAAACTCCCCGTCAGCGATCTTCAGGTCGATACCATGTACCGCTTTAAAGCCGTTGGAGTACACTTTTTCCAGCTTGTTGAAAATAACTTCAGCCATGATATTTCCCTCTTAACCTTTAATTCCACTGCTGGTCACGCCCTGTACGAAGTAGCGTTGAGCCAGGAAGAAGACAATGATGGACGGCAGAATGGAGATACTCGCCATTGCCAGAATTTCGTTCCACGGCGCGCCTTCAGTCACGTCGATGGACATTTTCAGCGCCAGGGCAATCGGGTACTTATCCACGCTGTAGACGTAGATCAGCGGGCCGATAAAGTCGTTCATCGACCACATGAACTGGAACAGCGCCACCGAGATAATCGCCGGTTTCAGGATCGGCACCACCACGTACCACAGCACCTGAGCAGAGTTACAGCCGTCAATCTGCGCCGCCTCCTCCATGTCACGCGGCACGCCGCGCAGGAACTGGATCAGCATGAAGACGAAGAAGCCCTGAGTGGCAAAGGCCAGCGGCAGATAGAGCGGCATATAGCTGTTGAGCATGCCCATCTCACGGAACATCAGGTACTGCGGGATCAGCAGCACGGTGCTTGGCAGCAGCATGGTGGTGATCAGTGTGGCGAACCAAAACTTTTTCCACGGGATCTCGAAGCGAGCAAAGCCGTAGGCCACGATGGTGGAGGAGATAATGGTCAGGATCACTTTCGGGATCACATACTTGAAGGTGTTCAGCATGTAATGGCCGAAGTTATACTCGGTACCGGTTTTCCAGCCGTTGATGAAGCCATCCCAGGTGGCGTTGGCTGGCCACAGGCTCAGGGTGGTGAAGATCTCATGGTTAGGCTTGAACGCCGCAGAGAACATCCACACCAGCGGGTAGAGCATCAGCAGGCCAACGAACAGCAGGATCACGTAGCGGATGCTGGCGTTGATCTTCTCTTTACGCAAGGTACGCGCAACCTCCTGGTCAGCGATGCTTCTTGCCGTAGAAATTTGTTGGACGTCAGCCATTTTTGCCTCCCTTATCGGCGGAGTAGAAGACCCAGTATTTTGATGACTTAAAGGCAATGGAGGCGAAGACAGCCACCACCAGGAACAGTACCCACGCCAGCGCCGCGCCGTAGCCCATATCGAAATACTTAAAGGCGGTGTCGTAGATGTAGAGCGAGAAGAGATAGGTGTAGTAGGTTGGGCCGCCGCCGGTAATGACGTACGGGCCGGTAAACTCCTGGAACGCCTGAGTGGTCTGCATAATGAAGTTGAAGAAGATCACCGGCGTAATCAGCGGTACGGTCACCTTCATAAACATCTGCCACTTCGACGCGCCATCGATCATCGCCGCCTCATACTGCGACTGGGGTACGTTTTGCAGCGCGGCGAGGAAGATCACCATGGCAGAACCGAACTGCCAGACGCGCAGCAGGGTCACGGACATCAGCGCCAGCGATGGCTCACCCAGCCAGTTCACCGGATCGAGGCCGAAGACGCCGATAAAGCTGTTCAGCAGGCCGTCGATGGCAAACAGGGCGCGCCACAGCACGGCGATGGCAACGGAGCTGCCCAGGATGGATGGAATGTAGTACGCGGTACGGAAGAAGCCGATGCCGCGTAATTTAAAGTTAAGAACAAACGCAATCCCCAGCGCGAAGGCGAGCTTCAGCGGGATAGTTAAAAAGACGTAGGCAAAGGTGACCCCCATCGATTTCCAGAACAGGGAGTCTTCGGTCAGCATGTAACGGTAGTTTTCAATCCCGTTAAATACCGGCGGACTCATTAAGTCATACTCAGTAAAACTGAGGAAAAACGAGGAAACGAAGGGAAAGGCCGTAAAGACGATCAACCCGATGATATAGGGCGATATCCAGGCCAATCCCAGCAGTCTGTTTTCATTCATATATACCTGCCTGGGTGTATGATTGCTTTTTAAAACGGTGTTTTAATTTATCTTATTGCGATTTATTTCTGCGTCATTCGATTAATTATGGAAATGTGATCAAAGTCGAAACGACGTTTCAATAAGGTGAGCCAGGTGACATTTCCGGTGCGCCCGCCGGGTAAGTGCCTGGATAAATGAATGATTAACGCGCTAATGATTTGATATAAATAAAAACGCCCTCGCGGCGGAGGGCATCGATTTTGTAGGTCGGGTAAGGCGAGAGCCGCCACCCGACATAGCGGTGATTAATATGCTGTGAGGAAATCCTCACGCACCGGCGTAAAGGTATCGAGCAGGGTACCCGCTTTTAAGCAGACGCAGCCGTGCACGATGTTTGGCTCTTTATAGAGAGTATCCCCGGCGCGAACGATATGTTTCTCATCGCCGATGGTAAATTCAAACTCGCCGGATAAAACATAGGTAAGCTGTTCATGAGGGTGGTTATGCAGCGGGCCAACCGCGCCTTCGCTAAAATTCACCTCTACCGCCATCATTTTGCCCGAATGGGCCAGAATACGCCGGGTAACGCCATTGCCCAGATCGTCGAGCTGGGTCTGCTGGTGAAAAGTAAACATGAGAGCGTCCTATAGTAAAATAGTTTAAGAGTAAAACAATGTTTCATTAAATTTATATCAGCCAGCGTTAAAAAGAAACGCGACGCCTAATAAGTGGAAAGCCGATCACAAGTTTGCTTTCACGGGCGGATAACAGGGGAGAGGAACGATGAAAACGATAGGACTGCTGGGCGGCATGAGCTGGGAATCGACCATTCCCTACTACCGTCTGATTAATGAAGGAATAAAGGCCCGGCTGGGTGGGCTGCACTCTGCCAGCCTGCTGCTGCACAGCGTCGATTTTCATGATATTGAGGCCTGCCAGTCGAGCGGCGACTGGGACAAGGCGGGCGAGATACTTGCCAGCGCCGCCGCAGGGCTTGAGCGCGCCGGAGCCGAGGGGATCGTGCTCTGTACCAACACCATGCATAAGGTCGCCAGTCAGATCGAGGATCGTTGCAGCGTGCCGTTTTTGCACATCGCCGACGCCACCGCCCGGGCGATCCAGAAAGCCAACCTGCAACAGGTGGCGCTGCTGGGTACCCGTTACACCATGGAGCAGGATTTCTACCGCGGGCGAATGCGTGACGCCTACGGTATTGAGACCCCTGTCCCGGACGGAGAGGATCGCAGTAAGGTTAACCAGATCATCTTTGACGAGCTATGCCTGGGCACCTTTAGCGCGCCGTCGCGGGCCTACTTTATCGATCTGATCGCGCGGATGGCGGATCAGGGGGCGCAGGGGGTGATCTTCGGCTGCACCGAAATTGGCCTGCTGGTCTCTCAGGATCAAAGCCCCATCCCGGTGTTTGATACCGCCGCGCTGCACGCCGCCGACGTCGTTGACTTTATGCTGGACTAACGCTCAGCCAGCACCGCTTCTAACGGCGCGATAATGCGCGACACGGTCTGCTGCAAATGGGCGGAGAAGGCATCCACCAGCGCGGAGGCGGGGCGGTGCAGGGGGCGGATCAGGCTGACGGTAAAGGGTACGTCGATGCTGAAGGGCCTGACCACTACGCCGCTGCTGGCATAGTCGAGGGCGGTAAGCGGGTTGACCACCGACACGCCGACGCCAGCGCGGACCATTGCGCAGACGCTGGCGGCGCTGTGGGTCTCTACTACCATGCGGCGTTTCACCTGGTGCTCGCTGAACAGGGCATCCAGCAGCTGGCGATAGCTGTCCGAGCGCGACAGGCTAATGTAGTTTTCGCCCTGAAAATGCTGGGGGGTAAGCACCTTGTGCCGCGCCAGTGGGTGTCCGGCGGGCAGGACGCATACCTCGTTGAGAGTCAGCAGCGGCGTGCGCTCGGTCCCGGCGGGGGCGCTCAGGGTTTCGGTCAAGCCGAGGTCATGACGCTGGGCAGAGAGCCACTCCTCCAGCAACGGCGACTCCTGCGGCACCACGTTAAGGCTCACCTCCGGGTAGCGGGCCAGAAAGGGTTGCAGCAGCAGGGGAAGAAACGACTGAGAGAAGACCGGCAGGCAGACGATAGACAGCTCCCCCTGACGGAACTCCCGCAGGCTCTCGGCAGCGCTGACGATGCGATCCAGGCCGTACCATGAGCGTTGCACCTCCTCAAACAGGCGCAGACCCTGCACCGTGGGGTGCAGTCGTCCCCGCGAACGTTCAAACAGCGTCAGGCCAATCACCTTTTCAAAGCGCGCCAGCTCCCGGCTCACGGTGGGCTGCGAGGTGTGCAGCAAACGGGCGGCCTCGGTCAGATTCCCGGCGGTCATCACGGCGTGGAAAATTTCGATATGGCGAAGATTAACGGCGGGCATTGGCTTTCCTGCGGCGCAAGGTATATCAGATATGAATAGAATCGTAACATAACGATATTTTTTATTCCCTTTGCCCTGTGGCGTAATAGTGAAAAATGATGATGGAGTTCGCCATGCCACGCCCGTTAAATAACACCGATACCGCGCTCACTGCCGCCAACCTGCACAGCCTGGTAGCTGAATTTGGCTGCCCGGTCTGGGCCTACGACGCCGAAATTATCCGCCGCCGTATTGCCCAGCTGGCCCAGTTTGACGTGGTGCGTTTCGCCCAGAAGGCGTGCTCCAATATTCATATTCTGCGCCTGATGCGCGAGCAGGGCGTCAAGGTGGATTCGGTATCGCTGGGCGAGATCGAGCGCGCGCTGGCGGCAGGCTATCAGCCGCAGAACGGTGCGGATGAGATCGTCTTTACCGCTGATGTGATCGACCCGCCGACGATGGCCCGCGTGCATGAGCTACAGATCCCGGTTAACGCCGGATCGGTGGATATGCTGGCCCAGCTGGGCGAGATCTCGCCGGGTCACCGCGTCTGGCTGCGGGTTAACCCTGGCTTCGGCCATGGTCACAGCCAGAAAACCAATACCGGCGGCGAGAACAGCAAGCACGGCATCTGGTACAGCGATCTGCCCGCCGCGCTGGAGGTGATGCAGCGCTACCAGCTTAAGCTGGTGGGAATTCATATGCATATCGGCTCGGGCGTGGACTATGGTCATCTTGAGCAGGTCTGCGGCGCGATGGTCAGCCAGGTCATTGAGTTCGGTCAGGATCTGGAGGCGATCTCCGCCGGTGGCGGGCTGTCGATCCCCTATCGTGAAGGGGAAGAGGCGATCGATACCGATCACTACTTTGGCCTGTGGAACAGCGCCCGGGAAAAAATTGCCGCCCACCTGGGGCATCCGGTAAAGCTGGAGATCGAGCCGGGACGTTTCCTGGTCGCCGAATCCGGCGTGCTGGTGGCGCAGGTGCGCAGCGTCAAAGCGATGGGCAACCGTCACTTTGTGCTGATCGATGCGGGCTTTAACGATCTGATGCGCCCGGCGATGTACGGCAGCTATCACCACATCAGCGCTATGGCAGCAGACGGTCGCGATCTGACGGCTGAGCCACTCATTGATACCGTAGTGGCCGGTCCGCTGTGTGAATCTGGAGATGTCTTTACCCAGCAGGCGGGCGGGGAAGTTGAAACCCGCGCCCTGCCTGTGGTGGTGCCGGGAGATTACCTGGTGCTGCATGATACCGGAGCCTATGGCGCATCGATGTCATCCAACTACAACAGCCGTCCGCTGCTGCCGGAGGTGCTGTTTGACAACGGCGCGGCGCGGCTGATCCGCCGTCGGCAGACCATCGACGAGCTGCTGGCGCTGGAGCTGCTGTAAGACGATGAGCCTGACGATCCTGCCTCTGTACGACGCGCCGCACTTTGCGGACCAGGTAACCGACTGGCTATGGCAGGCCTTTGGCGACACGCTGTCGCGGGATTTTTTTGCCAGCGTGGTTGCCCACAGTCAGCAGCCTGAGGCGTTGCCTGTGACGTTCATTGCCACTGAAGGCGAGAGGCTGTTAGGCACGGTGGGGCTCTGGCGCTGCGATCTTATCAGCCGCCAGGATCTTTGGCCCTGGCTGGCGGCGCTGTATGTTGATGAGGCCGCGCGCGGGCAGGGGCTGGCGGGCAGGCTCCAGCAGCACGTGAAGGATTACGCCCGCGAACGGGGCTTTACCCAGCTGCATCTCTACTCCGCCTGCCGCGATTTTTACGAGCGTTTTGGCTGGCACTATATCGGTGACGGCCTGGATTACCCGGCCACCACGGTGCACCTCTACCGCTGCGCGCTTTAGCTCTCCTGCGGTGTGCCCACCGAGTGACGGCGCACCAGCGTCGGGCTAAAGAGGTGGGTGATCTCCGGCAGGGGCTGCTCTTTCGCCAGCGCCAGCGCCAGCTCTGCGGCCTGGGTTGCCATTGTGATAATCGGGTAGCGCACGGTGGTCAGGCGCGGACGGACGTAGCGGGAGATCAGCACGTCATCAAAGCCAATCAGCGAAATCTCGCCCGGCACCTCAATGCCGTTATCGTTTAATACGCCCATCGCCCCGGCGGCCATCGAGTCGTTATAGCAGGCAACGGCGGTAAAGTGCCTGCCACGCCCGAGCAGCTCGGTCATCGCCTGCTCGCCGCCGCTCTCATCCGGCTCGCCCCAGGTCACCAGCCTGTCGTTACAGGGCAGGCCGTTCTCCCGCAGCGCATCGTAATAGCCCTGAAGGCGATCTTCCGCATCGGAGATGGCATGGTTAGAGCAGAGATAGCCAATTTTGGTATGTCCCTGCTGGATAAGATGCCGGGTCGCCAGCCATGCGCCGTAGCGATCGTCCAGCGCCACGCAGCGCTGCTCATAGCCAGGCAGAATACGGTTGATCAGCACCATGCCGGGCATCTGATCCATCAGCGCAGCTAACTCTTCATTGGGAATGCTTTTGGCGTGCACCACCAGCGCCGCGCAGCGGTGGCGCATCAGCTGCTCAATGGCGCGCCGCTCTTTCTGTTCATTATGGTAGCCGTTACCGATCAGTAAAAAGTTACCGGTATGGTAAGCCACCTGCTCTACGGCTTTGACCATGGCACCAAAAAAGGGATCGGAGACGTCGCCGACCACCAGTCCGAGGGTCTCCGTCGACTGCTGGGCCAGCGCACGGGCGTTGGCGTTGGGATGATAGTTGAGTGACGCCATGGCGCTCTGTACCGCCTGCCGGGAAGCGTCGCTGGCTTTGGGGGAACTGTTAATAACGCGCGACACCGTGGCGACGGAGACACCTGCGAGCTTTGCAACATCCTTTATGGTCGCCATTCTGAACCTTCTTTGATGGGTAAGCGTTTACACCCGGTTAAGTGTTGCGGAAAAGTGCGGCAGGTTCAAGGCTCTTGCTTTTCTGAAGTGCGCAAACGTGAGCCAAAGCGCATGTGCAGTGTGAAACCGTTACACCGTTTTACCGGGCAAATAAAACAGAAAAAGGGTAATTCAAACCTTTAGTTACACTTTGCGATGAGCTGTTGCGATTGTTCCCTGGCATCCACTGGGGGGAGGGGCCACAATCAAGATCCCAGAGGTATTGATTGGTGAGATTTCAGTACGTATAGAGTACTCACTTTTTGCACCAACCTGCGCGGATGCGCAGGTTTTTTTTCGCCCCGATTTTGCCGCCCGCTACACTTCTCGTGTAATCTGCCACAATCTGCCATACCCAAACGACTGACACAGGAAGTTAATGATGCTGGGATTTTTCCGTACCCTCTTCCGTCTGCTTTATCGCGTAGAGCTCACGGGCAATACGCAGGCGCTGAGCGGCGAGCGCGTCCTTATTACCCCAAACCACGTCTCCTTTATTGACGGTATTCTACTGGCGCTGTTCTTACCGGGGCGTCCGGTTTTCGCGGTCTATACCTCAATTAGCCAGAGCTGGTACATGCGCGCCCTGTCGGGCATGATCGACTTTGTTCCGCTCGATCCCACCAAGCCAATGTCGATCAAGCAGCTGGTGCGGCTGATCGAAAGCGGGCGACCGGTGGTGATCTTCCCTGAGGGGCGTATCTCCGTCTCTGGCTCGTTAATGAAAATTTATGACGGGGCGGCCTTTGTGGCGGCTAAATCGCGAGCAACGGTGATCCCGGTGCGCATCGAAGGCGCAGAGCTGACCTTCTTTAGCCGCCTGAAGGGGCTGGTGAAGCAGCGCCTTTTCCCACGTATTAGGCTGCATATCCTGCCGCCGACGCAGCTGCCGATGCCCGATGCCCCGCGCGCCCGCGATCGCCGCAGGCTGGCGGGTGAGATGCTGCATCAGATCATGATGGAAGCGCGCATGGCCGTGCGCCCGCGGGAAACGCTGTTCGAAGCCCTGCTGGCGGCGCAGTACCGCTACGGCGCGGGCAAGAACTGCGTCGAGGATATCAATTTCAAGCCCGATACCTACCGCAAGCTGCTGACCAAAACGCTGTTTGTGGCGCGCATCCTGGATAAGTACAGCGCCCAGGGCGAAAAAATTGGTCTGATGCTGCCCAACGCGGGCATCGCGGCGGCGGTGATATTCGGCGCCATCGCCCGAGGACGCATCCCGGCCATGATGAACTACACGGCAGGGGTGAAGGGGCTGGGCAGCGCCATTACCGCCGCGCAGATCAAAACCATTTTTACCTCCCGCCAGTTTATGGAGAAGGGCAAGCTCTGGCATCTCCCGGAGCAGTTGACCCAGGTGCGCTGGATCTATCTGGAAGATCTGAAGGGCGAAGTGACTACCGCCGATAAGCTGTGGATCTTCGGCCATCTGCTGATGCCGCATCTGGCCCAGGTGCCGCAGCAGCCGGAAGATGACGCGCTGGTGCTCTTCACCTCCGGTTCCGAGGGTAATCCGAAAGGGGTGGTGCACAGTCATAAAAGCATTCTCGCTAACGTGGAGCAGATTCGCACCATCGCGGACTTTACCGCCCGGGATCGCTTTATGTCGGCCCTGCCGCTGTTCCACTCCTTTGGCCTGACCGTGGGGCTCTTTACCCCGCTGCTGACCGGGGCAGAGGTCTTTCTCTATCCCAGCCCGCTGCACTACCGTATCGTGCCGGAGCTGGTTTATGACCGTAACTGCACCGTGCTGTTTGGCACCTCGACCTTCCTTGGGCACTATGCCCGCTTTGCCAACCCTTACGACTTCTACCGCCTGCGCTACGTGGTCGCCGGGGCGGAAAAACTACAGGAGAGCACCCGCCAGCTCTGGCAGGATAAGTTCGGCCTGCGGGTGCTGGAGGGCTACGGCGTCACCGAGTGCGCGCCGGTGGTCTCGATCAACGTGCCGATGGCGGCGAAGCCGGGTACGGTGGGGCGTATTCTGCCAGGCATGGACGCGCGCCTGATGGCGGTGCCGGGCATTGAAGAGGGCGGCAGACTCCAGCTGAAGGGGCCGAACATCATGACCGGCTACCTGCGCGTTGAGAATCCTGGCGTGCTTGAACGCCCGGCGGCAGAGAACGCCGAGGGTGTGAGCGAACCCGGCTGGTATGACACCGGGGATATCGTGCGCTTCGATGAGCAGGGCTTTGTGCAGATCCAGGGCCGGGCCAAGCGCTTCGCCAAAATCGCCGGGGAGATGATCTCGCTGGAGATGGTAGAGCAGCTGGCGCTCATGGCCTCGCCGGACAAAATGCACGCTACGGTTGTGAAGAGCGACGCCAGCAAAGGCGAGGCGCTGGTGATGTTTACCACCGACAGCGAGCTGACCCGTGAGACGTTGCTTAAGCAGGCGCGTGCACAGGGCGTGCCGGAGCTGGCCGTGCCGCGAGATATCCGTTTCCTGAAGCAGCTGCCGGTGTTGGGCAGCGGCAAACCGGATTTTGTTACCCTAAAGAGCAAACTCGACGAGGCGGAAGCGGAACATGCATGAGCCAGTAAGCACGAACAACTCTCTCCTGTCGAAGGGGATGCTGGCGGTCACCGCCGCCCAGTTCCTCTCGGCGTTTGGTGACAACGCCCTGCTGTTTGCCACCCTGGCGCTGCTCAAGGCGGAGTTTTATCCCGACTGGAGCCAGCCAATCCTGCAGATGGTGTTTGTAGGTGCTTACATACTCTTCGCCCCCTTTGTCGGTCAGGTGGCGGACAGCTTTGCCAAGGGGCGGGTGATGATGTTCGCTAACGGGCTGAAGCTACTCGGCGCGCTGAGTATCTGCGTGGGCCTAAACCCGTTTGTTGGTTATACGCTGGTGGGCATTGGCGCGGCGGCCTACTCTCCGGCCAAATACGGCATCCTCGGCGAGCTCACCACTGGCGATAAGCTGGTGAAGGCCAACGGCCTGATGGAATCTTCGACTATCGCCGCCATCCTGCTTGGCTCGGTAGCCGGGGGCGTGCTGGCGGACTGGCATGTGCTGGCGGCGCTCGGCGTCTGCGCCCTGGTCTACGCCGGGGCGGTGGTAGCGAACCTGCTGATCCCCAAACTGCCTGCGGCACGGCCTGGTCAGAGCTGGCGTTTTGCCCCGATGACCCAGAGCTTCTTTCACGCCTGTAAAACGCTGTGGCTGAATGGCGAAACCCGCTTCTCGCTGGTGGGCACCAGCCTGTTCTGGGGCGCGGGGGTGACGCTGCGCTTCCTGCTGGTGCTATGGGTGCCGGTGGCGCTCGGCATCAACGATAACGCGACGCCAACCTACCTTAACGCTATGGTGGCGGTGGGTATCGTTGTCGGCGCGGGCGTGGCGGCGAAGCTGGTGACGTTGGAGAAGGTGGCTCGCTGCATGCCTGCCGGGATCCTTATCGGCGTGGTGGTGACGCTCTTTTCGTTACAACATGCACTGCTGCCTGCCTACGGTCTGCTGGTGCTCATCGGCATCCTGGGCGGGTTTTTCGTCGTGCCGCTCAATGCGCTTTTGCAGGAGCGCGGGAAACGTTCCGTCGGGGCGGGCAACGCCATCGCGGTGCAGAACCTGGGTGAGAACGCGGCGATGCTGCTGATGCTGGGGCTGTATTCGCTGGCGGTGAAGGCGGGTGCGCCGGTGGTCGGCGTCGGGGTAGGCTTTGGCGTGCTGTTTGCGCTGGCGATTGCTGGCCTGTGGCTGTGGCAGCGCCGTCGATAAAAAAATATGCCCGGCCGGCGTATTCCGCCGGGCAATTCACTTACGGTGCTGGGTAGGTATAAACCTTATGCACCGCTTCAATCTCCGCTAATACCTCTTCGCTCAGCTCCAGATAGAGGCTCTCAACGTTGGTTTTTAGCTGCTCCATAGTCGTGGCGCCCAGCAGGGTGCTGGCCACGAACGGCTGACGGCGGACAAAGGCCAGCGCCATCTGCGCCGCGTCCAGATTATGCCGTTTAGCAATATCCACGTAGGCAGCGATCGCTTTTTGCGTCTGCTCGCCGCTGTAGCGCGTAAAGCGGCTAAACAGCGTGTTACGTGCCCCGGCGGGCTTCGCACCGTTCAGGTATTTGCCGGTCAGCGTACCGAAGGCCAGGCAGGAGTAGGCCAGCAGTTCAACGCCCTCAAACTGGCTCACCTCTGACAGACCGACCTCAAAGCTGCGGTTAAGCAGGCTATAGGGGTTCTGGATGGTAACGATGCGCGGCAGATCGTGCTTATCCGCCAGGTGCAGATAGCGCATCACGCCAAACGCCGTTTCGTTTGAGACGCCAATGTAGCGGATCTTGCCTGCCCGCTGACACTCGGTCAGCGCTTCCAGCGTGTCGAGAATGGTGACGGCGGGGGCGGATTCGGCCCACTCATAGCCCAGCTTGCCAAAGCAGTTGGTCGGACGCTGCGGCCAGTGGACCTGGTAGAGATCGAGATAGTCGGTTTGCAGGCGTTTCAGGCTGGCATCCAGCGCTTCACGGATATTCTTGCGATCCAGCACCTGATTCTGGCGAATGCCGCTGTCGTTATTGCGGCTCGGCCCGCTTACTTTGGAGGCGATAACCAGTTTTTCACGGTTGCCGTGCTTCGCCAGCCAGTTGCCGACGTAGGTCTCGGTTAAACCCTGCGTCTCCGGGCGCGGCGGCACGGGGTACATCTCTGCCACATCGATCAGGTTGATACCCTGGGCTACGGCGTAATCAAGCTGTGCATGGGCCTCGGCTTCGCTGTTCTGCTCACCAAAGGTCATTGTGCCCAGCCCCAGCGTGCTTATCTCAAGCGAGCTGTGAGGGATACGGTGATAATGCATAGCCGGCTTCCTTGTTTTTTAACAACGTCAGGGGCTTCCTGACAAAGGAATATAAACATGGCAGAGGGGAGGCAAAAGGGGAAGAGAAAAATCAAAAGGCCAGCAGATTGCTGACCTTAGCACTTATCGTTCGATAATTTGCGACACGTCATCACGGTTAATCTGCATCTCGTTGCCCTGCAGGTCGCGATAGCTGACCAGCCCGGTATCATCATCTACTGCTGGCTTGCCTTCGGTCAGGATCATACGGCCATCTTTCGTCGCCATCACGTAGTCGCTGCTGCATCCTGAAACTGCGCAGGCTAAACCCACTGCGGAAATCACTACTGCCCATTTTTTCACGGCTTTTCTCCTTCTCAAGGCCAAAATCTGTATTGAGTGTAGTAATAACGCATGGATACGAAAGGAAAAAGCGGGAAAATCTTAAAAGACTACAAGAAATAGCGGCATTCGCCACGGTTTACCATACGCATAGCATGGTAATATTTTCGAGCTGTAATTAACGTTACAAGTAACGGAGAAGGAGAGATGGAGATACGCGTGAAAACGCTTGAGGAGAAGGTCGAGTCGCTGGTAACGGATGTCGCCGTGATTAAATCTAACTATGCAACGAAGGAGGACGTTTCAACCATCAGGGTAGAAATAGCAGAGACTAACGTCAGGATTGCAGATGTAAAGGCCGAGCTCCGTAGTACGCTTAGAGCTCTGGTGACGACGATCGTTGGCTCAATGATTGCGATTACCGGCGTCGCTTCAGGCGTCATCATCAAATTTCTCGCCCATTGAGCGGGATGGCTCTGCCGTAGCGGGGGAGCGAGAGATAAAAGGTAAAAAGTAACGGAGAAGGAGAGATGGAGATACGCGTGAAAACGCTTGAGGAGAAGGTCGAGTCGCTGGTAACGGATGTCGCCGTGATTAAGTCCAACTATGCAACGAAGGAGGATACGTCTGCAATCAGAATTGAAGTTGCCAACGTCAAAGCTGAGCTACATAGCGTTATCAGGACTCAGGCTATGGCGATCATTGGTTCAATGATTGCAATTACCGGCGTCGCTTCAGGCGTCATCATCAAATTTCTCGCCCATTGATCGAGTGATGGCTCTGTCGTAGCGGGGGAGCGAGAGATAAAATGGTAAAAAGTAACGGAGAAGGAGAAATGGAGATACGCGTCAAAACGCTTGAGGAGAAAGTAGAGTCGCTGGTAACGGATGTCGCCGTGATTAAGTCCAACTATGCAACGAAGGAGGATATCTCAACAATCAGAGTAGAGATAACAGGAACCAGACTAGAGATAGCGGAAACCAAGGCTAAGGTTTCTGACGTCAAAGCTGAGTTACATAGTGTTATCAGGACTCAGGCTATGACAATTATTGGCTCAATGATTGCGATTACCGGCGTCGCTTCAGGCGTCATCATCAAATTTCTCGCCCATTAATGCAGCGATGGCTCCCCCGGAGCGGGGGAGCGAGAGATCGCAGCGGATTCTTTTGATTACGCAATTGGGCATATTAAGTTACTCTACTCCCTGTTTATCATAGGGATAATAATGAAAAGCACTAGCAAAATTAGCCCGCTATTACTGGTTGCTTCAATAACCTTTCTCGCTGGCTGTCCAGGCTCGGGCGACAGATTAAAAGCCGATGAAACAGCGGCCGTCAGTAAGATTGGGGAAAACATATGCTTCCAGGTTCCAGATGCCGGTCGCTACCAGCCTACTCTTATCGCCATAAATCCGCGTGGCACCCCTCCGCAAAAACTAAAATTCACAGACTCACCCGCGCTAGCCATAGAAAATGGGAAGCTATGTATATCCCCTGACTTTTATCACTTCCCGGAAAAAGGGCAGTACATCGTGCAGTACATACTGGAAGCGCCTGGCGATCGTGCGTCACAACGAAGCGTGGTAACAGGGATTGAGTTCTCAGACGGGCATGTTGAAAGCATACCGCTTAACGAAGGTGAAACGACGCGCCAGGGTAAGTAGCGATGGCTCCCCCGGAGCGGGGGAGCGAGAGATCACAGCGGATTCTTTTTATTGCGCAACAGGTTCAGGGTCTCGACGGCAATCGAGAAGAACATGGCGAAATAGATATAGCCTTTCGGCACGTGGATGCCAAAACTCTCCAGCATGAGCGTAAAGCCAACCAGGATCAGGAACGACAGAGCCAGCATCTTTACCGATGGGTGACGATCGACAAATTCACCGATAGGGCGGGCGGCAAACATCATCACGCCGACGGAGATCACCACCGCCGCCATCATAATGAACAGATGATCCGACAGACCCACCGCCGTAATGACCGAGTCGAGGCTAAAGATAATATCCAGCATCATGATCTGCACGATGGCACCGAGGAAAGAGTGAACGTTGGTTTTCAGCCCCTCCTCTTCACCTTCGATCGTTTCATGGATCTCCTTGCTGGCCTTCCAGATCAGGAACAGACCGCCGAGCAGCAGGATCAGATCGCGAGCGGAGACCGCATGATCGAAAGCGCTGAACAGCGGCGTCGTCAGCCGGGTCACCCATGAGATAGAGGCCAGCAGTGCCAGACGCATCAGCATTGCGCCTGCCAGGCCAATACGCCGGGCATGGTTGCGCTGTGCGGTTGGAAGTTTAGCGACGACCAGAGAGAGGAAAATAATATTGTCGATCCCGAGCACAATCTCCAGCAGCGTCAGCGTACCGAGCGCGAGCCAGGCGTTGGGATCGGTTATCCATGCAAATAACATCGTAAAGTCCTGCCAAAAAAAGAAGCGCTAATTATAAGCCTCCGGCAGGCGAGGGCAAAAAATTTAATATCCCTGCAACAAAAAATGCCGGGCCAGCAGTGCGCGAGTGAAGTTCTTTTTCAGATAGAAGCCGCGCGGCAGCGTCAGAATCGGCTGGCCATGCTGGCCCACCGCCTCGGTCAGGGCCTTGCTGTTCGCCGCTTTTGGGCGAAGCTGTAGCACCTCGCCATGACGGGCGGTAATGCTCTCTACCTGACCCAGCACGATAAGATCCATCAGCTCCTCCCAGTCCATGCGCAGCTGCTGCTCTTCCTGCTCGCTGGGACTCCACAGCAGCGGCGAGCCAACCCGGCGGCTGGCGACAGGGATCTCCCGCGAGCCCTCTACCGGGATCCACAGCACCCGCTTCAGCTTGTGACGCACGTGGCTGCTCTCCCATGTGACGCCGCTGTTGCCGGTCAGCGGCGCAACGCAAACGAAGGTTGTCTCCAGCGGACGGCCCAGGCTATCCACCGGAATGGTCTTCAGCTCGACCCCTAGCGCAGCGAAATCTTGCTCAGGCTTGCTGCCCGCGCTCGCCCCTAGCCAGCGCTCCAGCAGCACCCCGGTCCAGCCCTTATCACGCTTGAAGTCTGCCGGAACCGGCAGTCCAGCCAGCGCACCCAGCTCGCCAAGAGTCAGCCCGGCCAACCGCTGCGCCTGCTCAAGCAGGGCGCTTTCTGAGTCCGGCGGAGAGGTAAAAGGAGAGAGCGGCAGCATATGTACAACCTCTGGTTAAAAAATGAACACCAATAGTGCACAGGGGGCAACACGATAGATTTTTTCCCGCAGCGATAAACAACGCAATGATTTTTAGGATTTTTTTCCCTTGCGCGCTCTTTGTTGCGCAACGGCTCACAATGTTTTCCAATTCTGGTCACTGACAATGAACAGGATCTTACACCATGTTATCCACAGAAAAGTGGGATAAGTGAGAAAAACCCGCACTACTGTTTCCATTTACAGCCTTGACGTGCGACCAAAATCGAATTTTCGCACAAATTGTGCTTAACTTATTGGCACAAACTGTGGATAAAACCGACTCTGTTCGATCTTTCATCAGTTGTCGGATCGTGCCTGTGATACACATCACATAATGATGCCGATAGCATAAAGATCGTGATATAACCTAATGAATAGTCCCAAATTATTTTTACGAGTGATAAACTGATTGTTCAGGGCCGTCAGGGTTTTCCCGGAGTAATTCCGTACTTCTGCACAACTCTATCCACAGAAATCGTGAATAAAACCGCCGCCGGTGCGCCCATTCTGTTTATAACTCAGGTGATAATTGTGAGTTATTCAAATGTTATTCGGTTATAGCGCATTGAGAGAGTGGTTTACCGTATCTCACGAGTGTGAAACAATCGTTTAATTCAGGTTTATTTTGAGGTAGTCCGGTGATTGATGACGATGGCTACCGCCCAAATGTGGGTATCGTAATCTGTAATCGACAAGGCCAGGTTATGTGGGCCAGGCGCTTCGGTCAGCACTCATGGCAGTTTCCCCAGGGCGGTATCAACCCTGGAGAGTCCCCGGAGCAGGCTATGTACCGGGAGCTGTTCGAAGAGGTGGGGCTGAGCCGTAAGGATGTACGTATTCTTGCTTCGACCCGCAGCTGGTTGCGTTACAAGTTACCAAAACGTTTGGTGCGTTGGGACACAAAGCCGGTTTGTATCGGCCAAAAACAGAAGTGGTTTCTTTTGCAGTTGATCAGCAACGATGCGGATATCAATATGCAAACCAGCAGTACCCCTGAGTTTGATGGCTGGCGCTGGGTAAGCTACTGGTATCCTGTTCGTCAGGTTGTCTCGTTTAAGCGCGATGTTTATCGTCGGGTGATGAAGGAGTTTGCAAGTGTGGTCATGGCGCTGGCAGAGAGCACCCCAAAGCCACAACACTCTCCTGCCTGGCGACGTAAGAGAGGATAAGCCATACATATCATGCTCACCCGGTTACGAGAAATAGTTGAGAAAGTTGCCAGCGCGCCGCGCCTTAACGAGGCGCTGGATATTCTGGTGACGGACATCTGTCTGGCGATGGATACCGAAGTCTGTTCGGTCTACCTCGCCGATCACGACAGACGCTGCTATTACCTGATGGCGACGCGCGGTTTGAAAAAGCCGCGCGGTCGCACCATCACGCTCGCATTCGATCAGGGTATCGTCGGTCTGGTAGGCAGGCTGGCGGAGCCGATTAACCTCGCCGACGCGCAAAAGCACCCCAGCTTTAAATACATTCCCTCGGTAAAAGAGGAGCGGTTCCGCGCCTTCCTTGGCGTGCCGATTATCCAGCGGCGCCAGCTGCTGGGCGTGCTGGTGGTGCAACAGCGCGAGCTGCGCCAGTTTGATGAGAGCGAAGAGTCATTCCTGGTCACGCTGGCCACCCAGATGGCGGCGATCCTCTCCCAGTCACAGCTTACCGCTCTGTTTGGTCAGTATCGCCAGACGCGTATTCGTGCCCTGCCTGCCGCACCCGGCGTTGCCATCGCCGAGGGGTGGATGGATGCCACGCTGCCGCTGATGGAGCAGGTCTACGAGGCCTCGACGCTGGACACCGCCCTTGAGCGCGAGCGGCTCACCGGTGCGCTGGAAGAGGCCGCCGGCGAGTTTCGTCGCTACAGCAAGCGCTTCTCTGCCGGGCAGCAGAAAGAGACGGCGGCCATCTTCGATCTCTATTCGCACCTGCTGTCGGACGCCCGCCTCAGACGCGAGCTGTTCGACGAGGTCGATCGCGGTTTCGTGGCCGAGTGGGCGGTGAAAAAGGTCATCGGACGCTTTGCCGAACAGTTTGCCGCTCTCTCCGATGGTTATCTCAAGGAGCGTGCTGGCGATCTGCGCACGCTGGGGCAGCGCCTGCTGTTCCACCTCGACGATAGCCTACAGGGCCCTAATACCTGGCCCGAGCGCTTTGTGCTGGTCGCTGACGAGCTCTCTGCTACCACGCTGGCCGAGCTGCCTCACGATCGGCTGGTGGGCGTCGTAGTACGCGACGGCGCGGCCAACTCCCACGCGGCGATTATGGTGCGCGCGCTGGGCATCCCAACGGTCATGGGGGCCGATATTCAGCCCTCGGTACTGCATCGTCGTACGCTGGTGGTGGACGGCTACCGGGGGGAGCTGCTGGTCGATCCTGAGCCGATCCTGCTTCAGGAGTACCAGCGTCTCATCACCGAAGAGAACGAGCTAAGCAAGCTCGCGGAGGATGAGGTTAACCTTCCCGCTCAGCTGAAAAGCGGCGATCGGGTTAAGGTGATGCTCAACGCTGGGCTGAGTCCTGCGCATGAGGAGCAGCTTGGCAGCCGTATTGACGGCATTGGCCTCTACCGAACTGAAATCCCGTTTATGCTGCAAAGCGGCTTCCCCTCCGAAGAGGAGCAGGTGGCCCAGTACCAGGGGATGCTGCAGCTCTTTAACGAGAAGCCGGTGACCCTGCGCACGCTGGACGTCGGCGCGGATAAGCAACTGCCCTATATGCCCATCAGCGAGGAGAACCCCTGCCTTGGCTGGCGTGGGATCCGTATTACGCTCGATCAGCCAGAGATTTTCCTGATTCAGGTGCGGGCCATGCTGCGCGCCAACGCCGCCACCGGCAACCTTAGCATCCTGCTGCCGATGGTCACCAGCATTGAAGAGGTGGACGAAGCTCGCCGCCTGATTGAGCGCGCCGGGCGGGAAGTGGAAGAGATGATCGGCTACGCCATCCCCAGACCGCGCATCGGCGTGATGCTGGAGGTCCCTTCCATGGTCTTTATGCTGGCGCATCTGGCCAGCCGGGTCGATTTTATCTCCGTCGGCACCAACGATCTTACCCAGTACATTCTGGCGGTGGATCGCAATAATACTCGCGTGGCTAGTCTCTACGACAGCCTGCATCCGGCGGTGCTGCGCGCGCTGGCGACTATCGCTCAGGAGACGGAGCGCTATGGCATCGATCTCTGCCTGTGCGGTGAAATGGCGGGCGATCCGATGTGCGTGGCGGTGCTGATCGGTCTTGGTTACCGCCATCTGTCGATGAACGGCCGTTCGGTGGCCCGCGTTAAATATCTGCTGCGTCATATCGACCGCGAGGATGCCGAAACGCTGGCAAACCGTACCCTGGAAGCGCAGTTTACCACCGAGGTGCGCCATCAGGTGGCTGCCTTTATGGAGCGCCGTGGCATGGGTGGCCTGATCCGCGGCGGACGCTAGCGCACCGGTGGCGGGTAAAGGGAAGATACAGATCTTTTACAACTTCGCCCTAATCGCCCGCCTGGCTTATGCTATGATTCCCAGCTTTGGAGCGCCCTGTTAAGCGAGCGCACATCTTAACCGCTGTCGATTTTTGGCGGAATAACAACACTTTGTGGTGACAGATGAATAATGGATATCTGCGTTTTCCCGATTTCGATCCGGTAATTTTCTCTATCGGACCGGTTTCGTTGCACTGGTACGGCATGATGTACCTCGTTGGCTTTATTTTTGCCATGTGGCTGGCTGGCCGCCGCGCAAATCGTCCCGGCAGCGGCTGGACAAAAAACGAAGTGGAAAACCTGCTCTATGCGGGCTTCCTGGGCGTCTTCCTTGGCGGGCGCATCGGCTATGTGCTGTTCTATAACTTCCCGACCTTTATCCAGGATCCACTCTATCTGTTCCGCGTCTGGGATGGCGGCATGTCCTTCCACGGCGGCCTGGTTGGCGTGATCGTGGTGATGATTATCTTTGCCAAACGCACCAAGCGTACCTTCTTCCAGGTCTCCGACTTTATCGCACCGCTGATCCCGTTTGGGCTGGGCGCCGGGCGACTGGGTAACTTTATCAACGGCGAACTGTGGGGCCGCGTCGATCCGAGCTTCTCGCTGGCGATGCTCTTCCCTAACTCCCGTGCTGAAGATATGGCACTGCTGCCTTCGCACCCGGAGTGGCAGTCTATTTTTGACACCTACGGCGTGCTGCCGCGCCACCCTTCACAGCTTTATGAGCTGGCGCTGGAGGGGGTTGTGCTGTTTATCATCCTTAACCTGTTTATCCGTAAGCCGCGCCCGATGGGTGCAGTATCAGGCCTGTTCCTGATCGGCTATGGCGCGTTCCGCATTATCGTGGAGTTCTTCCGCCAGCCGGACGCGCAGTTTACCGGCGAGTGGGTGCAGTACATCAGCATGGGCCAGATCCTCTCTATCCCAATGATTATTGCGGGCGCGCTGATGATGGTCTGGGCGTACCGCCGTCGCCCGCAGCAACACGTCTCCTGAGGAATCATGAAACAGTATTTAGAACTGATGCAAAAAGTGCTGGATGAAGGCACACCTAAAAACGACCGTACCGGCACCGGCACGCTTTCCATTTTTGGCCATCAGATGCGCTTTAACCTGCAGGAGGGCTTCCCGCTGGTGACCACCAAGCGCTGCCACCTGCGCTCAATCATTCATGAGCTGCTGTGGTTCCTGCAGGGCGATACCAATATCGCCTATCTGCATGAAAACAACGTCTCTATCTGGGACGAGTGGGCCGACGAGCAGGGTAATCTCGGCCCGGTCTACGGCAAACAGTGGCGCGCATGGCCAACGCCGGATGGCCGCCACATCGACCAGATCGCGACCGTGCTGAACCAGCTGAAGACCGATCCGGACTCCCGACGGATCATCGTCTCCGCATGGAACGTGGGCGAGCTGGACAAAATGGCGCTGGCCCCGTGCCATGCGTTTTTCCAGTTTTACGTGGCGGATGGCAAGCTCTCCTGCCAGCTCTACCAGCGCTCCTGCGATGTCTTCCTCGGCCTGCCGTTTAATATCGCCAGCTATGCGCTGCTGGTGCATATGATGGCGCAGCAGTGCGACCTGGAGGTAGGTGACTTTGTCTGGACCGGCGGCGATACCCATCTCTACAGCAACCACATGGAGCAGACGCACCTGCAGCTGAGCCGTGAGCCGCGCGCGCTGCCGAAGCTTGTTATCAAGCGTAAGCCGGCGTCGCTGTTTGACTACCGCTTCGACGATTTTGAGATCGAAGGCTACGATCCGCACCCCGGCATCAAAGCCCCGGTCGCTATCTGATAATCACAGCTTGTCACAGCCGGCGCGTTACTGCGCCGGTTTTTTTCCGCTTTTACCCCATTCTGCGATCCGCTTTCCCGCTGTGATGTAACCCTCTGCAATCCCCGATATTTTTCCCGTAGCGCCTCGTAAAAGCGAGCATCTCACCTCGCATGTATCGCGCATCAGGCGCAGAGTACGTCCATGAAAAAAGAGCAGGGTTACACCCTTATAGAGATCACGGTGGCGATGATTGTGCTGGTGATCCTTGGCGCGTCGGGGCTGTACGGCTGGCAGAGTTACCAGGCGCACCAGCGTCTGTGGCAAACCACCTGGCAGGTGCGTGACTATCTGGAACTGCTGCGAGACGACGCCAACTGGCACAACCGGGATCGCAAGGTACAGGTGAGGCAGGATAACGGCCGCTGGTGCCTGCTGGCGTCAACTGATGCGCAGGCAACGTGCGGCGCGGACAATCTCTTTGCGCTGCGCCCGCTTTGGCCTGAGGTGACGCTGGTGGATATTACCCCCTCGCTCGGCTTTTACGGGCTGCGCAATACGGCATGGGCTGGACATATCACGCTGCGTAGCGAGGCGGGGGAGTGGCAAATCATTGTATCGAACTGGGGGCGGATAAGAGTATGCCAGCGTACAAACAGCGGCTCATGCAGCTGACCGAAGGTGGTTTCTCCCTGCTGGATGTGCTCATCGCGATGACCATCGGCAGCGTACTTCTGCTCAGCGCCGCCCGATTTTTACCTGCGCTGCAAGCGGCGATGCTCCATCAGACCCGGCAGCAAGCGCTGGAAGAGACGGTTTGGCAGCATCTTTTCACGCTGGGAAAGCATCTCCAGCGGGCTGGCTACTGCCGGGGAGAGTGCAGCGGAGAGCCGCTGGTGATGGGGCGGCAGGGGGCCTGCGTGATCGTCCAGTGGGATGCTAACAGCAGTGGCCGGTGGGAACATTCGCCTCTCTCGGAGGCCGAGCAGACCGGCTTTCGCTTGCAGAACGGCGTACTGGAGACGCGGCAGGGGGCAGAGAGCTGCGAAGAGAAAGGGTGGGATAAAATCACCGATCCCGCCACGGTCAGCGTCCAGCGCTTCACGGTGATCCGCCAACCGCAGGGCGTTTTAGCCCCCGTGCTGACGGTCACGCTGGCGGCGGCTCCCCTTAACCATCCCGAGGAAGCCATTAGCGCGACGTACAGCGTGGCGGGGTACAATTTATGAAAAGTGAAATCTGTGAGAGACGAAAGAGGAATATCATCCCTGGCGCTGGTGCTCCTGCTGCTGGTGTTAGGTAGCCTGATGCTTAACGGTTTAAACCAGCGCCAGCGCACCCATACGCAGCGCATTACTAGCGAAAGCCGTGCAATGCGCAATTTGGCCGATGCCCACTCGGCGCTGGAGTGGGGGCGAATGCAGGCCTGGCAGATGCAGCCTGCCGTGCAGTGCCGGGAGCATCATCGCCAGCCGTGGCGGGTCTGCCTGCGCATTTTTGCCGACCGGACGCTGATGCTAATCGCCGCCAGCGGGAGCGAAACCCTGTGGCGCAGCGGAGCGATAGGCGAAAGCGGCGTGACGTTTTCGCCCCACGGCTGGAGCGATTTCTGTCCTCTCAAGGAGATACGCCAGTGTCAGATGCCGTAGCTCGCCAGAGGGGCTTTAGCCTGCCGGAAACGTTGCTGGCAATGGTGCTGCTGGTCATGGTTGTCACGGCGCTGACAGGGTATCATCGCGTGCTGCTTGAGGGCTTCACCGCCTGGAGCCACTACCGCTACCTGTGGCGCTACGGCTGGCAGCAGGCGCAGCTCCGACCCGCGCCGCTACCGCCCGGCTGGCAGGTCAGCCGGGTACAGACAACGGACGCCGGATGTGTCAGCATCAGCGTAACCATCACCTCGCCGGTGGGCAGGCAGGGGAAGATGACGCGGTTATATTGCCCAGTTTATAAGTAGTCAGGAGCGTTTATGTTAAGGGTCTATCACTCCAATCGTCTGGATGTGTTGGAAGCGTTGATGGAGTTTATCGTTGAGCGCGAACGGCTCGACGATCCCTTTGAGGCCGAAATGGTGCTGGTACAGAGTACCGGCATGGCGCAATGGCTACAGATGACGCTGTCGCAAAAGTTTGGCATCGCTGCCAATATCGACTTTCCGCTCCCGGCGAGCTTTATCTGGGATATGTTTGTCCGCGTGCTGCCGGACATCCCGAAAGAGAGCGCCTTTAATAAACAGAGCATGAGCTGGAAGCTGATGACCCTGCTGCCGCAGATGCTGGAGCAGGAGGCGTTCACCATGCTTCGCCACTACCTCAACGACGACGATGACAAGCGCAAGCTGTTCCAGCTTTCGTCTCGGGTGGCGGATCTCTACGATCAGTATCTGGTCTTTCGCCCGGAGTGGCTCACGCGCTGGGAAGAGGGCGGCCTGATCGATGGCCTCGGTGAAGCGCAGATCTGGCAGGCACCGCTCTGGCGGGCGCTAGTGGAGCACACTGCGGCGCTGGGGCAGCCGCACTGGCACCGCGCCAACCTCTATCAGCGTTTTATCAACGTGCTGGAGTCCGCGACGACGCCACCTGCCGGGCTGCCTTCCCGGGTGTTCATCTGCGGCATTTCGGCTCTGCCGCCGGTCTATCTCCAGGCGCTGCAGGCGCTGGGCAAGCACGTGGATATTCACCTGCTGTTTACCAATCCCTGCCGCTACTACTGGGGGGATATCAAAGATCCGGCGTTTCTCTCCCGGCTCATTGCCCGCCAGCGTAAACACCACCTTGATGCCCATCCGGTGGCCCTGTTCCGTGAAGATCAGCCGGTAGAGGGCCTGTTTAACAGCGAAGGCGAGCAGGAGGTGGGTAACCCGCTGCTGGCCTCGTGGGGCAAGCTGGGGCGCGACTACATCTATCTGCTGGCAGGGATGGATCGCTACGACGATCTCGACGCTTTCGTTGATATTACGCCCGGCGCGCTGCTGCAAAACCTGCAGTATGACATCCTGGAGCTGAAAAACAGCGCCGTCGCTGGCGTAACGGCCAAGGAGTATGAGCGCAGCGACGCTAAGCGCAGGCTGGAGCGGGAGGACCGCAGCGTGGCGGTGCACGTCTGCCACAGCCCGCAGCGGGAGGTGGAGGTGCTGCACGATCGCCTGCTGGCGATGCTGGAGGAGGATCCCAGCCTCTCCCCGCGCGACATCATTGTGATGGTGGCGGATATCGACAGCTACAGCCCCTTTATCCAGGCGGTATTTGGCAGCGCCAGCGGGGAACGCTATCTGCCCTATGCTATCTCCGACCGTCGCGCCCGGCAGTCACACCCGGCGCTTCAGGCTTTTATCAGCCTGCTTTCGCTGCCGGACAGCCGTTTTCAGTCGGAGGACGTGCTGGCCCTGCTGGACGTGCCGGTGCTTGCCGCACGGTTTAACATCGATGAAGAGGGGCTGCGCTATCTACGCCAGTGGGTCAACGAGTCCGGCGTACGCTGGGGCATGGATGACGACAACGTGCGCGAGCTGGCGCTGCCTGCGACCGGGCAGCACACCTGGCAGTTTGGTCTGACGCGTATGCTGCTTGGCTATGCAATGGAGAGCCGTCAGGGCGAGTGGCAGTCGGTGCTGCCCTACGATGAGTCCAGCGGCCTGATTGCCGAGCTGGTGGGCCATCTGGCCTCGCTGCTAATGCAGCTCAGGCTGTGGCGCAAAGGGCTGGCTCAGGATCGCCCGCTGGCCGAGTGGCTACCGGTCTGCCGGGACATGCTCAACGACTTCTTCCTGCCGGATCCCGATACCGAAGCTGCGCTGGCGCTGATTGAACAGCAGTGGCAGGCGGTCATTACCCAGGGCGTTGGCGCACACTATGACGAGGCGGTGCCGCTCTCGCTGTTGCGCGACGAGCTGGCGCAGAGGCTCGATCAGGAGCGCATCAGCCAGCGCTTCCTCGCCGGGCCTATTAATATCTGTACCCTGATGCCGATGCGCTCGATCCCCTTTAAGGTCGTTTGCCTGCTGGGGATGAACGATGGCGTCTATCCGCGTGCGCTGGCCCCGCTTGGCTTTGATTTGATGAGCCAGAAACCGATGCGCGGCGACCGTAGCCGCCGGGACGATGACCGCTACCTCTTCCTGGAGGCGCTCATCTCCGCGCAGCAGAAGCTCTACATTAGCTATATCGGGCGCTCGATTCAGGATAACAGCGAACGGTTCCCGTCGGTGCTGGTGCAAGAGCTGGTGGACTATATCGGGCAGAGCCACTATCTGCCCGGCGATGAGGCACTCACCTGCGACGAGAGCGCGCGACGGGTGGTGGATCATATTACTCACCTGCATACGCGAATGCCGTTCGATGCAGAAAACTTTATTGCCGATGAGCTGCAAAGCTACGCCAGGGAGTGGTTGCCCGCCGCCAGCCAGCAGGGGGTAGCTCATGCCACCTTTATTCAGGAGCTGGACGATGAGCCGCTGGAGACGCTGGCGTTTGAGCAGCTGCAGCGCTTCTGGGCGCATCCGGTGCGGGCCTTCTTCCAGATGCGTCTGAAGGTTAACTTCCGTCCCGAGGCGAGCGATATTCCCGACGCCGAGCCGTTCATCATTGATGGCCTGGACCGCTACCAGCTCAACCAGGCGCTGCTCAACACCCTGGTAGAGGAGGAGGACGTCGAGAAACTCTTCCGTCAGTACCGTGCGGCAGGCCAGCTTCCCTACGGCGCATTTGGTGAGATTGTCTGGGAGAGCCAGCATCAGGAGATGCAGCAGCTGGCATCGCGGGTTCACGAGCACCGCAAGCCAGCCGAGAGCATGGAGATCGAGCTTGATTGCGGCAAGGTACACCTGACCGGCTGGCTACAGCACGTGCAGGAGGATGGCCTGCTGCGCTGGCGTCCTTCGATGCTGAAGGTTTCACAAGGGCTGCAACTTTGGCTGGAACATCTTGTCTACTGTGCCAGCGGCGGAACGGGAGAGAGTCGGCTGTTTGTCCGCAACGATAAAGCCTGGCAGTTCCCACCTCTCAAGCAGGATGAGGCCCTCAAGTACCTTGAGGAGCTGGTCGAAGGCTACCGCGACGGGATGAAAAAACCGCTGCTGCTGCTGCCTGAAAGCGGTGGGGCATGGATAAAAGCCTGTTATGACGCGACAAATGATGCGATGTTAAAAGACGAGGAGACGCTCGCTAAGGCACGGAGCAAATTCCTGCAGGCTTATGAAGGCAATATGGTGGTCAGCGGCGAGGGGGATGACGTATGGTACCAGCGCCTGTGGCGTACCCTCGAACCTGAAAACTATGCCGAGATAGTTAAGCAGGCAGAGCGTTACTTACTGCCGCTCTTTCGCTTTAGTCGGTCCTGATGAAGTGTGTAAAAATTGCGCAGTGGAAGGGCTTCCATTATGATGCGCAGCGAATCACGGACTGATTGGATATGCCGGTACTTCCGGCACTGGTTTGTTAATGATGAGGTTCGTGAATGCCCAGCAGCACCTGGTTCAAAGCGTTAGTCTTATTTGTCGCCTTCTGGGCACCGTTAAGTCAGGCAGACACCGGTTGGCAACCCGTTCAGGAAACCATTCGTAAAAGCGATAAGGACACCCGTCAGTATCAGGCTATTCGCCTCGATAACGGCATGGTGGTTCTTTTGGTTAACGATCCGCAGGCGGTGAAATCGCTCTCCGCGCTGGTGGTACCCGTTGGCTCGCTGCAGGATCCGGAGGCGCATCCCGGCCTGGCGCACTATCTTGAACACATGACCCTGATGGGCTCTACCCACTATCCGCAGCCGGACAGCCTGGCTGAATTTCTAAAGCTGCACGGCGGCAGCCACAATGCCAGCACCGCACCCTACCGTACCGCGTTCTATCTGGAAGTTGAGAACGACGCGCTAGAAGGGGCCGTGGATCGGCTGGCGGATGCCATCGCCTCGCCGCTGCTTGATAAAAAGTATGCCGAACGCGAACGTAACGCGGTCAACGCCGAGTTGACGCTGGCCCGCTCCCGGGACGGGATGCGCATGGCGCAGGTGAGCGCCGAAACCATTAATCCGGCGCATCCCGCTGCACGCTTCTCTGGTGGTAACCTGGAGACCTTGAGCGATAAACCGGGTAGCCCGGTGCAGGAGGCGCTGCTGGCCTTCCGCGACAAATACTATTCGGCGAACCTGATGAAGGCCGTGGTCTACAGCAATCGTCCGCTGCCGGAGCTGGCCGCCATCGCGGCAAAAACCTTTGGCCGCGTGCCGAACAAAGCGCTGGCGCTGCCGAAAGTTGACGTGCCGGTAGTGACCGATGCGCAGAAGGGGCTGATCCTCCACTATGTGCCGGTGATGCCGCGTAAAGTGGTGCGGGTTGAGTTCCGCATCGATAACAATACGGCGCAGTTCCGCAGCAAAACCGACGAGCTAATTACCTATCTGATTGGCAACCGCAGTCCGGGCACGCTCTCTGACTGGTTACAGCAGCAGGGTCTGGCTGAGGGGATCCGCGCCGACTCTGACCCCATCGTTAACGGCAACAGCGGCGTGCTGGCGATTTCCGCGACGTTGACCGACAAGGGGCTGGCGCACCGTGATGAGGTGGTTGCGGCTATTTTTAGCTATCTCCAGCTTCTGCGTGAGAAGGGCGTGGACAAGCGCTACTTTGACGAGCTGTCCCACGTGCTGGATCTCGACTTCCGCTATCCCTCAATTACCCGGGATATGGACTACGTTGAGTGGCTGGCGGATACCATGATCCGCGTGCCGGTTGAGCACACCCTCGACGCGGTAAACATTGCTGATCGGTTTGATGCCGAGGCCGTTAAGGCGCGTCTGGCCATGATGACGCCGCAGAACGCCCGCATCTGGTACATTAGCCCGCAGGAGCCGCACAATAAAACCGCCTATTTTGTCGATGCGCCTTATCAGGTCGATAAAATTAGCGACCAGACTTTCGCCGACTGGCAGCAGAAATCCAACGCCATCACGCTGTCGCTGCCGGAGCTGAACCCCTATATTCCGGATGATTTCACGCTGCAAAAGCCAGCGAAAAATTACACCCATCCCGAGCTGATTGTGGACGATCCCACCCTGCGCGTGGTTTACATGCCGAGCCGCTACTTTGCCAGCGAGCCAAAGGCTGACGTTAGCGTGGTGCTGCGTAATCCGCTGGCGATGGACAGCGCTAAAAACCAGGTGATGTTCGCCCTTAATGACTATCTGGCCGGGCTCGCCCTGGATCAGCTCAGCAACCAGGCCGCCGTTGGCGGGATTAGCTTCTCCACCAACGCCAATAACGGCCTGATGCTCAATGCTAACGGCTATACCCAGCATCTGCCGCAGCTTTTCAAAGACCTGCTGGCGGGCTACTTCAGCTATACGCCAACCGAGGACCAGCTGGCGCAGGCGAAATCCTGGTATGCACAGATGATGGACTCTGCAGAGAAGGGCAAAGCCTACGAGCAGGCAATCATGCCGGCGCAGATGCTTTCTCAGGTTCCCTATTTCCAGCGTGAAGAGCGCCGGGCGCTGCTGCCGGAGATCACCCTGAAAGACGTGATGGCCTACCGCGATCGCCTGAAAAGCAACGCCCGTCCGGAGTTCTTAATCGTCGGCAATATGAGCGAGACGCAGGCGAAAGACCTGGCCCATCAGGTGCAGGATCAGCTTGCGGCGAAAGGAAACCAGTGGTGTCGCAACCGCGACGTGCTGGTAGACAAAAAGCAGGGGATAATCTTTGAAAAAGCGGGCAGCACCAGCGACTCGGCGCTGGCCGCCGTGTTTGTCCCGCCGGGCTATGACGAGTACAGCAGCTCAGCCTACAGTGCGATGCTGGGGCAAATCATCCAGCCGTGGTTCTACAATCAGCTGCGTACCGAAGAGCAGCTCGGCTATGCGGTGTTTGCCTTCCCGATGAGCGTTGGCCGCCAGTGGGGGCTGGGCTTCCTGCTCCAGAGCAGCGACAAGCAGCCGTCGGCGCTGTGGGCGCGCTACCAGGCCTTCTTCCCAACGGCGGAAGAGCGGCTACGCAAAATGAGCGCAGAAGATTTTGCCCAGCTTCAGCAGGCGGTGATCGCCCAGGTTACTCAGGCCCCGCAAACGCTGGGTGAAGAAGCGACGCAGATCAGCAAAGATTTCGATCGGGGTAATATGCGCTTTGATTCCCGTGATAAAGTTGTCGCTGAGATTAAACAGCTGACGCCGCAGAAGCTTGCCGACTTCTTCCACCAGGCGGTGGTAGAGCCGCAGGGGATGGCGATCCTGTCCCAGGTCTCCGGCACACCAAGTGATAAATCCGGGTATATACACCCTGAAGGCTGGAAGGTATGGGACAACGTCAGCGCGTTGCAGCGCACGCTGCCCCTGATAAGTGAGAAACAATGAGTAACCCCGCTGAGACTCTGGACCCCCTGCGCTTACCCTTACGCGGTGAGCGCCTGATTGAAGCCTCTGCGGGCACCGGGAAAACCTACACCATTGCCGCCCTCTACCTGCGCCTGCTGCTGGGCCTGGGCGGCGAGAGCGCCTTTTCGCGTCCGCTTACCGTGGAAGAGCTGCTGGTGGTGACCTTTACCGAAGCCGCCACCGAAGAGCTGCGTGGCCGTATCCGCAGCAACATTCACGAGCTGCGCATCGCCTGCCTGCGTGAAAGCAGCGCCGATCCGCTCTATGCCCGCCTGCTTGACGATATTCCTGATAAGCAGCAGGCGGCGAGCTGGCTGATGCTGGCCGAGCGGCAGATGGATGAGGCCGCGGTCTTTACCATCCACGGCTTCTGTCAGCGGATGCTGAGCCTCAACGCCTTTGAGTCCGGCATGCTTTTCCAGCAGCAGCTGATTGAAGATGAGTCCCTGCTGCGTGCACAGGCCTGTGCGGACTTCTGGCGTCGCCACTGTTATCCGCTGCCTCGCGACATTGCCGAGGTGATCCATGCCTCGTGGAAGGGGCCGCTGGAGCTGCTGAACGCAATTAACCGCTATCTGCAGGGGGAGGCACCGGTAATCAAATCCCCGCCGCCTGCGGATGAGACCCTGGCCTCGCGCCATGCGAAAATCATCGCCCGTATTGATGCCATCAAGCAGCAGTGGCTTGCAGCGGTAGCGGAGCTCGATCCCCTGATTGAAAATTCAGGCATTGACCGACGCAAGTTTAATCGGGGTAACCAGGGTAAGTGGATCGAGAAGATCAGTGCCTGGGCGCAGGAGGAGACCCGCAGCTACCTGCTACCGGACGCGCTGGAGAAATTCGCCCAGTCCTTTTTAACCTCGCGCACCAAGGCGGGCGGCGTTGTGCCGGAGCACCCGCTGTTTGTCGCCATTGAGGGGCTGCTGGCCGAGCCGCTTACCCTCAGCGATCTGGTGCTGACCACCGCCATGCGGGAGATCCGCGAGGCGGTGGCGCGGGAGAAGCGCCGTCGCGGCGAGCTGGGCTTTGATGACATGCTGAGCCGTCTCGACCAGGCGCTGAACAGTGAAAACGGCGAGGCGCTGGCGACCGCGATCCGCCAGCGTTTTCCGGTCGCGATGATCGATGAATTTCAGGATACCGATCCCCAGCAGTACCGTATTTTCCGCCGTATCTGGCGACAGCAGCCGGATACCGCGCTGCTGCTGATTGGCGATCCCAAGCAGGCGATCTACGCCTTTCGCGGCGCGGACATCTTCACCTACATGAAAGCACGTGGGGAAGTTAGCGCTCACTATACGCTCGATACCAACTGGCGTTCCGCTCCCGGCATGGTCAATAGCGTGAATACGCTGTTTAGCCAGATGGACAACGCCTTTATGTTCCGCGAGATCCCCTTCATGCCGGTGAAGGCGGCGGAAAGAAACCAGCCTCTGCGCTTTGAGCTGAACGGTGAAACCCAGCCCGCCATGAACCTATGGCTGATGGAGGGCGATGGCGTTGGCATCGGGGACTACCAGGCCTTTATGGCCCAGCTCTGCGCGGCGCAGATCCGCGACTGGCTGGTGGCGGGTCAGCAGGGTAGCGCCCTGTTGCATGACGGCAAGCGTTCCCGGCCAGTGCAGGCTTCTGACATAACCGTCCTGGTGCGCAGCCGCCATGAAGCGGCGCTGATCCGTGACGCCCTGACGCTGCTGAACATCCCTTCGGTGTATCTCTCCAACCGCGACAGCGTCTTTGAGACGCCGGAAGCGCAGGAGCTGCTGTGGCTCATCCAGGCGGTGCTGACGCCCGAGCGGGAGAGCACCCTGCGCAGCGCCCTGGCGACGGGGATGCTCGGTCTGACCGCCCAGGATATTGAGCAGCTCAATAAGGATGAAGAGGCCTGGGATCGGGTGGTTGAGGAGTTTGACGGCTACCGCCAGACGTGGCAAAAGCGCGGCGTCATGCCGATGCTACGCACCCTGATGGCCCAGCGCAATATTGCGGAAAACCTGCTGGCGACCTCCGGTGGCGAGCGACGTCTGACCGATATTCTGCACATCAGCGAGCTGCTACAGGAGGCGGGAGCGCATACCGAGAGCGAGCATGCGCTGGTGCGCTGGCTGGCGCAGCATATCGCCGAGCCGGACAGCAACGCCGCCAGCCAGCAGCTCAGGCTGGAGAGCGACAAACACCTGGTGCAGATCGTTACCATTCATAAAGCGAAAGGGCTGGAGTACCCGCTGGTCTGGCTGCCGTTTATCGCCAACTACCGGGCGCAGGACCAGGCCTTCTATCACGACCGTACCTCCTTTGAGGCGGTGCTGGATCTTAGCCAGGCCGACGAGAGCATTGAATTAGCCGAGGCGGAGCGGCTGGCGGAGGATCTGCGTCTGCTCTACGTGGCGCTGACGCGCTCCGTATGGCACTGTAGCCTCGGCATTGCGCCGCTGTTCCGTCGTCGCGGAGAGAAGAGCGGCGAGAGTGATTTTCACCACAGCGCGCTGGGCAGGCTGATTCAGCAGGGCGAGCCGCGCGATGCCGCAGGCTTACGCCACTGCCTGGAGGCGCTGAGCAGCGACGATATCGTGCTGAGCATTCCCGGCACGCCGGATAATTCGCGCTGGGAGTACACCCTCTCCCTGCCGCCGTCGCTGCGCGCCCGACACATTGACCGTCCTATTCTCGACGACTGGCGGGTGACCAGCTACTCTGGCCTGCAGCAGCGCGGGCACGGTATCGCCCAGGATCTGCTTCCCCGGCTGGACGTTGACGCCGCAGGTGAACGCCAGGCGGACGAGGTACCGGCCTTAACGCCGCACGCGTTCCCACGCGGGGCGTCGCCGGGCACCTTCTTACATGGCCTGTTTGAAGATATCGATTTCACTCAGCCGGTGACCGAGGAGTGGGTGAGCGAGCGCCTTCAGGCGGGCGGTTTTGGCGAGGAGTGGCAGCCGGTGCTGCTGGCATGGATCAACGCCATCCTGCGTGCGCCGCTTATTGAATCAGGTTTATCGTTAAGCCAGCTCACCGCAAAAGATAAGCAGGTGGAGATGGAGTTCTATATCCCGATTGCCCAGACCCTGACCTCAGAGAAGCTAGACGCGGCGATCCGTCGCTACGATCCGCTTTCAGCGGGCTGTTCGCCGCTGGATTTCCGCGACGTACGCGGCATGCTCAAGGGCTTTATCGACCTGGTTTTCCGCCACAACGGGCGTTTCTACCTGCTGGACTACAAATCTAACTGGCTGGGCGAGAGCAGCGAAGCCTATACCCGAGAGGCGATGGCGGCTGCCATGAAGTCGCATCGCTACGACTTACAGTATCAACTTTATACTCTGGCGCTACACCGCTATCTTCGCCACCGCATTGCGGACTACGATTATGAGCGCCACTTTGGCGGCGTGATCTACCTGTTCCTGCGCGGCGTTGATGCGCAAAACAGCGAGCAGGGCATTTATACCACCCGTCCCGATGTACGGCTAATTAGCGCGATGGATGCCCTGTTTAGCGGTGAAGAGGCCAGTGAAGACTATCAGGAGACCGCACAGTGACGATGCAAACTCTGCTTATAGAGGCGCTGGCTCAGAAGCTGTTTCGCCCGTTGGACGTCCAGTTTGCCCTGACCGTGGCCGGACGCGACGAGCCAGCGGTAACCCTGGCGGCAGCAATACTTAGCCGCGACGCGGGGGAGGGCCATGTCTGTCTGCCCCTCTCCCGACTGGCAGCTGAGGCCGAAGATAAGAGCCATTCGCTGCTGATGGCGCTGTTTGCCGAGGCCGGTGCGCCCTGCGACTGGGCTGGGATCTTACAGCGATCCGAGGCCGTCAGCGACGGTCATACTCCTGCGCCGATGGTGCTGGCCGGGGAGCGCCTCTACCTCAACCGTATGTGGTGCAACGAGCTGACCGTAGCGAGTTTCTTCAGCGAGGTTAACCAGCCGCTGAGCGTTGATGAAGACCAGCTGCGCCAGATCCTTGACGGGCTTTTCCCGTCAACGGAGGGGATCAACTGGCAGAAGGTGGCGGCAGCGGTGGCGCTGACCCGACGGATCTCGGTGATCTCCGGCGGGCCCGGCACCGGAAAAACCACCACGGTGGCGAAGCTGCTGGCGGCGCTGGTACAGATGGCGAACGGCGGTCGCTGTCGCATCCATCTGGCGGCCCCGACCGGGAAAGCCGCGGCGCGTCTGACGGAATCGCTGGGGGCCGCCCTGCGCCAGCTGGCATTAACCGACGATCAGAAAAAGCGCCTGCCGGTGGAGGCCAGCACGCTGCACCGCCTGCTGGGGGCTCAGCCCGGCAGCCAGCGCCTGCGCTATCACGCCGGGAACCCGCTGCACCTTGATGTGCTGGTGGTGGATGAAGCGTCGATGATTGACCTGCCGATGATGTCGCGGCTGATTGATGCGCTGCCTGCCCATGGGCGAGTGATTTTCTTAGGCGACCGCGATCAGCTGGCCTCGGTAGAGGCGGGAGCGGTGCTGGGGGACATCTGCGCATGGGTTAACGCGGGCTTTACCCCGGCGCGGGCGGAGCAGCTCTCCCGCCTGACCGGCATGGCGGTTCCCGGCGGCGAGCCGGGCGGGGCAGGCGCATTGCGCGACAGCCTCTGCCTGCTGCAAACCAGCTACCGCTTCGGCAGCGACTCTGGCATTGGCCAGCTGGCGGCGGCGGTAAACCGGGGCGATAAAAAGAGTACCCGCTCGGTATTTAGCCAGGGCTTTAGCGACATTGAGCACAAGCCTCTCCAGGCGCGTGACGATTACCAGGCACTGTTAGACGATGCGCTGGCGGGCTACGCTCGCTATCTGCAACTGGTGCGGGAAGAGGCGGAGCCAAAGGCGATCCTCGCGGCGTTTAGCGAGTATCAGCTGCTCTGCGCCCTGCGCGAGGGACCGTTTGGCGTAGCAGGTCTTAACGAGCGGCTGGAGCAGACCCTGGCGAACCAGCGGCGGATCGGTCGGACACCACACTCGCGCTGGTTTGATGGCCGTCCGGTGATGATCTCCCGCAACGACAGCGCGCTGGGGCTGTTTAACGGCGATATCGGCGTGGCGCTGAACCGGGGGCAGGGGACGCGCGTCTGGTTCCCGCTGCCGGACGGCAGCATCAAATCGGTGCAGCCCAGCCGCCTGCCGGAGCACGAAACGGCCTGGGCAATGACGGTGCATAAATCGCAGGGCTCGGAGTTCGATCACGCCGCGCTGATCCTGCCGGGGCAGATGGTGCCGGTGGTGACTCGGGAGCTGGTCTATACCGCAATCACCCGCGCCCGCCGTCGCCTGTCGCTCTATGCCGACGAGCGTATTCTGGTGCAGGCCATTGCTACCCGTACCGAACGACGCAGCGGCCTTGGCGAGATTTTTGCGCAGGTCAAATAACAAAATCCCTACCCGGCCGGGTAGGGAAGAACGCGCTTAGGTAAGGTCGGCCATCAGCACCTTTGAGCGGCGCTGATAGTTGTACATCTCTTTCTTGCTCTCCGGCAGCAGGTCGATATCCACCGGCGTAAAGCCGCGCTCCTGGAACCAGTGGATGCTGCGGGTGGTCAGCACAAACAGCTTGCTGAGGCCCATCTGCCGCGCCTGAAGGGCCACGCGCTCCAGCAGCGCTTCCCCCCGCGACGAGCTGCGGTAGTCCGGGTGCACCGCCACGCAGGCCATCTCGCCAATCTTCTCTTCCGGGAACGGATAGAGCGCCGCGCAGGCGATAGTCAGGTTGTCGCGCTGAATGATCGTGAACTTGTCGATCTCCATCTCCAGCTGTTCACGGGAGCGCCGCACCAGAATACCCTGCTGCTCCAGGGGGCGGATCAGCTCCAGAATGCCGCCAATGTCGTTGATGGTGGCGCGGCGGATCTGCTCCGCGCTCTCCATCACGATCTGCGTCCCGATGCCATCGCGGGAGAAAAGCTCCTGCAACAGCGCGCCATCTTCCTGATAGCTAATCAAGTGGCTGCGACGCACACCGCTGCGACAGGCCTTCACCGCGCCGCGCAGGAAGCGCACCGTGCCGGAGTGATAGTCCTGCCGCCCCTCCAGCTCTTCAACCCGCGCCTGCGCCTCGTTGGGGAACAGCTCCGAGACGATATTGCCCTCGTCGTTGATTACCCCCTGCGAGGAGCAGAAGCCGATCATCTTCTCCGCCTTCAGCTTGATTGCGAGCTGGGTGGCGACCTCTTCCGAGGTGAGGTTAAAGCTCTCCCCGGTCACGGAGACCGCTACTGGCCCCAGCAGCACGATCGCGCCGCCGTCGAGCTGACGGTGGATCGCCTCTTCATCAATGCGGCGAATACGTCCGCTGTGGCAATAGTCGACGCCGTCATCCACGCCCAGCGGCTGAGCAATGATAAAGTTGCCGCTCACCACGTTGATATGCGCCCCCTGCAGCGGCGTATTGTTAAGGCTCATGGAGAGACGGGCAGTGATATCGAGCTGTAACAGCCCCGCCGCCTGTTTGACCAGCTCCAGGGTTTTCGCGTCGGTCACGCGGGTATGCTTGTGATAGATAGGCTCGTGGTGGTGCTCTGCCAGGTTGGCATCGATCTGCGGCCGTGCGCCGTAGACCACCACCAGGCGAATGCCGAGGCTGTGCAGTAGCCCAATGTCGTTGACTATGCTGGAAAAGTTCTCATGCTCGATGGCTTCACCGCCCAGCATGATGACAAAGGTTTTTCCCCGATGGGCATTAATATAGGGAACAGAGTGGCGGAATCCCTGTACCAGTTCGGTTCGACGCTCCTTCACCACGGCACAACCCTCATTGCATTATTATTCGTAATTTATGTATTTTTATTCTTTTATTGCCGTGGGCGCAAGTCAAAATTTCACCGGGATGCGAGAAAAATCTCCACATTGTCACCGCCGTTAAATCAATGTTTACCCTTTTGTTGATGACAGTTTATGCATCATTCGTTAAAGTTTTTCGTCAAGCAGGCCGTTTTAATAATAAATGTCATATTTTTTTGCTCGGGAGAGGCATGTCAGGATCCAACTCAGCTCTTAGCCGTCGCCGGCTGTTGCAAGGCGCTGGCGCTCTGTGGTTGCTTAGCGTAAGCAAGGCAGGTTTAGCCGCGGTAAGTCAGATTATTGCCGTCCGCGTCTGGCCCGCATCGACCTATACGCGTATTACCGTGGAGTCAAACCGGGTGCTGAAGTACCGTCAGTTCGCCTTAAGCAACCCTGAACGGCTGGTGGTGGATATCGAAGGGGTGAACCTTAATTCGGTCCTGAAGGGGATGGGCACACAGATCCACGACAGCGATCCCTTTATCAAATCTGCCCGCGTGGGTCAGTTCGATCCCAATACCGTGCGGATGGTGTTTGAACTTAAGCAGAACGTCACGCCACATCTCTTCTCGCTGGCTCCGGTAGCCGAATTTAAAGAGCGTCTGGTGATGGATCTCTACCCGGTTAACGGGCAGAACGAGCAGGATCCGCTCCTGGCGCTGCTGGAGGATTACAACAAAGGCAGTCTGGAGAAGCAGGTTCCGCCTGCCCAGAGCGGACCGAAGCCGGGCAAGGCCGGGCGCGACCGTCCGGTGGTGATCATGCTCGATCCCGGCCACGGGGGCGAGGATCCGGGTGCGATCGGCAAATACAAAACCCGTGAAAAAGACGTGGTGCTGCAAATTGCCCGCCGCCTGCGCGCGCTGATTGATAAAGAGGCCAATATGAAGGCCTACATGACGCGTAACGAAGATGTCTTTATTCCGCTGAAGGTGCGGGTCGCTAAGGCGCAGAAGCAGCGCGCCGATCTTTTTGTCTCTATCCACGCCGATGCCTTTACCAGCCGGGCCGCCCGCGGCTCGTCGGTTTTTGCGCTGTCAACGAAAGGGGCCACCAGTACGGCGGCAAAATATCTCGCCCAGACGCAGAACGCCGCCGACCTGATTGGTGGCGTAAGCAAGAGCGGCGATCAGTACCTGGATCACACCCTGTTTGATATGGTGCAGTCCCTGACCATCAACGACAGCCTGAAGTTTGGCAAAGAGGTGCTAAACCGCCTCGGGCACGTCAACAAGCTGCATAAAAATCGGGTCGATCAGGCGGGTTTTGCGGTGTTGAAAGCGCCGGATATCCCGTCGATTCTGGTAGAGACGGCGTTTATTAGTAACGTGGAAGAGGAGCGCAAGCTCAGAACCTCAGCGTTTCAGCAGGAGGTCGCGGAGTCGATTCTGGCTGGGATCAAAGCGTACTTTGCTGATGGTGTGACGTTGGCCCGCAGGGGCTAACGTTTTTGCCGAGAGGTTTTCCCGGAAGGTTTTCCGGGAGACAGATACAAAAAAACACCCGGAAGGGTGTTTATTGTTGAAGTGGTTGCGGGGGCCGGATTTGAACCGACGACCTTCGGGTTATGAGCCCGACGAGCTACCAGGCTGCTCCACCCCGCGTCCGTTTTTTCTGCTTCGTATTTTAAACCACAGGTGCGTTGGCTTTCCTCGTTCACCTTAGTCACTTACTTCAGTAAGCTCCTAAGGATTCACTGCGTTGCCGCCTTCCTGTGATTCAAACTACTCGCATAAAATTTTACTTCACAGTGTTGGTTGCGGGGGCCGGATTTGAACCGACGACCTTCGGGTTATGAGCCCGACGAGCTACCAGGCTGCTCCACCCCGCGTCACCGCTACTTTTTCAAGTAGGTTTCTTTCTTTCACACTGTATTGGTTGCGGGGGCCGGATTTGAACCGACGACCTTCGGGTTATGAGCCCGACGAGCTACCAGGCTGCTCCACCCCGCGTCCGTGGAAGCGCACTATACTCCGCTCGCTCTTTGACGCAACCCTTTTTCGAGAAAATTGTTAAATAATGAAAGCATTTGCATAAAAAAGGCACATTATGCGTGTTTTTTGAGCGTAATTGCCGTTAAGTCCCGTATTTCGCATTTCATTAGCGAAACTGGTTTGTTATCTTCATCACGCCCCCTGGTTAACCAAAAAGATGAGAAACAATGAAAGGACGTTGGTCGAAGTATCTCCTCACGGGCGCAGCGCTGGCTTTGCTTGCCGCCTGCTCCTCAAAACCGACCGATCGCGGTCAGCAGTATGAAGACGGGAAATTAACCCAGCCTTTCACCCTGGTAAACCAGCCCGATGCGGTGGGTGCGCCGATTAACGGCGGTGACTTTGCCCAGCAGGTAGGCCAGATCCGCAGCGCGTCGCCGCGCCTCTATGGCAACCAGAGCGCCGTCTACAGTGCGGTGCAGGAGTGGCTGCGCGCCGGGGGCGATACCCGCACTATGCGCCAGTACGGCATTGACGCCTGGCAGATGAACGGCACCGATAACTACGGCAACGTTCAGTTTACCGGCTACTACACTCCGGTCGTCCAGGCCCGCCATACCCGGCAGGGCGAGTTCCAGTATCCTATCTACCGCATGCCCCCTAAACGTGGCCGCCTGCCGTCCCGGGCAGAGATCTACGCGGGCGCGCTCAGTGACAACTATGTTCTGGCCTACAGCAACTCGCTGATGGACAACTTTATTATGGACGTGCAGGGCAGCGGCTATATCGATTTCGGCGACGGCAGCCCGCTTAACTTCTTCAGCTACGGTGGTAAAAATGGCCACGCCTACCGCAGCATCGGTAAAGTGCTGATCGATCGTGGGGAAGTGAAGCGCGAGGATATGTCGATGCAGGCGATCCGCCACTGGGGCGAAACCCACAGCCCGGCGGAGGTGCAGGAGCTGCTTGAGCAGAACCCTTCATTTGTCTTCTTCAAGCCGCAGTCCTATGCGCCGGTGAAAGGCGCCAGCGCCGTGCCGCTGATTGGCCGCGCCTCGGTTGCCTCTGACCGTAGCATTATCCCGGCGGGAACTACCCTGCTGGCGGAAGTGCCGCTGCTGGATAATAACGGCAAGTTTAACGGTCAGTATGAGCTGCGCCTGATGGTCGCCCTCGACGTGGGTGGCGCGATTAAGGGTCAGCACTTTGATATCTATCAGGGGATTGGTCCCGAGGCCGGGCACCGCGCCGGATGGTATAACCACTACGGTCGCGTCTGGGTACTGAAAAACGCGCCGGGAGCAGGAACCGGTAACGTCTTTAGCGGCTGAATATGCTAATCTGCGCGCCCAATTTTACTCTCTGAGGTCTTATGTCTGTGGTAATCAGCGATGCCTGGCGTCAGCGTTTTGGCGGCACGGCGCGGTTATATGGTGAAGATGCGCTGGCGCTGTTTGCTGGCGCGCATATCTGCGTGGTCGGCATTGGCGGCGTGGGCTCCTGGGCGGCGGAGGCGCTGGCCCGCACCGGGATTGGCGCTATTACGCTGATCGATATGGACGACGTCTGTGTGACCAACACCAACCGGCAGATCCACGCCCTGCGCGACAGCGTTGGGCTGGCCAAGGCCGAGGTGATGGCGGAGCGCATTCGCCAGATCAACCCCGAATGCCTGGTAACGGTGGTGGACGACTTCGTGACCCCCGACAACGTGGCGACGCTGCTGAACAAGGACTTCACCTACGTCATTGATGCGATCGACAGCGTGCGCCCCAAGGCGGCGCTGATCGCCTACTGCCGCCGGTATAAAATTCCGCTGGTAACTACCGGCGGCGCGGGCGGGCAGATCGATCCGACGCAGATTCAGGTCAGCGATCTGGCGAAGACGATTCAGGATCCGCTGGCGGCCAAGCTGCGCGAACGGCTGAAAAGCGATTTTGGCGTGGTGAAAAATAGCAAGGGCAAGCTGGGCGTGGACTGCGTCTTCTCTACCGAGGCGCTGGTCTACCCGCAGGCAGACGGCTCGGTCTGTGCCATGAAGAGTACCGCAGAGGGGCCGAAGCGGATGGACTGCGCCTCCGGCTTCGGTGCGGCTACTATGGTTACCGCCACCTTTGGTTTTGTGGCGGTCTCCCATGCGCTGAAGAAGATGATGGCAAAAGCAGCACGGGTTTCGTAGGCCGGGTAAGGCGCAGCCGCCACCCGGCATTTTTACCCCTGACGCGCCGCCTCAACCACCGCCTCGCTCAGCGCCGCCAGGCCCTGTGTCCGCGAGGCGCTCAGTTGGGCGCGCAGGCCAAGCTCATCAAACAGCGCCAGCGGATCGCCCGCCAGCAGGGCGTCGGCGCTTTTCCCCTCGACGGCGGTCAGCAGCACCGCCAGCAGGCCGCGTACTATGCGCCCCTCACTGTCGCCAAAGAAGTGCATTTTCCCCGTTGCCGTGCGCGTATGACCCAGCCAGACCCGGTTTTCACAGCCGGGGATCTCCCGGGCCTGCGCCTTTAGCTCCTCCGACAGGGGCGGCAGTTGCTTGCCGAGCATAATCAGCTGGCGATACTTGTCCTCCCACTGGGTCAGCGGGCCAAAGGTCTTTTTCAGCGTCTCTTCGGTGACGGCGGTGCCAAACGGGTGTCCGGCAAAAGCAGGGCTAGTCATTAATCCACCAGTATCTCAAGGGCGCGATCGACGGCGTTAACCAGCGCGTCGACGTCGGCTTTCGTGTTGTAGGGAGCAAACGAGGCGCGCAGCGTCCCGCTCACGCCGAGGGCTGCCAGCAACGGCTGGGCGCAGTGCTGCCCGGCGCGCAGGGCGATCCCGTACTCTGCCAGCAGGGTAACCATATCGCTGTGGTGCACGCCGGCAAAATCAAACGCCAGCAGGCTGGAGTCCTGGCAGCGGAACGAGCGGAAACCCGGACGCTGGGCCAGCGCCTCTTCGGCCAGCGTCGCCAGGCTACGGCTGTAGCTTTCGGCCTGCACGATATCAAACCCCTCCAGCCACTCCAGCGCGGCGCAGAGGCCAATCACCCCGGCGACGTTGGGCGTACCCGCCTCCAGACGATAGGGCACGGGCTGAGTGGTAAAGCCGTCGAAGGTCACTTCGGCGATCATCTTACCGCCGCCCAGCCAGGGCGACATCTCATCCAGCAGGCTGGCTTTGCCGTAAAGCACGCCGATCCCGGTTGGGCCATACAGCTTATGGCCCGAGAAGGCGTAGAAGTCGATGCCCAGCTTCTGCACGTCGGCGGGAAAGTGCACCGCGCCCTGCGCGCCGTCGACCACCACCACCATGCCTGCGCCGTGGGCCCAGGCGATAGCGCGAGCCAGATCCGGGCAGCCGCCGGTAACGTTAGACATCTGCCCGAGGGCGAGAATACGGCTGCGCGGGGTGATCAGCTCATCAAGCTGCTCAACGTCCGGCACGCCGTTGACCGCCAGCGGCAGCTTAACGATGCGTGCCCCGGTCTGCTCGGCCACCATCAGCCACGGCACCAGGTTGGCATGGTGCTCGGCCACGCTGACGATGATCTCATCTCCCGCCTTCAAGCGCGGACGGGCATAGCACTGGGCGACCATATTAATGGCTTCAGTGGTGCCTCGCGTCCAGACGATATTCTTGCCGGAGGGGGCATTGAGCAGAGCCGCAACGCGATCCCGCGCCGCTTCATAGCGTGCTGTCAGCCGCTGGGCCTCGGCAAACTGGCTGCGGTGGACGTTGCCCGCGCTCAGGCTGTAGAACTGCTGCGTCGCGTCGATCACCGCCTGGGGCTTCAGCGCCGTGGCGGCAGAGTCCAGGTAGATACCGGCATCGGCAAGCGCCGGGAACTGGGCGCGAAACTGCGCAGGATTAAAAGCGTTCATAGAATTCCTCATATCAATATAAGGATCGTCGCGCAATTTTCACCAATGTACAAGCAAAGTGCTAACCATCGGAATTATCTGTTTATACTGGCGAATTTATGTAAGCCGATTATGCTGATAAGTGTTAGGTGTCGATTGAAGCCTGTTAAGAAAAACGGTTTGAATAGCATTTATTGCTAAAAGGAGAAGAAGATGAAAAAGACTGCCGCAATTATCTCTGCTTGTACACTGGCTTTTGCCCTGAGCGCCTGTTCTGGTCCGAACTATGTCATGCACACCAATGACGGTCGTACGATTGTTTCCGACGGTAAGCCGAAGACTGACGATCAGACCGGGATGATCTCGTATAAAGATGCGAACGGTAATAAACAGCAGATTAACCGCAGCGACGTGAAAGAGATGGTCGCGCTGGAGAAATAATCTCGGGTTAAGCTACTGAAATTTAAGCTACTAAAAATAGCCTAAAAAAAAGCACCGCAATTCGCGGTGCTACATTAATCACTATGGACAGACAGGGTAAATGTACAGGAAGTGAAATAGGGTAGCGTTGCTACCATGGTCTGAATCGCAGACCAAATGCAAACACAACAACACAACATCACAACCGTAAGCCAAAAGCCCATCAGAACACGCATTCCAAAAAAAGCTTTTCGTTCCGGCTCAGGAAGTGCCGCCACTATAGGTATTTGCTGGTAGTTCCTCAACGGACAATTTATAATGGCTCAGATAAAAAAAACTAATAGGTAACGTGTTGTTTCCTGTTTGTTAAAATGATTTAACACCTAAGCCAAATAACCCATGTCTAAGCGATTACCGCCCTTAAATGCATTACGTGTTTTTGATGCTGCCGCCCGCCATTTAAGTTTTACTCGCGCCGCCGATGAGCTTTTTGTGACGCAGGCCGCAGTAAGCCACCAGATCAAGTCTCTTGAGGATTTTCTTGGACTCAAGCTGTTTCGCCGCCGCAACCGTTCCCTGCTGTTAACGGAGGAGGGGCAGAGCTATTTTCAGGATATCAAAGAGATTTTTTCCCAGCTCACCGAGGCCACGCGCAAGCTGCAGTCGCGCAGCGCAAAAGGGGCGTTAACCGTCAGTTTATTGCCCAGCTTTGCCATTCAGTGGCTGGTGCCAAGACTCTCTAGCTTTAACTCAGCTTATCCGGGAATCGACGTCCGTATCCAGGCCGTAGACCGTGAGGTCGACAAGCTGGCGGACGACGTCGACGTGGCCATTTTTTACGGCCGGGGCAACTGGCCAGGCTTGCGTGTTGAAAAATTATACGCAGAATATCTGCTGCCGGTCTGCTCACCGCTGCTGCTGACCGGTGATAAACCGATAAAGACCCCTGAGGATCTGGCTAAGCATACGCTGCTGCATGATGCCTCGCGCCGCGACTGGCAGACCTATACCCGCCAGCTGGGCCTGAATCTTAACGTGCAGCAGGGGCCCATCTTCAGCCACAGCGCCATGGTGCTGCAGGCGGCGATCCATGGTCAGGGCGTTGCGCTGGCAAATAACGTGATGGCCCAGTCGGAGATCGAAGCCGGTCGCCTGGCCTGTCCGTTTAACGACGTGCTGGTCAGTAAAAACGCCTTTTATCTGGTTTGTCATGACAGTCAGGCAGAACTGGGTAAAATAGCCGCCTTCCGCCAGTGGATCCTGGCCAAAGCGGCAGCCGAGCAAGAAAAATTTCGCTTTCGCTATGAGCAATAACATATACAGGCGCGCGGTTAGCGCATGACTTTAGGGTAAGACTATGACCAGCCGATTTATGCTGATTTTTGCCGCTATCAGCGGTTTTATTTTTGTGGCCCTGGGCGCGTTTGGCGCACACGTATTGAGTAAATCGTTAGGCGCGGCCGAGATGGGCTGGATCCAGACCGGTCTTGAGTACCAGGCGTTTCACACCCTGGCGGTCTTTGGCCTGGCAGTAGCGATGCAGCGCCGGATCAGCATCTGGTTCTACTGGAGCAGCGTCTTTCTGGCACTGGGTACGGTTCTCTTCAGCGGGAGCCTTTACTGCCTCGCGCTGTCGCATCTGCGCCTGTGGGCGTTTGTCACCCCGGTCGGCGGCGTTAGCTTCCTTACTGGCTGGGTATTAATGTTAATTGGCGCAATTCGTCTGAAACGTAAAGGCCCTGGTCATGAATAAGCTTGTACTGCTGTGTCGCCCCGGATTTGAAAAAGAGTGCGCCGCAGAGATCACCGATAAGGCCGGGCGGCTGAACGTGTTTGGTTTTGCCCGCGTCAAAGATAACGCTGGCTATGTGATTTTCGAGTGCTACCAGGCCGAAGAGGCCGACAAGTTGGCGCGAGAGCTGCCGTTTAGCTCGCTGATTTTTGTCCGCCAGATGTTCGTGGTCGGTGAACTGCTTCAGGATCTGCCTCCGGAGGATCGCATCACGCCGATCGTCGGCATGCTGCAGGGCGTGGTCGAGAAGGGCGGCGAGCTGCGCGTTGAGGTGGCCGACACCAACGAAAGCAAAGAGCTGATGAAGTTCTGCCGCAAGTTCACCGTGCCGCTGCGCGCTGCGCTGCGTGAGGCGAAGATCCTCACCAGCTACGAAACCGCCAAGCGTCCGGTGGTACATGTCTTCTTTATCGCGCCGGGCTGCTGCTACACCGGCTACTCCTACTCCGACAATAACTCGCCGTTCTACATGGGCATTCCGCGTCTGAAGTTCCCGTCCGATGCGCCGAGCCGCTCTACGCTGAAGCTGGAAGAGGCGTTCCACGTCTTTATCCCGGCGGACGAGTGGGATGAGCGCCTGGCCAACGGCATGCACGCCGTCGATCTGGGGGCCTGCCCTGGCGGCTGGACCTATCAGCTGGTGAAGCGCAACATGTGGGTTGCGTCGGTAGATAACGGCCCGATGGCCCAGAGCCTGATGGATACCGGCCAGGTGACCTGGCTGCGGGAAGACGGTTTCAGATATCGCCCAACGCGCAGCAACATTACCTGGATGGTGTGCGATATGGTGGAGAAGCCTGCGAAGGTTGCCGCCCTGATGGCGCAGTGGCTGGTTAACGGCTGGTGCCGGGAAACCATCTTTAACCTCAAGCTGCCGATGAAAAAGCGCTATGAGGAGGTCTCGAACAACCTCGCGTATATTCAGCAACAGCTGGAAGCGAACGGCATCAACGCCCAGATCCAGGCCCGTCAGCTCTACCACGACCGCGAAGAGGTGACGGTGCACGTCCGTCGCTGGTGGGCAGCCGTGGGTGGCCGTCGCGACGAGCGCTAAGTTATTGGTTTTGTAGGCCCGGTAAGCACAGCGCCACCGGGCGGTTACACTAACCTTAGCTGTTGTAAATTGCCGTCGAGGTGCAGATCCGTCTGTAGCGTTGCCACCTCGCGGCAGATAAACGCCATCTCCCGGTGCGCCTCAAGCTTGCTGCGCCACTTCTCCGGCACCTCGTTCAGATGGGCGTAGATCCCTTCCAGCGTGGCAAACTGCGTCAGCAGCTGAGCAGCGCTCTTCTGACCAATCCCCGCCACGCCGGGTATTTTCGAACTGCTGATGCCCGCCAGTCCCCAGAAATCCGTTAGCTGCTCCGGCAGAACGCCAAACTCGCCTGCAATAAAGGGCGCATCCAGCCAGCGCTTCTGGAAGTAGTCACGAATGCGCAGGGTGGGGGAGAGAAGCTGGCAGTAGCCCTTGTCGGTTGAGACGATGGTCGCCTGATGTCCCGCCTGGGCCACCTTTACCGCCAGGGTGGCAGCGAGATCGTCCGCCTCGTTGCCCTCGGAGATCCAGCAGCGCACGCCGCGCTGTTCAAACGCCGCGCGCAGGGCAGGCATTTCGCCGTGCAGGGTATCGGGCATCGGCGGACGGCCCGCCTTATAGTCCGGCAGCTTCTGGTGCCGCCAGCCGCTGTTGCGGGCCTCGTCGTCAAATACCGCGACCGCGTGGGTCGGCTGGCTGTGAACAATCAGCTGTCCCAGCGCGTGCGTACAGGCATCCACGCAGGGTGAGCCCTGTACAGCATGAATACGGCGAATAAGGTTAAGTGCATCAACGATAAGCAGATGAACGGCCACGCGATCCTCCCGGCAATGACAGACCGGCTAAGGGTATCATTGACGGGAGGCGGAGACCATTCATCGCTCAGGGGATCAATCGCAGGCGACGATTTTCATTGCCAGCCCGCCGCGGGAGGTTTCGCGGTATTTGGCGTTCATGTCCTTGCCGGTTTCGTACATGGTTTCGATCACCTTGTCGAGGCAGACGCGCGGCTCGCTGGTGCGACGTAGCGCCATCCGCGCGGCATTCACCGCTTTGACAGAGGCGATGGCGTTACGCTCGATGCAGGGAACCTGTACCTGACCGGCAACCGGATCGCAGGTGAGACCCAGGTTGTGCTCCATGCCGATTTCCGCTGCGATGCAGACTTGGGTCGGGCTACCGCCCAGCAGCTCGGTCAGCCCGGCAGCCGCCATTGAGCAGGCGACGCCAACTTCACCCTGACAGCCCACTTCCGCCCCGGAGATCGAGGCATTCATCTTATAGAGCGAGCCGATGGCGCTGCACACCAGCAGGTAGCGCGCCAGCGAGTTAGCGTTCACTTCGCGGATGAACTTGTCGTAATAGGCCAGCACGGCGGGAACGATACCGCATGCGCCGTTGGTCGGTGCGGTGACCACGCGCCCGCCAGCGGCGTTCTCTTCGTTGACCGCCAGGGCAAACATGTTGATCCAGTCGACCACCGCCATCGGATCGGTAGTGGTTTTATCGCTGCTCACCAGCATCCGGCGCAGCGCTGCCGCCCGACGCGGAACCCGCAGCTTGCCCGGCAGCGCCCCTTCAGTGGTAATTCCGCGCTCGATGCCGCCGCGCATGACCGCCCAGACGCTGGCGAAGTGCTGCTCCAGCGCCGCTTTGCTGTGCAGGGTCAGCTCGTTCTCCATCATCAGCCCGGAGAGCGACAGGCCGGTCTGCTGGCAGTGGCGCTGCAGATCGGCGGCGTTCTTATAGGGATAGGGCACGGCAACCGGCGAGTCGCTGGTCTGGCCGAAGTGCGCCTCATCGACGATAAACCCGCCGCCGATAGAGTAGTAGGTCTGGCTGTAAAGCAGCGTATCGCCTGCCAGGGCGCTGATACGCATCCCGTTTTCATGCAGAGAGAGATTGTCAGCATGGAAGTTCATGCTCTGTTCAAGGGGAAAATCGACCTCATGCTGACCGTTCGCCAGCGGCAGACGGCCTCGGGCGCTGACATCGGCAATAAATGCCGGGATGGCATCGATGTCGACGCTGTCCGGCAGGTTGCCTGCAAGGCCCATAATAATGGCTATATCGGTGTGGTGGCCTTTGCCGGTAAGCGACAGCGAGCCATATACGTCAACCACCACGCGGGTCGTCTCGGCAAGGATCCCGCGCGCCACGAGGTCATCGGTAAACTGCTTTCCGGCTTTCATTGGCCCGACGGTGTGCGAGCTGGAGGGGCCAATACCAATTTTAAAGATATCGAATACGCTGATCATAATGATTGTCCATGGCGTAGTGCTGGGTTCGCCGCCCGGGTGGGCGGCGAGGGGGGATAACTTAAGCAGCGAAGAGGTGATACAGGGAGTAGAAGATCGCAGAGATAGCGATCAGACCCATCACCACGACAAACGCGTTGCTGATATGGCCGCTGTATTTACGCATCGCCGGGACTTTCTGGATGGCGTACATCGGCATCAGGAACAGGATCATGGCAATAACCGGGCCGCCCAGGGTTTCGATCAGGCCGAGGATGCTCGGGTTCAGCGTCGCAACCAGCCAGGTGGTCAGCAGCATGAAGATCGCCGTGATGCGGTTCAGCTTGCCGATCTCCATGGTTTTGCCTTTGCCGCGCAGGGACTTAATGATCATCCCGTTAAAGCCTTCGCGCGCGCCCAGGTAGTGACCGAGGAAGGATTTAGTGATTGCGACCATGGCGATAATCGGTGCCATCCACTCAATGACCGGGGCATGGAAGTGGTTAGCCAGGTAAGAGAGGATAGAGATGTTCTGCTCTTTCGCCGCAACCAGATCGGCCGGGGCCAGGCTCAGCACGCAGCTGAAGACAAAGAACATCACCGTCAGCACCATCATGATGTGGGCATAGGAGAGGATGCGGGAGCATTTTTTCTCTGCATCATCGCCATACTCTTCGCGTTTAGCAACGGCGAAGGAGGAGATGATCGGCGAGTGGTTGAAGGAGAAGACCATCACTGGGATCGCCAGCCACAGGGTCATCCACAGGCCTTGTCCGGTGTTAGCGGCCGCATCAAAGGAGAGGGTCTCCAGCGCCGCGCCGCTCCACTGTGGGATCAGGTAAAGCGCCAGCAGCATCAGGGCAATCACAAACGGGAAGACCAGGATGCTCATCGCCTTAACGATCATCTTCTCGCCGAAGCGCACGATGGTCATCATGCCGACGATCAGGATCAGGGACAGCACGACGCGTGGCGGCGAAACCATGCCCAGCTGGTGGGTCAGGAAGCTGTCGACGGTGTTGGTGATCGCCACGCTGTAAACCAGCAGGATCGGGTAGATAGCAAAGAAGTAGAGCAGGGTGATGACCTTACCGGCACCAACGCCAAAATGCTCTTCCACCACTTCGGTGATGTCTTCGCCAGGGTTTTTCCCTGACAGCACAAAGCGGGTCAGGCCGCGGTGGGCAAAAAAGGTCATCGGGAAGGCGATAATCGCCATGATGATCAGGGGGATCATGCCGCCGACGCCGGCGTTAATCGGCAGGAACAGAACGCCTGCGCCAATCGCCGTGCCATACAGGCCCAGCATCCACATGGTATCGCTCTTACGCCATGTGCTTCGCGTTGCCTGCGAAGCAATGGTGCTGGTTTGCGTGGTTTCCATCTCTATCTCCATTTACTTTAAAAGCTAAATATCAGGCGCTTAGTCAAATCCGATGAAAAAGCACCCAACGGTAATATAAAATTGGGTTAAGTAACGTCTTGGGATTATTTTTCTCCGTTACATTTTGCGGCGGAACGATACATTTATGTTATGACCCTGACAGTGATCGCGATCTCAATTGCAATAATCCACTTTCTATATGGCTGTGTTTAGACCAACGCGCTGCTAAAAATGCCCACAGGGAGATTTATGGTGGCGAAGGCTACCATCGCCAGGATTTGCGATCAAAGCGGTAGATGTGAAATACGATAATCACCCGGTAAAAGGCGCAGATAGCAGCGTTTTATCAGATTTAAGCAAAACTTTTCTAGATAAATAACGGGGTGCATTTCCTAAGCAATCGATTGCTTTTGCGGGGCGGTTAAGAACTATAAGCTTGGTGTATGTATTGAGTAGGCCGGGTAAGCGGAGCGCCACCCGGCGGGTCAGGAAAAATTAGGCACAGATTTCGTAGCAGGGGATATAGGCCGAGCCCGGCAGCTTCATGCGGTGCTGGGCCACAAAGCCCTGGAGCAGATCGTCCATCCGGCGCATCATTGCCCGGTCGCCGTGGATCTTGTACGGTCCGGCGGCTTCAATGGCACGAATACCTACCTCTTTGACGTTGCCCGTCACGATCCCTGAGAAGGCGCGACGCAGGTCCGCCGCCAGCACCTCTACCGGCCGATCCGGGTAGAGCTGAAGGTTGGCCATGTTCTCATGGGTCGGCTCGAACGGCATCTGCAGATCCGGCGCGATGCGGATAGACCAGTTAAAGCTGTAGGCGTCTCCGGTATCGCGACGGTGCTCTTTCACCAGCGGCATCGCTTTTTTCATCTGGCGAGCCACTTCCGGCGCATCGTCAATAATGATGCGGTAGTAGCGGCGGGCCGATTCGCCGAGCGTATGGGTAATAAACTCGTCCAGCACGCGGAAGTAGTCGGCGCTCTGTTTTGGCCCGGTGAGGATCAGCGGCAGCACCTGATGCTGGTTGGCCGGGTTCATCAGAATGCCGAGCAGGTAGAGCAGCTCTTCTGCCGTTCCCACGCCGCCGGGGAAGATGATGATCCCGTGGGCGATACGTACGAAGGCCTCCAGACGCTTCTCGATATCCGGCATGATCACCAGCTCGTTAACCAGCGGGTTAGGCGGCTCGGCAGCAATAATGGACGGTTCGGTCATGCCGATAAAGCGTCCCTCTTTATAGCGCTGCTGGGCATGGCCCACCGCCGCCCCTTTCATTGGGGCTTCCATCGCGCCAGGGCCACAGCCGGTGCAGATGTTCAGCTCGCGCAGGCCCAGCTGGGTTCCGACGCGGCGAGCGTAGAGGTACTCGGTTTCATTGATTGAGTGGCCGCCCCAGCACACCACCATATTAGGCGCTTCGCCCACGTGCAGCGCGCGGGCGTTGCGCAGGATCGAGAAGACCAGGTTGGTGATGTGGGTGGAGCTCTCTAGGTTAAGGTGCTGGAAGCGGCCGGCATTGTGGATCTGCCCGTTGACGAACAGGATATCGCGCAGCACGGCAAAGAGGTTAGCCTGGAGCGAGCGGATAATACGTCCGTCAACGAATGCCTCTTCCGGCGGGTTGATCAGCTCCAGCTTTACGCCGCGTTCGCGACGTAACACGTTGATATCAAAATTCTCGAAGCGGGACAGCAACTCTTTACTGCTGTCGGTCTGGCTTCCTGAGTTTAGAACGGCAAGTGAACAGTTACGAAACAGTTGATAAAGGTCGCTGCTGGCCGAGCTTTTGAGCATATCGACTTCCAGCTGCGACAACAGATCCATTGAGCCTAGCGGGCTAATATGTGTAATCAAGTGAACTCCTTATGGGGCGAAGATCGCCGCTCCCTGTGATTACAATAGCCCTGGCTTATGACGTTTAACAACCTCAGGCGCGGAATCCACCGCGCAAATCAGTAAAAAATCGTACTTTTTGCCGCCGTTACTGGCGCACCAGACGACCGGTAGCGGGCTGGAAGTCGGTATTGCTACGCCACGGGTTGATATCCAGACCGCCGCGACGGGTATAGCGGGCATAGACGCTCAGCGTTTCCGGCTGACAGAAGCGCAGCAGATCGTTAAAAATGCGCTCCACGCACTGCTCGTGAAACTCGTTGTGGTGGCGGAAGGAGACCAGATAGCGCAGGAGCTTCTCGCGATCGATCTGCGGCCCGCGATACTGAATCTGAACGGAACCCCAGTCCGGCTGATGGGTGATCAGGCAGTTGGATTTCAGCAGGTGGCTGACCAGGGTTTCTTCCACTACGCTGCCACCCGCGGCATTTTGCAGATAGTCGGCGTTGAACTGGTAGTCATCGATCGCGATATCCTGGTTATCGATGCATTTGCCGTTGAAGTGGGCGATCGGCTGGCCTTCCAGCTCATCTAACGCATAGAGCATCACGTTTACTTTGCCCTGCGCGCAGGCGCTGAGATCCCGCTCCAGCGTCGCGCGAACCTCTTCCCAGCTGCTAAAGCGCGTTTGGTTAAAGCTGTTCAGGTAGAGCTTAAAGCTTTTTGACTCCACCAGGTTAACGCTGGCGTAGTCCAGCTCGACATGGCCCACTGCAACCTGCGGCAGGCCATTGGCGTTAAGCCATGACAGCTCATACAGCGTCCAGATGTCGCCGCCGTGGAAGGGCAGGCTGTCGGCGTGCAGGCCGAGAGGATCGCGATTCAGGCTACGAGGAACACCCTGCAGCAGGGTTGCGTCGTAGGTATCGCGGTAGCGGGTGGTTTTGCCCAGGGTCAGGCCAGCCAGCGCCTGGTGGTTATCATAAGAAGAAGACATGTTTCATCGCCGTTTTGCAGGTAAACTCTCAGCCTTAAGTTTATCCTGGCTGAGTGAAGAGAGGAACCGGTGGACCAAGAGACATCCCTTGCCCTGAAGGCTTTTACCGCGCGCTACTGCGACGCCTGGCATGAGACCCGCAATAGCTGGCCGCAGAGCGAAGCGCTGTATGGCGTGCCGTCGCCCTGTGTGATCTCCTCGCTGGAAGACCGGGTCATCTGGCAACCCCAACCTTTTGATGCAGAAGAGAATGTAAACGCTGTTGAACGTGCATTAGATATTGTGATACAACCTGCAGTTCACAGCTTTTATTCCACACAGTTTGCCGGTGATATGCTGGCACGATTCGAGAATGAGACGCTGACGCTCCTGCAAACCTGGAGTGCGGACGATTTCCTGCGTGTTCAGGAGAATCTCATTGGACATCTGGTGACGCAGAAGCGATTAAAGCTGCCACCTACGCTGTTTATCGCCACGCTCGACAGCGAACTCGATGTCATCTCGATCTGTAACTTAACCGGCGAGGTGGTGAAAGAGACGCTCGGTACCCGTCATCGCACCGTGCTTGCCCCTTCGGTCGCGCTATTCCTTCAGCAGCTTGAGCCTGTCATGTAATCCAATCCTCTATTACGCGTGTGAGAGATCTCTTACAAGCGTGTAGGATATTGCCATTTTGTTAAAAAATATTTTGAATATGTAAAATCGATAAAGCAAATTCAAATCAGTAATTTACTAAAAATTGCGCGACATTTAACGCAAATTAATCCGTACTAAAGTCTTATGGCAGGGTTGCAAGACGAAGCGGAAAGGTCGATTCTATTTGTGTCGACAGGATGTTGAACACGAAGTGAATATCAGGATGATGTCGCTTCTGACACAGGACATACCGGGACGGTATTGCAGGGAAAGGCTTCAGGATGAAGCAAAAAGGATAACGCCGGAGCGCGTTGAAGGACACCTCCAGGAAGGAGAATGTGAACCGGGCAGGATATCCGGTGGATCAGGATGATTAGGATGTCGCTTAATGGATTAAGCGTGTCGTATCGGGCGATGCGAGCAGGCAGCATGGTTTATGGATGAACAGGGTTTATGGATGAACAGGTCAGGAGACCGCAGGAAAAGTTTTCATGGATGAGCAGGGAGCATCAAGGTAGCCGGACTGCTGCTAAACGAACCGGGAGCACTGTTTAATTACAGTGCTCCCTTTTTTATTTCCCCCTCCGCAATGCTATTCTGCGCGCCAGTTCGATCGTCATTGAGGTTTCTATGTCTCTTCATATCAGCGTACGCGAGCAGCTGCACGCCATTGAGGCGCTGCTGCGCGAGAAAAAAATCTGGCAGGGCGTTGCGCCAGAGAGCAGCGCGTTTGCCAGCACGCAGCCCTTCTGCCTGGATACGCTTGCCCCGCTGGAGTGGCTGCAGTGGGTGTTGATCCCCCGCATGCACGCCCTGCTGGACAGCGGTCAGCCGCTGCCGCAGACCTTTGCCGTTACTCCTTATTACGAGATGGCGCTCGATGCCAGCGATCCGCTGCGTGACGTCATCCTTGTGCATCTGCAACGCCTTGATGCGCTCTTTGCCGGTAGCGACACCTGATGCTGGAGATTATTTATCAGGATGAGTGGCTGGTGGCGGTGAACAAACCCTCCGGCTGGCTGGTGCACCGTAGCTGGCTCGATCGCGATGAAAAAGTGGTGGTGATGCAAACCGTGCGGGATCAGATTGGTCAGCACGTCTTTACCGCCCACCGTCTGGATCGGCCCACCTCCGGCGTACTGCTGATGGGGTTGTCCAGCGAGGCGGGGCGTCTGCTCTCCCAGCAGTTTGAGCAACACCTGATCCAGAAGCGCTACCATGCGATTGTTCGCGGCTGGCTGATGGACGCCGCCACGCTGGACTACCCGCTGGTGGAGGAGCTGGATAAGATCGCCGATAAGTTTTCCCGCACAGACAAAGAGCCGCAGCCAGCGGTTACCCGCTATCGCGGGCTGGCCACCGTCGAGCTGCCGGTTGCCGTCAGCAAGTTTCCGACCACCCGCTACGGGCTGGTAGAGCTGGATCCGCAAACCGGACGCAAGCACCAGCTGCGCCGTCACCTTACCCACCTGCGCCATCCGATTATTGGCGACAGCAAGCATGGCGATCTGCGTCAGAACCGCAGCGCGGCGGCGCACTTTGGCCTGAACCGGCTCATGCTGCACGCCAGCGAGCTCTCCCTGACCCATCCCTTTACCGGCGAGCCGTTAACCCTGCGCGCCGGGCTGGACGACGTCTGGATGCAGGCGTTAACCCAGTTTGGCTGGTGCGGCCTTCTCCCGATGAATGAAAGGGTTGAGTTTGTGCCGGACAGCGGCCAGGATGAAACCTGGCAGTTAGCAACCAGGGAGTGAAAAATGGCAGAGATTGGTATTTTTGTTGGCACCATGTATGGCAACTCATTGCTGGTGGCCGAAGAGGCGGAGACGCTGCTGACCGGGCAGGGGCACCAGGTTAAGGTCTTTGAGGATGGGACGCTGGCGGACTGGGCCTATTACCAGGACAAAACCGTGCTGGTGGTCACCTCTACGACGGGGCAGGGCGATCTGCCGGATAACATTGCGCCGCTCTACGCAGCGATCCGCGATTCGCTTGGTTTCCAGCCCAACCTGCGCTACGGCGTGATTGCGCTGGGCGACAGCACCTACTCCCACTTCTGCGGCGGCGGGAAGCGGTTCGCCGAGCTGCTTGCAGACCAGCAGGCGCAGCGCGTCGGCGACGTCCTGCTCATTGACGCCAGTGAACACCCCGAGCCTGAGACGGAGTCGAACCCGTGGGTTGAGCAGTGGGGAACCCTGCTAAAATAAATTCCATTTAGCCCTCCCGCCTGGGGAGGGCCATCGTCTTTTTCCTCTCTTTTACCCCTGACGCTTTTCAATTCCGTGAACTCCCCCCCATCGCCTTGTGCCTATGCCCCAAAGCAGAGTGATAAGCACCCTGAATATTGTGTGCGTGCACGGTGAGCAGATTCTGGCCACTTCATATACTTTTCTCGCCAGTTATTAAAAGGCAGTCCGCAGGGGGCTAACGAACCGCTGTACAGAGACTGCAATAAAACACCAGTACGTCATTCTGATACCCCTACAGGTTGTGCTTTTCAGAATGAATGTAGCTCAACGCTATAATTCAGGAGTGCAATAATGAGTTCATTAAGCCACGCAGCGAGCAGCGCCGAAAAGCGCACTAACGCTCGCTACTGGATAGTGGTGATGCTGTTTATCGTCACATCCTTCAACTATGGTGACCGCGCGACGCTGTCCATTGCCGGCTCTGAAATGGCAAAAGATATCGGTCTTGATGCTGTTGGCATGGGGTATGTTTTCTCTGCATTTTCATGGGCCTATGTTATCGGCCAAATCCCCGGCGGCTGGCTGCTCGACCGCTTTGGTTCAAAACGCGTTTACTTCTGGTCTATCTTCATCTGGTCACTGTTTACCCTGCTGCAGGGTTTCGTGGATATCTTCAGTGGCTTCGGCATCATCGTTGCGCTCTTCACCCTGCGCTTCCTGGTGGGCTTAGCGGAAGCGCCCTCCTTCCCCGGCAACAGCCGTATCGTGGCGGCCTGGTTCCCGGCGCAGGAGAGGGGCACGGCGGTTGCGATCTTTAACTCCGCCCAGTACTTTGCCACCGTTATCTTCGCCCCGATCATGGGCTGGCTGACCCACGAAGTGGGCTGGTCGCACGTCTTCTTCTTCATGGGCGGTCTGGGCATTATCATCAGCTTTGTCTGGCTGAAGGTGATCCACGAGCCGAATCAGCACCCTGGCGTGAACAAGAAAGAGCTGGAGTACATCGCCGAAGGCGGCGGGCTGATCAACATGGATCAGCCGGGCACCAAAATAAAAGTGCCGTTTAGCGTTAAGTGGGCGCAAATCAAGCAGCTGCTCAACTCGCGCATGATGATCGGGGTCTATATCGGCCAGTACTGCATTAACGCCCTGACCTACTTCTTTATCACCTGGTTCCCGGTCTATCTGGTGCAGGCACGCGGCATGTCGATTCTGAAAGCGGGCTTTGTTGCCTCTATCCCGGCTATCTGCGGCTTTGCCGGTGGCGTGCTAGGCGGCATCATCTCCGACTGGCTGATGCGCCGTACCGGCTCGCTGAACATTGCCCGTAAGACACCTATCGTATTAGGGATGCTGCTGTCGATGGTGATGGTGTTCTGTAACTACGTCGACGCGGAGTGGATGATCATCGGCTTTATGGCGATGGCCTTCTTCGGCAAAGGCATCGGCGCGCTGGGCTGGGCCGTAATGGCCGACACCGCACCGAAAGAGATCAGCGGCCTCTCCGGCGGCCTGTTCAACATGTTCGGTAACATCTCCGGGATCGTCACCCCGATCGCCATCGGCTACATCGTGGGCACTACCGGCTCCTTTAACGGCGCGCTGATCTACGTTGGTGTCCATGCTCTGGTCGCGGTACTGAGCTATCTGGTACTGGTAGGCGATATCAAACGTGTTGAACTGAAACCTGTGACAGGACGCTAACGATGAGTATGCAATCCAGCCCCGTTATTACCGATATGAAAGTGATCCCGGTTGCCGGCTACGACAGCATGCTGATGAATATCGGCGGGGCACATAACGCTCACTTCACCCGCAATATCGTGGTGCTGACCGACAACGCCGGAAACACCGGCGTGGGGGAAGCGCCCGGCGGCGAAGTGATCCTTAAGACGCTGACCGATGCGATCCCGATGGTGATCGGCCAGCAGGTTGCCCGCTTAAATCAGGTGGTTCAGCGGGTGCACAAAGGCAACCAGGCGGCTGACTTTGATACCTTCGGCAAAGGTGCCTGGACCTTTGAGCTGCGGGTGAATGCGGTAGCCGCCCTGGAGGCCGCGCTGCTCGACCTGCTAGGTAAAACGCTCGGCGTGCCGGTCTGCGAGCTGCTGGGGCCAGGTAAACAGCGCGACGCCGTGACGGTGCTCGGCTACCTGTTCTACGTCGGTGACCGACAGAAGACCGATTTGCCGTATCGCGTCAAAACCGAGGGCAACCACGACTGGTATCATCTCCGTCATCAGGAGGCGATGAACAGCGAGGCGGTGGTACGCCTGGCGGAGGCGTCACAGGATCGCTACGGCTTCAAAGATTTCAAACTGAAAGGCGGCGTGCTGCCGGGCGAGCAGGAGATTGACACCGCCCGTGCGCTGAAAAAACGCTTCCCGGATGCTCGCATCACCGTCGATCCCAATGGCGCGTGGCTGCTGGATGAGGCCATTGAGCTCTGCAAAGGGCTGAATGATGTCCTGACCTACGCGGAAGATCCGTGCGGTGCAGAGCAGGGCTTCTCTGGCCGGGAGGTGATGGCGGAGTTCCGTCGGGCAACCGGTCTGCCAGTAGCGACCAATATGATCGCCACCAACTGGCGTGAGATGGGCCACGCGGTGATGCTCAACGCGGTGGATATTCCGCTGGCGGATCCGCACTTCTGGACGCTCTCCGGGGCGGTACGCGTGGCGCAGCTGTGTGACGACTGGGGCCTGACGTGGGGCTGCCACTCCAATAACCACTTTGATATCTCACTGGCGATGTTTACCCACGTTGGTGCCGCCGCGCCGGGTAATCCGACCGCCATCGACACCCACTGGATCTGGCAGGAGGGCGACGCGCGCCTGACCAAACAGCCGTTGGAGATTAAGCACGGCCAGATTGCCGTACCGGACGCGCCGGGCCTTGGCGTCGAGCTGGACTGGGACCAGGTACAGAAAGCCCACGCGCTGTATAAGACGCTTCCGGGCGGGGCGCGTAATGACGCGGGCCCGATGCAGTATCTGATCCCCGGCTGGACGTTCGATCGCAAACGCCCCGTCTTTGGTCGACACTAAATTTGTTATAGAAGGATTAAACGATGAGCAATCAATTTTCTTCCCCGGTCGTCACGTCCATGCAGGTGATCCCGGTTGCGGGCCACGACAGCATGCTGATGAACCTGAGCGGAGCGCACGCGCCGTTCTTCACCCGTAACATTGTTATCATCAAAGACAACTCGGGTCATACCGGCGTGGGCGAGATCCCAGGCGGCGAGAAGATCCGCCAGACGCTGGAAGATGCCGCCGCGCTGGTGGTAGGTAAAACCGTTGGCGAGTACAAAAACATTCTGACCGCCGTCCGTAACCAGTTTGCCGACCGTGACTCGGCGGGCCGTGGCCTGCAAACCTTTGACCTGCGTACTACCATCCACGTAGTGACCGGGATCGAAGCCGCGATGCTGGATCTGCTGGGCCAGCACCTGGGCGTCAACGTGGCGACCCTGCTTGGCGACGGTCAGCAGCGCAGCGAAGTGGAGATGCTCGGCTACCTGTTCTTCGTCGGCAATGCCAAAGCGACGCCGCTGCCGTACCAGAGCCAGCCGGATGATCCATGCGACTGGTATCGCGTGCGTCATGAAGAGGCGATGACCCCGGATCGCGTGGTGCGTCTGGCCGAAGCGGCCTATGAGAAATATGGCTTTAACGATTTTAAACTCAAAGGCGGCGTGCTGGCGGGCGAAGAGGAGGCCGAGTCCATTGTGGCGCTGGCGAAACGCTTCCCGCAGGCGCGCGTGACCCTCGACCCGAACGGCGCATGGTCGCTGGCCGAGGCTATCAACATCGGTAAATACCTGAAGGGCGTGCTGGCCTATGCGGAAGATCCGTGTGGCGCAGAGCAGGGCTTCTCTGGCCGTGAGGTGATGGCCGAGTTCCGCCGCGCCACCGGTCTGCCGACCGCCACCAACATGATCGCCACCGACTGGCGGCAGATGGGGCATACGCTCTCCCTGCAGTCCGTGGATATCCCGCTGGCGGATCCGCACTTCTGGACCATGCAGGGCTCTGTGCGCGTGGCGCAGATGTGCCATGAGTTCGGCCTGACCTGGGGCTCGCACTCCAACAATCACTTCGACATTTCACTGGCGATGTTCACCCACGTGGCAGCCGCCGCGCCAGGTAAAGTCACCGCCATCGACACCCACTGGATCTGGCAGGAGGGCAACCAGCGCCTGACCAAAGCGCCGTTTGAGATCAAGGGCGGGATGGTGCAGGTGCCGAGCACGCCGGGTCTGGGCGTCGAGCTGGATATGGACCAGGTGATGAAGGCGCACGAGCTGTATCAGAAGCACGGTCTCGGCGCGCGTGACGATGCTATGGGCATGCAGTATCTGATCCCTGGCTGGACGTTTGATAACAAACGTCCGTGCATGGTGCGTTAATGCAGAGGCCGGTCCCGGCGGGATCGGCCTGTTCCCTGTTTTTCCGGCTGTAGGGTTTAGGCAATCACACTCTGCGTAAGGACGGCTTATGAAAATTGTTATCGCACCGGACTCCTATAAAGAGAGTTTGAGCGCCCTTGATGTCGCGACCGCCATAGAGCAGGGCTTTCGTGAGATCTTTCCCCAGGCGGAGTACATCAAACTGCCGGTGGCGGATGGCGGTGAAGGCACGGTTGAAGCGATGGTCGCCGCCACTCAGGGGCGGATCGTCGAGGTTGCCGTGACCGGCCCGCTTGGCGCTCAGGTTGAGGGCTTCTATGGCCTCTCCGGCGACGAGCAGAGCGCCTTTATTGAGATGGCGGCAGCCAGCGGCCTTGAGCTGGTGTTACCCGAGCAGCGTAATCCGCTGATCACCACCTCGTGGGGAACGGGGGAGCTGATCCGTCATGCGCTGGACGCAGGCGTTAAGCATATCATTATCGGCATCGGCGGTAGCGCCACCAACGACGGCGGCGCAGGCATGGTGCAGGCGCTGGGGGCGAAGCTGCTGGACAGCGAAGGCAACGCCCTCGGGCAGGGCGGCGGCGCGCTAGAGACGCTGGCGCGGATCGACATCAGCGAACTGGACAGGCGGCTCCACGACTGCCGTATTGAGGTCGCCTGCGACGTGACCAATCCCCTGACCGGCAAAGAGGGCGCAACGGCGATCTTTGGGCCGCAGAAAGGGGCGACGCCGGAGATGATTACCCGTCTTGATGCGGCGCTGGCGCACTATGCCCAACTGATCAAGCGCGATCTCGATCTCGACGTGCTGGATCTTGCCGGGGGCGGGGCAGCAGGCGGCATGGGCGCGGCGCTGTTTGCGTTCTGCGGTGCTGAGCTGCGGCAGGGCATTGAGATTGTCACCGACGCGCTACATCTCGATCGCTATGTGGCCGAAGCGGATCTGGTGATCACCGGCGAGGGGCGGATCGACAGCCAGACGGTACACGGTAAAGTCCCGGTGGGTGTGGCAAAGGTGGCGAAGCGCTACAACAAGCCGGTGATCGGCATCGCGGGTAGCCTGACGGCGGACGTCGGCGTGGTGCACGAGCACGGGATCGACGCGGTATTTAGCGTGATCTATGGCATCTGTACCCTGGACGACGCCCTGAAAAACGCGGCGGAAAACGTGCGCATGACGGCGCGCAACGTGGCAGCGGTGTTGAAAGCGGGCCAGGCATTGCGTTAATCGAAAGCATGGTAACGCCCGGTGGCGCTACGCTTACCGGGCCTACACACGGCACCGTGTCCGCCGTAGGCCGGGCAAACGCAGAGCCGCCCGGCATTACCACGATTTATCACCCAATCCACCTGCGCGCTTCCCGCGCCACGTTATCCATCTCATCCAGCAGCTCCAGGAACTCCGGCTCCAGATCCTCAGCGGGCATGCCGCTGCGCAGATGGTGTTCGATCAGATGACACAGCCGCTTGAGGCGCGGTACGCCGCTGTAGCCGCAGCTGCCGTGCAGCTTGTGAATGGCCTCGACTAAATCCTCAGGCGCTTCCCCTACCAGCTGCTCCTCAACCTTATTGCGGATCTCCGGTAGGAAGGCAATCAGCATCTGTAGCATCTCTCGCGCCAGATCGGGTTTATTTGCCGACTGACGCAACGCCAGCTGCCAGTCCAGAGAGACCTCAGGCTTTTCCGGTACGTCTACCGACTCCGGCTCCGGCGGGGTGAGCCACTGGCTGACCCCAGGGCCGGGAAGGTAGCGCAGCAGCAGGCTATGGAGCTTCTCTTCTTCTATCGGCTTCGCCAGATAGCCGCTCATCCCGGCGTTCAGCAGCTTCTCTTTTTGCCCGGCCATGGCGTGGGCCGTTACCGCAATAACCGGCGTCTGCTGCTGGTGCGGCAGCTGGCGAATAGTTTCGCAGGCGCGAATGCCGTCGATATCGGGCATCTGAATATCCATCAGGATCAGATCGAACTGCATCTGCTTTGCACAGTCGATCGCGCTATGACCGCTGTCGCACAGCTGGACATACTGAACCTGATCCTCAAGCAGCGCGCCGATAAGCTTCAGGTTAGCCGGATTGTCATCCACCGCCATTACGCTCATCGGCAGCTTGCGATCGTCGTTAAGCGCCTGCTCGCGAGGACGATTCAGGCGGCAGTACTCGGTCAGGGCAGGCAGCAGGCGCGTGGAGGTAAGCGGTTTTAACAGGCACGCGGCGGCACCCTCCTGCTTGAGCTGCTCGGCGTTGATCTGCACGTGACACGGCAGCGCCAGCAGCAGGAAATCGGTCATAGAGGCAGCCTTTGCCAGCCGCTCGTGCTGCATGGTGAGCGGCTCGCGCAGGGTCACCGGCACGGCCAGCAGCAGGATATCGTAGCGCGCCTCCGGCAGGGCAGAGAAGGTCGGGCTGTAGATCACCTCCAGCGGCGTTCCCTGGAGCAGATCCAGCGTGCTCTGGGCGGCGGCAGCGTTCGGCTCAACGTAGGCCAGCCGCTTACCGGCGAGGCAGTCGGTAGGCAGTCCTTCGCTGCTGACGTTAGGGTTAAGATCGAGGTTAATGTGGAACCAGAACGTCGAGCCTCGCCCGGGCTGGCTGTGGAAGGATATATCGCCCCCCATCTCGTTTACCAGCCTCTGGGTGATCACCAGCCCCAACCCGGTACCGCCGTGCCGCCGGGAGATGCTGGCATCCGCCTGGCGGAACGCCTGGAACAGCCGGGACTGATCGCGCTCGGGAATGCCAATCCCGGTATCGCGGATCTGCATCTCGATCTGCACCTTGTTGTTGCTCAGGGCGCGCTTCTCTACCAGCACGTCAATATTGCCGTTTTCGGTAAACTTAATGGCGTTGCCGACCAGGTTGGTAATGACCTGTTGCAGACGCAGCGGATCGCCAATCACATTGTCCGGCACGTCGTTTTTGACGTTGAGCGTCAGCTCCAGCCCTTTGTCGTGGGCCGAGTGGGCGAGTAGGGTGACCACTTCGTCGAGGGCGTTACGCAGCGGGAAGGGAATGCTCTCGAGGATCAGCTTGCCCGCCTCCAGCTTGGAGAAGTCCAGCACGTCGTTAATGATGGTAAGCAGGTTGTCCGCCGAGCGCTCAATGGTATGCAGATGATCGCGCTGGGTCGGCGTCAGCTCGGATTTCAGCGTCAGCCGGGTAAAGCCAATCACGCCGTTGAGCGGGGTGCGCAGCTCGTGGGACATATTGGCCAAGAACTCGGACTTGATGCGGGCTGCTTCCTGGGCGCGCTTCTTCGCCAGATCCAGCTCGACGTTCTGGATCTCCATCTGCTCAAGGGTTTCGCGCAGATCCGACGTCGCCTGATCGATATTGTGCTGCATCTCCTCGTGGTAGGCCGCCAGCGACATCGCCATCGAGTTGATGCCGTTTTTCAGCATATCCAGCTCGCCCAGCATAAAGCCTTCAACGCGGCTATCCAGCTGGCCCCGGCGGATGCGGTCCACCGTATTGACCATGTTGCGGATAGGCCCGGTAACGTCGCGCATCAGCCGCCAGCCAAAGATCAGCGCGATCCCCGTGCAGAAGAACATCATCATGGCGGCGATAAAGATCTCTTTATACTGCTGTAAACGCACGGAGCGGAGATCCAGCTCCAGCGCGACGTAGCCCAGCATGTTATTGGTCGTTTTGAGATCCGGCATGGTAGGCTCGTCGGGGGAATAGCCCTCGGAGACAATGGGCGTGCGCAGGATCAACAGATCGCCATGGCGCGTCACGCTCAGCAGGCGAGGGAAGGCCGCCCCGTCCGGGAGCCTTAACTCTTTGGGATCGAGATGAAAGTTAGAGGTCACGAACAGCCGGTTATTGTCATCGTAGACGGAGATAGCACGCACGATGTCGGAGTGACGGCGGTGCAGAATGCTGATCAGCTGGCCGATCGAGTCCCGGTTTTGCAGGTTCATACCGTATTCACTCGCCACCGCCAGCGGCTCGATAATGCTTGCCCCCGCATCCTCAAGCTGCTGCTGTAAGTCATTGTATCGGTGGACAACAAAGAAAACGCTAAGCAGTAAACCGATCAGAACGGTTGGCGCTAAGATTAAAATCATCATTCGCGCCCGCAGGCTGTAGTTGGTCATGGAGTTCCGTTATGGGACAATTAGAGTCATTATGTTTGATTGAGAAAAATCCCGGCAATGGCGCAATTCTACTCTGCAAAACGGCGCGTGACGACGCGTGAGATCATAACCGTAACAGTAAATGACCTGGATCCCTTTGGCCAGGGTGTTGCACGTCACAACGGCAAAGCGCTGTTTATCCCCGGACTGCTGCCCGGCGAGCGCGGCGAAATTACCCTGACGGAAGATAAACGCCAGTTCGCGCGCGGGGCGGTGAAGCGTCGGCTGAACGACAGCCCGGATCGCGAAACGCCGCCGTGCCCGCATTTTGGCGTCTGCGGCGGCTGCCAGCAGCAGCATGCCAGCGTGGCGCTGCAGCAGCGCAGCAAAAGTAAGGCGCTGTCGCGTCTGATGAAGCACGAGGTAGACGACATCATCGCCGCCGAGCCGTGGGGCTACCGGCGGCGGGCGCGACTGAGCCTGAACTATCAGCCGAAGACGCAAACGTTGGAGATGGGTTTTCGCAAAGCCAGCGCCAGCGACATCGTCAACGTGGTGCGCTGCCCGGTGCTGGCGCCCCGTCTTGAGGCATTGATCCCTTCACTACGTGAATGCTTACAGAGCCTGGAGGCAGTACGCCATCTTGGCCACGTTGAGCTGGTGCTGGCCGATAACGGCCCGTTAATGGTATTGCGCCATACGGCTCCCCTTCCGGCCGCCGATCGCGAAAAACTGGAACGCTTTTCGCATTCTCACGGCGTTGCGCTGTTTCTTGCTCCGGAAAGCGCCATACTGGAGCAGGTATCCGGTGAGTTGCCCTGGTACACCTCGGACGGGCTACGCCTGACCTTTAGCCCGCGTGATTTCATTCAGGTTAATGATAAAGTGAACCAGCAGATGGTAGACCGGGCGCTGGCGTGGCTGGATATTCAGCCGGATGACCGGGTGCTGGATCTCTTCTGCGGCATGGGCAACTTTACCCTGCCGCTGGCAAAGCGCGCCGCCAGCGTGGTGGGCGTGGAGGGGGTGGCGGCCCTGGTGGCAAAGGCGCAGGAGAACGCGCAGCAGAACGGGTTGCAAAACGTGACCTTCTTCCATGAAAACCTGGAGGATGACGTCACAAAACAGCCCTGGGCACAGCACGGTTTCACGAAGGTGTTGCTCGACCCGGCACGCGCGGGCGCGGCAGGCGTGATGCAGCACGTGCTAAAACTATCCCCAAAAAAGGTGGTCTACGTGTCATGCAACCCCGCGACGCTTGCCCGAGACAGCGAAGCATTATTAAATGCGGGCTACACTATGTCGCATCTCGCGATGCTGGATATGTTCCCGCACACCGGGCATCTGGAATCGATGGTGTTGTTTGAGCGCGAGTGATTAATTCTGGCTTGCCGAATTCGGCAGGCTTCGTCCCTGAAAGGAGAGGACAATGGTTGCGGTAAGAAGTGCACATCTTAATCGAGCGGGTGAATTCGATTCGAAAAAATGGATCGCAAGTCTGGGCATCTCCAGTCAGCCGTCGTGTGAGCGCTTAGCCGAAACCTGGGCGTACTGCCTGCAACATACTCAGGGCCACCCTGACGCCGAGCTGCTGCTGTGGCGCGGCGTCGAGATGGTGGAAATCCTCTCCATGCTCAGTATGGATCTCGACACCTTGCAGGCCGCGCTGCTCTTCCCGCTGGCAGATGCCGAGGTGGTGAGCGAAGCGGTGCTGCGCGAAAGCGTGAGCAAGTCCGTAGTAGCGCTGATCTATGGCGTACGTGATATGGCGGCGATCCGCCAGCTCAAGGCCACGCATACCGACGCCGTCTCCTCTGAACAGGTCGATAACGTTCGCCGCATGCTGCTGGCCATGGTGGATGATTTCCGCTGCGTGGTTATCAAGCTCGCCGAGCGTGTCGCACACCTGCGCGAAGTGAAGGACGCTCCGGAAGACGAACGCGTGCTGGCCGCCAAAGAGTGCACCAACATCTACGCCCCGCTGGCAAACCGGTTGGGCATCGGCCAGCTGAAGTGGGAGCTGGAAGACTACTGCTTCCGCTATCTGCACCCGGACGAGTACAAGCGTATCGCCAAGCTGCTGCACGAGCGGCGCATCGATCGTGAACGCTATATTGATGAGTTCGTCGGTCACCTGCGCGCTGAAATGAAGCGCGAGGGGGTGAAGGCCGAAGTCTATGGTCGGCCTAAGCACATCTACAGCATCTGGCGCAAAATGCAGAAAAAGCATCTCACCTTTGACGAGCTGTTTGACGTGCGGGCGGTGCGTATCGTCGCCGAGCGCCTGCAGGACTGCTACGCCGCGCTGGGGATTGTCCATACCCACCATCGTCACCTGCCGGATGAGTTCGACGACTACGTAGCCAACCCGAAGCCGAACGGCTATCAGTCGATCCACACCGTGGTGCTGGGGCCGGGCGGCAAAACCGTTGAGATCCAGATCCGCACCAAACAGATGCATGAGGATGCGGAGCTGGGCGTTGCCGCGCACTGGAAATACAAAGAGGGCACCACGGCGACCAGCGCCCACAACAGCCACGAGGATCGCATCGCCTGGCTGCGGAAGCTGATTGCCTGGCAGGAGGAGATGGCGGACTCCGGCGAAATGCTCGACGAGGTGCGCAGCCAGGTCTTTGACGATCGCGTCTACGTCTTTACCCCGAAAGGCGACGTTGTGGATCTGCCCGCCGGCTCGACGCCGCTCGATTTCGCCTACCATATTCACAGCGACGTCGGCCACCGCTGCATCGGGGCGAAGATCGGCGGGCGTATCGTGCCCTTTACCTATCAGCTACAGATGGGCGATCAGATTGAGATCATCACCCAGAAGCAGCCGAACCCGAGCCGCGACTGGCTGAACCCGAACCTTGGCTATGTCACCACCAGCCGCGGACGCTCGAAGATCCACGCCTGGTTCCGCAAGCAGGATCGTGACAAGAACATTCTTGCCGGTCGCCAGATCCTTGACGATGAGCTCGCGCACCTGGGCATCAGCCTGAAAGAGGCGGAGAAGCTCCTGCTGCCTCGCTACAACTTCAATGAAATGGAGGAGCTGCTGGCGGCCATCGGCGGGGGCGATATTCGCCTTAACCAGATGGTGAACTTCCTACAGTCGCACTTTAACAAGCCCAGCGCCGAAGAGCAGGATGCCGCCGCGCTGAAGCAGCTGCAGCAGAAATCCTACGCGCCGCAGGGGCGCAACGGCAAAGACGATGGCCGGGTGGTGGTTGAGGGCGTCGGTAACCTAATGCACCACATCGCCCGCTGCTGCCAGCCCATTCCGGGAGATGAGATCGTCGGCTTTATCACCCAGGGGCGCGGGATCTCTATTCATCGCGCCGACTGCGATCAGCTGACGGATCTGCAATCCCACGCGCCGGAGCGCATTGTCGATGCGGTATGGGGCGAGAGCTACTCGGCGGGCTACTCGCTGGTGGTGCGCGTCACCGCCAACGATCGCAGCGGCCTGCTGCGCGACATCACCACGATCCTCGCCAACGAGAAGGTGAACGTGCTTGGCGTAGCCAGCCGGAGCGATACCCGGCAGCAGCTGGCTACCATTGATATGAATATCGAGATCTATAACCTGCAGGTGCTGGGACGCGTGCTCGGCAAGCTCAACCAGGTGCCAGACGTGATTGACGCCCGTCGTCTGCACGGCGGTTAACCGCATACTCTGCTATTTTCCCCGGCGGCGCGTTGCCCGCCGGGGATTCGCTCTACCGTAGGCCGGGTAAGCGTTAGCGCCACCCGGCGTTCTATTCAGGAAATCATATGAATCAAATCAATCGCTTGCTGGACATCATGCAGCGCCTGCGCGACCCGGAAACCGGCTGCCCGTGGGATAAAGAGCAGACCTTCGCCACCATCGCCCCCTATACGCTGGAAGAGACCTACGAGGTGCTCGATGCCATCGCCCGCAACGATCTTGACGATCTGCGCGGTGAGCTAGGGGATCTGCTGTTCCAGGTGGTGTTTTATGCCCAGATGGCGCAGGAGCAGGGGCGTTTTGACTTCAACGACATCTGCGCGGCCATCAGCGACAAGCTTGAACGCCGCCATCCGCATATCTTTGCCGATGCGACCGCCAGCAGCAGCAGCGAAGTGCTGGCGCGCTGGGAAGAGATCAAAACCAGCGAGCGGGCTGAAAAAGCGCAGCACTCGGCGCTGGACGATATTCCCCACGCTTTTCCCGCACTGATGCGTGCCCATAAGATCCAGAAACGCTGCTCGGCGGTGGGCTTTGATTGGGACTCTCTTGGCCCGGTGCTGGATAAAGTGCATGAGGAGATCGACGAGGTGATGCACGAGGCAAAACAGGCGGTCGTGGATCAGGCCAAACTGGAAGAGGAAGTGGGCGATCTGCTGTTCGCCACCGTCAATCTCTCCCGTCATTTAGGGGTAAAAGCCGAAACCGCGCTGCAAAAAGCGAACCTCAAATTTGAGCGCCGCTTCCGGGAAGTTGAGCGAATTGTCGCCGCCCGCGGTCTGACAATGACCGGCGTCGATCTCAACACCATGGAAGAAGTCTGGCAGGAGGTAAAGCGCCAGGAATCTGATCTCTAACGAATTTTGTGAATCAAGCGCGAAAAGTGGGATTTTTTAAATAACAAGCGCTTGATTTGCGTCAAAAACATTTGCCGCAAACGAGCTATTTTCTCTCTCCCCGTTGTGAGCTGAAGATGAGAAGAGGAGGGATAATGAAAGTTTGTGGCGACTGCCTAGTTCCGGTATACTACTTTCCCGTCCTGGTTATTCCATCGTCTTTTAAACCTAACTTCTCAGGTTCAGCATGACAACGAACTATATTTTTGTGACCGGCGGGGTTGTATCCTCTCTGGGTAAAGGCATTGCAGCCGCCTCCCTCGCAGCCATTCTTGAAGCCCGTGGCCTTAACGTGACCATGATGAAACTGGATCCGTACATCAACGTCGATCCGGGTACCATGAGTCCAATCCAGCACGGGGAAGTGTTCGTTACGGAAGACGGCGCTGAAACCGACCTGGATCTGGGCCACTACGAGCGTTTCATTCGTACAAAGATGACGCGCCGCAACAACTTCACTACTGGCCGTATCTATTCCGACGTACTGCGCAAAGAGCGCCGTGGCGACTACCTGGGCGCAACCGTTCAGGTTATTCCGCACATCACCAACGCCATTAAAGAGCGCATCATTGCCGGTGGCGAAGGTCACGACGTGGTGCTGGTTGAGATCGGCGGTACCGTGGGTGATATCGAATCCCTGCCGTTCCTTGAAGCCATTCGCCAGCTGGCGGTGGATATCGGCCGTGAGCACGCGCTGTTTATGCACCTTACCCTGGTGCCGTACATGGCGGCAGCGGGTGAAGTAAAAACCAAGCCTACCCAGCACTCTGTAAAAGAGCTGCTCTCTATCGGTATTCAGCCAGATATCCTCGTTTGCCGTTCCGATCGTACCGTACCTGCCAACGAGCGTGCGAAAATTGCATTGTTCTGTAACGTGCCGGAAAAGGCCGTTATTTCAATGAAAGACGTCGATTCGATTTATAAAATTCCAGGCCTGTTGAAATCACAGGGGCTGGACGATTATATTTGTAAACGATTCAGCTTGAACTGCCCGGAAGCTAACCTGAGCGAATGGGAACAGGTTATCTACGAAGAAGCGAATCCGTCAGGTGAAGTCACCATCGGTATGGTCGGCAAGTACATTGAGCTGCCGGATGCCTACAAGTCGGTGATTGAAGCGCTGAAGCATGGCGGCCTGAAAAACCGTGTTACCGTCAACATCAAATTGATCGATTCGCAAGATGTTGAAACACGTGGTGTAGAAATCTTGAAGGATCTGGATGCTATCCTGATCCCTGGTGGCTTCGGCTACCGTGGCGTAGAAGGTAAGATCGCCACCGCACGCTATGCGCGTGAACACAATATTCCTTATCTGGGCATCTGCCTGGGTATGCAGGTTGCGCTGATCGAGTTTGCGCGCAACGTGGCGGGGATGGACAACGCTAACTCAACGGAATTTGTGCCAGACTGTAAGTTCCCGGTTGTGGCTCTCATTACCGAATGGCGTGACGAAGAGGGCAACGTCGAAGTACGCTCTGAGAAGAGCGACCTGGGCGGCACAATGCGTCTTGGTGCGCAGCAGTGCCAGCTTGATGACGATAGCCTGGTGCGTCAGATGTACGGTTCGTCGACTATCGTTGAACGTCATCGTCACCGCTATGAAGTTAACAACATGCTGTTGAAACAAATTGAAGCTGCGGGTCTGCGTGTTGCAGGCCGTTCCGGCGATGATCAGTTGGTCGAGATCATCGAGGTGCCAAACCATCCGTGGTTTGTTGCCTGTCAGTTCCACCCGGAATTTACTTCAACGCCGCGCGACGGTCATCCGCTGTTCTCAGGCTTTGTGAAAGCCGCCAGCGACTACCAGAAGCGTCAGGCGAAGTAAGAGTTAGAGCGACAGTGCATCCTTAGGGATGTACTGTTTGTCTGGAGTTTTAATTAACTTGTACTGAGGAAATCCTAATGTCCAAAATCGTTAAAGTCATCGGTCGTGAAATCATCGACTCCCGTGGTAACCCGACTGTTGAAGCCGAAGTACACCTGGAAGGTGGTTTCGTCGGTATGGCTGCTGCCCCGTCAGGTGCTTCTACTGGTTCCCGCGAAGCGCTGGAACTGCGCGATGGCGACAAATCTCGTTTCCTGGGTAAAGGCGTGACCAAAGCCGTTGGCGCGGTTAACGGCCCAATCGCTCAGGCTATCCTTGGCAAAGACGCTAAAGATCAGGCTGGCATCGACCAGATCATGATCGACCTCGACGGTACTGAGAACAAATCTAACTTCGGTGCTAACGCAATTCTGGCTGTTTCCCTGGCGAACGCCAAAGCTGCTGCTGCCTCTAAAGGCCTGCCGCTGTATGCGCACATCGCTGAACTGAACGGCACCCCGGGCAAATACTCTATGCCGGTTCCGATGATGAACATCATCAACGGTGGCGAGCACGCTGACAACAACGTAGACATTCAGGAATTTATGATTCAGCCAGTTGGCGCGAAATCCCTGAAAGAAGCCGTACGTATGGGTTCAGAAGTGTTCCACAACCTGGCGAAAGTGCTGAAGTCTAAAGGCATGAACACCGCTGTGGGTGACGAAGGTGGCTACGCGCCGAACCTGGGTTCCAACGCCGAAGCACTGGCTGTTATCGCTGAAGCGGTAAAAGCAGCGGGCTACGAGCTGGGTACCGACATCACTCTGGCGATGGACTGTGCAGCCTCTGAGTTCTACAAAGATGGCAAATACGTTCTGGCTGGCGAAGGCAACAAAGCGTTCACCTCTGAAGAGTTCACCCACTTCCTGGAAGATCTGACCAAACAGTATCCGATCGTTTCCATCGAAGATGGCCTGGACGAGTCTGACTGGACCGGCTTTGCTTACCAGACCAAAGTGCTGGGCGACAAAATCCAGCTGGTTGGCGACGATCTGTTCGTAACCAACACCAAGATCCTGAAAGAAGGCATCGAGAAAGGCATCGTTAACTCCATCCTGATCAAATTCAACCAGATCGGTTCTCTGACCGAAACGCTGGCTGCGATCAAAATGGCGAAAGACGCTGGCTACACCGCGGTTATCTCTCACCGCTCTGGCGAAACTGAAGATGCAACCATCGCTGACCTGGCTGTGGGCACCGCTGCTGGCCAGATCAAAACCGGTTCTATGAGCCGTTCTGACCGTGTTGCTAAGTACAACCAGCTGATTCGTATCGAAGAAGCGCTGGGTGAACAAGCGCCGTACAACGGCCGTAAAGAGATCAAAGGCCAGGCATAATCGCCTGACTTTTCACTCTTAATAGAAAACCCGCTTCGGCGGGTTTTTTTATTGCTGCAATAGCGCAGCTGCTGCACATGACCTGAGGGCAGGGATCTGCGATACTTACCTTTTACAGCCAAACAGAGATGAGTATGCAGTACCCGATTAATGAGATGTTCCAGACCTTGCAAGGCGAGGGTTACTTTACCGGCGTTCCCGCTATTTTTATCCGTCTGCAGGGGTGCCCGGTAGGCTGTGCCTGGTGCGATACCAAGCACACCTGGGATAAGCTCGCCGATCGAGAAGTGTCCCTCTACAGCGTGCTGGCGAAAACCAAAGAGAGCGATAAGTGGGGCCCGGCAAGCAGTGAAGATCTGCTGGCCATCATTGAGCGTCAGGGCTATACCGCTCGCCACGTGGTGATCACCGGCGGCGAACCCTGCATTCACGACCTGATCCCGCTGACGATGCTGCTGGAGAAAAACGGCTTTAGCTGCCAGATCGAAACCAGCGGTACCCATGAAGTGCGCACCTCGACCAACACCTGGGTGACGGTTTCACCGAAGGTGAATATGCGCGGCGGGTATGACATTCTCCAGCAGGCACTGGATCGTGCGGATGAGATTAAGCACCCGGTTGGCCGGATGCGTGACGTTGAGGCGCTGGATGAACTGCTGGCCACGCTGCACGACGATAAGCCGCGGGTGATCGCGCTTCAGCCGATCAGCCAGAAAGAGGATGCGACGCGTCTGTGTATTGAAACCTGCATCGCGCGCAACTGGCGTCTGTCGATGCAGACGCATAAATATCTGAATATTGCCTGATATAGACCGATACGCCCGGTGGCACTAACGCTTACCGGGCCTACGCGATCGCCTCTCACTCTCCGCGATAGACGCAACCCGCCGTACAGGTTTCTTTGATTGTTACTGCGCTCAGCAGTGGCACAAGCGGCTTCATCTCTTCCCAGATCCACTTCGCCAGCACTTCGCTGGTTGGGTTTTCCAGACCGGGAATATCGTTCAGATAGTAGTGATCCAGCCGGTCGTAGGTCGGCTTAAACGCCGCCTTTAGCTCGGAAAAGTCCATGATCCAACCCGTATGGGGATCGACTTCACCGGTAATTTCCAGGCGCACCATAAACGAGTGGCCATGCAGGCGACCGCATTTGTGGCCTTCGGGCACGTGTGGCAGACGGTGAGCGGCTTCGAAGATGAAATCTTTAAATAACGTGGTAGACATGATGAATTCTCAGACAGGCAAAAACCGCCGCATACTACCGGAATTGACCTTTTTTGGCATTAACTAAAACAGGCAAAAGCGGTAAAGCCTGCACTATAGTCATGAAATTCACATTTTACCTTTTTAAATCAATAGATTAATTAACCTGTTTTACTGTTAATAACTATGACTAAAAGCGGTTAGCGTTTTTAGTTATTTGTTATTTCCATCCCTTCTTTAATTGTTATTATTCACGCCGTTAACCTTACACTCTGTTCTGTTTTTACGCTTTTTTACTCGCTTTGCTTACTGGAACATAACGACGCATGACGACACAGGCCCCACCTTCCGCTTTGCTTCCGCTGAACCCGGAGCAGCTGGCGCGCCTTCAGGCAGCCACCACTGATTTAACACCGACCCAGCTCGCCTGGGTTTCCGGCTATTTCTGGGGCGTGCTTAACCAGCAGCCAGGCGCAGCAGCGATGGCGGCAGCGCCGGCTCCGGTGGCAGAGACGCCGACGATCACGCTGCTCAGCGCATCGCAAACCGGTAACGCCCGTCGCGTCGCAGAAGCACTGCGTGACGATCTGCTGGCGGCGAAGCTCAACGTCAACCTGGTCAACGCTGGCGACTATAAATTCAAACAAATTGCCAATGAAAAACTGCTGGTTGTGGTTGCTTCGACCCAGGGTGAAGGGGAGCCACCGGAAGAAGCGGTCGCCCTGCATAAGTTCCTGTTCTCGAAAAAAGCGCCAAAGCTTAACGGGAGTGCCTTCGCCGTATTCGGCCTGGGCGATACCTCCTACGAATTCTTCTGCCAGTGCGGTAAAGATTTTGACAGCAAGCTAGCGGAGTTGGGTGCAGAGCGCCTGCTGGATCGCGTGGATGCCGACGTTGAGTATCAGACGGCGGCCAGCGAGTGGCGGGCCCGCATCGTTGAGATCCTCAAGGCCCGCGTGCCCACCGAAAGCCCGGCCCAGGCGGCAGTGACCGCTACCGGCGTGGTCAACGAGGTCTTCTCCAGCCCCTATACTAAAGAAGAGCCGCTGGTCGCCACGCTTGCCGTGAACCAGAAGATCACCGGTCGTGACTCCGAGAAAGATGTTCGCCATATCGAGATCGATCTGGGCGACTCCGGTCTGCGCTACCAGCCGGGCGATGCGCTGGGCGTGTGGTATCAGAATGATCCGGCGCTGGTACGCGAGCTGGTTGAGCTGCTGTGGCTGAAAGGTGACGAGCCGGTCATCGTGGATGGCAAAACGCTGCCGCTCTCTGACGCGCTGGAATGGCATTTTGAGCTGACGGTCAACACCGCCAGCATCGTTGAGAACTACGCCAAACTGAGCCGCAGTGAAACCCTGCTGCCGATGGTGGGCGACAAGGCGCGTCTCCAGCACTACGCTGCGACGACGCCGATCGTCGACATGGTGCGCTTCTCTGCCGCCCAGCTGGATGCCGAGGCGCTGATTAGCCTGCTGCGTCCGCTGACCCCGCGTCTCTACTCCATCGCCTCATCCCAGGCGGAAGTCGAGAGCGAAGTGCACGTCACCGTTGGCGTGGTGCGCTATGACGTTGAAGGCCGTGCCCGCACCGGCGGTGCATCGGGCTTCCTTGCCGATCGCGTCGAAGAGGACGGTGAGATCCGCGTGTTCATTGAGCACAACGATAACTTCCGCCTGCCTGCTAACCCAGAGACGCCGGTGATCATGATCGGCCCAGGCACCGGTATCGCGCCGTTCCGCGCCTTTATGCAGCAGCGTGCGGCGGACGAGGCACCGGGTAAAAACTGGCTGATCTTTGGCAACCCGTACTTTACCGAAGATTTCCTGTATCAGGTGGAGTGGCAGCGCTACGTCAAAGAGGGCGTGCTGAACCGCATCGATCTGGCCTGGTCCCGTGACCAGAAAGAGAAAATATACGTACAAGATAAGCTGCGCGAACAGGGCGCAGAGCTGTGGCGCTGGATCAACGAAGGTGCACACATTTATGTCTGCGGCGACGCGACGCGTATGGCGCGCGACGTTGAGCAGGCGTTACTGGAAGTGATTGCCGAGTTCGGTGGTATGGATACCGAAACGGCTGACGAATATTTAAGTGAGCTGCGCGTAGAGCGCCGTTATCAGCGAGATGTCTACTAATGAGCGATAAACACCCAGGTCCGCTGGTGGTCGAAGGTAAACTGACCGACGCCGAGCGTATGAAACGTGAGAGCAACTACCTGCGCGGTACGATTGCGGAAGATCTGAACGACGGGCTTACCGGCGGTTTTAAAGGTGACAACTTTCTGCTGATCCGCTTCCACGGTATGTATCAGCAGGATGACCGTGATATTCGTGCCGAACGCGCCGAGCAGAAGCTGGAGCCGCGCCATGCCATGATGCTGCGTTGCCGTCTCCCGGGTGGGATCATCACCCCGGCGCAGTGGCAGGCCATCGATAAGTTTGCCGAAGAGAAGACTATCTACGGCAGCATTCGTCTGACCAACCGTCAGACCTTCCAGTACCACGGTATTCTGAAGAAGAACGTTAAGCCTGCCCACCAGATGCTGCATGAAGTGGGCCTGGACGCGCTGGCGACCGCCAACGACATGAACCGTAACGTGCTCTGCACCTCTAACCCGATTGAGTCGGAGCTGCACGCGGAGGCCTACGAGTGGGCGAAGAAGCTCTCTGAGCATCTGCTACCCCGCACCCGCGCCTATGCTGAGATCTGGCACGACGCGGAGAAGGTGGCGACCACCGATGAAGAGCCGATCCTCGGGCAGACCTATCTGCCGCGTAAGTTCAAAACCACAGTGGTGATCCCGCCGCAGAACGACGTCGATCTGCACGCCAACGACATGAACTTTATCGCCATCGCCGAGAACGGCAAGCTGATCGGCTTTAACCTGCTGGTGGGCGGCGGCCTCTCTATCGAGCACGGTAACAAGAAAACCTACGCCCGCACCGCGAGCGAGTTTGGCTTCCTGCCGCTGGAGCACACCCTGGCGGTGGCAGAAGCGGTAGTGACGACCCAGCGCGACTGGGGCAACCGTACCGATCGTAAAAACGCCAAGACCAAATACACCCTTGAGCGCGTGGGCGTAGAGACCTTTAAAGCGGAAGTCGAGCGCCGGGCGGGCATGAAATTCGAGCCGGTTCGTCCGTACGAGTTCACCGGCCGCGGGGATCGCATCGGCTGGGTGAAGGGCATCGATAACAAGTGGCACCTGACGCTGTTTATCGAAAACGGCCGTATCCTTGATTACCCGGATCGTCCGCTGAAGACCGGCCTGCTGGAGATCGCGAAGATCCACAAGGGCGATTTCCGCCTGACCGCGAACCAGAACCTGATCGTTGCGGGCGTGCCGGAGAGCGAGAAGGCGAAGATTGAGAAGCTGGCGCGTTTCCACGGTCTGATGGATGCGGTGAAACCGCAGCGCGAGAACTCCATGGCCTGCGTCGCCTTCCCGACCTGTCCGCTGGCGATGGCGGAAGCGGAGCGTTTCCTGCCGAGCTTTGTCGACAAAGTCGAAGCGATTATGGAGAAGCACGGCGTGGGTGACGATCATATTGTGATGCGCGTGACCGGCTGCCCGAACGGTTGTGGCCGTGCGCTGCTGGCGGAGATGGGCCTCGTGGGTAAAGCGCCGGGGCGCTATAACCTGCACCTTGGTGGCAACCGGATGGGGACGCGCATTCCGCGCATGTACCGTGAGAACATCACCGAGTCAGAGATCCTTGATTCTATCGACGTGCTGGTAGGCCGCTGGTCGAAAGAGCGCGAAGAGGGCGAAGGCTTCGGCGACTTCACCGTCCGAACGGGGATCATCCGTCCGGTGCTGGATCCGGCGCGGGATTTCTGGGAGTAACGTAGTCATGCCCGGTGGCGCGTTGCTTACCGGGCCTACAAAATCGTAGGTCGGGCAAACGCAGTGCCGCTCGGCGTAACAGGCAAACGAGGTTCTTATGTCCATACTCGATCTAAATGCCCTTAACGATCTGCCAAAAGTCGAACGCATTCTGGCTTTGGCGGAGACCAACGGCCAGCTGGAAAAACTGAGCGCGGAAGAGCGCGTCGTCTGGGCGTTAGAAAATCTGCCCGGCGAGTATGTGCTCTCCTCAAGCTTTGGTATCCAGGCGGCGGTCAGTCTGCATCTTGTAAATCAGATCAGCCCGGACATCCCGGTGATCCTGACCGATACCGGCTACCTGTTCCCGGAGACCTACCAGTTCATTGATGAGCTGGCAGACAAGCTCAAGCTGAACCTGAAGATCTACCGTGCGGAGCAGAGCCCGGCGTGGCAGGAAGCGCGCTACGGCAAGCTGTGGGAGCAGGGCGTGGAAGGCATTGAGAAGTACAACGAGATCAATAAGGTCGAGCCGATGAACCGCGCCCTGAAAGAGCTGAAGGCGCAGACCTGGTTTGCTGGCCTGCGCCGGGAGCAGTCCGGCAGCCGCGCCACGCTACCGGTGCTGGCAGTTCAGCGCGGGGTGTTTAAGGTGCTGCCGATCATCGACTGGGATAACCGTACCGTTTATCAGTATCTGCAGAAGCACGGGTTGAAGTACCACCCGCTGTGGGACCAGGGCTACCTCTCGGTGGGCGATACGCACACCACCCGCAAATGGGAGCCGGGCATGGCAGAGGAAGAGACCCGCTTCTTCGGCCTCAAGCGCGAATGCGGACTGCACGAGGGGTGATGTAACGCTCCGAACGGAAAATGCTGACTTTAGGGTCGGCATTTTTTTTGGTTTTTGCGCTGAGAGTGGGGAGTAAGCAATTTAGGATAGGGTCATGGTTGGGGGTAGAGGTAGAATCGGAAAAAGTCGGTAGGGGTAAGGAATATAAAATGAAGAGAATATTATTAGGTATTGCTGTTTCCCTGATGTATCTACCGATGCTGGCTAGCGCTGCACTATATGAAGGCTCAGAGGCAAAAGCTTGTTTTGCTCAGCATGCTGATCCGAATCAGCAGGTGAGCTGCCTTCAACGGAAAAAAAAGGAGAGCGAGTTACAGCTGGAAAAAATCATCATAGAAAAAAATAAACAAATTAAGTCTAGTAACGTCGGTTTATTTAATGGAAAAGAAGACGCGACAGAAACCGCAGGAGAGGTATACAGCCAACGTTTCTTACATGCTCAAAAGCTATGGAAGCAGTATAGAAAAGAGCTATGCCTGGCTGTGGCGACAGAGATTAATGAGGACGCTTACGATTATCAAGCATTCATAGATCAGTGTGAAATTAATCTCAACAAAAAGCATGGTGAAGAGATAAAAATGATGGGTATCCTTCCCGCCTCGTGACTGCTGTTAAGCTTATTAGTAAGACTTTGAAATAAAATATTTGCTACGTGAATATAATCACGTGGCAGGAACTACTCATGCTACCGGCTAGGATAAGAGATGATATTGCATTCTTGCTTATACTAGCTTTGGGAAAAATATTTTTGATTTGGGGAGGGTTGGACAAGACTTGATAGAAGATTGACTTAGGTACTGGTAAATATTGAGAGCGTCGGTAGAATTGTATTAGCTCCGTAATGTATTCTTTGTTCTTATTTAAAATCAAAGAGTTACTAAAACGGGAATGTTATGTAATTGTTGGTAATAAGTTGGTAGATTGTTGCGTGATGAAAAAGCTCTTTAAAAAAGGTATATGTGTTTAGAGATTTCCCTGCGCCAGCGGGGATAAACCGGCCGATTTTAGCTTAATTGAAATTGCTTTCTGGAGTTCCCCGCGCCAGCGGGGATAAACCGATCTCTATCTGGATCCGCACAAATACTGAGATATAGAGGCGCCAGTTGGCGCTGATCCCCTCATGTTTTACGAATGATACTCAAAAACCTCAAGGATTATTATGAAACAGGCAACCAGAAAACCGACTACCGTAGGTGACATCCTGCTGTATGAATACCTGGAGCCGCTAGACCTTAAAATCAACGAACTTGCGGAAATGCTGCATGTGCATCGCAATAGTGTAAGCGCATTGGTTAACAACAACCGCAAACTGACGACTGACATGGCATTCCGCCTGTCTAAAGCATTCGATACGTCCGTTGATTTCTGGCTTAACCTTCAGGCTGCTGTAGACCTTTGGGAAGTAGAGAACGACACCCGAGCGCAAGAAGAATTTAGCCGCATCGTTCCCGCCGTTAAATTTATTGCCAGTAAAGCTAAAAAGAAAGTCGCCTAACCTCTGCAACCAGCCCGCCTGATAGCGGGCTTATGGAAGCCTCTATTCATAAAGACCAGGGGTTCAGCAGCCGTATTGAAATGTATGATGCGGTTTTAGCGTTAACGCCCTCTGGTTTCTACTTAAAGATAATGTAGTGATCGTCTCATTTAAGGAGCTATAGAAATGAAATGCCCTATCTGTGACGGTGCAGATCTTAAGCACGAAACCCGCGACGTTGAATACGAGCACAAAGGTCGCAAAACGATGATACTCGCTATTAAAGGCGACTATTGCGATGCATGCGGAGAGAGCATCTTAGGCGATGACGCTGGCGACACGTATATGGCGGCGATCGGCACTTTTAATCGCGATACTCGATAAGCACCCTGAAATTTTTGAAGAGCTAAAGCAAGCCTAACATCCCCGATTGGCTGCAATACTCATCGCCGGGCGGCGCTGCGCTTGCCCGGCCTACCAAACTACGATGGCGTTACGAGTTCTTCTCCGTCTTCGCCAGCTCCTTCATCAGCGGCAGCATAATCCGCATCACGTCGCGGCTGCGGCGCTCGATGCGGCCGGGCAGGGCGCTGTCGATGAACTGCTGGTTATCCAGACGCACGTTATGCCAGCTGGTGCCGTCGGGAAACGCTTTGGTCTTTGCCCGCTGCTGGTAGCCATCTTTTTTCCCCAGCGACCAGTTAGTCGCCTCGACGGAGAGCACCGGAATACCCGCGCGATCGAACACTTCGCTGTCGTGGCAGCAGTCGGTGCCTTTCGGATAGTCCGGATTCAGGCCCGGATTGGTGGTGGCGGTGATGCCGTGTTGGCGAGCGATGGCTAAAGCGCGATCCCGCGTCAGCTTGCGCACTGCGGCAGGCGTGCTCTTGCCGCTATTAAAATAGAGCTTATCGCCAACGATCAGGTTATCGAGGTTGATCACCAGCAAGGTGTTTTTCTTCTCGGCATCGCTCATGCGCTGCAGCAGATTTTCCGCGCCCAGTCGCCCCTCCTCCTCGCCGCTGGTGGCGATAAAGCGGATGCCGTACTGGGTCTGCATATCCTTCAGCTGGGCAGCCAGCTCCAGCATCACCCCCAGCCCGGCGGCGTTATCGTCGAGCCCCTGTAGCGTCAGGCCGCCAAGGTTGTTATCGCTATCGGCGTCGCTGCGCGGTGCGTAGGTATCGAGATGCGCCATCACAATGATCTGCTGAGCCAGCTTGCCTTCGTGGGCGGCGATGACCGTACTGCCGGTCACGTTGTGCCAGTTCTGGTTCTTGTTGCGTGAGGTATAGATGTAGCGGCTGTTGAACTTGCGGATGTCGCTCTGGTAGCCCATCTGTTCAAACTGCTGGCGCAGATAGTCGGCTGAGAGCATCTCCGCAGGTGTGCCGGTCATACGGCCAGGGAAATAGGTAGCAATATGGCGAGCCTGCTCGCTGGCCATCTCGCCGGGCTGGTGGCTCGTAGCCTGTGCCGGCACGGTAAAGCACACACCGAGCGCCAGAGCCATAGCGAGGTGGCGCAATGCGGGAAACATAGGGAGTCCTTAAAAATGAAGCAAAATTTTTGACCTGCCTAGTATGAAACTGTGATCGCAGTTACACAATTTCAATTACGCTTAAGCGCCCGTATTTTCTCACGTTAAGCACTTTTTGATATTTGCTTTTGCTCAACGTTATTCCATTGAGTAACTACTCATTCCAATTCGTAATTTCATTCGGTCTTAGACGCCCCCTATAGTCCCTCTATCCCTTGTTTTAGCGACGCATGCGACAGATAACAGACGCACAGAACAGATCGTCGCGTGTGGTCAATTTCCCCTTAAGGAACGGTTATGGATCAAAAACGACTCACCCACCTGCGACAACTGGAGGCGGAAAGCATCCATATTATTCGCGAGGTGGCGGCTGAATTCTCCAATCCGGTGATGATGTACTCTATCGGTAAAGACTCCAGCGTTATGCTGCACCTGGCACGCAAGGCTTTCTATCCGGGTACGCTGCCTTTCCCGCTGCTGCATGTCGACACTGGCTGGAAATTCCGTGAGATGTATGAGTTCCGTGACCGTACCGCCAAAGCCTACGGCTGCGAGCTGCTGGTGCATAAAAACCCAGAAGGCGTGGCGATGGGGATCAACCCGTTCGTGCACGGTAGCGCCAAGCACACCGATATCATGAAGACGGAAGGGCTAAAGCAGGCGCTGAATAAGTACGGCTTTGACGCAGCATTCGGTGGTGCGCGCCGCGACGAGGAGAAATCCCGCGCGAAAGAGCGTATCTACTCCTTCCGCGACCGCTTCCACCGCTGGGATCCAAAAAATCAGCGCCCGGAGTTGTGGCACAACTACAACGGCCAGATCAATAAAGGTGAGAGCATCCGCGTCTTCCCGCTGTCGAACTGGACCGAGCTGGATATCTGGCAGTACATCTACCTGGAAAATATCGAAATCGTTCCGCTCTACCTGGCGGCTGAACGTCCGGTGCTGGAACGTGACGGCATGCTGATGATGATCGATGACGACCGCATCGACCTGCAGCCGGGCGAAGAGATTAAACAGCGCATGGTGCGCTTCCGTACCCTCGGCTGCTGGCCGCTGACCGGCGCGGTAGAGTCTGACGCCCAGACGCTGCCGGAGATCATCGAAGAGATGCTGGTCTCCACCACCAGCGAACGCCAGGGGCGCGTCATCGACCGGGATCAGGCCGGCTCGATGGAGCTGAAAAAACGCCAGGGATACTTCTAAGGAGCCGCCATGAATACCACTATTGCCCAACAAATTGCTAATGAAGGCGGCGTCGAAGCGTACCTGCACGCTCAGCAGCACAAAAGCCTGCTGCGCTTTCTGACCTGCGGCAGCGTCGACGACGGCAAAAGCACCCTGATTGGCCGTCTGCTGCACGACACGCGCCAGATTTATGAAGATCAACTCTCCACGCTGCACAACGACAGCAAGCGCCACGGTACTCAGGGCGAAAAGCTCGACCTCGCGCTGCTGGTGGATGGCCTGCAGGCCGAGCGTGAGCAGGGGATCACCATTGATGTGGCCTACCGCTACTTCTCTACTGAAAAACGCAAATTCATTATCGCCGATACCCCGGGGCACGAGCAGTACACCCGTAACATGGCGACCGGGGCCTCGACCTGCGATCTGGCGATCCTGCTGATCGACGCGCGTAAAGGCGTGCTGGATCAGACCCGTCGCCACAGCTTTATCTCTACCCTGCTGGGCATTAAGCACCTGGTGGTGGCGGTAAACAAAATGGACCTGGTGGAGTTTAGCGAAGAGAACTTTGACACGATCCGCCAGAGCTACCTGAATTTTGCCGAGCAGCTGCCGGGCAACCTCGATATCCGCTTTGTGCCGCTGTCGGCGCTGGAAGGGGATAACGTTGCCAGCCAGAGCGCAAGCATGCCGTGGTACAGCGGCCCGACGCTGCTGGAGGTGCTGGAGAGCGTTGAGATCCAGCGCGTAGTCGATACCCAGCCGATGCGCTTCCCGGTGCAGTACGTTAACCGTCCGAACCTCGACTTCCGCGGCTTTTCCGGTACCGTGGCCTCCGGCAGCATCAAGGTTGGCCAGCGCGTTAAGGTACTGCCGTCGGGCGTAGAGTCCACGGTGGCACGCATTGTCACGTTCGACGGCGATCTGCCGGAAGCGGGCGCGGGCGAAGCGGTGACCCTGGTGCTGAAGGATGAGATCGACATCAGCCGGGGCGATCTGCTGCTGGATGCGCAGGAGAGCCTGCCAGCCGTGCAGAGCGCCGCAGTAGACGTGGTATGGATGGCCGAGCAGCCGCTGACCCCAGGCCAGAGCTACGACATCAAAATTGCCGGCAAGAAGACCCGTGCGCGGGTGGACGGCGTTCAGTATCAGGTAGACATCAATAACCTGACCCAGCGCAGCGTTGACGCGCTGCCGCTTAACGGTATCGGCCTGGTTGATCTGACCTTTGACGAGCCGCTGGTGCTGGATAAATACCAGGACAACCCGGTTACCGGCGGGATGATCTTTATCGACCGCCTCAGCAACGTCACCGTTGGGGCGGGCATGGTGAATCAGCCGAACGCTGATGCCGTGGCGACACCGTCTGAGTTCAGCGCTTTTGAGCTGGAGCTGAACGCGCTGGTACGCAAGCACTTCCCACACTGGGGCGCGCGCGATCTGCTGGGAGGCAAATAATGGCGGATCATGACGAGAACGTCGTCTGGCACGCCCACCCCGTCACCGCGCAGCAGCGGGAGCAACTCCACGGTCACCGTGGGGTTGTGCTGTGGTTTACCGGGCTATCCGGCTCGGGTAAATCCACGGTGGCCGGGGCGCTGGAGGAGGCGCTGCACCGCCTGGGCGTGAGCACCTATCTGCTCGACGGCGATAACGTACGCCACGGTCTGTGCAGCGATCTGGGCTTCAGCGATGACGATCGCAAAGAGAACATTCGCCGCGTGGGCGAGGTCGCCCGGCTGATGGTCGATGCAGGGCTGGTGGTGCTGACGGCTTTCATCTCTCCGCACCGGGCCGAGCGACAGATGGTACGCGAGCGCGTCGGTGAGGGGCGTTTTTACGAGGTCTTTGTCGATACCTCCCTGGCTACCTGCGAAGCGCGGGATCCCAAAGGGCTGTATAAAAAGGCGCGGGCCGGTGAGCTACGCCATTTTACCGGCATCGATTCCGTTTATGAGGCACCTGAGTTACCCGAGGTGCAGCTTGACGGCGAACAATTAGTAACAAATTTAGTGGCTCAATTATTAGATCTACTGAAACGGGACGATATTATCAGATCCTGAGACAACGCCGGGTTTTGCGCCCGGCAAGTCAGGTCACAGGATCCACTATGCGCAATAGCCAGAATATTACTATTACCCCATCTGAAACCGGCGTTGCCAACGAAGAGACGACCTGGTCACTGCCAGGCGCTGTCGTTGGCTTTGCCTCATGGCTGCTGGCGCTAAGCATTCCGTTCCTGCTATACGGCTCTAACACCCTCTTTTTCTTTCTCTATACCTGGCCGTTCTTTCTGGCGCTGATGCCCGTTGCGGTTATGGTCGGGATTGCCATCCACTCCTTGCTTAACGGCAGGCTGGTTTACAGCAGCCTGGTGACGGCGCTCGCCAGCGTCGCCATGTTCGGCATGCTATTTATGTGGCTGATGGGTTAAAGCACGCCATAATTCAAACCGTAACGCTTTTTAAGACGATGTTTCCAGGAGTGGACAGTGCCTGGAGCGCGTGAGGTATGGTACATTTGGCAGCGTCGTTACGGCATCGGCTTAGAGTGGAGTCCTGGCGTAAGTTATGGGATGATGATGCCGTTTTACAGGGGGCAGGATGGGTAAATTAACGCTGCTGTTGCTGGCTTTGCTGGTCTGGCTACAGTATTCATTGTGGTTTGGCAAGAATGGCCTCCACGACTTCAGCCGCGTCAGCGATGATGTCACAGTACAGCAGGCAACAAACGCTAAGCTTAAAGCGCGCAACGATCAGCTGTTCGCCGAGATTGACGATCTCAACGGCGGCCAGGAAGCGATTGAAGAGCGTGCACGTAACGAACTCAGTATGACCAAGCCGGGCGAAACCTTTTATCGTCTGGTTCCGGATGCGTCTAAACGCACTCCAGGGTCACCACAAAATAATCGATAACAGGCCCAGGTTTTCTTACATGGCAGCAATAGTTCCGGCCATCTGTGCCGTCGTACCGGCCGCCGGATTTGGCCGTCGTATGCAAACGGAATGCCCTAAACAGTATCTTTCGATTGGCAATAAAACCATCCTTGAACACGCGGTTGCGGCGTTGCTGGCAAATCCGCGTGTTGAGCGGGTGATTATTGCCGTCAGCCCAGGTGACGAGCGCTTCGCCCGGTTGCCGCTGGCGCATCATCCTCAGGTGACCGTGGTGGACGGTGGCGCAGAGCGTGCCGATTCGGTGCTGGCCGGCCTGCACGCTGCCGGCGATGCCGAGTGGGTGCTGGTGCACGATGCGGCCCGTCCCTGCCTGCATCAGGACGATCTCTCCCGTCTGCTCTCTCTTAGCGAAACCAGCCGTACGGGTGGCATTCTGGCCGCCCCGGTGCGCGATACCATGAAGCGCGCCGAGCCCGGCAAGAGCGCCATTGCCCACACCGTGGATCGTAACAATCTGTGGCACGCGCTAACCCCCCAGTTTTTCCCCTTGCCGCTGCTTAAACTGTGCCTGACGCGGGCGCTTAACGATGGGGCAACCATCACCGATGAGGCCTCAGCGCTGGAGCACTGCGGCTATCATCCCGAGCTGGTTGCCGGTCGCGCTGATAATATTAAAGTGACGCGGCCTGAAGACCTGGCGCTGGCAGAATTTTATCTTACCCGTAACGCCTCTATGGAGAACTGATAATGCGTATTGGACACGGCTTTGACGTACACGCTTTTGGCGGCGAAGGCCCGATCATCATCGGCGGCGTACGTATTCCCTATGAGAAAGGCCTGCTGGCGCATTCCGATGGCGACGTGGCCCTGCACGCCTTAACCGATGCGCTGCTTGGCGCAGCGGCGCTGGGCGATATCGGCAAGCTCTTTCCGGACACCGATCCGGCATTTAAAGGCGCTGACAGCCGCGAGCTGCTGCGCGAAGCATGGCGTCGTATCCAGGCAAAAGGCTATACCCTAGGCAACGTGGATGTGACCATCATTGCCCAGGCACCGAAAATGCTGCCGCATATCCCGCAGATGCGCATCTTTATTGCAGAGGATCTCGGCTGCCACATGGACGACGTTAACGTTAAGGCCACCACCACCGAGAAGCTGGGCTTTACCGGACGCGGCGAAGGCATTGCCTGCGAAGCCGTGGCGCTGTTAGTCAAGGCGGCTAAATGACCGAGTTTGACGCGCTGACGTACCTGCATGGCAAACCGCTGGGCAGCGGCCTGCTGAAGGCTAACCCGGAAGATTTCGTCGTGGTGGAAGATTTAGGCTTCGCCCCCGACGGTGAGGGTGAACATATTCTGGTGCGGGTGCTGAAGACCAGCTGCAATACCCGCTTTGTCGCCGACGCGCTGGCAAAATTCCTCAAAATCTCCGCCCGGGAGGTCAGCTTCGCCGGGCAGAAAGACAGGCATGCGGTGACCGAGCAGTGGCTCTGCGCCCGCGTGCCGGGTAAAGCGATGCCGGATCTCAGTGCGTTTCAGCTGGAAGGCTGCCAGGTGCTGGAGTACGCGCGTCACAAACGCAAGCTGCGGCTGGGCGCGCTGAAGGGCAACCAGTTTACGCTGGTGCTGCGCGAAGTCAGTGACCGCACCGACGTCGAGGCGCGTCTTACGGCCATCGCCGAGCAGGGCGTCCCGAACTACTTTGGCGCGCAGCGCTTTGGTATTGGCGGCAGCAACCTGCACGGTGCGTTGCGCTGGGCACAGAGCGATGCCCCGGTGCGCGATCGCAATAAACGTAGTTTTTGGTTGTCGGCGGCCCGCAGCGCGTTGTTTAATCAGATCGTCAGCGAGCGCCTGAAAAAAGCGGACTTTAATCAAGTTGTTGACGGCGATGCGCTACAATTAGCGGGGCGCGGAAGCTGGTTCGTGGCCACGCCGGAAGAGCTGGCATCGCTTCAGGCGCGCGTCGATGACAAAGCGCTGTTGATTACCGCTGCGCTGCCGGGCATCGGCGAGTGGGGAACCCAGCGCGAGGCACTGGCGCGTGAAGAGGCGGCCATTAGCGATTCGCCTCTGCTACAGTCCCTGCTGGTGCGTGAAAAGGTTGAGGCCTCGCGCCGGGCCGCGCTGCTCTATCCGCAGCAGCTGAGCTGGAACTGGTGGGATGATGTTACTGTTGAACTGCGCTTCTGGCTGCCAGCCGGGAGCTTTGCCACCAGCGTTGTAAGGGAACTTATCAATACATCGGGTGATTATGCGAATATTGCTGAGTAACGATGACGGGATCCATGCGCCAGGCATTCAGACTCTGGCCCATGCTTTACGGGAATTTGCCGATGTGCAGGTTGTCGCGCCCGATCGTAACCGCAGCGGAGCCTCTAACTCCCTGACGCTGGAATCGTCACTTCGTACCTTTACCTTCGAGAATGGCGATATCGCCGTGCAGATGGGGACGCCTACCGACTGCGTCTTTCTGGGCGTCAATGCGCTGATGCGCCCGCGTCCGGACGTCGTGGTGGCCGGGATCAACGCCGGGCCTAACCTTGGCGACGATGTGATCTACTCCGGAACGGTGGCCGCGGCAATGGAAGGGCGTCACCTTGGTTTCCCGGCGCTGGCGGTCTCGCTTAACGGCTATACGCACTACGACACCGCCGCCGCCGTGACCTGCTCCATTCTTCGCGCCCTGAGCCGGGAGCCGCTGCGCACCGGCCGCATTCTGAATATCAACGTGCCCGATCTGCCTCTCGATCAGATCAAAGGCATTCGCGTGACCCGCTGCGGCAGTCGCCATCCGGCGGATAAGGTCATTCCGCAGGAGGATCCGCGCGGCAATACGCTCTACTGGATTGGTCCGCCGGGTGAGAAGCACGATGCCGGGCCGGACACCGACTTTGCCGCCGTAGATGAAGGCTACGTCTCGGTGACGCCGCTGCATGTCGATCTTACTGCGTACGGTGCGCGTGACGTTGTTTCGGACTGGTTAAGCCGTGCCGGGGTGGACACGCAATGGTAAGCAGACGCGTACAAGCCCTTCTCGATCAGTTACGCACCCAGGGCATCAAAGATGAGCATGTCCTGGAGGCTATCGCACGGGTTCCCCGTGAGAAATTTATTGATGAAGCGTTTGAACACAAAGCGTGGGAAAACGTTGCGCTGCCTATCGGCCAGGGGCAGACCATTTCGCAGCCCTATATGGTGGCGCGGATGACCGAACTGCTGGCGCTGACGCCGGACTCCAGAGTGCTGGAGATTGGCACCGGCTCTGGCTATCAAACCGCTATCCTGGCGCATCTGGTGCGCCATGTCTGCTCCGTTGAGCGCATCAAGAGCCTTCAGTGGCAGGCGCGTCGTCGCCTGAAGCAGCTCGATCTGCATAATGTTTCTACGCGTCATGGCGATGGCTGGCAGGGGTGGCAGGCACGCGCTCCGTTTGATGCCATCATTGTGACGGCCGCACCGCCGGAGATCCCCGCAGCGCTTCTGGCGCAGCTGGATAACGGCGGCATTCTCGTTTTACCCGTGGGCGATGAGCATCAGCAGTTAAAGTGCATCCATCGACGGGGAAGCGAATTTATCATCGAAACCGTGGAAGACGTACGCTTTGTCCCGCTGGTGAAAGGCGAGCTGGCCTGAGACCCGGATTTTTCCTAAAGTTTTCAGCGAGTTTAAGCGTAAGGTGGGGCGGCGTTAAATAACGCCACGGTTTTCAACACGCACAAGCAAATACATTTTTGGGGGATAAATGAGCACGGGAAGCCCAACATTCACCTTAAGCCGGATTGCGGCACTGTCACTGGTTTCGCTCTGGCTGGCAGGATGCTCAAATTCTGGTAATCCACCCGCACCGGTAAGCTCGGTTGACGGCGGCAACGCCTCCGGCAGCAGCACCGAATCCGGGATGTTAATTACCCCTCCACCGAAGATGGGCAGCACGCCGCAGCAGGCACCGCAAATTCAACCGGTTCAGCCGGTTATCGCGCCGCCAACGACCATTCAGCCAGCGACCCCTCAACCGGTGACGTCGCAGCCAGTTCAGACGCAAAATGGTCGAATTGTTTACAATCGTCAGTATGGGAACATTCCGAAAGGTAGCTATACTGGCGGCAGCACTTACACTGTGAAACGTGGTGACACACTGTTTTACATTGCCTGGGTAACCGGCAATGATTTCCGTGACCTGGCCCAGCGGAATGGCGTTGCCGCCCCGTATGGCCTGAATGTCGGGCAAGTTCTCCAGGTCGGGAATTCATCCGGCACGCCAATTACTGGCGGTAATGCAATCACTCAGGCTGATGCTTCCGCGCAAGGAATCGTGACCCCGCCTGCACAAAAATCAACCGTAGTAGTTGCGCCGCAACCGACAATTACGTATTCTGAGGACTCAGGTGAACAGAGTGCTAACAAAATGTTGCCGAACAACAAGCCTGCGACGGTAGTCACAGCGCCTGTTACAGCACCTACGGTTAGCAATTCTGAGGTAAGCACCACCGAACCGACAGCCAGCAGTACGTCAACCAGCGCACCGATTTCAACATGGCGCTGGCCTACTGATGGCAACGTTATCGATAACTTCTCTGCAACCGAAGGTGGCAATAAAGGGATCGATATCGCAGGGTCGAAAGGCCAGGCTATCGTCGCGACCGCAGATGGACGCGTGGTATATGCCGGTAACGCTCTGCGCGGTTACGGTAATCTTATCATCATCAAACATAACGATGATTACCTGAGTGCCTACGCCCATAACGATACGATGCTGGTCCGGGAACAACAAGACATCAAGGCGGGGCAGAAGATAGCTACCATGGGTAGCACCGGAACCAGTTCTACACGTTTGCATTTTGAAATTCGTTACAAGGGGAAATCCGTCAACCCGCTGCGTTATTTACCGCAGCGATAATTTGGCAAAGTCGTTATACTCTCCTTTGCTTTGCCGTGGCAGCTTGCATCGCTGCCACGACTAAGAAAAGAGGTATGGAGATTTTGTTCAGGGATCACGGGTAGGAGCCACCTTATGAGTCAGAATACGCTGAAAGTTCATGATCTAAATGAAGATGCGGAATTTGATGAGAACGGAGTTGAGGCTTTCGATGAGAAAGTCCTGAATGAAGAGGAACCCAGTGATAACGAGTTAGCTGAAGAGGAGCTGTTATCTCAGGGAGCAACACAGCGTGTGCTGGACGCGACTCAGCTGTACTTAGGAGAGATTGGTTATTCTCCTCTGTTAACTGCTGAAGAAGAAGTTTACTTCGCGCGTCGCGCACTGCGTGGGGATGTTGCATCACGCCGTCGCATGATTGAAAGTAACCTGCGTCTGGTAGTGAAGATTGCCCGTCGTTACAGCAATCGTGGTCTGGCTCTGCTGGATCTGATTGAAGAAGGTAACCTGGGGCTGATCCGCGCCGTTGAGAAGTTTGACCCAGAGCGTGGGTTCCGTTTCTCAACTTACGCAACCTGGTGGATTCGTCAGACCATCGAACGGGCAATCATGAACCAGACCCGGACGATCCGTCTGCCAATTCACATTGTTAAAGAGCTGAACGTCTATCTGCGTACGGCACGTGAACTGTCCCATAAGCTGGACCACGAGCCAAGTGCAGAAGAGATTGCTGAACAGCTGGATAAGCCGGTTGATGACGTAAGCCGTATGCTGCGTCTCAATGAGCGCATTACCTCGGTAGATACCCCGCTGGGTGGCGATTCCGAAAAAGCGCTGCTGGACATCCTGGCCGATGAGAAAGACAACGGCCCGGAAGACACCACGCAGGACGATGACATGAAGCAGAGCATCGTCAAATGGCTGTTCGAACTGAACGCCAAACAGCGTGAGGTGCTGGCACGTCGTTTCGGTCTGCTGGGCTACGAAGCTGCAACGCTTGAGGATGTGGGCCGTGAGATTGGCCTGACTCGTGAACGCGTTCGTCAGATTCAGGTTGAAGGTCTGCGTCGTCTGCGTGAAATTCTGCAGACACAGGGGCTGAATATCGAAGCGCTGTTCCGCGAATAAGCGACACCATTCCAAAAAAGGCCAGTCATCTGACTGGCCTTTTTCTTTTGTGCTTTCGGATTGCAAAGATTTTCACTGAACCCGTAGGCCGGGCAAGGCAGAGCCGCCGCCCGGCATAATCCACATTAATTCAGGGTGTAGTCGAGGGTGATTTCCGCTTTAATCAGCTGAGAAACCGGGCAACCCGCTTTGGCTTTGTTGATAATTTTATCAAAGGTCTCTTTTTCGATACCGGGCACTTTAACCGTGCTGGTCAGCGCGATTTTAGTGATCGCGAAACCTTCACCGGATTTATCCAGCGACACATCTGCCGTGGTGTCGATGCTCTCCGGCGTATAGCCCTCTTCACCCAGCATCAATGACAGCGCCATAGAGAAGCAGCCCGCGTGCGCAGCACCGATCAGCTCTTCCGGGTTAGTCCCGGCAGCGCCTTCGAAGCGGGTGTTAAAACCGTAGGGCTGCTGCTTTAATGCGCCGCTCTCGGTAGAGATGGTGCCTTTACCGCCTTTGATGTCGCCTTCCCAGTGTGCCTGACCTTTCTTATGAATCGTCATGTATTCGCTCCTTTTTTGGATGAAAACCTAAGTATAGAAGCTCAGGCCAGGCCCACAAAAAACTACGCCATATTCTTAAGGCGATAGATCCACTCCAGCGCCTGGCGCGGAGAAAGGGTATCCGGGTCGAGAGTCTCCAACGCCTCAACCGCCGGATGCGTCTCCTCCGGTGCGGCGAGCAGCGACATCTGCGTGCCGTCGACCTGGGTGGCCGCCGCGTTTGGCGTAATGCTCTCTAGCTCGCGTAGCTTCTGCCGGGCACGCTTGATCACCTCTTTCGGCACGCCCGCCAGGGCCGCTACCGCCAGGCCATAGCTTTTGCTTGCCGCGCCATCCTGCACGCTGTGCATAAAGGCGATGGTATCCCCGTGCTCCAGCGCATCAAGATGCACGTTAGCCACGCCCTCCATTTTCTCCGGCAGCTGGGTCAGCTCAAAGTAGTGGGTAGCAAACAAGGTCAGCGCCTTAATGCGGTTCGCCAGGTTCTCTGCGCAGGCCCACGCCAGCGACAGACCGTCGTAGGTGGAGGTGCCGCGCCCGATCTCATCCATCAGCACCAGGCTGTTTTCTGTGGCGTTGTGCAGGATGTTGGCGGTTTCGGTCATCTCTACCATAAAGGTTGAACGCCCGCTGGCCAGATCGTCCGCCGCGCCCACGCGGGTGAAGATGCGGTCGATAGGGCCAATCTCTACCTTCTGCGCCGGGACATAGCTGCCGATATAGGCCAGCAAGGCAATCAGCGCGGTTTGGCGCATATAGGTACTTTTACCACCCATGTTCGGCCCGGTAATAATCAGCATCCGCCGCTGTGGCGAGAGGTTCAGCGGGTTGGCAATAAACGGCTCGTTCAGCACCTGCTCAACCACCGGATGACGCCCTTCGCTAATACGGATGCCCGGTTTATCGCTAAAGGTTGGGCAGCAATAGTTAAGTGTGTAGGCGCGTTCGGCCAGGTTAACCAGCACGTCAAGCTCCGCCAGGGCGCTGGCGCTCTGCTGAAGATCGGCCAGGTGCGGCATCAGCAGGTCAAAGAGTTCGTCATAGAGCTGCTTCTCCAACGCCAGCGCTTTGCCTTTCGAGGTCAGCACCTTGTCTTCGTACTCTTTCAGCTCGGGAATGATATAGCGCTCGGCGTTCTTGAGGGTCTGCCGACGCACGTAGTGAATAGGTGCATGATGGCTCTGGCCGCGGCTGATCTGAATAAAGTAGCCGTGCACCGCGTTATAGCCCACCTTCAGGGTGTCGAGACCCAGCTTCTCGCGCTCGCGGATCTCCAGCTTATCCAGATAGTCCGTGGCACCATCCGCCAGGGCGCGCCACTCGTCCAGCTCGGTATTATAGCCGGGGGCGATCACGCCGCCGTCGCGCACCAGCACCGGTGGGGCATCGATGATCGCCCGCTCCAGCAGCTCGCGCAGCTCGTTAAATTCGCCCATCGTCTCCCGCAGCCGCTGTACCGGCGCGCTGTCGACCTCGGCCAGCATCTCTCTTAGGGTAGGGAGCTGCTGGAAGGTATGACGCATGCGGGCCAGATCGCGCGGGCGCGCAGTGCGCAGGGCCAGACGTGCCAGAATACGCTCCAGATCGCCGACCTGACGCAGTACCGGCTGGAGCTCTGCAGTGGCGTCCTGTAGCGCGGCGATGGTCTGCTGGCGTTCGGTCAGCGTTTTGGTGTCACGCACCGGCATATGCAGCCAGCGTTTAAGCATGCGGCTACCCATCGGCGTGACCGTGCAGTCAAGCACCGAGGCGAGGGTGTTCTCAATGCCACCGGCCAGGTTCTGGGTGATCTCCAGGTTACGGCGGGTCGCAGCATCCATAATGATGCTGTCCTGCTGGCGCTCTATAGTGATTGCCCGGATGTGGGGGAGGGAGGTACGCTGGGTATCTTTCACATACTGTAGCAGGCAGCCCGCAGCGCACAGGCCGCGCGTGGCATTCTCGACGCCAAAGCCCACCAGATCGCGGGTGCCGAATTGAAGGTTCAGCTGCTGGCGGGCGGTATCAATCTCAAATTCCCACAGCGGACGGCGGCGCAGACCGCGTCGGCCCTCAATCAGGGCGGTCTCGGCAAAATCTTCGGCGTAGAGCAGCTCTGCCGGATTGGTGCGCTGGAGCTCAGCGGCCATGGTTTCACGATCGGCTGGCTCGCTCAGGCGAAAACGCCCGGAGCTGATATCCAGGGTAGCGTAGCCAAAGCCCTTGCTGTCCTGCCAGATGGCCGCCAGCAGGTTGTCCTGGCGCTCGTGCAGTAGCGCTTCATCGCTGATGGTGCCAGGCGTGACGATGCGCACCACCTTGCGCTCAACCGGCCCTTTGCTGGTGGCCGGATCGCCAATCTGTTCGCAAATGGCCACCGACTCACCGAGGCTGACCAGCTTCGCCAGATAGTTCTCCACCGCGTGATGCGGCACGCCCGCCATCGGAATGGGCTCACCCGCCGAGGCTCCGCGTTTGGTCAGGGAGATGTCCATCAACTGCGAAGCGCGTTTCGCATCGTCATAGAACAGCTCATAAAAATCCCCCATCCGGTAGAAGAGCAGGATATCCGGATGCTGGGCTTTCAGCTTCAGGTACTGCTGCATCATGGGCGTGTGGGCGTCGAAGTTCTCTTGTGTACTCATGAAGTTATGTCCAGTTCCCTGATTTAAAATGAGGTGCAGATACAGTTGTTGTCGTGGGTATTTGCATGGGGGACATGATAACGGAGATACGCATTCGCTGGAAAGCAGCGATAAAGAACTTCACGAGGCGCCTTCCAGTTTTACTAAAGAGGAACGGCGTAGCAACCGAAGATGTTTTAGCACAGGTTAAAGAAGAGTAAGTTCATGCCAGAGACGAATGACGCTACAGAGCCTATTACCGCTTACCAAATAATATAAAGATAGTTTAGTGACACTAAACTATTTAGGGAGATATTGAAAGAATATATTAAGTTTACTTTTGTCAGGCTTATAGTCACGGTACGTTATTTGCCAGGTAAGTGCCATTAACATTTCCCAGGCGAACGATCGGATATCTCATATAGGATATTTTATCTTTTTATAAAGATGCCTTAAAAATACAATTAATATTTTTTAATGCTATATTCTGATGATCGACAACGAATCATTGCTACTAATTATAGTAGTGGTAATTGTAATTATCTTGCGTTATGAGTTAACGTCACAGGTGCCGTTAATAAATCCTATTTATCATGTGGTTATCTAATTAGCTGGAGTCTTTTAAAGCTTTATTGGTGCTTTTTTGCCATGTACACTATTGGATTCTACTATTAGCACTTATGGTGCTCTGCTGTGCCCTTAAAACAGGTAGCATGCGCGGACGTATATTGAATTGATGGAAACTTGCTTTACAATTGTTTCTCAGTTGTCAAAAAAAGCAGTCGAGAAATGGAACTTACTCGTTAAGTTTCGTGCGGTAGCTATGCCTTTTGCATAGGCAGAGTACGGTAAATTATCATTTTCCTGTAATGATAGCACTTAAGTGAAACTTCACATCTCCTGTTAACGATCTTCAGAATATTGCTACGGAAAAGCATATGAAAAAGCGACTCATTATTTCCCTTCTCTTTGTTATGACGGTTGCAGGGTGTAAAGCACCGACCAAGCCTGCAGTGACTGACGATACTATCGTCACCCACGAGGTGAACGGCGTGACCTTGACCCACCGTAATGCGGTCTCGCCGCCAGCGGAGTTTACGCCGGTAAACGCCTCCTACCGTGCCCTCTACCCCGCCTCGCTAATGACGCGCCCTGACTTTAGCGGCAAGGTCGTCCGTACCCTTGAGACCGGTAAAACCTATGAAGTGCTGGGGCAGGTGGAACACTTCTGGATGGCGCTGGCAGACGAAGGTAAAGACGAGCTGATCGGTTACGTGCCCATGCGCGCCGTGGTTAAAGCGGATCGGTATGAAGCCACCATTCGTAAACCTTCTGTTCGGCCAAAAGCACGGAAAAAAGCCACCTGCGTGAACGTTGATGGCAGCGGTAAAGCCTGCAAAGACAATAATAACGGCACCTGGATCCTGGATTAATAGAGCTTTTGCGAGCGAATCCTCATGAATAAGAATACTTTCTTCGGCAGGGCTTCCCTGACGTTTTTGCTGTTCATGTTTGCATTGATAAGTGGTTGCGCATCGTCTTCACACAGCGAGCCTTCCCGCTACACCCTGCAGTTTCAGGCCCATCCACAAATCAATGATTCTGCGCCACTCAAGGTCAGGGTATTGCTGCTGAAATCGGATGCGGACTTTATGTCCGCCGATTTCTACTCCCTGCAGAACAACGCGTCAGCTGTGCTTGGCGCAAACCTGTTGAATAGCGATGTGTTCTTCCTGATGCCCGGCCAACTGTCGAAAAGCCTGAGCGGACAAAGCTCTCCTGAGGCGCGATACATTGGCATCATGGGGGAATACCAGGCGCTGGACGGCAAAAAATGGCGCATGTCACTTCCTCTGCCCGTGCCGGGCGAAAAACATATCTACCAGTTCTGGAAAGGGTCTGCAGAAGAACTGCAAGCCACTCTCTTTTTTGACGTAAACGGGATCCGCGTCATCAGCCAGTAACGCGTTTCTTAACAGGAAAACAGATCATCATGACGAAAGCAGAAAAGGTCGTCTGGACCGAAGGGATGTTTCTGCGTCCGCACCATTTTCAGCGCGCGGAAAGCTACCTGCAAAGCCACATTCGTGAGTGGGGTATGTTGCAACGCGCTTACCTGTGGGGTTTTCTCGATCTGGAGCTCGACGAGGCCATGCTGCGCCAGGGGTGTGTGGCGCTAAGCTACGCCAGCGGACTGATGCCCGACGGGACCTTCTTCCATTTTCGGGACAGCCGTAACGGCCCGCTGCCGCTGCAGATCCCCGATAACCTCTCTGGTGAAAAGGTCGTGCTGGCGCTGCCGGTACGCCGGGGCGAGCGTGAAGAGGTGGTCTTCAGCGAAGAGAAGGCCTCGCTGGCGCGCTTTGTCACGTTTGAAGAGGAGGTGGAAGATGACAACGCCCTGTCGGTCGGGGAGGCTACGGTACAGTTTGGTCGCCTGCGCCTGAAGCTCATGCTGGAGAAAGATTTGACGGCAGAGTGGACCGCGATTGGCGTCGCGTTCGTCAATGAAAAGCGTAACGATAACCACGTCCGGCTGGACAACAGCTACATTCCGCCGATGCTGAACGCCAACAACAGCCATGCTATCTACAGCATGATCAACGATCTGCACGGCCTGCTGGGTGAGCGCAGCCAGCAGATCGCAGGCCGCTTACGTCAGCCGGGTCGCTTCAACACCTCTGAACTGATTGAGTTCACGCTGCTGTCGCTGCTAAACCGTCACCTTGGTGAAGTCTCGCATATTAAGAGCCTACCGCTGCTGCACCCGGAGACGCTCTGGCGTAGCTGGTTGCCTTTTGCCTCTGAGCTGGCGACCTGGAACGCTCACCGTACCACGGAAAGCGTACTGCCGGTGTATAACCATGACGATCTGGCTGGCTGCTTTAGCAAATTGATGCTGCTGCTGCGTCAGGGCCTGTCGATGGTGATGGAAGATCAGGCGATTCAACTGCCGCTTACTGAGCGCTCTCACGGCCTCAACATCGCGACCGTGCCGGAAATCAGCATGGTGCGCGAGTTTGGCTTCGTACTGGCGGTAAAAGCCAGCGTGCCAGGTGAACATCTGCAAACGCATTTCCCGGCGCAGATGAAGGTCGCCCCCGTCTCTAAAATCCGCGATCTGGTGCAGCTCCAGCTGCCGGGTATTGCGCTGCGCGCCATGCCGGTGGCTCCGCCGCAAATCCCATGGCATGCCGGATACAGCTACTTTGAGCTGGAAAAAGGCGGCGAGCTGTGGAACGAAATGGATAAGTCCGGCGCGTTTGCCCTGCATCTGGCAGGCGAATTTCCAGGACTGGATATGGCGTTTTGGGCCATTCGTAGCCCAACAGAATAATAAAGCGAGCGCTTAACATGCAGGAACGACAGGCTTCCGGCAACGATGCCGCATTTACCGGAGCGAGCAGCAATAACCTTCTGGTGGCAGCGGCGAATCCGCTGCTCAATGCTATCCCGCAGATCCGTCATTCAGTGTCCCATGACGATCAGGCTGGGCTACGTCAGCGTTTAATCGATGAGATCCGGCGCTTCGAGGTGCGCTGTCAGCAGGCAGGGCTACCGTACGAAACCATCGTCGGTGCGCGCTACTGCCTCTGCACAGCGCTCGACGAAGCCGCCGCGCTGACGCCCTGGGGGAGCAGCGGCGTCTGGTCCGGGAGCGGTCTGCTGGTCACTTTCCACAATGAAACCTGGGGCGGGGAGAAGTTTTTCCAGCTGCTGGCGCGTCTGTCGCAGAACCCGCGCGAGCACATTCTGCTGCTGGAGATGATCAACTACTGTCTGCTGCTCGGCTTTGAAGGGCGCTACCGGGTGCTCGATAACGGCCGTACCCAGCTTGAAACCATCAAGCAGCGGCTGTGGCAGATGATCCGTGGCGTGCGCGGCAGCTATCCGCCGCCGCTCTCCCCACACCCGGAAGACCAGCCGGTGCTGCGCAAGCTGTGGCGACCCATGGTGCCGCTGTGGGCCTGCGTGGCGCTGGCCGGATTCGCCGCCTGCCTGTTCTACATCATTCTCAACTGGCGGCTGGGCGACAGCACCAATCCGGTGCTGGCGAAGATCTACCAGACGCCGCTGCCCGAAGCGACCATTCAGCAGCCCGCGCAGCGTTTGCCTGCCGTCTTGAATCTGCGCGGCTTCCTGAAGCCTGAGATCGAGGCGGGGCTGGTGGCAGTGAAAGACGAAGCGGACCGCAGCGTGGTGATCCTGAAAGGGGATGGACTGTTCGCCTCTGCCTCGACGGTGGTGAGAGACCGCTATGACCGGGTTATCGAGCGTATCGCCCAGGCGATGAACAACGTGAGCGGCAAGATTCTGGTGGTGGGCTACAGCGATAACGTGCCGATCCGGAGCGCCCGCTTCGCCTCCAACTACGAGCTCTCTCTTGAGCGCGCCCGGTCCGTGCAAAAGCAGTTGCAGGATCGCCTCTCACAACCTCAGCGCGTGAAAGCCGAGGGGAGAGGGGAGATGGACCCCATCGCGCCAAATACGACGCCGGAAAACCGCGCCCGTAACCGCCGCGTAGAAATTACTCTGCTGGTATCGCCTGAGAATACGCAGGCTGAGCTGAACGGATTGCCGCAAGGAAACTAGGATGCTGACAACACTTCTTTCCATTCTTACCAATCGCCTGCTGTGGGGCTTCCTTGGCGTGACAGCCCTGGCGGCGGTGATCTGGATGATTGGCCCACTGCTATCGATTGTCGATACCCGACCGCTTGAATCAGAGCAGAACCGTGTCATCAGCATCGTGGTGCTCTATTTTATCTGGGCCCAGAGCCACATTGTGCCTCGCCTCTATAACGCCTGGCTCAACCGCAAGCTGATGGATAAGCTCAAAGAGGATACGACCGATCCGCAGTCGGTGGATCCGCAGCAGCGGCTGAATAGCGAAGACCAGATCCTTGCCAGCCGTTTTGATGAAGCGGCGCAGATGCTGAAAAAAGCCCATTTCAGCAAGGCGGGCAACCGCAGCGCGCAGTGGACGCAACGCTTCGGCACCCAGTATCTCTATCAGCTGCCGTGGTATGTGATCATCGGCGCGCCGGGCTCCGGTAAAACCACCGCGCTGGCCAACTCCGGCCTCCAGTTCCCGCTGGCGGATCGCTTTGGTAAAACCGCCTTGCGCGGTATTGGCGGTACCCGTAACTGTGACTGGTGGTTTACCAATGAGGCGGTACTGCTGGATACCGCAGGCCGCTACACCACTCAGGAGAGTGAGCAGGCCCAGGATGCCGGGGAGTGGCTCAGCTTTGTCCAGCTGCTGCGTAAATACCGCCGCCGCCAGCCTATTAACGGCGTCATCATCACTATCAGCATCTCCGATCTGCTGACGCAGTCCGCCGAGGCCTCCCGCCAGCAGGCGGTAAACCTGCGCCAGCGTCTGTCGGAGCTGCACGAGCAGCTGGGCATTCGCTTCCCGGTCTATGTCATGGTCACCAAGGTCGATCTGCTTAAAGGTTTCCGCGCGTGGTTTTCCGATTTCGATAAGGCGCAGCGCGACCAGATCTGGGGCTTTACCCTGCCGTGGGAGCAGGCTAAGCAGGCCGATTTTGACCTGATGGGGAACTTCGAGCAGGAGTTCTCCCTGCTTCAGCAGCGCCTGGATGCGGGCCTGCCAGAGACCATGCTGCAGGAGCACGATGCCAAAACTCGCGCTGAAGCCTGGCTCTTCCCGCAGGAGTTCGCTGCGCTCCGTCCGCTGCTGGCTGACTACCTGAGCACGGTGTTTGCTCGCTCCAACTTTGAAACCGAGTTTTCGCCGCGCGGGATCTACTTTGCCAGCGGCACCCAGGAGGGAATGCCGTTTGACCGGGTGATGGGCGAGCTGAACCGGGCGCTTTCGCTGCCAGAGGGCAACGAGGCGGACAACTGGGATTCGGTAAGCAAAGAGGCACCGATCCCCGGTGCCAAAGGGCAGAGTTTTTTCATCAAGAATCTGCTGCAAAACGTCATCTTCCAGGAAGCGGGCATCGCCGGGGAGAATCGCTGGTGGGAGCTACGCAACCGGGCGGTGATCTGGTCTGGTTATGCCGCGCTGCTGGCCCTGCTGGTTATTTTGGGCGGCCTGTGGCTCACCAGCTACGGTAAAAACAGCGCCTACCTGAAAGAGGTGCAGGCGAAGGTGCCGGAGGTTGAACAGCAGAGCAAGGCGCTGCAAAACCTTCAGCAGCGCGATCTGTTTGCGCTGCTGCCGCTGCTCAATGGCCTGGTCGAACTGCCGAAAAGCAACGAGTTTGATATCAACGAACCGCCGATCACCCGACGGATGGGGCTGTATCGCGGGTATGACGTCAGCAACGCATCGCAGGCGCTGTATCAAAAAGCGCTGGAGCAAATGCTGCTGCCTGCCGTCGCGATGCACATCACCACCTGGTTACGTAATGACAACGGTAGCGACGTAGAGTACAGCTACGAAGCGTTGAAAGCCTACCAGATGCTCTACCAGCCGAAGCACTACGATGGCAAATTCCTGCACTCGTGGGTAATGCTCAACCTGGAGCGCAACCTGCCGCAAAACATCACTCAGGCACAGCTGCGTGAGCTGGAGTGGCATTTGACCCAGCTGCTGGAGCCGCAGATCCAGGCATCGCCGTATGCGCAAGACGAGACGCTGGTGGCTCGTGAGCGGGCGCTTATCAACCAGCAGCCGCTCTCTACGCGCGTGTATGGCCGCCTTAAGCGCCTGCTTGAGCATGACGAAAACCTCAAGCCGGTATCGCTGTCGATGCTCGGCGGACCGCAGAGCGAGCTGGTGTTTTCCCGTAAAAGCGGCAAGCCGGTGAGCGAAGGCGTCCCGGGCCTGTATACCCCAGACGGCTACTGGAAAAGCTTCAACGGGCAAATCGATAGCGTCACCAGCGCGCTGCATGAGGACGATGCCTGGGTGCTGGGAAGCACCTCGGCCCAGGAGGATAAGCAGCAGACCGATAACGCCGTGCGTCAGCTCTATATGCGCGACTTTATCGCCAACTGGGACAGCTTCCTGGCCGACATTCAGCTCAACAACAGCGCCGATCTCTCCCAGCGCATTAATACTGCCCGGCTGCTCTCCGGCAGCAACTCGCCGCTGCGGCGTCTGGTGATGAATTTGAGCAAGGTGCTGACCCTTTCTCGTGACACGCCGAGCCCGACAGATGCCGCGCAGGCCAAAGAGCAGAACAATCGCGCCACGCGTACCCTGGAGGCGCTGTTTAGCAATAACGACGGCGCGCCGAAGCAGGGGGCCGTGGTGACTCAGGCTCCGGAGCAGTTGGTGACCGACCACTACGCGCCGATGATTGAGCTGGCGCAGCCCCTGGAGAAGGGCGGTAAAACCATCGTCTTTGATGATTTCCTCAAGCAGGTGGATGAGCTGTACCGCTATCTGACCGCCGTGCAGGATGCAGCGAACAGCGGCATGCCAGCGCCGGGAGGGGAAGCTATCAGTCGCCTGCAGGCCAGCGCGGGTCGCCTGCCGGGCGGATTGCAAACCATGTTCAGCAATATGGCGGTCGGCGCAAGCAGCGATACCCAGCGCCGCGACCTCGATAATGTGCGTAAGCGGATTAATGTCGAAGTGGGCAGCTTCTGCCGTCAGGCTATCGCGGGCCGCTACCCGCTGGTGCGCAGCGCCAACAGCGAGGTGACGCCGGACGATCTGGCGCGGATGTTTGCCCCAGGAACCGGCCTGATGGATGCTTTCTTCCGCGACAACCTGACCAATAAAGTCGACACCACCCAATCAAGCTGGCGCTTTATGCCGGGCATCGATGGTAAAACGCTGCCGGGCAGCGAAGGGCTGCTGCGTCCCTTCCAGCAGGCGCAGTCGATTCGCGATGCCTTCTTTGCCAGCGGTGCTGCGACGCCATCCTATAAGGTCACGGTGCGCACCGTGCGCATGGACAACACGATCCTCAATCTGTCCCTGGACGTAGACGGTCAGATGCTGCGTTACAGCCACGGGCCGCAGGCGGTGCAGATCATGACCTGGCCGGGGCCGGGCGGTACCAACCAGGTACGTATGCAGCTGGGACTGGCGAACGGCAGCACCTCGACGCTGGTCACCAACGGTGCCTGGGCACTTAACCGTTTCTTTGATAAAGCACGTATCAGCCCAGGCGGCGGCAGTTTGAGCCGTCAGGCGACGTTTACCGTAGATGGCCATCAGGTCACGCTGGAGTTTGCGCCAAACAGTATTCGCAACCCGTTCCAGCTTCCTCGTTTCTCATGCCCTTAATCGCAAGGATAGCCGTATGACGAATACCCCCGCGACAAGCTGGTACGGAAAATTACCCAGTGCCGGCGATTTTTTACAGCGTCGCTTTCCCGACTCGCTGCAACGCCAGTGGTCGCATTGGTTTCAGGTAGGTCTGCACGCCTGGCAGCAGGAGGAGCTCCGCAGCGGCGAACGCGACTTCAGCGCCGCACCGGTGTGGAATTTTGTGGTGCCGCCAATGTTAGGCAGCCAGATGGTGCAGATGGGCTGCCTGCTGCCGGGGCGCGACAGTGTTGGTCGTCGCTATCCGGTGTGCGCCCAGCTCTCTTTTAACCCGACAGAATGGTCGCCGCGCCTGCTGGCTCAGGCGGAAAGCTGGTATCAGCAGCTGGGTCGCGTCCTGCTGCACGCCGTGCGCAACACCTTCTCTGCGGAACAGCTTGATCAGGCGCTGATGGCCATTCCCTCGCCACAGCCCGCAGAGCCGCAGGTGCGCTCTGACATCCTTGACGTCATTGGCTATGAAGGCGAAGAGCGCTGCACGCTAAGCTGGCCGCAGGCGGCAGAGTGTTTTGACCCGCAGCGGCAGACCAGTTTCTGGTGGACCAACCGCAGCGATGGCTATCCGCTCTACACCCACGTTCACAGCGGTAATTTTACCGGACAGCTCTTCACATTGCTGTTCGATCCCGCAGGCGGGGCCAGACCCGGACGTCACGGGCTTTATCCGCCCATGTTTGAATAAGCAGGTATCTGATGAGCATCGATCACTTTCTTACCCCGATAAGCCCGGAGAAACCCTGCGGCGACAATCTGGAATATGACGCTGACTACCAGGCGATGGAGCAGGCCAGCCAGGGGAAAGCCGAGCAGCAGTTTGGCACGACCATTATTCCCGCTGAGCCTGCTGACTGGACCACGGTGGAGAAGCTTGCCTCCGGTCTGCTGGAGCGCACCAAAGATCTGCGGGTGATCATGGCGTTAACCCACGCCTGGACCAAACGTCGCGGGCTAGCGGGCTATGCCGATGGGCTGCTGTTAATCCAGCAGGCAATTTCGCTCTACTGGGAGCCGCTCTATCCGCTACTGGAGGAGTATGGCGAAACCGATCCTATCTACCGCATTAACGCCCTGGCCGCGCTAAGCGATAAGTCAGAGCTCACCGCGGCGTTGCGCAGTGCGCCGCTGCTGCGCTCTAGCGGCGATGAAATTTCGCTCCGCGATGCGCAAGCCTTGCTGGACGGCAGCAAGACCGAGTGCGCCGACTACCCGGGTGGCCGGGCGCGACTCATTGACGAACTGGCCCGCGGCGGCCAGCCGGGCATTGAGGCGGTGGTGCAGATCCACGAGCGTCTGCAAACCATCCGTGAACTGCTGATTGGCTACCTGAGCGAAAGCGGCGTGCCGGAGATGGAGCAGCTGCAAAAAACCGTGGGGCTGGTGGCTAACGCCTGCCAGTCAGCCGACAGCGGTGCGGCAGTAGCGCCGCAGGACACCGCGCCTGCAAGCGAGGAAACACCCACCGCGCCTGTGGCCCAGCCGGTTCAGTACGCCGCCGACTGGCGCAGCGTGCAGGTCACCAGCCGCGCCGACGCTCAGCTTATGCTTGAGAAAGCCAAACAGTATTTCGCTCAACATGAACCTAGCCATCCTGCGCCGCTGATGATTGATCGGGTGCAGAAGCTAATCGAACTCAACTTTATGGACATCATTCGGGATCTGGCCCCGGATGGCGTGCATCAACTGGAAAACATTTTTGGGCGTCGCGATTGACGCATAACCCTGTAACGGCGTCTGGCCTGATGCTGGTCGCCACATTTTCACAGCGCATCTTTGATGGAGAGCATCATGGCAATGAGTAACAGTGGGCAGAAATTTATCGCACGTAACCGTGCGCCACGCGTACAGATTGAGTATGACGTAGAGATTTACGGTGCGGAGCGCAAAATCCAGCTTCCCTTCGTAATGGGCGTGATGGCGGACCTGGCGGGTAAACCGGTTGAGAACCTGCCTGCGGTTGACGAGCGTAAGTTCATGGAGATCGACCTCGACAACTTCGATGAGCGTATGAAAGCCCTGAAGCCACGCGTGGCGTTCCACGTGGACAACACGCTGACTGGCGACGGCAAGCTGAACGTCGATCTGACCTTTGAAAGCATGGAAGATTTCCTGCCGGATGCGATTGCCCGTAAGGTCGAGCCGCTGAATAAGCTGCTGGAGGCGCGCACGCAGCTCTCCAACCTGCTGACCTACATGGACGGTAAAAACGGTGCAGAAGAGCTGATCGCCAAGATCCTTCAGGATCCGACCCTGCTCAAATCCCTGAGCCAGATGCCAAAAAATGACGATAGCGTAAAAGGTAACGAGGAGTAATCGATGAGCAATCCTTCTCAACAACATGAGCAGCAGGCGGGGCAGGCGTTTAGCCAGGATGAGTTCAGCGCGCTGTTGAACAAAGAGTTCCGCCCGAAGACTGACCAGGCACGTTCAGCCGTAGAGAGCGCGGTAAAAACCCTGGCGCAGCAGGCGCTGGAGAACACGGTTACTTTTTCTAACGATACCTACCGTACCATCCAGAACCTGATCGCCGGTATCGACGAGCAGCTCTCCCGCCAGGTGAACCAGATCATCCACCACGACGAGTTCCAGAAACTGGAGAGCGCGTGGCGTGGTCTGAGCTACCTTGTAAACAACTCCGAAACCGATGAGATGCTGAAGATTCGCTTTATGAGCATCTCCAAGCAGGAGCTGGGCCGCACCCTCAAGCGTTACAAAGGGGTGGGCTGGGATCAGAGCCCTATCTTCAAAAAAGTCTACGAGCAGGAGTATGGCCAGTTCGGTGGCGAGCCGTTTGGCTGCATCGTGGGCGACTACTACTTTGACCACAGCCCGCAGGATGTGGAGCTGCTGAGCGAGATGGCGCGCATTGGTGCTGCGGCGCACTGCCCGTTCATCACCGGTACTGCGCCAAGCGTCATGCAGATGGAGTCCTGGCAGGAGCTGGCGAACCCACGCGACCTGACCAAGATTTTCCAGAACACCGAATACGCCGCCTGGCGTTCACTGCGCGAATCCGAAGATGCACGCTATCTGGGCATGGTGATGCCGCGCTTCCTGTCGCGCCTGCCTTACGGCATTCGTTCTAACCCGGTAGACAGCTTCGATTTTGAAGAGGAGACCGACGGCGCGAACCATGACAGCTATTCATGGGCGAACGCCGCCTATGCGATGGCCGCCAACATTAACCGCTCCTTCAAAGAGTTCGGCTGGTGCACCTCTATCCGTGGCGTGGAGTCGGGTGGGGCAGTAGAGAACCTGCCGTGCCATACCTTCCCGAGCGATGACGGCGGCGTGGACATGAAGTGTCCGACTGAGATCGCCATTAGCGACCGTCGTGAAGCCGAGCTGGCGAAGAACGGCTTTATGCCGCTGATCCACCGCAAGAACTCCGATTTTGCCGCCTTTATTGGCGCGCAGTCGTTGCAGAAGCCAGCGGAGTATCACGATCCGGACGCGACAGCGAACGCCCGTCTGGCGGCACGCCTGCCGTATCTGTTTGCCTGCTGCCGCTTCGCGCACTACCTGAAGTGCATCGTGCGCGACAAGATTGGTTCCTTCCGCGAGCGCGAAGAGATGGAGCGCTGGCTGAATGACTGGGTGATGAACTACGTCGACGGCGACCCGGCTAACTCTTCGCAGGAGACCAAATCCCGCAAACCGCTGGCCGCAGCAGAAGTGCAGGTGCAGGAGATCGAAGACAACCCAGGCTACTACGCCGCGAAGTTCTTCCTGCGTCCGCACTACCAGCTGGAAGGCCTGACCGTTTCTCTGCGTCTGGTGTCGAAGCTGCCGTCGCTGAAGAGCAACGATTCTTAAATGATAGCCATGCCGGATCGTGCGATCCGGCATGGCAAGCCGCTTCAATTATTCAGGAGGAATATGATATGTCGCTAAAATGCGTTCTCGCTGCGCCATTAGTTCTGCTTAGCCTCAGTGGAACAGCATGGTCTGCATCGGAATCACAACCAGCGGATGACACATCCAACCTTTTGCGCGATACGGCTTTGCTCTCACGAAATGATGTCAATCTAAGCGGTGAGCGTTTTCTCAATGCCTGGCTTTCGAAAACCGATGAGCGAGAGCGCATTAAAGCGAATATGTATTTGCTGGGCGTAATGGATGCCACGGAAGGTACCGCATGGTGCAGCTATAAGCTGGCTTTACCGGGATCACTACGTGAGAGATTATTCGATTATATGAATAAATTGTCCCCCGAGCGAAAAAAAGAGCGAGCATCTGTTCTTATCACTGAGGCATTGGCAAAAGACCTTCCCTGTGGAGAGACCAAACCAAAATGAAACCACTCTATGAGCAATTAAAGAAAAACCACTATTCGGCTAATGAGGTACGTCCTGGATACGTGTCACGAGACCAACTTTTTTCGGAAATTGGTTATGATGTGAGTGCACTCATTAAATCTAACGCTGGTTATCAAAATACCTGTGCTGTACGTATGAGCCTTGCTTTGTTGAAATGTAATGTCAACTTTGAAGGTCGGTTATCGGTTAAGGCAGGCCCTTATAAAGGCAAGAAGATTGAGCCGGGGGCGAAGTTACTCGCAGATCAGCTTTACAAAACAAGCGTGTTTGGTAAAGCTGAGATCTATAGTGATATCCGTCAGGCAGCAGAGAAATTAAGAAATCGCAAAGGCGTGGTGTTCTTCAATAAGATTACCAATTACAACGGTGGCCATATAGATCTGCTGGAGCCAGTTGGCGATAACATGATGCAATGTAACTCAGATTGCTATACAGACTGTAAGGAGATCTGGTTTTGGGAGCTGAAGTAAGCTTGTAAGGGTTTTCGCTTAGGGTGAATACTGGGCTATTTTGCTTCGAATAGCGTTATATCAAAGTAACAGTATCAGTCAGATCCCCGCCAGGGCGGTAAGCATTACTATGAATAATAGACTTTTAGGGTTTGTATTGTTTGTCATTTCAGCAACAGCAAATGCAGGTGATGATCCAGTATGGTTTGTAAAAAAGATGCCATACAAGCAAGTCCTTAAAGATATGGTGCTAACCCGCTGCCTTGCACAAGTTGCAGATGATAAGAGTCAGTTTTCACTGGACGCCGCACGCAGCGGTAATGCATTAGTTGAGTGGATGCCTTTCGACGTTGAAAATGGCAATGATAAAATTAACGCTATTATTAATAAGTATAAAAATAGCGCAAATTCGTTTCATTCCGAAAGAATGCCAAAGGTACAGGGTATGACCTTAAATTGTCTACGTCTTTACCATAGCGATGAGCTTGATAGATTGATCCCTCAGTTGATTAGCGGCGATCCGGAACGTACCTGGGTTGAAGATAATCCACCGAGTTGAGGGATTAATACTAACTCCTGTTACTTATAAGTGTTGTCAGTTAATGTTGGATGATTCACTGATTTTTTCGCAGCCGTAGCACTATAACGCAAGTTACGAGGGCACTAATTTTGGTAGTGTTATCCTTTGCATTGATTGCAGTATATTCTTTGGCGGAAAAAAACTGCGGATGCAAGTGCCGCACGAGTAAAATTATTACTCATTCGCGTAATAAGCGCGTTTGACCAGATTTAGAGTGGTGGCTATTGCAACCGCTCTGGATGATCTGAACGCGTTAACAGCGTTCAGGCTAGAGGCAGAGGTAAAATATGGACGGTTTTATTCAGCCCCATGCTTTCCTGTTTGCCATATAAGTGCTTTTTTGAAAGCAATAATTTTCAATCACGAAGAGTAGATACTATGGCTATTGATATGTTCCTGAAGGTTGAAGGTGTTACAGGTGAATCGAAAGACTCGAATCACACTGGTTGGACTGACATTAACTCTTTCTCCTGGGGTGCGTCCCAACCGGGTAATATGAGCGTTGGCGGCGGCGGCGGTGCCGGTAAAGTTAACTTTAACGACCTGCACGTTAACGCGCTGATCGACAAATCAACGACTGCTATTCTGAAGCACTGCGCCAGCGGTAAACACCTGACCAAAGTTGAACTGTCTGTTTGTAAAGCAGGCGGTCAGCAGGTGGAATACGGTCGTATCACGCTGGAAGACGTACTGGTAACGTCCGTTCAGTACACCGGTGCAGACAATGGTGACACTGTTGGTGTGACTTATGCATTCCAGGCTGCGAAAGTGAAACAGCAGTACTGGGAGCAGACTGCTGCTGGTGGTAAAGGTGCTGAGAGCAGCGCTGGCTGGAACATCAAAGAAAACAAAGAAGCGTAATAGCAGTGAGCCCGCAAGGGCTCACTTTATCTTTCCTGGGGCATGAGGATGAAAGATAAATGTAGTTTGCTTGCCTTGGGTTGTTTTTTGCTATCTTCGCAAGCGATTGGTCGCATGGAGTACAGCCCAGAAGAGTATTTGAAAAACTATGCTTTGAGCACCTGTCTTGCTCAGGGGTATCAGGCTGATGAAGTGAGAGAAGATGCTTCTGCTGCGGCCAGGGGATATGTTGAGTTTGGTGACTACTCGCTGGAAGCGTATACCGCCGTAGAAAAGCTGGGCAAAACCTTCCTTGATAAGAAATATGGAAGCCAGGCGGGAGTGCCGATGACCATGGCGAAGTGCATCGATTTTTATCATAGCCGAGAGTTAGCCGATCTTATTAGAAAGCATAAAGCTAAAAAAGATAATTGAGCTTCTAAGTAAATGCTTAAATCAATCGTAAAAATTATTATCATTAAAACGGTTTTTTTAAATAAGTGATGAAGGGAAAAGTCGATTACACCATACCATGGAGCCTAAAATGAAAACTTTATTAGCGGTTCTCTTGGTAGTGACCTCTTCTGTTGTTTGCGCGCAAACGTTGCCAAAAGTAAACAGCTTTTCTCAGCAGGGGATTTTTAGCAACTGGGTGCAAAACCGTTGCATTAGTAAAATAGCTGACAGTGAGTCTTTAAAGAACGACGCTATGGTCAGCGCAGCTGCGTGGCTTGAAGCTAGTAACGTGTCCGCTGAATTGTTCGAAGAGGCAGACAAAACCATTGATAATCAGCTTCAAAAAAAGATCGATGGTTCACTTCCGGGTGAGTATCAAGTGCTGAAATGTACACTTATCGCTAATAGCGAAGCCATTAACAAGATCTACGATAAAGGCACTAAATAGCTATTGTAAGTTTAAATAGTACAAGCCGTAATAGCGATGGATCGCACAAATACATTACAGAGATTAGCCGGTTCGCAGTAGAATCATTTTTACAAACCGTATTTTGAAATTGTTAGCAATGCTACGTCAGGTTACCAGGTGTTCCTTTAACAGGCTGAGCTCATTTCAAAATCATTTTTAGTAAAAATGAGAAGTCGTCTTCTCATGTCGCTTTAAAACAGCGGTCAGAGGTTGCTGTTAAAGCGATTTAACAGGGATTAAAGATGAGAACACAATCTACTGTAGCGCCCGGGTATTGCGTAGTGCAGCAGGCGGGCACCTTAGATTTTCAGGCGCGTTTACTGTTTAACAATCCAAACAGCGAAGCGGCCCGTTACTTTATGCATCTCAACAGGGATATGCGCTGGGTCAAGCCCGGACAGATCCTGATAGTCGCCGACCCGGCGAATCAGAATCAGGTGTATCAGCTTAATCATATAATTATGGCGAAGCAAAAAGTGAACGCAGCCCTGGCAACAACAGATGACAATGTAGCGGCATTTCTGAACAAGAACTATCAGCACATTGCCGTGTTGACCTCCCTGGGAGAGAAAGTAGTCGGAACGGCGGGAGAAGCGGGAGAAAGATATTTTCACCAGATTGAGTCGATTCTGGTGAAGATAGAGCAGACCTACCAGAACCAGTTCCGTACGCAGGGCACGCTGATTGGCCAGCAGTTCTATACAGAGCGAAACGCGCTGTTCGCCCAGCTTAAGCCGCTGTTAAAAGGCATTGGCCGTCTGTCGTTAAACATAGACCGCTATGACAGCATCAAAAGAGCACTTGGCTTGTCCACCCGCTCAATTATTCATGAGTGGAGTACGGTTGGAGTGGGCACCATCCCCGGGTATGCCAGCTACATTATCCGGTCAGCAAAGGCAGCGAGCTTTATGAAGGCGGGCGGATGGGTGGCGTTAGGCCTCTCGTTTATGAATACCACTAACGATGTGTACCATGCCTGTACTACCGGGCGCGAAGGTGAATGTGCGAAAGTTGCGGTAAAAAAATACAGTATTTTTGGTGGTGGAGTAGCAGGTGCAGCTTTAGCTGCTTCCTTAACAACTCCGGTTTGCTTGGCACTAGGCGTACCTACTGTAGGTATGGGAACTATAGCTTGCGGTGTTATTGTCAGTGCGGCTGGTTCATCAATAGGAGCCACAGTCGGTGGATATGCTGGTCAAGTAACAAACTATTTGATTTATGGCGGAAATTAGTGTGGATGCCAAACACATTTATTCACTGTTTGTTTTGTTTCTATTTATAGTATGGATTCTAATTGTTGTGTCTTTTTTTATGGATTATAAAAGATACTCAAAAAGATTAGCGGGTATTTTTCAGCTTTTAAAAGATAATAAATTATTGCATGACAATGATTACCAGACTTTGGAAATGTTAGGTTTTTGGGGTTTTGGTGCAAGAGTAATGGTTCTTTTCTTAATTGTTAAAGGTAAGAGAGTTAAGTTAACTCATACTCGCTGGCTTGAGCCAGAAGCATGTCAGGTATTATTGAGAGGGGTTAATCTGGCATGGGTTAAAAATTATGGTTGTAAAGTCAAGCTAGGTAGTGTTCTTTTATGTTTTTTAATAATATTGTCATTCGTTGGTTATAGCTATTAATGGATGTTTTAAATGTAGAAGGTGATGTTAATAATAATGAGTGCTGCTTGCTAAAAGAGGATTGGTTGGCTTTCCATATGCTGCTGACAGTTTACATAAAATGATTTTCAATATTATTGAATTAACATTTCTATTGATGATAATGATAGTTTCTATATATTCTCTTATTGTTTACTACATCTATTATCGGAAGTATAGAAACGAGCTTGCAAGTGTTTTTCAACTGTTAATCGATCATTCAATCATTCGCTTTGAAGATTATTATTTTTATGAACAGTTAGGCGTGAAAGGGTTTGGATATCGTGTGTCGATTATTTCAATGATTCTAAAGGGGAAGCGTGTTCCGATTGATAATAAAAGGTGGATAGAGCCCGAGGCAGGTGAGTTAATAAGAAAGCATTATGATCTTTCATGGGTGCGCGGTTTTTATAGAAATGGCTATCTTATGGGATTATGCCTAGGTGTTGGTTTTATTTATGCTTTACTTGATAAGATTGGCTTTTTATCTTAAGTGATCGATCTTGAAATGCAAGCGAAGCGATATATAAATATCTAACATTAATCATGCAGTTAAATCTTATTGCTTAAACATATTATTTCTAATTTTCAAGACGTATTTATTTTCATCGTTCAGCTTTTTCTTAATCAACTTATTCGCTCCCAAACGCAGCCATTCTTCCTTAAGAGCGGCTGCGTTTGAGTGCTAACCATACCAGCAGGAATACGCTATGCGATTCACGATTATTTCGACAAAACCTGGCCATCAGCCACCCCTGAGTAGCTTCGAATTTTATGCGCCCGGTGGCACCATTGGTCGCGGAACGGATAACAATCTGGTGCTGCCGGATAACGACCGCACGATTTCTCGCCTGCAGGCTATTGTCCATGTGGATGCCCAAGGCGAGTGCCACATCACCAACCGGGGCAGCGTGACCCGCGTGGCGCTGAACGATATTCCCCTGGAGCGCGGGCGCCAGGTCGAGCTGCAGGATGGCGACATCCTCGGTATTGATGATTACCGCATCGAGGTCACCAGCCTGCAACAGCAGGCTGCGCCGGTAAGCCGTCCGGCAGCAGTGGTTACGCCGCCGCCGCCGAAACCTGCCGCCGCGCCAGCGCCCGCATCGAAGCCGGCCAGCGACCCTGCACAAGCGGACGCCGCACCTACGGCGGTGCCTACTGAGATTTGGGACAGCCTGATGCAGGAGTTCTCTATCTCCGACAGCATCTCAAGCAGCCGCGCCAGACCGCAGCCTGCTGAATCTCACGATCCGTTCTCGCAGCCCAAGGAGCCGGAACGCAACGCCGAGGATCCGCTGGCGATGTTCCAGAACAGCGATCCCCAGCTGGAGCGTAAAAACGTTAATACCGACTCGCTGTTCAGCGACGAGGCGCTGTTTAAAAGCGACAGCATTTTCAATGACGCTACGCCCAGCACGCTGGTGCCGCCTAAAGAGAGCGAGCCTTCGCTGCCAAAAGAGGAGCCGAAGGATGAACTCGATCCGTTGGCGCTGTTCGGCGGCTCTGCCAGCGCACCTGCCGCGCGTAATGACGATCCGCTTGGGCTGATGGGCGGCGCGCCGCTCACCCATCCTGACGATCTCTCTTCGAAAGACGAACTGTCGGCTAAAAACAGTCTGTCGCCCAAAGACGATCCACTGGCTAAGAGCGATGCGCCTGCTGAAAATAACGATCCCCTTGGCCTGATGGGCGGTGCGCCGCTGACCGCTGCACCTGAGCAGAAGCCTGAACCTGAATTGACGTCAAAGCCTGAAACCGTAGCGCCGCTGGCCCAGACGCCTGACGATGCCGATCCACTGGCCAATTCGCCGCTGTTTGCCGCCGAACCGCTGCCGGAAGCGCCGCATGCTGAACCTGACATGCCAGCCGAAGAGCCAGATCGCCAGGACTACGCGGGCTTTACCATGCCTACGCCGCAGGCGGTTGCGCGCACGCAAATGCAGACGCCAAAAGGCCGCCTGCGTATCGATCCGGTGCAAAACGCCGCCTCTGCGTCCTCGTCCCAGCACCAGCCTGCCCGGGGCGACGTACTGCAGGGCGAACTGCTGGAAGCCCTGCTGGAAGGGATGGGCCTTGGCGATATGCAGCCGACGCCGCAGTTTGACCGGGAAAATATGCGCCAGCTCGGACAGATGCTAAGCATGTTCTCTCAGGGAACGGTGGCGCTGCTCTCGTCGCGATCGATCCTCAAACGCGGCGTGAAAGCGGATATGACCATGGTGCTGGACGACGCCAACAACCCGTTCAAGCTGCTCCCTTCCGGGAAAACGGTGCTGATGCAGATGTTTGGTACCCGCATGCCGGGCTTTATGCCGCCGAAGAAATCGGTGCGCGATGCGCTGATCGATCTTCAGGCGCACCAGCTGGGCATGATTTCCGGCATCCGCGCCATTATCGCCGCCATGCTGCAATCCTTTAACCCGGAGCAGCTCGAAGAGCAGGCGAAGCTGGATGGCGTGACGTCGCGTCTGTCCCTGCCGGGCAGCCGTAAAGCCGCACTGTGGGACTACTTCGTTCGCACCTACGGCCAGACGGCAGGCGAGATTGAAGATGACTTCCATACCCTGTTTGGCGAAGCCTTCCTGCATGCCTATGACATGGAGGTGAATCAGTACAAAGACTCACAAAGCGGATCGGAAGAAGAATGAATATCGCAACGGCCTCTCTCTCCCGCCAGGGAACGCGCGCCAGTAACCAGGATCAGACGGGAGAAAACATCGGGGAGCGCGCGGCCTGCTTCGTGGTGTGTGACGGTATCGCAGGCCTGCCGGGCGGTGACGTCGCGGCTGAGCTTGCCCGTAACAGCATCATCTCTCGCTTCGACGGCGATAAGCACCTGAACGCACAAGAAATTCCCGACTATATTCAGCAGGCGAACCGCGCCATCCTCAGCGAACAGCAGGCGGTGCAGGACTACCGCCGGATGGGCACCACGCTGGTCAGCCTGTTTATCGATCGTGACTACAAGCTGGCCTACTGGGCGCACGCGGGCGACAGCCGCCTCTACCTGTTTCGTCGCGGCTGGCTCTCTCACGTGACCACCGACCACAGCCTGATCCAGCAGATGAAAGATGCTGGGCACCAGACGGATAACATCAACAGCAATCTGCTCTATCTGGCGCTGGGAATAGAGAACGGCGGCCCGGAGGCGAGCTACAGCGACGTCGTTCCGGTCGAGGATGGCGATGTCTTTCTGCTGTGCACCGACGGCTTCTGGCACGGCGTTAGCGAAGAGCAGATGAAGCAGTCGCTGCATATGGTCAACACGCCCCATGAGTGGCTGACCTTAATGCAGCAGCTCATTCAAAAAAACAGCGAAAGCGAGGGAAGCGCTCAGGATAACTACACCGCCGTGGCGGTATGGATGGGCAGCCCTCAGGACACCACCTTGCTGCATACGCTCTCTGATGCAGCTCAGTTTTTCCCCCTCCGGGATTGATTAGGCACACAAGGACTTATATGAAACTTTGGCTATCGGGTTTGGCGCTTCTGGCTGTCGCGGGCACCGCACAGGCTGAAAACTATCGCATCGTGCAGTCGCCTTCACAAAAGCTGGATATCTGGATAGACGATATCAAGGACAAAACGCCGCAGAGCTGGTGTAAGCAAGACGTCGCGTTACGCATCGTGGCGAACGGCAATAAAGAGGTCTCAATACTCGACAGCTTTATGCCTCGGCTGGGCGCGCTGCTGGAAAACCAGTGCGGCAAGCTGCAGCAGCTGTCGTGGACGCTGAACGATCCTGCGGGTGCCACGCTGGCTCAGGGTACGGCGAATAAAAACAAGGAGTGGGCGGTCACAGTCGCGCAGACGCAGCCGCAGGTAACCGCAGCCACTAACGATGCGCTGGTCCCGCCTGCCGTTAATCCGGAAACGCTCTCGGTCGCGGCGGATCGCACGCCGTGGCAGGAGTTTACGCTGCAAAACGGCTGTCATCTGCGTACCTTCTGGCAGGGCGGTGCGGCCGCACCGGCGCTGTTTATTCCGGCATCCGGCACGGCGAGCTGTGAAAAAGGCAGCTGGCTGAGCGGTCATGCTGTAATGACGCAGGCCAGCAGCAGCGGGCAGCAGGAGACCCCGGTGACCTATGTTCACGGCTTCCCGGTCACTGGCCTGAGCGACAGCGTTAATGCGGACGATGTACTCATCACTTCCGTGAATAAAGAGCGCATGGTTTTCAGCACCAAAGGTAGCGAGCAGAGCTGGATGATCCTGCCTTACGACAGCGCGCTAAATAGCTGGAAGAGCGAGGGTACGGTGGTGGTGCAGGTCTCTCAGGAGCTGGCCAGCGACGATGCGCAACTGCAGACGCGTTTGCAGGCCGTGAAGCAGCTCTGGACCCCCTGGTTGGCCCCTAATGCCACGCTCAAAATTGTCCTGGTCGATGCGCTGCGCCCGCAGCTGCGTGATCCTGCGGTCGGTGCCTGGCGCGCCGCGAACTAAGGAGCCGCTATGAATACGCTTTATCAACATCTGGGTAATGAGTCGATTAATGACGCCCTGCTGCGCCTGGAAACCGAGATCAAATCCCGTCCGGCGGATGCCGATCTGCGCGCCGCGTTTGTTCAGTTTTTGGCCCTGAGCGGTAACTGGACGCGGGCGATAACCCAGCTGAAAAGCTGGCTGGCAATGAAGCCACAGGCGAAGCCTACCGTGACGCTGCTTGAGCAGGCCATGCAGGGGGAACTGCAGCGTGCCCAGGTTCTGGCAGGCCTGGCGCGCCCGTCGATGCCGGATACGCAGTGGCCCTGGCTGGCTACGCTCGCCTCGGCGCTGGCTGAAACTGGGGAGCGCGCCCGGACGTTACGTCTTGAGGCGCTGGAGCAGGCAGAGGCCAGCGCTGGCCTGCTTACGTTTGATAACGAAGAGACCCAGGCCTTTGCATGGCTGATGGATGGCGACGCGCGCCTGGGGCCGGTCTGTGAAACTATCCTTAACGGTCGCTATTTCTGGCTGCCCTTTAGCGCCATCGAAGAGATCCGTTTTCAGGCTCCGGCCAGCGTCACCGACCTGGTGTGGCGTCACGCGCTGGTTCGCCTGACCGATGGCACCGAGCAGGTCTGCCAGCTTCCGGCGCGCTATCCGTTTGAGTCCGATGCGGCTGACGACGTCAAGCTGGGTCGGGCGACTGAATGGCTGCCGCTTGATAACGACGGCGTGCTGTATCAGGGGCTGGGTCAGAAGGCGTGGCTTAGCGACCAGAGTGAAAGCCCGCTGCTGTCACTCAGCCTGATTACCTTTACGGCAGGCAGCGAGCATGAATAAGCCCGAAGGCGATCTGCTGCGCAGCGGCTGGCAAGCCCGCAGCAAGCAGGAGAGAGTGGGCGCGCGTGACAAGATGCAGCCCTCGCTGCTGGATCGCCTGACGGACAACGATCCCGGAAAGCAGCGGGAGCCAGCAAACAGCAATTTTATTACCCACTCGGCTTTGCGCCACCAGGTGCTGCGCGATCTGCAGTGGCTGTTTAATACCATCAACCAAGACTCGTCCCACGATCTCAGCGCCTTGCCGGAAGTGCGTCGCTCGGTGGTGAACTTTGGCGTTGCGCCGCTGGCGGGTAAACGGATGTCGGATATCGAATGGCATGATATCCAGCGCAAGTTAACCGAGGCGATCGTTAACTTTGAGCCGCGCATTATGGCGCAAGGGCTGCAGGTGCGTTGCATATCCGACACGGCGTCGCTCGATCTGCACAACGTGCTGTCGATAGAGATCAAAGGACGCATGTGGTGCGTACCGTACCCGTTGGAGTTTCTGTTTCGCACGGATGTCGATCTGGAAAACGGTCATTTCGAACTTAAAGATGCGGGGTAACTATGGAAAGTAAACTGCTTGAGTACTACAACCGCGAGCTGGCCTATCTGCGGGAGATGGGCGCAGAGTTTGCCCAGCGCTACCCCAAGGTGGCCGGGCGGCTGGGTATGCAGGGTATCGAGGTAGCAGATCCGTATACCGAGCGCCTGATGGAAGGCTTTGCTTTTTTGACCTCCCGCGTACAGCTCAAAATGGATGCCGAGTTTCCGCGTTTCTCCCAGCGCTTGCTGGAGATGCTGGCCCCCAACTATCTGGCTCCTACGCCGTCCATGGCCATCGCCGAGCTACAGCCCGACAGCGGGCGGGGCGATTTGAGCAACGGATTTATCGTGCCTCGTGGCACCATGATGGACAGCCTGGCGCTGAAAAAGAGCGGGGTCACCTGTAGCTATACCACGGCGCATGATGTCAACCTGCTGCCGCTGAAAATCGACAGCGTTGAGTTGGGCGGCGTGCCTGCCGATCTGCCTCTTGCCCAGCTTGGCCTCAGCCAGCGGGGGATCACCAGCGCCCTGCGGATCCGCATCGCCTGCGATGGCCCGCAGCATCTGGGTCATCTCAACTTTGACCGGCTGGATTTCTTCCTGAGCGGCCCCGACATCGAAGCGCTGAAGCTGCTGGAGCTGGTGATGGAGCACCACGTTGGCGTTGTCTGCCAGACCGTAGGCCTACACCCGCAGCGTCAGCAGCTGCCGGAAAACGCCCTGCGCCAGGAAGGCTTTGACGCCGACCATGCGCTGCTGCCAGAGGATCTGCGCAACTTTGACGGCTACCGGCTGCTTCAGGAGTACTTTGCTTTCCCGGCGCGCTTCCGCTTTATCAGCCTGAGCGGGCTGGGCAAGCTGATTAGCCGCTGCGAAGCGGAACATGCGTTTGATATTTTCATCCTGCTGGATAAAACCGACGAGCAGCTGGAGCGGGTCGTGGACGCCAGCCATCTGGCGATGCACTGTACGCCGGTGATCAACCTCTTCCCGAAGGTGGCCTCCCGCCAGAAGCTGAGTGATAACCAGCACGAATGTCATCTGGTGGTCGATAATATCCGTCCGCTAGATTATGAAATCTATGCGGTAAACAAGATTTACGGTAGCGCCGACGGCCAGCGTGACGATCAGACGTTTCGTCCGTTCTGGAGCACCTGGAGCCAGGATGCAGGCAACTACGGAGCCTACTTCTCCCTGCGCCGCGAGCAGCGCGTGCTGTCCGAACATGCGCTGCGCTACGGCACCCGTACCGGCTACACCGGCTCGGAAGTGTTTGTCTCGCTGGTGGATGAGCAGCATGCGCCGTGGCAGGAGAGCCTGCGCTATATTACCGCCGAGGTGCTCTGTACCAGCCGCGATCTGCCGCTGATGCTCCAGCAGGAGCTCGGCCAGTTTATCCTGTCCGATTCGATGCCGGTGAAAAAGCTGAGCCTGCGTAAAGGCCCCACGCCGCCGCGTCCGGCGCTGGCAGAAGGCTTCAGCACCTGGCGGCTCATCAGCCAGCTGCAAATGAACTACCTGAGCCTGATGGACAGCGAAAACGAAGATGGTGCCGCCGCGCTGCGCCAGCTGCTCGGCCTGTATGCAGGCCTGGCCGAAGCGCCCATTGCTCGCCAGATCGAGGGCGTTCGCCACTGCGTGCTGGAGCCGGTGCATCGCCGCGTGCCGGAGCCGGGGCCTATCGTTTTCGCCCGCGGCATCGGCATTACCCTGACAGTGGACGAGCAGGCCTTCTCCGGCTCCAGCCCGTGGCTGTTTGGCAGCGTGCTGGAGCGCCTTTTCGCCCGGCTGGTCTCCATCAACAGCTTTACCGAGTTCACGCTTAAGAGCCAGCAGCGGGGCGAGATTGGCTACTGGGCACCGAGAATGGGCAAAAGGGCGCTGATATGAGTGAAACCGTGACTACGCTACGGCAGGTTCATCGTCTGACGCCGTTGCCGGAGAGGTTCTGGCGCGGGGTGATGGACGCGCCCTGGCGCTACGATCTGTTCCAGCTGCTGAGACGCGTTGACGCCCAGGGGGGCGAGCGTTACCCGCTGGGCCGCGCGCCGCTGCCCAAATTTGAGCCGCTGCGTATCGGTCAGCAGCCCTCGATGAGCTTTGCCCCCTCCACGGTGGCACAGGTTCGCCAGCGCGCACAGAGCGGATTGCATGAGGTCTCTATCCTGAGCTTCGGCATGTTTGGCCCCAACGGCCCGCTGCCGGTGCATATGACGGAGTACGCCCGGGAGCGTATCCATCACCATCAGGACGATAGCCTGGCCGCGTTCGCCGATCTCTTTCATCATCGACTGACGCTGCTCTTCTACCGCGCGTGGGCCGATGCGCAGCCCGCCGTGTCGCTCGATCGTCCTGACAATAAGCGTTTTGACCGCTACCTGGCGTCGCTTATCGGCATGGGGCAGCCGGGACAGATGGCAAAAGGCAGTCTCAGTCCACACGCGCGCTTTACCCATGCCGGGCACCTGACGCGCCACAGCCGCGATCCGGAAGGGCTGGAGAAGATCCTGCGCAACTACTTTAAGGTGCCGGTAAAGCTGGCGATGAACGTGCCGCAGTGGATGCCGCTCTCCACCCGTGAGCAGGCGCAGCTCGGTGCGGGGCGACGCCTGCCCCGGCTAGGCCAGTCGGCGTTTCTTGGCGTGGCCGTCCGGGACGTGCAGCATAAGTTTCGTATCGAAATAGGCCCGCTGAGCGCAGAGGAGTATGACCGCTTTCTGCCTGGCGAAGCCTGGGTAACGGAGCTGCGCGACTGGGTGCGCCAGTATCTTGGCCTGGAGTATCAGTGGGATACGCAAATTTTATTACGAGCCGATGCGGTACGCGGCGTGGCGCTCGGGGGAGGAGGTCGGCTGGGGTATAACACCTGGCTTGGACAACAGCCTCTGCCGATACCCCGCGGCGACCTGGTTTTTAGCGCAGAGCTCTGATTTTCGTCTCTGACGTCACACATCAATGTTATCAATGGAACCGAACATGTCAGAAATCAGCCGTGCCGTGCTTTTCGGCAAACTCGATACGCTGTTATTTACCTCGCTGGAAAGCGCTACCGCCTTCTGCAAGCTGCGCGGAAACCCGTATGTTGAGCTGGTGCACTGGCTGCATCAGCTTATGCAGCAGCAGGATGGCGATCTACAGCAGGTGATCCGCCACTTCTCTCTCGATGAGCCGCAGCTCACCCGCGATATTGTTGCCGCGCTGGATGCGCTGCCGCGTGGGGCCAGCTCGGTCTCCGATCTCTCTGAGCATATCGATAGCGCCGTTGAGCGCGCCTGGGTATACGGTTCGCTGACGTTTGGCGTAAGCCGTATTCGCGGCGGGCACCTGCTCATCGGCCTGCTTAAAACCTGGAATCTGGCGAACGTGCTGAAAAGCATCTCCGCCCAGTTTAGCCGTATCAACGTTGAGGTGCTGCTTGAACAGTTCGACGCCATCTGCGCCCAGAGCAAAGAGACGCAGCAGGCCGCCGCTGCCGCAGAGGCACCCACCGGCGCGGTTCCCGCTGCGCAGGGCACCCTGGCGCAGTACGGTCAGGATCTGACGGCCCGCGCCAGAGAGGGAAAAATCGATCCGGTTGTAGGACGCGATGAAGAGATCCGCCAGATGGTGGATATTCTGATGCGCCGTCGGCAGAATAATCCGCTGCTGACCGGGGAAGCGGGGGTCGGTAAAACGGCGGTCGTGGAGGGGTTAGCGCTGCGTATCGCTGAGGGCGACGTACCCGAGCCGCTGCAAAATATTCAGCTGTGGCTGCTGGATATCGGCATGTTGCAGGCGGGCGCGGGTATGAAAGGGGAGTTTGAGGCCCGGCTCCAGGCGCTGATCAATGAGGTTCAGTCCAGCGTTACGCCGGTGATCCTGTTCATTGATGAAATTCATACTCTGATTGGCGCTGGCGGCCAGCAGGGCACCGGTGACGCCGCCAACCTGTTAAAACCGGCCCTGGCGCGTGGTCAGCTGCGTACTATCGGCGCAACCACCTGGGCAGAATACAAAAAGTATATTGAGAAGGATCCGGCCCTGACCCGCCGTTTCCAGACGGTGCAGGTGCATGAGCCGGATGAGGCGAAAGCCGTATTGATGCTGCGCAGCACCGTCTCGCCGCTGGAGAAGCATCATCAGGTGCTGCTGCTGGATGAAGCCGTCAGCGCGGCGGTGAAGCTCTCCCATCGCTACATTCCCGCGCGTCAGCTGCCTGATAAAGCGGTCGCGTTGCTCGATACCGCCTGCGCCCGCGTCGCGGTCAGCCAGAGCGCACCGCCAGCACAGCTTGAAGCCTGCCTGCGCCGCATTGCTGCCCTCGACGTCGAGATCGAGATTGCCGGACGCGAAGCGCGGGTCGGGGTCGGTGAAAGCGACCGGGTCGCCACCCTTCAGGCGGAGCGCGACCAGCAAGAGACCCAGCGCGAGGCGTTAAACCAGCGCTGGGAAGAGGAGCGTGGCCTGGTCAGGGAGATCATCCGCCTGCGCGCGGCGCTGTTTGCCGCCGAGGATGAGGAGACGACCGAACTGCGTAGCCAGCTCGCTGATCAGCAGCAGGCGCTGAAGACCTTGCAGGGCGATGCGCCACTGCTGTTTGCCGCCGTGGATGAGAACGTAGTGGCCGCAGTGGTCTCTGACTGGACCGGCATCCCGCTGGGACGGATGGTGAAAAACGAGATCGACGCGGTGCTGAGCCTGGCCGATACGCTCAATCAGCGGGTGATTGGCCAGCGCCACGGTCTGGAGCTGATCGCTCGTCGGGTACAGACCTCGCGTGCGAAGCTTGACGATCCCAACAAACCCATCGGCGTCTTTATGCTGTGCGGCCCCTCCGGCGTCGGTAAAACCGAAACCGCGCTGGCGCTGGCTGAGTCGCTCTACGGCGGCGAGCAGAACGTCATCACCATTAACATGAGCGAGTTCCAGGAGGCGCATACCGTCTCTACCCTCAAGGGCGCGCCTCCGGGCTACGTGGGCTATGGCGAGGGTGGCGTGTTAACCGAGGCGGTTCGCCGTCGCCCGTACAGCGTGGTGCTGCTGGACGAAATTGAAAAAGCGCATCCGGATGTGCATGAGATCTTCTTCCAGGTCTTTGATAAGGGCTGGATGGAGGATGGTGAAGGACGCCTGATTGACTTCCGCAACACCATTATCATCCTCACCTCCAATGTCGGCACGGATCTGATTAGCGCCATGTGTGCCGATCCGGAGCTGATGCCGGAGCCGGAGGCGCTGGGCGGCGCGCTGCGTCAGCCGCTGCTGCAGGTCTTCCCGCCTGCGCTGCTGGGTCGCCTGCTGGTGGTGCCTTACTATCCGCTCAGCGACGACATGCTGGGCCAGATTGTTCGCCTCCAACTTAAACGCATCCAGCGCCGTCTGGAGGAGAACCATGGCATTCATTCAGAATTTGACGACAGCGTGGTTGAGCAGATTGTTCAGCGCTGTACCGAGGTCGAGTCGGGCGGGCGTATGGTTGACGCCATTCTTACCAATACGCTGCTGCCGCAGATGAGCCAGATTTTACTCACCGCCAGCCGCAGTGATGAGCAGTATCAACGTCTGCGCGTCACCTGTGAGCAGGGCGAGTTTCACTGTCAGTTTACCGTGTAACGCAATCATCAAGAGAACTGTTAAACATGATGGATAATGATAACAATCGGACTGTCCCAAACGCGCTGCCGGTCGGGTACCGTTTCAATGAGTTTGAGATAAAAGAGGTGATTGGCGGCGGTGGATTCGGCATCGTTTATCGTGCCTGGGACCACCAGCTTGAGCGCACTATCGCCATCAAAGAGTTCATGCCCGCCTCGCTTGCCGTGCGTGGCGATGACATGACCCTGGTGCTGCGCAGCGAGCGCTTCGGTAAGGCGTTTTCTGCCGGGCTGAACAGCTTTATCCAGGAGGCGCGCCTGCTGGCGCGCTTTAACCATCCTAACCTGCTGCACGTTCTGCGCTTCTGGGTCCAGAACGATACTGCCTACATGGGGACGCTGTTCTACAGCGGGACCACGCTCTCTCGTCTGCGCGAGCAGAAACCAGAGATGGTCAACGAGGCGTGGATCCGCCGCATGCTGCCGATGCTGTTTGGCGCAATCAAGACCATTCACGATGAAGGCTACCTCCATCGCGATATCTCCCTGGATAATATTCAGATCCAGGATAACGGCCTGCCGGTACTGCTCGACTTCGGCTCGGCGCGCCGCACCATCGGCAACCTCTCCGACGAGACGGAAACCATGCTGCGCCCTGGCTTTGCGCCTATTGAGCAGTACACCGATGACAACGAGAGCGAGCAGGGGCCGTGGACCGATATCTACGCGCTGGGTGCCGTGATCCATACCCTGATCGCTGGTTCACCGCCGCCGGTGAGCGTGGTGCGCTCGATTCAGGATACCTATAAACCGCTGGCCGAGCTGCAGCCGGCGGGCTATTCACTCTCTCTGCTCCAGGCCGTGGACCGTGCGCTGATGCTGCGCATGGACGATCGCCCCCAGTCGATTGACGAATTCGCCGCCCTTATCGACATGCCCGTCGCGGGCATTGACGACGTGCTGAGCGCCAAAAAGCCGGGCACCATGCTGGTCCCGGTCGAGGAGACGCCAGAGCCGACCTCCGCCCTGGACTGGCGGCGCTACAAGGTTCCGGCCATTGGTGCGGCGGGAATTATCGTCGGTATCGTGGCGGGCGCGCTGCTGTTCAGCGGCAGCGACGATGAGACGCCGGAAACCGCCAGCGTCGATACCGCCGTCACCGCCCCGCCAGCGCCGACCGAGGCTCCACCGGCCGCCACGGCGAATGAGGCTCCGGCCGCTGCGCAAACTCAAACCCCACCGGCGGTGGAAAGCCCGCCACCGGCAGCGGTTGAGGCCGAGCCAATTGTGCTGGTTTACATTCGCATGCTGGAGGGGGAAACCTTGCAGATCAACGGCGAGTCAAAGGCGCTGCGCCCGGCGACCAACGGCTACGCCTCTCTTACCCTCCCGGCAGGGGAATTTACTTTTGAACTGCAGGGGAGCGGTAAAACGCGCACGCAGACGCTGAACATTGCCAAGCCCGGCACGTGGCTGGTGAACCCGTAAACGCGGCGGAAGTCAGGGAAGGGTGACAGGACAAAGCCTATGTACAACATTAAATTTATCTATCTTTTTAGTGAAAAAGTGCCGCCCGCAATGTTCGATAAAATTATGCGGCCTTCGGTAGCCGGACAGTGGATCATGTCGGTACCGGAAAACTCGTTACGCTCGCTGTTTACGCGCTACGATCTGCTTCAGTGGGTTACCGGAGCCAACCCAAACCAGTCTGGGCGCAATACGCGAAAGCTTATCGTGCAGGATCTGGAGATTGGCAGGCTGGCGGCGATTGATAATAGTGCTCGCGGTTGGTCAGCGGCGACGGAGATGTTTTACATCAACGGTGAGGGCGAGCTTACGCTCGCCCCATCGGGGAAGGAGGGGTTGAGCTGGCAGTACTCGGTAAGCACCGTCATTGACCGCTACGAAGCCATGGTGCGGGCGTATGGACGTCCGCCAGCTACCGTGATCCCTGCGATGCATGTGGTGAAATCCAAAGCACCTCAGGTGGGACAGCAGGCAACCCCTGGAAAAGACAATCAGACCTATGCCGCGCAGCTTCAGGAGATGACCAAGGCCCAGCGCTGGCAGGCACGAAAAGATCTGATCGGCAAGGGTAGTGCCAGTCCCTTTCCGGATGCGCAAATTGCTGCCAAGCGGCTGGCAGCAAACAATATCGCCGTAGAAAAAGCGAAGCTTGCGGAGAACGTCTATAAAACCGTCGACCCGCTGAAAGCGACGCCGGGAGTGCCAGAGGGCTGGACAGATATCAGCAATGATAATGCGGTGCTGAGTAAGCTTGGTCTCAAGAGCAGTATGCTTTATGACAAAGAGGTCGCGCCTGATTTTCTGGCGCGTGTTTATCAGCCAGACCCCAGCGTTTTCGGCAGCGATATGAACCCTACCGTGGTATTCAGGGGATCGCGGGAGCCGGGGTTGGCGTCGGGAGCAGAGCTGAAAGCCTGGTTCTTCAATGAGGAAGGTGGGCGAGTAATTAAAAACGGTGCTGACTGGTCGAATAATTTGTCGCAGGGAGCAGGAATGAGTGCGCCCTATTATGAAAAAGCGGTGGGCATAGGTAACTTAATCGCCAAGTCAGGTCAGAACGTAGATATTGCCGGGCATTCCCTGGGAGGTGGCCTTGCTTCTGCAACGTCAATTGCCAGCGGTAAACCCGGATGGACGTTTAACGCCGCCGGGTTAAACAGCGGCACCGTTGAAAGATATGGTGGAAGCCTGTTGGGTAGCCCAGACAATATTCAGGCCTACCGCGTTAATGGCGAACTCTTGACTAAGCTTCAGGAAGTTAACCTTTCGGAGGATGCAGGTATCATGAAGGACTTTGGACCGGGAGGTCTTCTCCTTAAAGAAGAGATATCCGCTCTGAGCCCAAACGCGGCCGGTATTCCACACGATCTGCCTGGTGGGGCGGGTGGAGCCCTTAGCCGCCATGGTATCGATCAGGCTATTCACTGCATCGAGCAGCAGAAAGATGAAGATATTGCGATTATCGGGAGTCGTGTGTGAAGACGTTTTTTTCATTCAGCCTCGCGCTGCTCTTTACGTTTATGATTCAAGGGTGTAAGCAAAATATGGATTTGAATCCGCAGGACTACTTCAGCGGCCAGCAGCTCGTTCTGGCAAAGGCAATCGAGCACGGTGAAGTTGATGAGGTAAAAAAACTCGCGCCGGAAACCGATCTCAATAAACCTGGACAGCAGGATATGACGCTGCTGTTTTGGGCGCTGAGCAATGCCATAAACGATAAAAAAACAGCACCCCAGTTAGAAATTATCACCGATCTAGTAAAGGCGGGGGCCGACCCGCTCCAACCTCGCCCGGCCGGTGGAAGCAGCCCGGCTGAATTTGTTCTGCAAGGTGACAGTGGCGACTGGATTAACGCATTGCTAGACGGAGGCTTATCGCCTGATGCAAAAGATAAGGTGCATCAAGATCCCATCATAATGGAAACGATCAAGGCTAAAAATACCGAGACGCTGAAAGCGATGCTGGATCGTGGGGCCAATATTAACGTCACCGATTCGCTGGGAAATACGCTGCTGATCTATGCTCTGGATTATGGCAAGCATAACCATGTGCTGCTATTGCTGGATCGTGGAGCCGATCCTGAGATCCGTAGCAACCAGGGCTGGACGATGGGCAACCAACTGCAGCGCCTTTTAAAGGGTGCGAAAGAAGGCGACGAACACTATCAAGAGTTGATCAAAATAAAAGAGAAGCTGATCCAGCATGGTGGGAAGTGGCCGCCTGCGCCACCCGCTAACCCTGTTAATTAACTCGCCAAGATTATCAGGAATATTAACGTAACAGGGGGTGGTTAATGAGAGCATTATTATCGGTGTGCCTCGCACTGACATTTACTTTCATCGTGCAGGGATGCACATGGCGATGAATACCAGCCCCTGTTAAACAAGTGAAAGACGGATTATGACTATAAAAGAAAAAGTCTTCTATTTTTGGGGCGTTATGGATGTGATTGGTATTGCCTGGTATATTATGGGGCCGATCTCGTCTCTGGAAAATATGTGGGCATCAGCGGCCGGTAACCTGGCGGTGGTTATCCTGTTTTTTGCCTCTGCCGGTTCCATTGCGGGGTTGTTTTATCTGGCTTATATCATTACGCCATTTACCTTTTTCATCTCGGCGTGGCTTTTCTTCAAGAGAAGCGGGGCCGCCATCAAATTTGCCCTGGTTCAGGAAGTGCTGCGTTTTGTGACGTTCCGCTGTTCAGTTGCGCTCTTCCCCTTACTTGCCGGGAAGTTAGGGATCGCAGGAGGATGGACGAATATCTCTCTGTTGATCCTCTCTGAGGCCCTAAAAATAGGATCGCTCATCTACATGGCTAAAAAACACCCCATCAAGCGGGACGAGTCTGAATCGAAATAAAATTCAGGTACCAATTTGGGTAGGTTAATCTTGCCAGCACCTTTAATTTACCATCACCTCATCTGCATCGCATAAACCGTATGGAATAAAGATTATGCTTAACCGTATCACTGTCCAGCTTCCCGTTGAGGGACTGCTTTTCTGGAAACTCTCTGGCCGTGAGGCGCTCTCAGAGACGTTCGCGCTAACGCTGACCCTGCTCGGTACCGATGCCCGCCTTGACCGCAGTACGCTGCTGGGCCAGCCGGTGACTATCACCATCCCGACGCAGAGCCTGCTGTCGCCGCGTTATATCAACGGCAAAATCACCAAGGTAGGCGTGAGCGCGGTCGAGCTGTCCGGGTCGCGCTATGCGGTATATGAGCTGATCGTTGAACCCGATCTGTGGCCAATGACGCGCGACCGCAACCTGCGCATCTTCCAGGGCCAGACGGTGCCGCAGATCGTTAAAACCCTGCTCGGCGAGTGTCAGGTCAACATCGAGGATCGCCTGGTGTCCAGCTACCGGGTGTGGGAGTACTGCGTTCAGTATCAGGAGAGCAGCTTCGACTTCATCAGCCGCCTGATGGAGCTGGAAGGCATCACCTACTACTTTAAGCACGAAGCGGATCGCCACACGCTGGTGTTAACCGACTCCGCCACCCAGCATGAACCCTTTAGCGGCTACGAGATGATCCCGTACCACATGACGCCGTCGGGCGGCAGTACGGATGAAGAGGGCATCAGCCAGTGGGCGCTGGCCGACAGCGTAACGCCAGGCATCTACAGCCTTGACGACTACGACTTCCGCAAGCCGAACGCGTGGCTGTTCAAGGCCCAGCAGAACCCCACCTCGCCGAAGCCGGGCGGTATTGACGTCTACGACTGGCCGGGGCGCTTTGTTGAGCACGGCCACGGGGAGTTCTATGCCCGCATCCGCCAGGAGCGCTGGCAGGTGGAGCACCAGGAGATCCACGCCACCGCGACGGCAATGGGCATCGCGCCGGGCTATACGTTTGCCCTCCTGAATGCCCCCTTCTTCAGCGACAACGGGGAGTATCTCACTACGGCGGTACACTATCAGTTCGAAGAGAACCGCTACGCCAGTGGCGCAGACGGCTTTACCATTCACCGTATCGACTTCTCGGTCATCCCGACATCGGTGGTGTTCCGCCCGGCGCAGGCTACACCCTGGCCGCGCACCTTTGGCCCGCAGACCGCACGCGTGGTCGGCCCGGAAGGCGAATCCATCTGGACCGATAAATATGGCCGCGTGAAGGTGAAGTTCCACTGGGATCGGCTGGCGAAAGGGGATGACACCAGCTCCAGCTGGATCCGCGTCTCCAGCGCCTGGGCAGGCCAGGGCTACGGTAGCGTGCAGATCCCGCGCGTGGGTGATGAGGTGGTGATCGACTTTATCAACGGCGATCCGGACCGGCCGATCATCACCGGTCGTGTCTACAACGAGGGCAGCATGCCGCCGTGGACCTTACCCGCTGCCGCCACGCAGATGGGCTTTTTCAGCCGCAGTAAAGACGGGCACAAAGACAATGCTAACGCCCTGCGCTTTGAGGATAAGGCCGGTGCAGAGCAGATCTGGGTGCATGCCGAAAGGAACATGGATACTGACATTGAAAACAGTGAAACCCACAGCGTCGGTGTCGATCGGACAAAAACCATCGGGCAGGATGAACACGTTAAGGTTAAGCGCAATCGCGACGTGAACGTCGGCGTGAACTCAACCAGCAATACCGGAAGCCAGCACAAGATTAACGTCGGTGAAAACCAAACCGTATTAACCATGGATAAAGACGGTAATGCCCTGCTGGAAGCCAATACCTCTATCAAGCTGAAGGTGAAGGATAACTATATTCTTATCACGCCGTCGACCATCGAAATTATCGTTGGTGAGGGTACGCTGAAGGCAGAGAGTATTACCGAAGCCTCCTTCAAAGGGACGGAGATGACCAAGCTGGGTGGCGGAAAAGATGGCGAGCTGAAAGTGAATGACACGCTTAATATCAGCGGAACCAACCTGACCGATATTAAAGGCGCTGTCGTTAAAATTAACAGCTAATTTCAGCAGAAGGATAGTGATTATGGGACAGCCTGCTGCGAGAGCAACAATCGACACCAGCGCGCATACCGGTCCAATACAGTCCGGAAGCCCCGATGTGATCATCGGTGGTTTTCCTGCCGCACGTAAGGGCGATCCGTTATCGTGTTCTACCCACGGCAGCGGCGCTATTGTTGGTGGTTCCGGTACGGTCTTCGTGAACGGTGTGCCGCTCGCGCGTCTTGGGGATCAGACAAAGTGCAACACCAGCGGCTCGCCTGCGCCTGCCGCGCCGAAGCCCGTCGCACCACAGTACTGGGGCGGCACGCTGGCGAAAAAAGCCGGTGAAGATGGCATGATGCATGGCGACCATTACGATGCCCGCGTGCTGGGCGCGTATGCGAGTCTGGAGGATAAGGCGGGGCTAGGAAAGGTCGATACCGCCTCCGCTGGTTTTTCCCTTGCGGATATCACCGTTGGGAACATGAAAAGTAAGGATCTCGCCAAAGGTGAGATTCGCACTAAGCTAGCTACCGCAAATGCGAGTGGTGGTCTGGTTCTCGATCGGCAAGATTACGCGGCCCTCAACGCGAACGCGACTGCAACAGGTATGCAGTACGGTGCCTCAGGCGGCCTCGGAAAAGAGGGGGTTCTGTACGGTGGCGTTGGCGGCGATTTCACCGTAGGTACTGCCGAAGCGAAGGCGGTCAGTGAAATGTACAAAGGGAATAAAGGACGTTACGGGTTCAACGTTGAATTGGGTGCCGAGGCCGCCGGGATCAAAGGTGAAGGTACGGCAAACGCTGACCTCTTTGGCGTAATCGTCGTTGATGGCAAACTTGGCGGGAGCGTAGCCAGCGCAGGGGCTTCTGCGGGTTTGGCTGCCTTTGTGGATGGAACCGATTACTCTGTCAATGTTAAGGTATCTGGAGAGGTTGCATTAGCGCTCGGGCTGAAAGCCGATGCCAATGTTAAAATAGCGATTAAGCCTATCCTGGATTTTATTTTTGATGACGACGACAAGCCTGCCAGCGCGGCTCCCGATAGCGGAGATGGCGTAATCAAGACCGGCTGTGTTACAGTCATTATAGGAGATTAATATGTGTGAACGAGGGATGAAGTAATGAATTGGCTATTTTTTATTTTCTTTTTAGGATTGGCGCTGTTCCTGATTTGGAACGGAAAAGATCGTTTTTCTAAAAAGCAATGGGTGCGTATGGCGTTAATGCTGGGGCTAATTCTTCTTGGGACATTTATTATAGGTTTCTTCTTCAAATGGCTGTCCCTGTCACTTTCCCTATTTTCAATAGCAGCGGCCAGGCATTATACGGCTATTGCTTCCCTGTCACTCCTGTGTTTGTGGGGACTGAAGTTGCTGGTTGTTCTGCTTTGCACCATTTTTGCAAGGATCATGGGATTCCATGAAGTGCACAACGCTGAAAATTACCAGAAAATATCATCTATCTCGAATAAATTCGGACCGGTTTTGCTCATCGCAGCAAAATGTTTAGTTTCATTTGGTGCTTTCCTTATGTTCTACGGCATCTGGTTAACCGCTACGGTCTAAGTTGAAGAGGTTTTATGAACACTGAGAACAACTATCCTTTTCCCATCGCCTCCAGTGCCAGCAACGAAGACATCGAGGCGAATTACTGGAAGTGCCTGTACACCTCGACTGATAAGAAAATGCTTCAGTACTGGGTGATCCTGCCAAAGCGCGTCAAGCCCGCAGAGCTTGCCCCACAGCACATTGCCGAAGTTAATCTGACTAACCTTGGTCGCTACGTGTCAGGCGATACCCAGCCCTATCTGGAAGTGTGGGCCGCTTACGAGCGCTGTGAGTGGGAGATGAATCCGGCGGACTGGCTGTTTAATAAGCTGGAGCTGATGGGCGAGAAAGTGCTGAACCAGCGCTTGATTGTCAATCCTGCCGGTAGCGGTGTATTTGCCGATGTGCTGACGCTTAAAACCCACTCCTCCGGCGACGAAGTGATCTCGCGCTTTACCGTGCAGAAGGACTACAACCCTGAAGAGGGCGGCGGCAACTACTTCCTGATTAAGGCCGCCTGTGCGTCGCGTGACTATCCGGCGCTGGCAAATGATATGTACTTCACGGTGGTGAACTGGGATCTGCTGCATCGCAGTAATCTGGCACTCGCTGAACTGCTGAAGACCGTAAGCCTCAGCAATAAAAACAGTAGCGGCTTTAAAATCCCGGACTCCTGGCAGGCTAAGGCACTAACGGACACGCGGCTGGTGGTTGAGCATACCTTTGGCGATATCAACTACGGCGTGATTAATCTGTGCTTCTATTCTCAGGAGACGCTGTTTAATGCGCAGGATGTTTTCATGGTTGCAACCAAACGCTTCCATGAGCATGAGCCTGCCGTCACGCTGACTACCGACGCGCTGAGCACGGTAAAGAATGAGTTTAGCCCCTCGCTGGGAGAAACGCTCTCAACCTGTCAGGGCGAGCTAGTCAGCGCCGAGGAAAAAATGCGCGCTATGTACCAGTGCTATATCTTTAGCGTAGGCAAAATCTGGTGCTACGCAGAGCTGGTCGGCAGACACCGCAATCATAGCGATTACCACTTCGAGGCGAATAAACGTTGCCTGGAAATTATCCTTTCAACCTTTCATATCGAAACAGCGTAAGCCGCGCTTTTAGTTAAGCTAAACCTGCCAGTGGCTAAAGAAAATCAGGGAGCCTGGGCTCCCTGATGCTTAACGCTTAAGACGCCGTACCGGTAATGTCTACATACCAGCCATCCTCGCCTCTCGTCACTGACGTAATCTCCCAGCCTTCTGGCGCATCCTCAGCAAGTGAAATAATTAAATTATCGGCCCCGCCATACTCAATATTCAGCGTTGTCTCACCGTTCCATGTTGCTGTCGCGCCATCGGCACTTAATGCGCCGTAGCGTAGGGTACAGGAGTCAAAATCAGTAAGATAATGACTTTGGTTAATAACACACATGACGCTTTCTTGCTGAGCATCAGGATTATTAGAACAAAATAAATGATAAGTGGTGGGTGTATGCATTGCGATCAAAAGATTAGAGGAAAATGTGCTTTCAATGACAAATGATTCCCAATTATCCACCGATGAAGCATTAATTGGGCGTAGAAATACAGGTAATATACTTGTATTGAAGACGCATGACACTTGGGGGGAGCTATTTTCATCGAAAATAGCAGGTAATACTGGCAATGATGTAGTTGAGGCATAGCTTCTATACTGGTTGAAATCATAGCCTACACCCTCATCAGGGTATTCCGTCCGTAGCAAAGCTAGATTGTAATTATTATTGCTTATTAGTTCTAGAGAGGTGTACTGCCAGTTGCCCTCTGCATCTCTAGGAGAGATAGAAATGCCTGTAGCCAACATGATGTTCAGATCACCATAATCTTCTTTTGTATGTAAAAAACCGTGGTTGTAATTTTCCGTCACAAGTGTAAAGTGGATAAGAAAATGTTGCTTATCTATTTGCTCTACAGTGTATGTCAGTGGATTCAATACAGGAGAGTAAGTCGCGGTAACGGAAAGAGTATTATTTTCCGGTGAGTATAAGAGGACTAGTTGAGCGTTACTATCATATTCCATCGTGTTTTGGTCTGCGCAAAGCAATGCGGTCGACTCAACAATCAATGGAACCTTAACTTCAGGGTATGCCGGATCGATAATTGCCAGCGTTGCGCGAATAGAATCTAAAGTGTAATTTTCATAGCTTGCACCATAGACATAATCATCTTTTTCGGTAACGGCACTTGTCCCCAGTGTCCTAAAACCACGCATATCATTATGAACATCCATACTAATAATGATATCTTCATTACTTATAGGATGTATCAATACGCTATATAAATCGTCCCGCAGATGAATGAGTTCTGCCAGGTTAGGGACATCTTCACTGGTGTACGTCTCTTCTTTAGCAATAGGTTTGAACTCAGAGAAATTTGCTCCTACCCTTAATTTATTACCGTTAAGTTTGGCCGAACGGTATAACCACACGGAGTCAACAAAAACATTTATAAAAGTGTGCAGCGGCACCGTAATGCTGTCGCCCTGATAATCTGTTTCAGTATATAAAGTAATATCAGCCACAATAAACCTCACGTTTTAATGAATAGATTGAAAAATCATGCTACCCATAAAAAGTGAAGCCACTCTCTCTTTGTTGATTAACACCTATCTATAATTAAGCAATACTAATAAAAACGGCCCTGATGAAACAGAGCCGCTTTTTTATCTCTTAGCAACGCTTACAAACCGCGCTGCGCCATCAGTTTAGCAAGGTCGACCAGACGGTTAGAGAAGCCCCACTCGTTATCATACCAGGCGAGGATCTTAACGAGGTTCCCGCCGATGACCAGCGTAGAGAGGCCATCGATAATTGAGGAGCGCGGATCGCCCTGGTAGTCGCTGGAGACCAGCGGCTCGTCGCTGTAGCCCAGAATGCCCTGCAACGGCCCTTCGGCGGCGGCCTGACGGAAGGCATCGTTGACGTCGTTTACGGTCACGTCGCGCTTCAGGGTCACGGTCAGGTCAACAATTGACACCACCGGTACCGGCACACGCAGCGAGTAGCCAGTGAGGCGGCCTTCCAGTTCAGGAATAACCTTGCCGAGCGCCTTCGCCGCGCCGCTGGAGTAGGGGACAATCGACAGGGCCGCAGCACGCGCCCCGCGCAGGTCTTTCTCCGGCTGATCGTGCAGTGCCTGGCTGTTGGTGTAAGCGTGGGTGGTGTTCATCAGGCCATGCTCAATGCCGAAGCGCTGATGCAGCACCTGAGCGGCAGGGGCCAGGCCGTTAGTGGTGCAGCTCCCGTTGCTTACCACAAAATGCCTCTGCGGATCGTAGCTGTCGTGGTTGACCCCCAGCACGATGGTGAGATCATCGTTCTTGCCAGGGGCAGAGATGATCACCCGCTTAGCACCGCCGTGGGTGATATGCACCTCGGCTTTTTCGCGATCGGTAAAGAAGCCGGTGGCCTCAATCACAATCTCAACGCCGACGCTGGACCACGGAATATTTGCCGGGTCGCGCTCGGAAAAGACCTTAACGGGTTTTCCATCTACCTTCAGTTCACCTTCTCCTGCCTCCACCGGTACGGGAAGCGTTCCCAGCAATGAGTCATGCTTTAACAGATGCGCTAGCGTTTTGCTGTCCGTCAGATCGTTGATTGCCACAATCTGCACCTCTGCATTACCTAACGCGGCACGAAGCACGTTGCGACCGATCCTGCCGAAGCCATTAATACCGACCTTAACCATGATGTACTCCTGTTATGCTGTAACTGGAATCAGAGTAGGCCGCGCCCATAGTGGCGTAAATGACAAAAAAGGATCACTTTACGCCATCTTGCGGCTGTGAAAGCGCTGACGATACTCGCCGGGGGTGAGCTTGAGCTGCTTCTCGAAAATTCGGCGCAGGTTGATGCTGCTGCCAAAACCGGTTGCGACCGCCACGCGCTCCAGCGTATCCATGGTCTGCTCAAGACGGTTTCTGGCGGCGGCCAGCCGCGCTTCAGCCACATAGCGTGCAGGGGTGGTTCCCGTTTCGCGGGTAAAGACGCGGGTAAAGTTGCGCGGGCTCATTGCTGCCCGATCCGCCAGCGCCTCAACCGACAGATCGGCGGTCAGGTTCTCCTGGATCCAGCGCTGCACGTCGCCAATCGGGCCGGGGCCGTCGGCATCAAGCAGCTGGAAACGGCTGAACTGCATCTGCCCGCCGGGACGGCGCAGATACATCACCAGATCCTGGGCCACGTCGCGGGCCAGGGTAAAACCATAGTCCTCTTCCACCAACGCCAGCGTAAGATCGAAGCCGGAGCTGACCCCAGCAGAGGTCCAGATATGGCCATCCTGAATATAGAGCGGCCCGCCTTCCACCTTCACCAGCGGATAGTGGGACTGCATCTCCTCCAGCCGCCGCCAGTGGGTCGTTGCCCGGCGACCATCCAGCAGGCCCGCCTGGGCCAGCAGAAGCGCACCACCGCAGATAGAGACCACCCGACGTGCATGAGGCGCGGCAAGACGCAGCCAGTCCACAACCGCGCTGTTCTCCTGCTCGTTCATGCCCTTGCCGGTCACCATGATGGTATCCCGCGGCTCGGTATAATCGAGATCCACTAGCCTGAAATCCGCCAGCAGGTTTAACCCGGACTGACCATGAATGACCTGGTGAGGCTGGGTGGTGGCGATGTCTATCCGATAGCGGGCGGAGGAAAACTCCTCCAGATGCAGGCGGTTAGCGTGCATCAGAATATCGGCAATACCGGCGGCCTCAAATAACATACCGCCATCAGGGACAATAATAAGAAATGTCTTCATGTCCTGAAAAGTAACCTTTTTATAAAATAAGTCAACTTTTAACTGCACAGATAAAAACACCACTGTCATTCTGCATTTTGCTATATGGCGATATTAAATGCCAAAAGTATTAGAAAAAGTGGCGTTAAAATTTTCTTTTTAACGTGACTTGTTTAACAGTGATGGCAAAAAAAATATTCCGCTGCTAACGTTTGCACACATCGAGATCTTATTATTAAAACGTGCCTTAATACACTCTGGAAACTGTTGAAATACGAAGAAAGTAGTAATTGAAATTAATTTTTCGTGAAAGCTAATAAATTACCGTGATGCGCGGGGATGCCCCTCGCATATTGCAGCAGCATATTAATGATAATGCTTATTTATTCCGGCATAAGGAAATAAGGACAGCACAGCTATGTTCAGCATTCACCGACGTAACAATTTAGTAAGACGCTTTCGTTCCGGCACGTGCTTATTTACTGCAAGCATCATGCTGCCGACGTTCGCGTACGGAGCCTCTCCTGAATACGATGCCCTGATTGTGCAGGCGCGGGAAGGGGAGCGAGCGCCGCTGCTAAATTACTTAAAGGCGCAGGAACAGCAGACGCCGCTCACGCCCGATCAGGTCGCTGACTGGCTGCAGGTGACCGCCTGGGCAGATGACAATGCCGAGACGGTTCGTATCTGGCAGCGCTATCAGGATCGTCTTCAGGTTCCGCCCCGTGGGCGAATCGCTGTCGCCCGCGCGCTGCGTAACCAGAAAAATTGGAATGCCTCGCTGGCTGTCTGGGAGAACGTCCTCAAGGACGATCCAAAGAATGCTGATGCGCGTACCGGCTGGATCATGACGCTGGCCGACGCCCGCCGTAACGAGCAGGCGATCACCGAAGCCAACAGATGGGCTGCGGAGGAGCCGGGGGCCGAGCGTGATGCGCTGGTGGCCTACGTCTACCATTCGCAGGGTAAAAACTGGGATGCGCTGCTGGCGACCAGCCGCGCCGAGGCGCTGGATCCGCAGAACAAAAGCGTCCAGTCCACCAAGCTGGCCGTGCTCTCTGCCAACCGTATTGCCGGTCCGGCGCTGGATCTCACCCCGCCCACTGTGGCATCAGGCCCCCTTGAGCGGCGGCTGGAGCTGGACGCGGTTGCTCAGACCGTGCGCTCGGCGTTTACCCCCACCCGTAACGAAGAGGAGCGCTTCCTCGTCGCCGATAAAGCCATCGCCCGCTACGACGCGCTGCTTACCGCCTGGAAGGACGATCCGTCGGCGCAGGCCGACGTGCGCCGCGCCCGCATTGACCGCCTGGGCGCGCTGGTGATCCGCAAGCGTACCAAAGAGACCGTGAAGGAGTATGAGTCGCTCTCTGCGGACGGCCAGCCAATCCCAGACTACGCCAAGCGCTGGGTGGCCTCTGCCTACCTGGCGGAGAAGGATCCGCAGACAGCCGAAAAGATGCTGATGGCGATCTACTACCCTAACGGCCCGATCCCGGCGACGCCGCTGACCGAAGACGATCAGCAGGATCTCTTCTATGCCCATATCGACAGCGGCAACTACCCGGCGGCGAAGCGCCAGGTCGACGATCTGGTTAAAAAGAGCCCCTACCTGGTGCGGGTTTTGGGTTCCCCCGTGCCGCAGCCTAACGATAGTTGGCTGCTGGGCCAGAGCCTGCTCACCCAGTATGAGATTGAGACCAACGATCTGCCGGAGGCCCAAAAGCATGCGGAGTGGCTGGCGCGTACCGGCTCCGGCAACCAGGCGCTGCGCATTACCTACGCCTCGGTGCTGCTCGCCCGTGGCCTGCCGCGCCAGGCTGAACGCGAGCTGAAGCTGGCTGAGGTGATCGAGCCAAGCAACCTTGAGCTGGAGAAGCAGCAGGCCTGGAACGCCCTTGAGTTGCAGGAGTGGCGGCAGGCGGACGAGTTGACCAACGACGTCATCGCCCGCAGTCCCGATGATGAATCCTCCCTGCGCCTCGCTCGCGCCCGTGAGGTGCACCACAAGAGCGAGCTGCGGATCAACGGTTCACAGGGGATCTCCTCGGATAGCCCGGTCAGCGGCCAGCACGACTTCACCTTTAACTCGGCGCTCTATAGCCCGCCGATCGCCGACAACTGGCGGCTCTTTACGGCCTACAACTTCGCCAGCGGCGAATTTGAAGAGGGTAAGGGGATCAACCGCGATCTCGGCGTCGGTACCGAATGGACGGCGCGGGACTACTGGGCCGAAATGGAAGTGTCAACGCGTAACTACGGCGACGGGCAGAAGACTGGCGGACGTCTGTCGGCGTGGCATGACTTCAACGACAACTGGCGGCTGGGCGGCTCTGCGGAGCGGCTGTCGCGCAATACTCCGCTGCGCGCCCTGCGCAACAACGTCTATGCCAACAGCGGCGATCTCTATCTGCGCTGGCACCAGACCGAGCGCCGGGAGTATCAGCTCTCCTTCGCTGCCTCGCACTTCTCTGATGATAACGATCGCATCGAGTACGGCCTGAGCGGCAAGGAGCGGCTGTGGACCACTCCGCGCTTTACCCTCGACTTTACGCCGGGCATTAGCGGCAGTACCAACACCAAGGAGGATGTCTACTACTACAACCCGAAGCGCGATCTCTCTGTCGTGCCAGCGCTGACCGCCGAGCATGTGATGTATCAGCACTACGACACGATATGGAAGCAGGAGATTGCCGCTGGGGCAGGGGCCTACTGGCAAAAAGGCCACAGCGTTGGGGCAATAAATCAGTTTGGGTATGGACAACGGGTTCAGTGGAACAACGTCGTGGACGGCGGATTGATGCTGACCTGGGATAAACGTCCCTACGACGGTAAGCGTGAGCGGAATATCTCCCTCGCATTTGATTTGAATGTCAGGTTCTGAGGACAGGTCATGTTTAAGAAATGGCTGCGAGCCGCAACACTCATCGCCGGATGGATGCTCATCACCGCCTGTAGCAGTGCTGAGAAGCCGGGTTATCTTCCACCTTCTGCCAGACCGCCGCTGAACGCGGACAGCGCCTGGCCAAAAAACAGTTTTCTGGTATTGGGGTATCACGACGTTGAGGATGGCGCTGCGGACCAGCGCTACCTCTCGGTGCGCACCAGTGCATTAAACGATCAGATCGCCTGGCTGCGTGACAATGGTTATCAACCGGTTTCCGCGCAGCAGGTGCTGGATGCGCACGACGGTAAAATCACGCTGCCGGAAAAGGCGGTCATGCTGACCTTTGACGATGGCTACAGCAGCTTCTACACCCGCGTCTGGCCGATCCTCAAAGCCTACAACTGGCCTGCGGTCTGGGCCCCGGTTGGTAGCTGGGTGGATACCCCCGCCAACCAGCCAATCGACTTCGGCGGCTTAAAAACGGCGCGAGACAAATTCGCGACCTGGCAGATGGTTAAGGAGATGGGCGAGTCACCGCTGGTTGAAGTGGGGGCACACACCTGGGCGTCCCACTACGGTATCCAGGCGAACCCACAGGGCAGCAAGGAGCCAGCCATTGCCAACCGTGGCTACATCAAAGCCACCGGCAAGTATGAAACCGACGAGGAGTATGAGGCGCGTATCAACAAGGACCTCGATCTGGTGACCAATAAAATCACCGAGGTCACAGGTAAAGCGCCACGTGCGTGGGTCTGGCCCTACGGAGCGGCCAACGGTACGTCGCTGAAGCTGATCCATCAGCACGGCTATCGGATGGCCTTTACCCTCAACCAGGGTCTGGCTAACGCCGCGAACCTGGAAGATATCCCGCGCATCCTGATCACCAACAACCCGTCGCTGAAAACCTTTGCCAGCCAGGTTGCCCAGGTACGTGAGAAGCAGAATATGCGCGTGATGCATATCGATCTCGATTACGTCTATGACAAGGATCCGGCGCAGCAGCGACGCAACATCGACATGCTGATCCAGCGCGTGTACGACATGAAGATCTCCCATGTCTTCCTGCAGGCGTACGCCGATCCCGAGGGCGACGGCAACATCCGCGAGCTCTACTTCCCGAACCGCTGGCTGCCGATGCGCGCCGATCTGTTCAACTTTATCGCCTGGCAGCTACAGAGCCGCGGCGGGGTGAACGTCTATGCCTGGATGCCAGTACTGGCTTTCCAGATGGACGATCCGCTCCCACGCGTCACGGCCTGGAACCCGGATACCAAGCGCAGCGCGGTCGAGCGTAAGCAGTACGTGCGTCTCTCGCCATGGAGCCCGGAGGCCCGCAGGCGTATCACCGACATCTATGAAGATCTGGCGAAAGGGGCCGCCTTTAACGGCGTGCTGTTCCACGATGACGCCTTCCTGAGTGATTTCGAGGATGCCTCGCCGGATGCGCTGCGTGCCTATAAGGCAGCGGGCTTCCCGGGCAGCATCGAGGCGATCCGTAGCAATCCAGAGACCTTTAAACGCTGGACGCGCTTCAAGAGTAAGACGCTGATCGACTTTACCCGCGATCTCACCGCGTCGGTACGCGCCATTCGTGGGCCGCAGGTGCAAACCGCCCGCAACATCTACGCGCCGCCGATCATGGAGCCAGAGAGCGAAGCGTGGTTCGCACAGAACCTCGACGATTTCCTGGCTACCTACGACTGGACTGCGCCGATGGCCATGCCGTGGATGGAGGGCGTGCCGGAGGGCGAGGACAAAGCCTGGCTGGACAGGATGGTGAAAATTGTGGGCCAGCGCCCCGGTGCGCTAGATAAAACCGTCTTTGAACTGCAGGCGCAGGACTGGCGTGCTGACGCGAAAGAGAAAGACATCAGTGGCAAACAGATGACCGAGTGGATGCGCCAGCTCAAGCTGAGCGGTGCGGACAGCTACGGCTACTACCCTGACGATTTCCTTAACGATCAACCCGAGATGTCTGAGATCCGCTCTGCCTTCTCATCATACTGGTATCCGCAAAAATGACCGATCGCATTGTAGCGTTTCTCATACTGTGCCTGATGTTCAGCTTCCCGCTGGGGGTCGCGGCGATTTTCACCGGCGATATGATCCTGAACTTCGTCTTCTTCTGGCCGCTGTTTATGTCCGCATTATGGATCAGCGGCGGGCTCTACTTCTGGTTCCATCGGGAGCGTCACTGGCCCTGGGGGCCGAACACGCCGCCGCCGCAGCTGGAGGGGAACCCGCTCATTTCCATCCTGATCCCTTGCTATAACGAGGGGCTGAACGCGCGGGAGACCATCGAGGCGGCGCTGGCCCAGCGCTATGAAAATATCGAGGTGATCGCCATCAACGACGGCTCAAAGGACAACACCGGCGAGGTGCTGGACCAGCTGGCGATTGAGTATCCGCGTCTGCGGGTGATCCATCTGGCGGAGAACCAGGGCAAAGCGGTGGCGTTGCAGACCGGTGCGGCCTCGGCGCGGAGCGATTTCCTGGTCTGTATCGATGGTGATGCATTGCTGGATCGCGACGCGGCGGCCTACCTGGTGGCACCGCTGCTGCAATACCCTCGCGTCGGTGCGGTGACCGGCAACCCGCGGATCCGCACCCGCTCTACGCTGGTGGGCCGCGTGCAGGTTGGCGAGTTCTCCTCAATCATCGGCCTGATCAAGCGCACCCAGCGCGTCTACGGTCAGGTGTTCACCGTCTCCGGCGTAATTGCCGCCTTCCGCCGTCGCGCGCTGTCGGAAGTGGGCTACTGGAGCCCGGACATGATCACGGAAGATATCGACATCAGCTGGAAGCTGCAGCTGCGTCACTGGACCGTATTCTACGAGCCGCGTGCGCTCTGCTGGATCCTGATGCCGGAGACCATGAAAGGTCTGTGGAAGCAGCGCCTGCGCTGGGCCCAGGGCGGGGCAGAGGTGTTTATCGTTAACATGCGCCGCCTGTGGGCCTGGGAGTATCGCCGCATGTGGCCGCTATTCCTGGAGTTTTGCCTCTCGACCGCTTGGGCGTTTGCCTATGCGGTAACGATCCTGCTGTTCCTCGTTGGGCTGGTTTTCCCCATGCCCAGTTCTCTCCATGTACAACATCTGTTCCCACCGGCTTTTACCGGGCTCATGCTCGGCGTGGTTTGTCTCCTGCAGTTTTTGGTGAGTTTGATTATTGAACGGCGCTATGAGCACGGTATCGGCGCGTCGCTTTTCTGGATCATTTGGTTCCCGGTGGTTTATTGGATGTTGAGTTTGTTCACAACGTTGGTCGCCTTCCCCAAAGTGATGCTGATGCGCAAGCGCAGCAGAGCGCGCTGGGTAAGTCCTGACCGTGGTATAGGAAGAAATGATCCATGAAACAACCGCTGATTTTTACTGAACTGCGTATTATGCCGCGTATTTTTGACGTGGCCCTGACCCTGATTGCCTGGCTGGGGTTCTCCTACCTCGTCTATGCAGGACTGATCAACGCGCTGGCCAACGCGCCGTTTATTGGCTTTGGGCCGCTTTTTTCTACCGTCAACACGGTGACATTCTACCTGATGGTCGCCCTGTTTAACGCGGCGGTGCTGATTGGCTGGGCCAAATATAACCAGATCCGCTTCCGCGTCGAGCGCCGCAAGCGTCGTCCGGGACTGGGTCGCGATGAACTGGCAGCCAGCTTCCGCATCGCCCCGGCGCTGGTGCAGGATCTGAGCAACGGCCGTGTGCTGACCGTGTTTCACTACGATACCGGTGCCATCAGCCGCGCGGAGGTAGACAAAGGCCTTATCGCCAGCGTTGCCTAACGCCGTTTAGCGCCTTGCCCAGAACGCGGGAGAGCGACCTGGGCAAGGTACTTCATCCTACCAAAACTGCACTTCTCGGTTATATTGTTTAAAACCAGAGAGGGCGTCTATGAAATTTCCCGGTGTACCTGCTAATGAAAAAGAGCGCTTAAAATCGCTCTATATGATGGATTTACTTGATAAAAAAGACGATGAGCGGCTGCAACGCCTTACCCGGTTGGCAAAAGCGACCTTTAACGTGCCCATTGCGTTGATCACCCTGTTGGACCGGGATCGGCAGTGGATGATCTCCTGCGAGGGGTTCAATATGCGGCAATCCTCGCGCAACGTCTCCTTCTGCGCCCATGCGATCCTGCTGCAGGGCATTATGATCGTTAAAGATGCGCTAAAAGACGATCGCTTCGACAATAACCCACTGGTACACGATGAACCCTTTGTGCGTTTCTATGCGGGCTGTCCGGTGCGCCTGCCCGATGGGTCGATCGCCGGGACCATCTGCCTGCTTGATAATAAGCCACGGGAGTTCAGCTCCGACGATATCAATCTCCTGCTCGATTTAGGCGCGATTGTGGAAGATGAGCTGGTGATTATCGGCATGGCGATGACCGATAAGCTGACCGAGCTGCCCAACCGCCGTGGTTTTTTCCAGATTGGTGATAAACGTTTTGTCGAACTCACCCGGGATGCAACACCGTTTACGCTGCTCTATTTCGTGGTCGAAGACCTGCACTCTCTTAATGATATTTGGGGTCATGCCGAAGGGGATAACGCCCTGCGTGCCTTCGCCAAATGTCTTAATAGCTGCATGAAAAGTGGCGACGTCTGCGGGCGCGTGGACAGCAGCGCTTTTGCCGTGCTGCTGGCGCATAATGGACAGAATGATGCCGACGCGTTTTTATTCAATCTGCAAACTAAAATAGATGACTGGTATAGTCATGTAGGTAAGAAATATCCGTTAAATTACTCCTACGGCATGCTGGAAAATAGCACAGAAAAATATGACGATCTCGTGGATATGCTAAAGGATGCCGATACGGTGATGTATTCCGAGAAGCGCAAGGGGCGTTAATTGAGAGAGGGTGGAGGGGGCAATAAAAAAGCCCCCGTAGGGGCCCTTCTATTAATGAGGCACTTCAGAGACCTTCTGAACTTCGGACTGGTTTATCTGCTGCTTAACGCCGTTGGCATCTTTATAGCCTAACAGGCCTGCATCGGTCTGCTCAGGTTTGCCATCGGTGATGATGGTCCGGCCATCGTTGGTATGAATCGCATAGCTGGTACGGGTACAACCAGACAGGGCCGCTGCGCCAAGTAAAATTGCAACAGGTAAAACGATCGCTTTTTTCATTAGACTCTCCTGATTGTCAGTTGAATATTAAAGACCTCATCAAAACGTGATTAAAATCGAAGCCTTGGAAATAAGTGTAGAAGATTTTTTTAATTCTACAACTTTCTCATGAGTTCAGGTGACCTGCCAATAAAGGGGGGTGCCATAAACCTCGACAAAATAATCGATAACCGCACGTACTGTTAAAGGCGGATGTCGGGTGTTGGGATAAATCACGGCAATATGCTGCGGCCCAGCGTTTATTGTGGGGTGATAATCAGCTAATAGCTCAACTAATGTTCCCTGCCGCAGGCAGCTGCCCACCATCCAGTCCGGAAATAACACAATTCCCATGCCGCCCAGCGCAGCGGTAAGCAGCGTCTCAGCATTATTTGAGCTGAGGTGGGCCGCTACCGGGTAGTGCACCCACTCGCCGCCCTCGGCGTTAAATAGCCAGCGGTTAGGGCCGGAGGAGCCACTGTAGACCAGGCAGCGATGCTGATTCAGTTCCGCTGGCGTCTGCGGCACGCCGTGTTTTGCCACGTAGTCCGGTGACGCGGCCAGGTAGTAGCGCTGGGTGCCTAAAATACGCGCGTGAAAAGAGGAGTCGGTTAGGGTGCCAATGCGAAAGATCAGATCGGCAGCGTCGCGATGGGGATCGATATAGTCGTCGGTCTGGTTCAGCTCAATCTGTAGCTGCGGATAGCGCGCCACCAGGCCGCTGAGCCAGGGAGCGATATGGTGCTGACCAAAAAACACCGGGGCATTGATACGCACCAGCCCGGCGGGCACGGCGGCGCGGTTTTGCAGCTCCGTCTGCGCGCTGTGCATGTTTTCCAGCATAGCGCGAGCGTGCACCATAAACAGATGACCCGCTTCGGTAGGGATCACCGCCCGGGTATTGCGATAGAAAAGCTGCTGCCCCAGCACGTTCTCCAGCTGGATCACGGTGCGAGAGATCATCGAGGCGGAGACGCCCTCCCGGCGCGCCACTGCTGAAAAACTCTGTTTATCGTAGACGGCAACAAAAAAGCGCAGCGCGCGCAGAGTGATCGAGCCTGTATCGTTCATTAGTGCAGAACCTGCAAAGGTGTTTCCCGCATTATAGCGTTTTTTAATATTGAAGGTTGCTTTAGGCTGCTGCGCTTCTGTTCTTAAGGGATACGTAGTCATGCAATTCTTACTGATTTTACTGGTGATCGTGGGCGGCATGGGGCTGTCGGTAGAGGCCGGCATTCTCGGCCCGCTGGGGGGCGAGGTAGGGAACCTGTGGGCCACCTTTAGCATCTTTGGCGTCGGGGCCGCGCTTACCTTCCTGCTGATGCTCTTCTTCAGCCCGCGCAACAGCCCCTCCTTTTTCAGCCAGCCCGGCTGGCAGCTGCTCGGCGGTGTGCTCGGCCCGGCTTACGTGGTGATCCTCACCCTGGCCGCGCCGATTGTTGGGGTAGCCATGTGCATGATCGGCATCCTGGCCGGACAGGTGTTTAAAAGCCTGGTGATCGATCACTTTGGACTGTTTGGGACCGGGCGCAGACAAATTGATGCAAAGCGCCTGTGGGCACTGGTTTTCATCATCGCCGCACTGGCGCTGGTGGCACAAGGATAACGAACAATGATTCTACTGATGATTATTCTCTCCGTGGTGGGCGGCGCACTGTTAAGCGTGCAGGCGGCGATCAACGGCCAGCTGGGCAGCAAGGTAGGTGTGTTTCGCAGCGCGTTTCTCACCTTCTCGGTGGGAGCGCTGATTACCGCCCTGCTGATCTTCTTCTTTGAGACCAGGCATGCGGTCACCCTGCTGGAGGTGCCGAAGTGGCAGCTGCTCGGCGCGCTGCTGGGCGTACCCTATATCGTGATTATGGTGCTGGCGGTGCAGCGTATCGGCACGGCGGTGGCCACCGTGGCGGTGATCTTCGGCCAGCTGGCGATGAGCATGCTGATCGATAACTTTGGCTGGCTGCATAACGAGGCGATCCCCTTCTCCGCTACCCGACTGGGGGCAGTGGTCTGCCTTGGAATTGCCCTCTGGTTTATCTACTCCGGCAGTAAAAGCCGCGCAGTAGAGTAAGACGTTGCACCATCACATAGCACTGCCCAATTTTGGGGCGCACTTTTCGCCTGCTGCGCTCGCAGCAGGCACCGTTTGCGGGCATCAGCGCCTGGCATAGCTTTTGCACTGTTCTATTCAGAAGGCAGCGCAACACAACGTATCTGTAAAAAATGGCTGGCTAGGGTTCCGGTTCATCATTGATGAATGCTGGTCCGAGAGCTGGCGACCTCTCTGAGGTTACACGGCGGGACAAAAGCCCGGGAGACAGCAGCACCAGAGGGTGTCGCGCTGCTCCCTATTTTTGTGCCAACCCGAGGTCAGATAATGAAAAAACGTTCCTTTCTCCGCACGCTTGCTCTGTCGCTGGCCCTGCTTACCAGCGTTCCTTCATACGCGGCGGCTAAAAAAGAGTTTAACGTCTGCTGGACCATCTACGCGGGCTGGATGCCGTGGGGCACCATCAGCAGCGAGAAGATCATCGACAAATGGGCGAGTAAGTACGGTATCAAAATCAACGTCGTCCAGCTCAATGACTATATCGAATCCATTAACCAGTACACTGCCGGCCAGTTTGACGGCTGCACCATGACCAATATGGATGCGCTGACCATTCCGGCCGCGGGCGGGGTCGATACCACGGCGCTGATCCTCGGCAGCTACTCCGAAGGCAACGACGGCGTGGTGCTTAAGGGCGAAGGCAAAAAGCTTGCCGACCTGAAAGGGATGAAAATCTACCTGCCGGAGCTGTCTGTTTCCCACTATCTGCTGGTGCGCGGTCTGGAGAAAGCCGGGTTGCAGGAGCGTGACGTGACGGTGGTGAACACCTCCGACGCTGACATCGTCTCTGCATTCGCCACCGATGACGTCCAGGCGGCGGTGGCGTGGAACCCGCAGCTCTCTACCATCAAGGCGACGCCGAAAACCACCGAAGTATTTAGCTCTACCGCCGTGCCGGGCGAGCTGATCGACATGATGGTGGTCAATACCGAAACGCTGAAGGATAACCCGGCGCTGGGCAAGGCGTTGACCGGAGCATGGTACGAAATGATGGGCCTGATGAAAGCCCAGGATGCGAAGGCGCTGAACGCCATGGCGGCAGCCTCCGGCACCGATCTGGCGGGCTACCAGGCGCAGCTAAAAACCACCCATCTCTTCTATACCCCGGCGGATAACCTTGCTTTTGCCACCTCGGGCGATCTGGCGAAAACCATGCAGCGCGTAGCGCAGTTCTCCTTTGATAAGGGGCTGCTGGGTGACGGGGCGCAGAGCGCGGACTTTATCGGCATGGCCTTCCCAGGCAACGTGACCCAGGGCGATGCGGGCAACGTCAAGCTGCGCTTTGACGACAGCTTTGTGAAGCTGGCCGCCGACGGCAAACTTTAAGACTAACGGAGCCTGTGCATGCGACAAATTAACCGCCACCCACAGCCTGGTATGCGCCTTATGCTGGTGCTACTGCCGTTTGTTCTGTTGCTGGCGGCCTACTTTCTTGGCTCTGCGGTACGCCTTGAGGCCAACCCGCACGACAAGCTGCTGCCGGGCCTCGACGGCATGCTGGCCGCCATTGATCGGATGGCCTTTACGCCGGACAGGCGCAGCGGCGACTACCTCTTCTGGCTGGATACCCTGGTGAGCCTGGCGCGCCTGCTCACCGGGCTGGTTATCGCCTCGCTGATTGGCCTGTGCATCGGCATCACCGCCGGGGTCTTCCCGATGTGGAGAGCGTCACTGTCGCCGCTGATGACCGTGCTGTCGATGATCCCACCCCTGGCGATCCTGCCGGTGCTGTTTATCGTCTTCGGCCTCGACGAACTGTCCAAGATCATGCTGATCGTCATTGGCATCACGCCGATGCTGGCCCGCGATCTTGAGCACCGGGCGCAGGAGATCCCGCAGGAGATCCTGATTAAGGCCCAGACGCTGGGGGCCAGCAGCTGGACGCTGGTCCTGCGCGTCGTACTGCCGCAGCTGCTGTCGCGCCTGCTTACCTCTCTGCGGCTGCTGCTCGGATCTGCGTGGCTGTTCCTGATCTCCGCCGAGGCGATCTCCTCCACCGCCGGGCTGGGCTACCGCATCTTTCTGGTCCGCCGCTATATGGCGATGGACGTCATCATTCCGTACGTCGTCTGGATCACCCTGCTGGCCTGGCTGATGGATCTGGCGCTACGGGCGCTGCACAGAACCTGTTTTCCCTGGGCGGAAGGAGGGAAGGCATGAGCTTTATCGATATCAACAATATCTGGCAAGAGTACGGCAACCACGTGGTGCTGGAGCGGGTCAACCTGCAAATCCAGCAGGGGGAGTTTTGCTCCATGGTCGGGGCATCGGGCTGCGGCAAATCGACCTTCCTCCGCCTGCTGCTGGGCCAGGAGCGCCCCACCCGGGGCAGCATTACCCTTGACGGCCAGCCGCTGGCGGCGGAGCCGGATCGCAGCCGTGGCGTGGTGTTTCAGCGTTACTCGGTGTTTCCGCACCTTAACGTGCTGGATAACGTCGCTATCGGCCTCGAACTGCCGAACAGTCCGCTGCTAGGTCGCCTGTTCGGCGGCCGTAAAAAAGCGGCCCGCGAACAGGCGGCGCAGATGCTGGAGAAGGTCGGTCTTGGCCATGCCCTGACTAAGTATCCAGCCCAGCTCTCGGGCGGGATGCAGCAGCGGTTAGCCATCGCCCAGGCTTTCATTATGCAGCCGCGGGTGCTGCTGCTGGATGAACCTTTTGGTGCGCTCGATCCGGGCATCCGCAAGGACATGCACACTCTGCTGCTTCAGCTGTGGAGCGAAACCCGGATGACCGTTTTTATGGTCACTCACGATCTCTCCGAGGGGTTCAACCTCGGCACGCGCCTGCTGGTGTTTGACAAGGTGCGCATCGACCCCCACGAGCCGAACGCTTACGGGGCGCGGATCACCTATGACATCCCGCTGAACGAGGCGCGCATGGCGGAGGTCATGACCCCGCCGCCCGCTAACGTCATTTCTTTAAGGAGCTAATTCGATGACGCACTCTCTGCATACCTCCACCGCCATTCGTGAGGAGACCGTCCCCGGCGGCGGCCATACCTCTTTTATTCTCAAGCGCGGACAGATCCTGCGCCTGACCGACATTGAGGGCGGGGCGAACGTCAGCATGATGATGCTCAACGCCCATGAGAAGAGCGAGCGCCTGAACCTGCCGGATACCCTCAAGGGCCAGCACACCGCCAGGCTCACCACCGGGCACTGTTTCTACTCCGATATGGGGCGCGTGCTGGCGGGCATCGTGGCGGATACCTGCGGCTGGCACGATCCCTTTGGCGGGGTGCTGAACGCCGAGGAGACCGCCGAGAAGTATGGTCAGGGCCGTTATCAGGAGCTGCGCAACGGCTTCTACCGCAACGGCATGGATAACCTGCTGGTGGAGATGGGCAAATGGGACCTCAATCTTGAGGATCTGCTGATGGTGGTGAACTTCTTCAGCAAGGTCAGCGTTGACGAGCAAGGGTCCTTTACCTTCCACAGCGGCTTCTCAACGCCGGGAAGCTATGTCGAGCTGTATGCCCCGATGGACACCCTGATCGTCCTGACCGCGCTGCCACACCCGATGGATCCGCAGCCTGAGTACGCCCCGCGTCCGGTGGCGCTGAGCTGGTTCGAGGCCACCGATAACGAGGCCGCCGTTAATGCCCTGCTGACCCGTCCCGAAAACGGTCGCGCTTTTACCAACACCCAGCTGTTTGCCCTGTAAGGAGCAGAAAAATGTCTCTTGTTGAAAGCCAAAAACATCCGGCAGAAGCGGTGTTCCGCCATACCATTCCGGCGGGTGAGCACTACCTGTTTGAAGTGAAGAAGGGGCAGACCCTGCGCCTGCACGATCTCGAAGGCAACCAGGCCATCGATACCCTGTTCTATAACGCCGATAACCCGCGTGAGCGCTACGATCCCCAGCGCACCCTGCGTCGCCAGAACAACGCCTACCTCACCACCGGAAGCGTGCTGTGGTCGGGGCTGGGTAATCCGCTGCTGACCATCGTGGCCGATACCTGTGGCCGCCACGACACTCTCGGCGGAGCCTGCGCCCAGGAGAGCAACACCGTGCGCTACTCGCTCGACAAGCGCTACATGCACAGCTGCCGGGATAACTTTCTCTGCGCCTGCCTGCACGATGGTCGTCTGCACAAGCGCGATATCGGGGCCAACATCAACTTCTTTATGAACGTGCCGGTAACGCCGGAGGGTGGGCTGACCTTTGAGGACGGCATCTCCGCCGCGGGTAAGTACGTTGAGCTGCGCGCGGAGTGCAACGTCATCGTGCTGATCTCCAACTGTCCGCAGCTTAACAACCCGTGCAACGGCTGGAACCCGACCCCTGCGGAGGTGCTGGTATGGAACTGAGCCGCCTGCGCCTCATGCTCTACCGCCTGTTTGCGGTGCGGGCCAATCGCCTGACGCTGGACAACAAGCCGCAGAAATAACTGCCTTTTCCCCCTGGACGACCAGGCGGCGAGATTATTCCCGGCGGGACGACCCGCCATGGTTCGGGTCTGGATCATGTTTACTAAATTACTCATTGCTAACCGGGGCGCTATCGCCTGCCGTATCCTGCGCACCCTGCGGGAGATGAACGTGAAAGGGGTGGCGGTCTGGTCGGAGTCCGACGCCAGCAGCCTGCATATTCGCGAAGCCGACGAAGCGATCGGCCTGGGCGAAGGCCCGGCAGCGCAAACCTACCTGCAGGTGGATAAGATCCTCGCCGCCGCCCAGGAGAGCGGGGCGCAGGCTATCCATCCCGGCTACGGCTTCCTGTCGGAAAATGCCGCCTTTGCCGACGCGTGCGAGGCCGCCGGGATCGCCTTCGTTGGCCCAACCCCCGAGCAACTGCGCATCTTTGGCCTGAAACATACCGCTCGCGCGCTGGCGAAAAGCCACGGCGTGCCGCTGCTGGAGGGCACCGAGCTGCTGGCCGACGTCGCGGAAGCGTTGGACGCGGCAAAAAGCGTCGGCTACCCGGTGATGCTCAAGAGCACGGCGGGCGGCGGCGGGATCGGGATGCGGGTCTGCTACAGCCCGGCAGAGCTGGCGGAGGCCTTCGACGCGGTGCAGCGGCTGGGGAAAAATAACTTCAGCGATGCGGGCGTCTTTATTGAGAAGTACATCGAGCGCGCTCGCCATCTGGAAGTACAGATCTTTGGTGATGGCGCAGGAGAGGTGATTGCTCTCGGCGTGCGCGACTGCTCGGTGCAGCGGCGTAACCAGAAGGTGTTGGAGGAGACCCCCGCCACGGCGCTGCCTGAGGGAATGGCCGAGGCGCTCTGCCAGGCCGCTATCGAGCTGGGCAAGGCGGTGAGCTACCGCAGCGCTGGCACGGTGGAGTTTGTTTACGACAGCAGCGCGCAGCAGTTCTATTTCCTGGAGGTCAACACCCGGTTGCAGGTCGAGCACGGCGTCACCGAGCAGGTGTGGGGCGTGGATCTGGTTCAGATGATGATCGCCCTGGCGGCAGGGGATCTGCCCCCGCTGGCCGAGATCGCTGCGGGGTTAAGCCCGTGCGGGCATGCGATCCAGGCCCGCGTCTATGCCGAGGATCCGGGCCGTGAGTTTCAGCCCTCGCCGGGCCTGCTGACCAACGTGAATTTTCCGCAGCAGGATCGCACCACGCTGCGGATCGACACCTGGGTTGAGTCGGGCTGCGAAATACCGCCGTTCTTCGATCCGTTGCTGGCTAAGATCATTGCCTATGCCGCTACCCGCGACGAAGCCATCGATCGGCTGGACAGCGCGCTGGATGAGACGCGCCTCTATGGCGTAGAGACTAACCGCCAGTACCTGCGGCAGATTCTGCGCGACGCGCCTTTTGCCAGCGGCCAGCCGTGGACCCGCTGCCTTGAGAACCTGAGCTATCAGGCGGCGACGCTGGAGGTGGTCAGCGCCGGGACGCAAACCACGGTGCAGGACTATCCGGGACGGCAGGGGTACTGGGCGGTGGGCGTCCCGCCATCCGGGCCGATGGACGATCGCGCTCTGCGCCTTGGCAACCGTCTGTTGGGCAACGCCGACGATGTGGCAGGGCTGGAGATCACCGTCAGCGGCCCAACCCTGAAGTTTAATACCGATGCGGTGGCGGTCGTCACCGGCGCAGCGATAAGCGTCGAACTGGACGGCCAGCCGCAGGCAATGAATTGTACTTTCTTCATTCGGGCGGGCACCACGTTAACCCTGGGAGATACCCTGGAGGCGGGCGTGCGCAGCTACCTCTGCCTGCGCGGCGGTCTCGACGTGCCGGACTATTTAGGCAGCAAGAGCACCTTTACCCTCGGCCAGTTTGGCGGCCACGCCGGGCGCGCTCTGCGCACCGGAGACGTGCTGCACCTTGCACCGTTAACCGATACCCGCTGCGGCGCGGCCCTGCCTGCGGCGCTGCATACGTCCCTCGGGACGGTACGCGAGCTGCGGGTGATCTACGGCCCGCACGGCGCGCCGGAGTACTTTACGCCCGAGTGGATCCCGACCTTTTTTGCCACCGAATGGGAGGTGCATTTTAACTCCAGCCGCACCGGCGTGCGCCTGATTGGCCCGAAACCGGAGTGGGCGCGCGACAGCGGCGGCGAGGCGGGTCTGCATCCCTCAAACATTCATGACAACCCCTATGCCATCGGCGCGGTGGACTTTACCGGCGATATGCCGGTGATCCTCGGCCCGGATGGCCCAAGCCTCGGCGGCTTTGTCTGCCCGGTGACGGTCATCGAAGCGGATCTCTGGCAGCTCGGCCAGCTTAACGCCGGGGATCGGGTGCGCTTCGTGCCGGTGGATATCGACACCGCCCGCCTGCTGGCGCAGGGTCGCAACCAGGAGTTGGCGAGCCTGCAACCGGTGGCGATCAACTGGCAGATGCAGCCGCTCACCTCGCCGGTGGTGATGGAGACCGGCGCGGCAGACAAGCGGCTGGTGGCGCGCCTCTCGGGTGATACCCATCTGCTGCTGGAGATTGGCGATGCCGAGCTGGATCTGGTTCTGCGCTTTCGCGGCCACGCGTTGATGCAGGCCCTGGAGGCGCTGGCCCTTGACGGGGTGATTGACCTGACGCCGGGCATCCGCTCGCTACAGGTGCACTATCAGCCGGAGGCGCTGACGCTGTCACACCTGCTGGCGATCGTACGCGAAGTGTGGCACTCGGTATGCCAGCAGGAGGATCTGCAGGTGCCGTCGCGTGTGGTCTGGCTGCCGTTGTCGTGGGACGATCCGGCCTGCCAGAAAGCCATCGACAAGTACATGACCACCGTGCGCCGGGACGCGCCCTGGTGTCCAAGCAACCTGGAGTTTATCCGCCGCATCAACGATCTCGACAACATTGACGAGGTTTATCGCACGGTGTTTGACGCCAGCTATCTGGTGATGGGGCTTGGGGATGTCTATCTCGGCGCGCCGGTGGCGACACCGCTCGATCCGCGTCACCGGCTGGTGACCACCAAATATAACCCGGCGCGCACCTGGACGGCGGAGAACTCGGTCGGGATAGGCGGGGCGTATCTCTGCGTCTACGGCATGGAGGGGCCGGGTGGGTATCAGTTCGTCGGACGCACGCTGCAGATGTGGAATCGCTATCATGCGGTCGAGGATTTTGGCGGCAAGCCGTGGCTGCTGCGCTTCTTCGACCAGATCCGTTTCTACCCGGTCTCTGCCGAAGAGCTGCTGACCATTCGCCGTGATTTCCCGCTCGGACGTTATCCGCTGCGCATTGAGCAGAGCACGCTGCGGCTGGCGGAGTACCAGCAGTTTCTGGCCGAGGAGGCGACCAGCATTGACGCCTTCCGCCACCATCAGCAGGCGGCGTTTAATGCTGAAAGAGAGCGCTGGGTGGCCTCTGGTCAGGCGCACTTTGACAGTAATGACGCTATGCCGGAGGTGGGTGACGATGCACCGCTCCTGGCGGGTCAGCGTGGCATCGATAGCCCCATTGCCGGTAATCTCTGGCAGGTGCTGGTCAAGCCGGGCGACAGGGTGAAGGAGGGGGACGTAATGGTGATCCTGGAGTCAATGAAGATGGAGATCCCGTTGCGGGCCACCTGCGATGGCATCGTGGATCAGGTTCGGGTGCAGCCGGGATCGTCGGTGCGGGCCGGGCAGTGCGTGGCGGTGGTTAACGCCGAGCGCGCAGTGGTTTAGCGCACGCGGGCGCTCTTCGGCGGGCTGGCCTTCAGCGGGGCGTTAACCGGCATCTCGTCGGCCCACTGGGTGGCTGAGGACATCATCTCAGCCACCATTCCGCGCGTCAGTCCCAGCCGGTAAGCATGCTGGCTGGCCTCCTCCCACTTCCGCTGCTCGTACAGCTCGGCCAGTCCAACAAACTGGTGCAGCAGACCCCGGTGCTGTTGCAGGGCCATGCGGACGTCCTGAGAGATCACTACCTGGCCAATCAGCTCCTCCAGCGGGATCTCGAATACGGCATCCAGCAGCGAGAAGAGTCCCACCATGAACGCGTCGTTGGCCGAGACCCTGCCACGCAGGCGGGCCGCCGCCAGCTCGCAGAACTTGGCGCGGATCAGGCTTTGATAGTAGGTTTCATTGGTTTTAACGTCTTTCATCGAGCTGAGGCAGGTGACCAGCACAAAGCGCCGCAGCTCTTTGGCGCCCAGATAAACCACGATATCCTTCAGCGAGTGGCTGCGCGTCCCCTTAATACCCCGGGTGTTATAGAGAATGTTCTGCGCATAGCGCATCACCTTATAGGAGAGGGCGACGTCATGCTTAAGCAGATCCTCGATACGCTGCAAATTGGGCGCATCGGAATTCACCTCCTGAATCAAATTCAGAGAGACGATATGGTTCTGCACCAGCTTATTGCTTTTGTAGACCACCGGCTTGCTAAAGAAATAGCCCTGGAAAAGGGTAAAGCCAGCGTTTTTAAAGAGTTCGTATTCGTCAAAGGTTTCGATCTTTTCCGCCAGCAGCAGGGTATTTTTCAGCAGCGCCTCGCGACACAGCAGATAGTCCTGAATTTCCGGCCAGCTATTTTCTCGAATATCGAATTTGATAATGCTGATATAGGGAATAAAGATATCCCAGTCGCTGCTGAGGGAAAAATCATCCAGCGCAACGCGAAACCCTTGCTGATGCAGTCTTTTAATAGTGGCGAGTAGGGCCCCGGTCGGCTCGGCGGTTTCAAGGATCTCAATGACCACCCGATCTTTAGGCAGCGTTTCCGCCAGCCCCTGGAGCAGCAGTTCATAGGGAAAGTTAACAAACACCGTGCCCGACTCTTTCTGGCCGTCGCTGGGCGCACCAAAGAATTGCTCTTCAATGAGCTGGGCGGTGGCGTGTTCAGGTGAAACGTTGGGGAAACGGTTAGCCATACTGTCCCGGAACAGGAGCTCGTAGCCAAAGGTCTGCAAATTTTCATCAAAAATCGCCTGTCTGGCGACAAAAGAAAACATTCTCTATCCTCACCCCAGCGCTTTAGCTTTTCACTATGCCGCGTAATGCGCGGGCTGACTAATACTTTTCACAAATTATCCCTTATTTGTAAAGTTTCGTCACAAAAAAAGTGTGTCTGTTTATCTTTTAAAAACAGTTGCTTGACAGGTGGGGTTATTTTTAGGACTAAGAGAAGGGTGGGAAAATAGAGCGCGCCGCTCAGGCCAGAGGCCCGAACGGCGCAGAAACTGCAGTTACGCGGTCTGCCAGGAAGATTTTACTTCTTCCGAGTTCTTGTTGAGAACCACGTTGTTGCCGTCAACTTTTTCTACCCAGCTTAGAGGGATATAGTGGTGCACACCGCCGGAAGCCGAATCACTTTTTGCCAGTTTGATCTTGTCTTCGCCTTCGAGGTGGTCAACGGTGCCAACGTGGGTACCACAGCTGGCGATAACCTGAGCGTGTTCACGAATTTCACTTTTATTAACCATACATCCTCCTTTGTTGTGATGAAGTTTGAGTATAGTCGACGTTTTTAACTCTGCAGGGCAGAACAATCTGAACTCTTTGAGCCGCTCGTGTAGAAGATGTAATATGGATACCTCTTTCTTCCCCCAGGAGCGTCTTCCATGGCTGGCCCTCGCATCGCCCGTGAAAAACTCACTATCCGCAGGATGATTGCCCTCTATCAGCGCGGCGCGCCCGCTGCCTCCACGGAAGAGGGGCACTACGATGCGCTCTTTGCCTATGCGGAAAAACGTCTCGATAAGTGCATATTTAGTGAGGAGAAGCCGGCCTGTAAGCAGTGCCCGGTGCACTGCTACCAGCCGGCGAAGCGGGAAGAGATGAAGCAGATTATGCGCTGGGCCGGGCCGCGTATGCTGTGGCACCACCCGATCCTCACCGTGCGCCATCTGATTGACGACAAGCGCCCGGTGCCGCCGTTGCCCGAGAAGTATCAGCGTAAAAAATAATATTGTCGGTGCACGCGCTTGTAGGCCCGGCAAGCGCAGCGCCGCCGGGCGTTATGTCAGCATCGTTACGCCGGGTGGCGGCTTCGCCTTACCCGGCCTACATAACCGTATTTTTATCAATGCCCAATCTTTTCATCCGTGAGAGCAACGTGGTGCGCTTGAGGCCCAGACGCTGGGCGGCCCCTTTCGGCCCGGCGATGACGCCGTTGGTCTCCCGCAGCACCCGCAGGATCAGCTGCGTTTCCTCTTCACCGTCCTGGGCGACCGCTACCGGCGTGGTCGCGGCAACGGCAATCTCCGGCAGCGACAGCTGCAACACGCTGCCGCGCGTCAGCAGCACCGCCCGCTCAATCACGTTCTCCAGCTCGCGCACGTTGCCCGGCCACTCCATGCTGGAGAGGGTGCGCAGCGTTTCAGCAGGGATGCTGTCGATATTGCGCCCCAGCCGCCGGGCGATTTTAAAGGTGAAGGCCTTCACCAGTAGGGGGATATCCTCCGGGCGCTCGCGCAGGGGCGGGATATGGATCGGGAAGACGTTGAGCCGGTAGTAGAGATCGCTGCGGAACTCGCGATCCTGCACCATCTGCCGGAGATCCCGATTGGTAGCGGCGATCAGCCGGACGTCGGTCTGGATCAGCTTGTTGCTGCCGAGGCGCTCAAACTCCTGCTCCTGTAACACGCGCAGCAGCTTGGGTTGCAGCTCCAGCGGCATATCGCCTACCTCGTCCAGGAAGAGCGAGCTTTTATCCGCCAGCTCAAAGCGTCCGATGCGCTGGGCGCTGGCCCCGGTAAAGGCCCCCCGCTCGTGACCAAAAAGATCGCTCTCCAACAGGCCAGCAGGCATCGCCGCGCAGTTCATCTTGACCATCCGCCGCGTGTTGCGGCCGCTCAGGTTGTGGATCGCCCGGGCGATCAGCTCTTTGCCGGTACCGGTCTCGCCGAGGATCAGCACCGTGCTGTTGCTCTGGGCCACCATCTCCACCTGCTTGAGGACGCTGAACATCGCCTCGCTGCGGCCAATGATCTCCCCGAACTCACCCTCGACGTTATTTAGCTGTTCGGTCAGGGCGAGGTTCTCATCCACCAGCCGCTCTTTAAGGCGCTGGATCTCCTGGTAGGCAAGGGCGTTGTCGACGGCAATTGCCACCCGCTCGGCAATCTGGCGCAGCAGCTGCAAATTGGCGGTGGAGAAGACCTTCTCCTCACACTGTGCCAGCTTAAGCACGCCCAGCAGATTGTCCCCGGACATCAGCGGCAGCAGGCAGAGCGTCTGGATCTGGTTGCCCCAGGTCTCAAACAGCCGCCGCTCGTAGGGAGCTAGCCGGTCGCGCTCGTGCAGGTTGAGCAGCAGCATCTCTTTGCTCTTAAATACCCGCTCGGAGAGGGTGCCTGTCTCGTCAACCTCGCTCTGCTCGTGCAGGGGTGCACGCTCGTTGAGGTAGTGAGTGGAGTAGATGTTCAGCTTGCCCTTGCGGCTGCTGCGCAGCACGATGCTGATGGCGTCGATATCGAAATAGCGGTGGATCTCTTTGGCAATCTCGCCCACCAGCTCGTCCATATCAAGGCGGGAGAGCACCGCGTTGGTGATGGCAACCAGAATGCGAAAGTTGTCGCGCTCGCGACACAGGAGATCGTAGTCCGGGCCGCTGTCGACCCGGCTCTGGATCTGCTCCACCACTACGCCAACGATCTGGGTGAAGGTGTGCAGGCGCTCCATCTCCTGGGCGCTCCAGGGCCTGTCATCACGGCGGATAAACTCGCAGCCGCCGAAAATCTGCCCCTCTGCCGCCAGCGGCAGCAGTGCGTAGTGGCCAAAGGCGGGGTAGAGGTGACTTTCCGCAAGCTGCGGCCAGGCCGCGCTAAAATCCTGGTAGCTGCAGTGCAGAGCCTGCGGGCGTGAGAGAATACGGCGCACCGGGCCGTGGGCCAGGGCGGTTTCATCCTCATACGCCACGGGCGTGCCGTCGGGGCCGGAGGCGTAGTAGCTGGCCCGGCGATCCCCGGCGCGCCAGAGAACAATTCCGGCGCGATCCGCCAGCGCCGTCTCCCTGACCAGCCCGGTTAGGGTCTGTGCCAGCGCGGCGAGATCCGGCTGCTGTAATAGAGTCCGGGTGACATCGAACAGCCCCTGCTGTCCGAGATCGCCCATCGGTGTATTCGACATTATGCTATTCCAGAAAGGCACCGAACGGGGTGCCAAAAGCCTAATCGTTTTTTATCTTGCCTGCAAAATGCCTTAGCAAATGCGCGGCAGGGGTTCTGAATGGGGTAGATCCAGGGTGCGCTTCACGCCGTAAAGACCACTCAGCCGTACCCCTTTACGGGCCACGACCTCACCAATAATTGCCGCATCACCACCCAGCGGATGCTGGCGCAGCCGTTCAACCGCAGCTTCGGCGGCCTGACGCTCGGCGACAATCACCAGCTTGCCCTCGTTAGCAAAGTTGAGGGCGTCAAGGCCCAGCAGCTCGCACACGCCGCGCACGGCGGGCTTCACCGGCAGGCTGGCCTCGTTAAGCTCAATGCCGCAGCCGCTGCTGGCGGCAAACTCATGCACCACCGCGTTGACGCCGCCGCGCGTGGCGTCACGCAGGGCCTTAATGCCGTTAATCGCGCGTAGGGACTGGATCAGCGGCGTGAGTACCGCACAGTCGCTTACCAGCTCGCCGTCCAGCCCAAGCTGCTCGCGCAGGTTGAGAATGGTCGCCCCGTGGCAGCCCAGCGTGCCGCTCACCAGCACGACGTCTCCCGGCTGCAGCGCCTGCGCGCGCCAGTTCAGGCCGGTGGGGATCGCGCCAATGCCTGCGGTGTTAATAAACAGCTTATCCGCCGCCCCGCGCTGCACCACCTTGGTGTCGCCAGTGACGATGGCGATATCTGCCGCCTTCGCCGTGGCCGCCATGCTGTTGACCACCGCCTGCAGTGTCGTCATCGGCAGCCCCTCCTCAAGGATAAAGCCGCAGGAGAGATAGCGCGGGATCGCGCCGCTGACCGCAATATCGTTAGCGGTGCCGCACACCGCCAGCTTGCCGATATCGCCCCCTGGAAAGAAGAGCGGATCGATCACATAGCTGTCGGTGGAAAAGGCCAGCCGATCGCCGCCTGCCGCCAGGTCAGTCAGATCGAGACGGGCCTGATCCTCCTGTTCCGCCAGCCAGGGGTTATCAAAGGCCTGCATGAACAGGGCGTTAATCAACTGCTGCATCGCCTGGCCTCCGCTGCCGTGGGCCATTTGCACCGTACTCATACTTCACACTCCTGGGCGCGATAGTGATACCAGGCGGCGCACGCCCCTTCTGAAGAGACCATCAGCGCGCCGAAGGCGGTTTGTGGGTTGCAGGTTTGACCAAACAGCGGGCACTGGTGCGGCTTACAGCGACCTGTCAGCACCTCGCCGCAGCGGGCGCGCGGATCGTCGTAAGTCTGCTGCGGACGGAGCTGAAAATGCGTTTCGGCATCGAAGCGCCGGAACGCATCGCTGAGACGCACCCCGGAGTGGGCAATCACGCCCAGCCCGCGCCACTCGCTTTCGCCCTCAACGGTAAACACCCTGGCGATAGCCTGCTGCGCCAGCGGATTGCCGTTGTCGGGCACCACCCGCCGGTATTGGTTCTCTACCCGGCTACAGGCTGCTATTTTCTGCTCAACCAGCATCATCACGCCTTGCAGTAGATCAAGTGGTTCGAATCCAGCGACCACTAATGGACGCTGAAACTCATCGGCGATAAAGCCGTAGGCCGCCGTGCCGGTCACCATGCTGACGTGGCCGGGGGCCAAAAAGGCGTCGATGCTATTATCCGGCTGCTCCAGCAGGCTGCGCAGCGTGGGGCCGAGGGTAATATGCTGGCAAAAGAAGAAGAAATTGGTGAGGTTGCGGGCACGAGCCTGCTCCAGGGTCACGGCGGTGGCGGGCATGGTGGTCTCAAACCCCAGCCCAAAAAAGACCACCTTGCGATCGGGATTGGCTTCGGCAAGCTTCAGCGCATCCATCGGCGAGTAGACCATGCGCACGTCGGCCCCGCGTGATTTCGCCGCCAGCAGCGAGCCATTTTTTCCCGGAACGCGAATGGCATCGCCAAAGGTACAGAAGATCACCTCCGGACGGCTGGCGATCTCCACGCAGGCATCGATGCGCCCCATCGGCAGGACGCAGACCGGGCAGCCGGGACCGTGAATAAACTCGATGTTTTCCGGCAGCAGCTGGTCGAGGCCAAACTTAAAGATGGCGTGCGTATGTCCCCCGCACACCTCCATAATCCGCAGCGGGCGCGCCGGGGTGTAGTCGAGACGGTGGGCGCGGTCGCGTAAGCGCACAAGCAGCTGCATTACCGCCTCCGGGGCGCGGTACTCATCAACGAAGCGCATCAGGCACTCTCCCCATACAGCAGCGCGCCGACGTCTGGCTCGACCTCAAACATGTTTTGCAGCGCCGCCAGGGTGTCGCGGGCCTCGGCTTCGTCGATCACGCTCATGGCGAAGCCGACGTGGACCAGCACCCACTGGCCGAGGCGGGAGCAGCCGGACTCATCCACGCTGCCCACCAGGGTTAAATCGACGTCGCGCTGGATGCCGCACACCTCAACCTTCGCCTGTAGCCCATCGATGGCGCTGATCTGTCCGGGTACGCCTATACACATGGCTGCGCCTCCAGCCAGGCCAGCCACTGGTCCATGCCTTCGCCGCTGGTGGCGGAGAGCTGGATAATCTCAATGTCCGGGTTCACCGCCCTGGCGCTGGCGAGACATTTTTCCACGTCAAAGTGGAGGTAGGGCAGCAGGTCGATTTTGTTAAGCAGCATCAGCGAGGCGGCGGCAAACATATGCGGGTACTTGAGCGGTTTGTCTTCGCCTTCGGTGACCGACAGCACCGCCACCTTATGGCGTTCGCCAAGGTCGAAGCTGGCCGGGCAGACCAGATTGCCGACGTTCTCGATAAACAGGATCCCGCCGTTGGCCAGCGGCAGGCGCGGGGCGGCGTCGGCGATCATCTGCGCGTCCAGATGGCAGCCTTTGCCGGTATTGACCTGGATGGCCGGGGTGCCGGTGGCGCGAATGCGCGCTGCGTCGTTGACGGTCTGCTGATCGCCCTCGATCACCGCACAGTGAACGTTACCCTTCAGGCGCAGCAGCGTTTCGCTCAGCAGGGTGGTTTTACCCGCGCCGGGGCTGGAGACCAGATTAAGCACCAGCTGCTGCTTCGCGGCAAAGCGGGCGCGGTTGCGTGCGGCAAGGTGGTTGTTTTTGGCTAAGACGTCGATCTCGATCTCCAGCATCCGCCGCTGGCTCATGCCCGGCGCATGGGTTCCGGCAACGCCGTGGCCGTAGTGGAGATCGCCTTCCGGCGTCCGGGCGGGGGTAAAGGATGATGTTTTCACCCCGGTAATCGCCTGGCCGCTGCGCTGGGCAGGGGCGAAGGGGGCGCTGCGAAATGGCGAGTGGGGGCGGTGCTCATCGCCCTCTATATAGAGATTGCCTTCGCCGCAGCCGCAGGTACTACACATAGTCTACTCCTGTTCAATTTCGAGTCGCTGGATCTGCAGGCCGTCGTCGGCCACGATCTGCAACATGTTGCTCTGGCACTGGGGGCAGCGACGCACCCGCTGGCTCAGCAGGGTCACATACTGCTGGCAGTTTTCGCACCAGCACTCTGCCTGCTGCTCGTCGAGATGCAGCGTGCAGCCTTTCGCCAGCGTGCCCCGGCATACCAGTTCAAAGCAGAAGGTGAGGGCGCTGCTCTCCACGCAGGAGAACGCGCCTATCTTCAGCCATACGCCGGTCACCCGCCGTGCGCCATGCGCCGCCGCCTGCTGCTCAATAAGCTCCAGCGCCCGCTGGCATAGGGTTATTTCGTGCATAGGGCCTCCCGTTATTCACAGCGCCGATAATGCAATAACGGTGCCAGCCAACGAAAACGACGTTACTGACGATGTCGACGCTGACGAAATGACACTGCCATTCAATTAATTTCATTAAAAATCAAATGGTTAAAAAATGGCATGAAAAGTGCTATATGGGCTGGTCACAACTAACCGGGTAACCTGAAATGACCATTTGGGAAATTAGCGAAAAAGCTGACTTCATTGCCGAACGGCACCATCGCCTGCAAGAGGAGTGGCAGGCTTACTGCAACTCGCTGGTTCAGGGCATTACGCTCTCCAAAGCCCACCTGCATCACGGCATGTACTGCGCGCCGGAGCGGGATCTCTGCTTTGTGCTGTTCGAACACTTCCTTATTACCGTCGCCCTGGCGGACGGCTTTAACAGCCACACCATCCACTATCGGGTGGAGAGCAAAAACGGCGGCGAACAGCTGCTGATTGCCGAGGCCCAGCTGGCGCAGGATGGCCGCATTGATGGCCGGATCAACAACCGCGACCGCGCCCAGGTGCTGGAGCACTACTTAGAGAAGATCGGTCCAGTTTACAACGGCCTCTATTCAGCTATTCAGCAGGACACGCCGGTGGATCTCCGCCAGCTCGTCAATCAATCCGCCCAGGCCTCGGTGGCCTGAATGCCTGCCGTGTCGAGGAGTGTCGAAATGACAGGCCGTCGGCACGATTTCGTCAAAAATGACCACCTGAGGAGTGTCCGGTGAATCGTTTTGTTATTGCTGACGCTACGCTCTGTATCGGCTGCCACACCTGTGAAGCCGCCTGCTCAGAGACGCACCGCCAGCACGGGCTGCAATCGATGCCCCGCCTGAGCGTGATGCGCAGCGCGAAAGAGTCCGCCCCGCAGCTTTGTCACCACTGTGAGGATGCGCCCTGCGCCGGGGTCTGCCCGGTCAACGCGATCAATCGCGTGGACGGCGCGGTACAGCTCAATGAGAGCCTGTGCGTGAGCTGCAAGCTGTGCGCAATCGCCTGTCCTTTCGGCGCGATTGAGATGAGCGGCAGCCGTCCGCTGCATATTCCGGCTAACGCCAACTCACCGAAAGCGCCCCCCGCGCCGCCTGCCCCTGCTCGCGTCAGCTCCCTGCTCGACTGGGTGCCCGGCATACGCGCCGTGGCGGTGAAGTGCGATCTCTGCGATTTCGATGAGGGCGGCCCGGCCTGCATCCGCACCTGCCCAACCGGCGCGCTGCGGATGGTGAATTCGCTGGATATTGCCCGGGCCAGCAAACGCAAGCGCGAGCTGACCCTCAACGGCGACTATGGCGACCTCTCGCTGCTCAACCTGCAAGGAGGCGCGAAATGAGCGCATTTATGCTGATCGACCTGGCCGTCCTGCTGTTTGTTGCAGCGGCGGTGCTGGCGTTGCTTTTTTCGTTTCATCGCGGCTTAAGCGGCCTGCTGGCCGGCGTTGGCGGAGCGGTGGCCTGCGGAATGGTGATCGCCGTGGCTGCCGGGCTATTAACCGGCAGGACGGCAAGCGGGGAGAGCGCGGTGCTCTACCTGCCTCAGCTGATCCGCCTGATGCCGCTCAACGCCGTCTGGCTGCTGGCGATCGCCCTGCCGGGGTTTTTTATCAGCCTCTATAACGTGGCGTGGCACCAACATGCGCAGGTGAAGGTTAACGGCCTGCTGGTCAATCTGCTGATGGCGGCGGCGGTCTGCACTATCGTCGCCAGCGATCTGCTTACCCTGGTGGTGATGGCAGAGATCATGGCGCTGTGCGGCGCGTTTCTTACCGGCTGCGCGCAGTCCGGCAAGCTGTGGTTTACCCTGGGCCGCATCGGAACGCTGCTGCTGGCTGCGGCCTGCTGGCTGCTGTGGCAGCACTACGGCACGCTGGAGATTACTGGCCTCGCGGCGCGCTTCGTTGATGAGGGTCCGGGAACGGCGGTCTGGCTGCTCTGGCTGGTGGGATTCGGCATGCTGGCGGGAATTATCCCCTTGCACGGCTGGGTACCGCAGGCGCATGCCGGGGCCGATGCCCCTGCCGCCGCGCTCTTCTCCGGCGTGGTGATGAAGGTCGGGCTGTTTGGTCTCTTTGTCCTGCCGCTGCTGGCCGGGCAGGCCATGCCGCTGTGGTGGGGCCTCGGCCTGCTGCTGCTCGGAGCGGTAACCGCGTTTGTCGGCGGCCTCTATGCCCTGATGGAGCACAACATCCAGCGCCTGCTGGCGTACCACACGCTGGAAAATATCGGCATTATTCTGCTGGGCCTCGGCGCAGGCCTGACCGGGGTCGCCCTCGGCCAACCGGCGCTGATTGCGCTGGGCCTGGTGGGCGGCCTCTATCACCTCATCAACCACAGCCTGTTTAAAACCCTGCTGCTGCTGGGCGCGGGCAGCGTCTGGTTCACTACCGGCCATCGCGATATTGAGAAGCTCGGCGGCATCGGCAAACGCATGCCGGTTATCTCTCTGATGATGCTGGTGGGGCTGATGGCGATGGCCGGGCTGCCGCCGCTGAACGGCTTTGCCGGTGAGTGGGTCATCTACCAGGGCTTCTTCTCCCTGAGCGGTAGCGACCTCTTTATCGCCCGCCTGCTCGGCCCACTGCTGGCGGTAGGACTGGCGATCACCGGCGCGCTGGCGGTGATGTGTATGGCCAAGGTCTACGGCGTCACTTTCCTTGGCGCACCGCGTACCCCGGAAGCCGCCAATGCCCGCCGCGCGCCGTGGCTGATGACCGCCTCGGTCGTCGGGCTGGCCGTGTGCTGTCTCATCGGCGGCGTCGCTTCGCCGTGGCTGCTGCCGCTGCTCTCCGCCGCGGTGCCGTTACCGCTCACTACCACAAGCGTCGTTTCGCAGCCGATGATTGCCCTGCTGCTGATCGCCTGCCCGCTGCTGCCGTTCATCATCATGATGCTGTTCAAAGGTCACCGCCTGCCGTCGCGCTCGCGCGGTGCGGCCTGGGCGTGCGGCTACGAGCATGAACAGTCGATGGTGATCACCGCGCACGGTTTCGCAATGCCGGTGAAAGAGGCCTTTGCCCCAGTGCTCGGCCTGCGTAAGCGGCTCAACCCGGTGGCGCTGATGCCGGTCTGGCAGCGTGCTGCTCCGGCGCTGGTTCGTCGCCTGGCGCTGGTCGAGCTGGCGGTGCTGGTGATTATTGTTATTTCACGAGGAGCCTGAACATGAGCGTTCTCTATCCGTTACTTCAGGCGCTGGTGCTCTTTGCCTTTGCGCCGCTGCTGTCCGGGATAAGCCGCGTGGCCCGCGCCCGCCTGCATAACCGCCGTGGGCCAGGGGTACTGCAAGAGTACCGGGATCTGATCAAGCTGCTGGGGCGTCAGAGCGTCGCCCCGGCGGATGCCAGCTGGGTATTCCGCCTGATGCCCTTTGTGATGATCGGCGTGATGCTGACCATCGCCACCGCGCTGCCGGTAGTGACCGTGGCCTCGCCGCTACCGGCGCTGGGGGATCTCATCACCCTGATCTACCTCTTCGCCATTGCCCGCTTCTTCTTTGCCATCGCCGGGCTCGATACCGGCAGCCCCTTTACCGGCCTTGGGGCCAGCCGTGAGGCGATGCTCGGCGTATTAGTAGAGCCGATCCTGCTTCTCGGCCTGTGGGTCGTGGCGCTGGTGGCGGGCTCGACCCATATCAGCACCATGACCGCCACCCTCTGGTTCTGGCCTGCCGGACACACTCTCCCGCTGCTGCTGGCGCTCTGCGCCTGCGCCTTCGCCACCTTTATCGAAATGGGCAAGCTGCCGTTCGATCTCGCCGAAGCCGAGCAGGAGCTGCAGGAAGGCCCGCTGACCGAGTACAGCGGCTACGGCTTTGCCCTGCTGAAGTGGGGCATCAGCCTCAAGCAGCTGGTGGTATTGCAGCTGTTTGTCGGCCTCTTCCTGCCGTGGGGGCAGATGGTGACCTTTAGCGCGGGCGGCCTGCTGCTGGCGCTGGTGGTGGCCGTCGTCAAGCTGGTGCTGGGCGTGCTGGTGATTGCCCTGTTTGAGAACAGTATGGCGCGGCTGCGCTTCTGCGCGACCTCCCGCGTGACCTGGGCCGGGTTTGGCTTTGCATTTTTAGCCTTCGTCTCCTTGCTGGCGGCGTGATGAAAGAGAGTTTGAACATGTCTGAAGAAAAATTGGGTCAGCACTATCTCGCGGCGCTGCATCAGGCCATTCCTGGCGCGGTGCTGGATGAGGCCTGGCAGACCCGCGATCAGCTGACCATTACCGTGAAGGTGAACGCCCTGCCAGAGGTGGTGGAGTATCTCTACTACCAGCAGGGAGGCTGGCTGTCGGTGCTGTTTGGCAACGACGAGCGCCAGCTTTGCGGTCGCTATGCCGTCTACTACGTGCTGTCGATGGAGCAGGGCACCAAGTGCTGGATCACCGTGCGCGTAGAAGTTGACGCCAACACGCTGGAGTTTCCCTCGGTCACGCCGCGCGTGCCTGCCGCCGTCTGGGGCGAGCGTGAGGTGCGTGATATGTACGGCCTGATCCCGGTTGGCCTGCCGGACGAGCGTCGTCTGGTGTTGCCGGACGATTGGCCGGATGAACTCTATCCGCTGCGTAAAGACAGCATGGACTACCGTCAGCGTCCCGCGCCGACCACCGACAGCGAAACCTACGAGTTCATTAACGAACTGGGCAGCAAAAAGAACAACGTGGTGCCGATTGGCCCGCTGCACGTCACCTCCGATGAACCGGGCCACTTCCGCCTGTTTGTCGACGGGGAGAACATTATCGACGCCGACTACCGTCTCTTCTACGTCCACCGTGGCATGGAGAAGCTGGCGGAGACCCGCATGGGCTACAACGAGGTGACCTTCCTGTCGGATCGCGTCTGCGGCATCTGCGGCTTCGCCCACAGCACCGCCTACACCACCTCGGTGGAGAACGCGATGGGCATCGTGGTGCCGGAGCGCGCCCAGATGATCCGCGCCATTCTGCTGGAGGTGGAGCGTCTGCACAGCCACCTGCTGAACCTCGGCCTGGCCTGCCACTTCGTCGGCTTCGACTCCGGCTTTATGCAGTTCTTCCGCGTGCGTGAGACCTCGATGAAGATGGCGGAGATCCTCACCGGGGCACGTAAAACCTACGGCCTGAACCTGATCGGCGGCATTCGTCGCGATATGCTGAAGGATGACATGATCCAGACCCGGCAGCTTGCCCGCCAGATGCGCCGCGACGTGCAGGAGCTGGTCGATGTTTTGATGAGCACGCCGAATATTGAGCAGCGCACGGTAGGGATTGGCCGTCTCGATCCGCAGATCGCCCGCGACTTCAGCAACGTCGGCCCGATGGTGCGCGCCAGCGGCCACGCCCGGGATACCCGCGCCGATCACCCCTTTGTCGGCTACGGCTTGCTGCCGGTAGAGGTGCACAGCGAGCAGGGCTGCGACGTTATCTCCCGCCTCAAGGTGCGCATCAATGAGGTGCTTACCGCCCTGAATATGATCGAGTTTGGGCTAGATAATCTGCCCGGTGGCCCGCTGATGGTGGAGGGCTTCACCTATATTCCTAACCGCTTCGCCCTTGGCTTTGCCGAAGCGCCGCGCGGGGATGATATTCACTGGAGCATGACCGGGGATAACCAGAAGCTCTACCGCTGGCGCTGCCGGGCGGCGACCTACGCCAACTGGCCGACCCTGCGCTATATGCTGCGCGGCAATACCGTCTCCGACGCGCCGCTGATCATCGGCAGCCTCGACCCCTGCTACTCCTGCACCGACCGTATGACGGTAGTGGACGTACGCAAGAAGAAGAGCAAGGTCGTGCCTTACAAAGAGCTTGAGCGCTACGGCATTGAGCGTAAAAACTCGCCGCTGAAATAAGGAGTCGTCATGTTTACCTTTATCAAAAAAGTGATCAAGACCGGCACGCCTACCGCGTCCTATCCGCTTGCGCCTATTGAGGTGGATAAGCACTTTCGCGGCAAGCCGCAGCACGATCCCCGCCAGTGCATTGGCTGCGCGGCCTGCGTCAACGCCTGCCCCTCGAATGCCTTATCGGTAGAGACCCTGCTGGCGAGCAGCGAGCAGGCCTGGCAGTTTAACCTTGGGCGCTGCATCTTCTGCGGGCGCTGCGAGGAGGTCTGTCCCACGGCGGCGATTACCCTCTCCCAGGAGTATGAGCTGGCGGTGTGGAAGAAAGAGGATTTTTTACAGCAGTCGCGCTTTGACCTGTGCCACTGCCGCGTGTGCGAGCGGCCTTTTGCGGTGCAGAAAGAGATCGACTACGCCATTGCGCTGCTGGCGCATAACGGCGACAGCCGGGCGGAGCATCACCGCGAAGGCTTCGAGACCTGTCCGGCGTGCAAGCGGCAGAAGTGCCTGGTATCGTCCGATCGCATTGAACTTACTCGCCATATGCAGGAGGCCAGCTGATGAGCAATTTACTGGGACCGCGCGATGCCAACGGCATTCCCGTGCCGATGACGGTGGAGGAGTCCATCGCCAGCATGAAGGCCTCGCTGCTGAAAAAGATCAAGCGCTCGGCCTATGTCTACCGCGTCGACTGCGGGGGCTGCAACGGCTGTGAAATCGAAATCTTCGCTACCCTGACGCCGCTGTTTGACGCCGAACGCTTCGGCATCAAGGTTGTGCCCTCTCCGCGTCACGCCGACATTCTGCTGTTCACCGGAGCGGTGACCCGAGCGATGCGCTCCCCGGCGCTGCGGGCCTGGCAGTCGGCTCCCGATCCGAAAATCTGCATCTCCTACGGGGCGTGCGGCAACAGCGGCGGCATCTTCCACGATCTCTACTGCGTCTGGGGCGGCACCGACAAAATCGTCCCGGTGGATGTTTACATTCCCGGCTGCCCGCCGACGCCCGCCGCAACGCTCTACGGCTTTGCCATGGCGCTGGGTCTGCTGGAGCAGAAAATTCACGCTCGCCTGCCGGGAGAAGAGGACAACCAGCCGGCGGCGCTGCTGCATGAGGATATCGTCCAGCCCCTGCGGGTGCGTGTAGATCGCGAGGCGCGGCGGCTGGCGGGCTACCGTTACGGGCGCGAGATCGCTGACGACTACCTGCGCCTGCGGGCGCTGGGTGAGAACCAGGTAGCGCGCTGGCTGGCGGCAGAGGACGATCCGCGCCTGAACGAAATTGTGGCGCACCTTAACACCGTCGTCGATGAGGTGCGGATCTCATGAGTGAATCCGTGGTCTTCAGCCAGCTGAGCCGGAAGTTTATCGATGAGAACGACGCCACGCCCGCCGAGGCGCAGCAGGTGGTCTACTACAGCCTCGCCATCGGTCACCACCTGGGGGTAATCGACTGCCTGGAGGCGGCGCTGACCTGCCCGTGGGACGACTACCTGGCGTGGATCGCCACCCTGGAGGAGGGAAGCACTGCCCGGCGCAAGATGGCGGGCGTGCCGAAGTATGGCGAGATCGTCATCGACCATTCACATATCGCGATGCTGGCCAGCGCCTTTGACCGGGCGCTGGCGGTTCAGACCCCGCAGCAGCAGACGTGGAGTCGCGTACTGCTCAGTCTGCTGCATGATATTCATCAGGAAAGCGCCATCTATCTGATGGTGAGGAGAGTCCGTGACTGACGTTTTACTCTGCGTAGGCAACAGCATGATGGGTGACGATGGCGCAGGCCCGCTGCTGGCGGAGATGTGCGCCGCCCGGCAGCCGGGCACGTGGCAGGTCATTGACGGCGGCAGCGCGCCGGAAAATGACGTGGTGGCGATCCGCGAGTTGCGCCCGGATCGCCTGCTGATCGTCGACGCCACCGACATGGGACTCAATCCCGGCGAGATCCGTATTGTCGATCCCGACGACATTGCCGATCTGTTTATGATGACCACCCACAATATGCCGCTGAACTATCTGGTGGATCAGCTCAGAGAGGATGTGGGTGAAGTGATCTTTCTTGGCATCCAGCCGGATATCGTCGGCTTCTACTACCCGATGACGCCGCCGGTTAAAGAGGCGGTAGAGACGGTGTATCAGCGGCTTGACGGCTGGCAGGGGCAAGGAGGATTTGCGGCGCTGGACTGCGATTAATTCGCAGTCCGAGAATAACTTTTTTGTGCAGAGGTGAATTTTAAAAGCACATTTAAGAGCTGGTGAAAATATTAGGATAAGGAAAGTACTACTAATTATTGGTCTTTAATAAGCACCTTCACTGCTTCACGACGGCATAAAAAAGATCGATGCACGTAATTAATGATTAGGAATGTCCTTATGCAAGAAAATCTTTTTACCGGCACCCCTGTGATTACCGTTAGCGATAATCGTAGCGTCACCGTGCGTACCCTGAACTGGAACCGTACGGAGGAGGGGCCAGATGCTTGCCTGCAGGTTACCCATAGCCAGATCCCTGACAGCATGCTTACACTTGCTGTCAGGGATCCGCGGCTATTTCAAACCTGGCAAAAAAATAGCGGAGCAGGAGCGAACCTGACCACCTTTAGTTCGTTAGTAGGACAGTCTCTGCGTCGGGATAGTACGGATAGCGGCCAGGACATTATCGTATTTGATGCTGGAGGACGCTCAGTCTGGTCCTGGGATCCGCTGGAGAACGAAATGGGCTGGTCTTACGATGAACTAGGCCGGATGCTGTCTGCGAAAAAGCAGCTTAGCGGAACGGAGGAGACGATCACCTCCGCCACGTTCGTTTACGGCGATGACGATCCGCAGACAGTGGCCCCGCAGGATAATAATCTGCGGGGCGTCTGCGTGCGGCAGTACGACGAAGGGGGATTGTTGACCACAAACAGCATGGCCCTCAGCGGTGCGCTTCTCTCTTCATCACAAACTTTTCTTATAAATGCGGAGGCGCTTCCTGACTGGCCGGAAGATGAGGCGGGAAAGAGCGCGCTGCTTGAGACGACTGCATACAATACTAACATACAGGCCGATGCGCTGGCGCGCACGCTATGCCGAATGGATGCAGCGGGGCATGCAATTAAAATAACCTATGATATCAGTGGCGCGCCGGTGACGCAGAGCCTGCAGCTGAGTGGCCAGGAGACCGTTCCGCTGTTGACCTCCCTAACCTTTAGCGCTGCGGGCCAGGTACTGACGGAAGCCGCTGGAAATGGCGTGACGACGGTCTACAGCTACGAAGCAACGACTCAACGCCTGGCAGGCATATCAGCACTACGCAACAACGACAGTGCGATGCTTCAGTCACTGTCATACCAATACGATCCCGTAGGTAACCTCTCTCAGGTAAGCGATGCAACAGTGCCGACGGCCTGGTTTCGCAATCAGGCGACCAACGGAACTCGAAACTTTAGCTATGATGCTCTGTACCAGCTCATTAGCGCTAGCGGACGGGAAAATGCGTCGCAGGGGGCACAGAGTAATGTACTTCCTGGTTCGGATGACCAGTACGTCACCTACACCCGGACATACCATTACGATGACAGCGGCAACCTGGGCACCCTGACGCACAGCGGCGCAGTAGCCAGTACTCTGGGTATGGTAATAGACAGTACATCTAACCGCAGCATCCGTCAGGACAGCAAAAAAAGCCTGACGCCAGCTGATGTAAATAGCTGGTTTACCTCGGCGGGACAGCTGAGAACGCTGCAAACTGGCACCCCCGACAGTAATACTACTGACAGCTTGCAGTGGGATTATAATCACCAGCTACATTCCGTCACGTTAGTGAATCGTAATAATGACCTCCGCCAGAGCGATCGTGAAGTGTACCAATACCGGGGCGGAACGCGAGTACGCAAACAGACGCGAACATTAACCAATGCAAGCAGCAATTTGTGGACGGTGAATGATGTGCGTTATCTCGCAGGGCTTGAATTGCGCAATACATGGCAGGAAACGGTAACCGATGGTAATGCCAGCGTCCCCGCATTCAGCGAACAGCTGGAAGTCGTGACGACGCAGGCGGGCCGCAGTCATATTCGAGTGTTGCACTGGGTAACGGGGCTGCCATCGGGTATCGATAATGACCAACCGCGCTATAGCGTAGATGACAATATCGGTTCTTTACAGCTGGAGCTGGACGGCAGCGGTCAGCTCATCAGTCGGGAAGAGTATTACCCCTATGGGGGAACGGCAGTATGGTCAACCGAGCGTGAAACAGAAGCGGGTTATAAGTTCATTCGCTACTCAGGTCATGAGCGCGATAGCACCGGGTTGTATTACTATGGCTATCGATACTATGCTCCGTGGCTCTGCCGCTGGACAGCATCCGATCCGGCTGGAGAGGTCAATGGTTTGAATCTTTTCAGGTTTGTATTCAATAACCCGACGACGTTATCCGATGCCTATGGGCTGGCAGGTATAAAGCCAAAGGGTTTTCAATGGGTACAAAACCCAGGCGCAGGATATTTTAATTTTGCGGGTATGGCTCTGTTTTCTGAAAACCCAAACCTTGACGAAAGCGCAAGATATTTAAAAGATCAAGGCATTACAACTGTTATTTCAATAGAATTAGAAGATTACGAATCATCAAAAGCAGCGCTGCATAGGCAGGGTATAAGACATATTATACTACCGCTTGAAGATTGGCATGCCCCCTCAGTGAAGCAGTTGAAGGAGTATAACAGACTGATTGATCTCCACAGCATGGAGGGAGGTGTAGCCACCCATTGCTGGGGTGGAACGGGGCGAACGGGTATTTTCCTGGCGTCACGCCTTTTACATTTGGGAGTAGCGACCAGCGCGCAAGATGCATTTTTCTTAGTGCGCATGCTTTACAACGAGCACTCTATTGAATTAAACGCGCAATATAATGCGCTGGCTCGATATGCAGACAGTTTAGGCTACGGACCCTCTATGCCGGTAGAACAGTTATCAGCATTAGACGACCCATTAGAGCCAACAAAGAAAGTTGGAGATCACTGGCATAGTGGGCAAGGAGAAGTTGGTATGGATAAAGATCCGGGCCATTTTGGAGATATGAATTATAAAGCGAGTAAAACAGTAAATAATATAGACGCAGGTATAGTATCTGCCGCTGGATGGCAAGAAATAGTCCCACCATACTCTAAAACATATGAGCCACCTTCCGCTGTTAATCATGCTCTTCCAGCAGCAATACCTGTGGCTGCTCCAGTGGCAGCGCCTGTAATGACGCCTGCGGCGGCTCCGGCATCCGCCAGGAAGCACACCAATTTCTGGCAATCTTTGAAAAAAGCGGTGACTCGGCCTTTCATCTCTTTATTCAACAGAATAAGTCATTGGCTTCATCCTAAAACCCCTGCGTCAATATAAGTGCCATAACGCCCGGTGGCGCTGCGCTTACCGGGCCTACAGGATCGTAGGCCGGTGCAAGCGCAGCGCCGCCCGACGAAAACCTACTCTAAATCCGCTCCGTTGCTGGCGATCACCTTCTTATACCACCAGAACGACTTCTTGCGGACGCGGTCCAGCGTGCCGTTGCCCTGGTCGTCGCGGTCAACGTAGACAAAGCCGTAGCGCTTGCTCATCTCCCCCGTTGAGGCGGCCACCAGATCGATGCAGCCCCAGGAGGTGTAGCCGAGCAGGGGGATCCCGTCCGCCACCGCCTCGCCCATGGCACGAATATGCTCCCGCAGGTAGCTGATGCGGTAGTCGTCGTTAATCTCACCGTTAGCATCGAACGCGTCCCGCGCCCCCAGGCCGTTTTCCACCAGGAACAGCGGCTTCTGGTAGCGGTCATACATCATGTTCATGGTGATGCGCAGGCCGAGGGGATCGATGCCCCAGCCCCACTCGCTGGCCTCGATGTAGGGGTTTTTCAGGGACTTAACCACGTTAGCCGCGCTGGTGTTGCCCGCGTTCATCTCCGCCGAGGCGCAGCGGGAGGCGTAGTAGCTGAAAGACACAAAATCGACGGTGTGCTTGAGGATCTCTTCGTCACCGGGCAGGATCTCAATGGCGATCCCCTTCTCGCGGAACATACGCCCCGTCCACGCCGGATAGGCCCCGCGCGCCTGAACGTCAATAAAGAACAGGTTTTCGCGATCCTTCTCCAGCGCCGCCCAGACGTCCTCTGGCTTGCAGGAGTAGGGATAGAAGTTGCCGCCTGCCAGCATACAGCCGACCTGGTTGTTCGGGTTCACCTCGTGAGCAATCTGGGTGGCCAGCGCGCTGGCGATCAGCTCGTGGTGCGCCGCCTGGTACTTGACCCACTCCGGATTCTCACCCTCCTCGAACACCAGCCCCGCGCCCGAGTAGGGGCTGTGCAGCATGATGTTAATCTCATTGAAGGTCAGCCAGTACTTCACCAGCCCGTCGAACGCCTCGAAGCAGGTGCGGGCGTAGCGGGTGAAGAACTCCACCATCTTACGGTTACGCCAGGAGCCATACTCGCGCACCAGATGCATCGGCACATCGAAGTGGCACAGTGTCACCAGCGGCTCGATATTGTACTTCCGGCACTCCTCAAATACTGCCTTGTAGAAGGCGATCCCGTCGGGATTGGGCGTCAGCTCGTCGCCGTTGGGGTAGAGGCGCGCCCAGGCGATGGAGGTGCGAAACACGGTGAAGCCCATCTCCGCCATCAGGGCGATATCTTCCCGGTAGCGATGATAGAAATCGATCGCCTCGTGGCTGGGGTAGAACTCATCGTCGCGCAGGGTAAAGCGCTTCTCCAGGCCCAGCTTGACCGGCAGACGGTTTGCGCCGTGCGGAATGGTATCAACGGTGGTCAGCCCTTTGCCGCCTTCGCGATACGCCCCCTCAGACTGGTTGGCGGCCAGTGCGCCGCCCCATAAAAATCCCTCTGGAAATACAGACATAATTTACCTCTTGTTAAATCAGGCTCTGGCCGCTGCCGCTGGTTTTGAAGCCTGCAACGCACGCGCTTTGGCTGCCTCATCCTCGACGGGCAGATCCTCAAAGCCCAGCAGCAGGGTGAGCACAAACGACAGCACCACCGCCAGCGCCATCACGGCAAAGACCCAGACAATGCTCATTGGATTAGCGGGGTCGAAGAATTGGACGCTGGTAAAGAGTCCCGGCGCTGCCATCGAGTGGCTGGCAAGCCCAGCGATCCCGGCCACCGCGCCGCAGATAAAGCCGCTGATCAGGCTGGCGACCAGGGGGCGCTTCAGGCGCACCGCCACCCCGTACAGCGCAGGCTCGGAGATGCCCGCCAGAATGGCCGAGGCCGCCGCTGCCAGCGCCGTCTGGCGCAGTTCCGGGTTTTTGGTTTTCCACGCCACCGCCAGCGACGAGCCGCCCAGCGACAGGTTCGCGCCAATTTCGGACGGCATCACCATGCCCTCTTTGCCGGTCTCGGCGATGGTCTGGATGATGGTCGGGGTAAAGACGCGGTGCATGCCGGTCATCACCAGCAGCGGCCAGAGCGCGCCCATGATCGCCACCGACAGCCAGCCTAAGTAGCTGTGAATGGTGTAGACCAGCGCGGAGATGGCGCTGCCGATCCAGATCCCGATCGGCCCGATCAGCAGGATGGCAAGCGGGGCGGCGATCAGTACGATCAGCATCGGCTTAAGGAAGTTTTTCGTCACCGCCGGGGTGATGCGATCCACCCAGCGTTCGATGTAAGAGAGGCACCAGGTCATTACCAGTGCTGGGATCACCGTGTAGGTGTACTTCACTGCCGTCACCGGGACCAGGGCGAACTCCACCTGCTGGCCCTGAGCCGCCTTCGCCATCAGCTCGATAAAGCTCGGATGCACCAGCACCCCGGCGATGGCAATCGCCAGCGACATGTTGGTTTTAAACTTCACCGCCGCCGAGGCCGCTACCATCAGCGGCAGGAAGAAGAAGGCCCCGTCGCCGATGACGGTGAGGATCGTCAGAGTTGATGAGCCTTTTTCCAGCACGCCGGTCATCTCAAGGATCATCGCCAGCAGCTTGACCATCGAGCCACCGATGATCGCCGGGATCAGCGGTGACATGGTGCCGATCAGGGCGTCGAGAATGCCTGCGCCAATGCGTCGCAGGGTCAGCTTCTGCGGCCCGCTGTCGGCCACCGGCTGCATATCGGCCGGCAGCAGGCGCACCACTTCGGCATAGGCCTGCGACACCGTATTGCCGATGATCACCTGGCACTGGCTGTCGCTGCGCACCACGCCCATCACGCCGGGAGTGCTTTTCAGCGTGGCGCTGTCGATTTGCGTCTCATCTTTCACCACAAAACGCAGGCGCGTCATGCAGTGGGTGACGGCGGCGATATTGTCCGCCCCGCCCAGCGCGGTGACTACGGTCGTCGCCAGCGCAGCATAGTTTTTGGCCATCGGATTTTTATCCTGTTTTAGTATTGGGTTACGGCTGCACCGCGAGCAGTGAGACGTGATGTAGGAAACCGGTTCCACAAAAGCATGCTGAGTTTCATTTTTATATTCAATGATGGATGTTTAGATCCGTGAGGACGATCACCATGATCGCTGCTGGGCAAAGCGCTGCAAATCCGTGCCGGGTGCAGTAAACTGCGGATAGACAAATGAAAGGAAAGCAAATATGACCACGATGCTGGAGGTAGCGAAGCGGGCAGGGGTATCGAAGGCGACGGTGTCCCGCGTGCTGTCAGGCAACGGCTACGTTGGCCAGGAGACCAGGGAGCGCGTATTTAAAGCTATTGAGGAGAGCGGCTACCGGCCTAACCTGCTAGCGCGTAACCTGGCGGCGAAAACCACCCAAACCCTTGGGCTGGTGGTGACCAATACGCTCTATCACGGGGTCTACTTTAGCGAACTCCTGTTTCATGCGGCGCGGATGACGGAGGATCGTGGCCGCCAGCTGATCCTTGCCGACGGCAAACACAGCGCTGACGAAGAGCGGCAGGCGATCCAGTATCTGCTCGATCTACGCTGCGATGCGATTGTGATCTACCCGCGCTTTCTCAGCGTCGACGAGATCGACACGATCATCGACGGCCATACCCAGCCCATTATGGTGCTCAACCGGCGGCTGCGAAAAAACAGCAGCCACTGCGTCTACTGCGACCAGAAAAGCACCAGCCTGGCGGCGGTAGAGACGCTGCTGGCCCAGGGGCATCGGGATATCGCCTTTATCACCGGCTCCCTCGACTCGCCTACCGGCAACGAGCGTCTCTCCGGCTATAGAGAGGCGCTGGAACGGCACGGCGTAGCGGTGCGTAACGAACTGATCGTCGAGGGGAAGTGGACGCCTGCCAGCGGCTCGGCGGGCGTCGCGACGCTGCTGGAACGCGGGGTGTGCTTCAGCGCGCTGGTGGCCAGCAATGACGATATGGCGATAGGGGCTATTAGCCAGCTGCACGGCAGCGGCATTGCTGTTCCGGAGCAGGTCTCGGTGATTGGCTTCGATGACATTGCCATCGCCCCTTATACCGTCCCGCCGCTGGCCAGCGTCAAAATTCCGGTGACGGAGATGATCAAAGAGACCATCAACCGCCTTATCTTTATGCTCGATGGCGGGGAGTTCACTCCCCAGCCGGCCTTTATCGGCGAGCTGATCCTGCGCGGCTCCGTTAGCCATGGCCCGCACATCTGACGTCGACAGCTGTCATCGTCATAAGTGTCGATGACAGTTTCTCCTTATTTTAAAATCCATATAAATCAATGAAATAAACTCTGGCACGATTCGTGAATACTTCGGCACACTACCGTTAATGCTGGAGAATTTGATGAACCGTTTCATCATGGCTGATGCCAGTAAATGTATTGGCTGCCGTACCTGTGAAGTTGCCTGCGTGGTCTCCCATCAGGCGCAACAGGATTGTGCCTCTTTAACCCCCGACACCTTCCTGCCGCGTATTCACGTTATCAAAGGCGTGAACATCTCTACCGCGACCCTTTGCCGTCAGTGCGAGGACGCCCCGTGCGCCAACGTCTGCCCCAACGGCGCCATCAGCCGGGATAAAGGCTTTGTTAACGTAATGCAGGAGCGCTGCATCGGGTGCAAAACCTGCGTGGTTGCCTGCCCCTATGGTGCGATGGAGGTTGTTGTGCGTCCGGTGATTCGCAACAGCGGCGCGGGCCTGAACGTGCGGGCGGAGAAAGCCGAGGCCAACAAGTGCGACCTCTGCCATACCCGCGAGGCAGGCCCCGCCTGCATGGAAGTCTGCCCCACCGAGGCGCTGGTCTGCGTCGACAGGGCGCGTCTGGAGCAGCTCAGCGCTGAGAGACGCCGCCGCGCGGCACTCGATACCGCCGCTTCACTCCTCTTTTAACTGAACAGCATTTCAACTTTTAACAGGTCTGTTACTGATGAAAAAAATTACGAGCGTTTGTCCATACTGCGGCGCAGGCTGCAAATTGAAGCTGGTGGTCGATAACAACAAAATTATTCGTGCCGAAGCGGCGGAAGGCGTCACCAACCAGAATCAGCTCTGCCTGAAGGGCTATTACGGCTGGGATTTCCTTAACGATACGAAACTCCTGACGCCGCGCCTGACCCAGCCGATGATCCGCTATCAGAAAGGCGGCAAGCTAACGCCCGTAAGCTGGGATGAAGCCATTCGCTACACGGCAAAACGGCTGGGGGAGATCAAGGCCCAGTACGGCGGCCGGGCGATCATGACCACCGGCTCCTCGCGCGGGACCGGCAACGAAACCAACTACGTGATGCAGAAGTTTGCCCGTGGCGTGCTGCACACCAACAACGTCGACTGCTGCGCCAGGGTCTGCCACGGCCCGTCGGTAGCGGGTTTGCAGGAGGCGCTGGGTAACGGAGCGATGAGCAACTCCATCGGCGATATTGAACACTCCCGCTGCCTGCTGGTATTCGGCTACAACTGTGCCGACTCGCACCCCATCGTTGCCCGCCGGGTGATCAAAGCCAAACAGAACGGGGCGAAAATCATCGTCTGCGATCCGCGACGGATCGAGACCGCGCGCATTGCCGATCAGCATCTGCAAATCAACAACGGCTGCAATATGGCGCTGGTCAACGCCTTTGGCTACGTGCTGCTGGAGGAGGAGCTGTACGACAGAGAGTATGTAGCCAGCTTTACCAGCGGCCTCGACGCCTACCGCGAGGTGGTCAAAGACTATGCGCCCGAAGCGGTTGAGCACCTGACCGGGGTCAGCGCCCAGCAGATCCGCCAGGCGATGCGCACCTACGCCGCAGCACCGTCGGCCACCATCATGTGGGGCATGGGCGTCACCCAGTTCGGCCAGGCGGTGGACGTGGTGAAAGGTCTGGCAAGCCTGGCGCTGCTTACCGGCAACCTCGGACGGGAGCACGTCGGCGTCGGGCCGGTGCGCGGGCAGAACAACGTCCAGGGGGCGTGCGATATGGGGGTGATCCCTAACCAGTTCCCTGGCTACCAGGACGTGGTGGATCCAGCGGTGCGGGAGAAATTCGCCAGGGCCTGGGGGATTAACGCTGCGGATATGGACGACCAGGTCGGGGTACGCATTACCGAAGTGCCGCATCTGGCGCTGGAGGGCAAGGTCAAAGCCTACTACATCATGGGTGAGGATCCGCTCCAGACCGAAGCCGACCTGGGCCTGGTCCGCAAGGGCTTTGAGGCGCTCGACTTCGTGGTGGTGCAGGATATCTTTATGACCAAAACCGCCGAGCAGGCGGATGTCCTGCTACCCGCAACCTCATGGGGTGAACACGGCGGCGTCTTTACCTGTGCCGATCGCGGCTTCCAGCGGTTCGAGAAGGCGGTGGACGCGCAGTACAACGTCAAGCGCGACTGGGAGATCATCAGCCTGATCGCCACCGAGATGGGCTACCCGATGCACTACGACAGCAACCAGCAGATCTGGGACGAGCTGCGCGAGCTGTGCCCGCTCTTCTACGGCGTCACCTACGAGAAGATGGGCGATATGGGACACGTGCAGTGGCCCTGCCCGACGCTGGATCATCCGGGAACGCCCTATCTTTACCAGGGTAACAAGTTCGATACCCCGGACGGCAAAGGGCACCTGTTTGCGGCGCAATGGCGCGCGCCCGCCGAAGTGCCGGATGCCGACTTCCCGCTGGTGCTTTGTACCGTGCGCGAGGTGGGCCACTACTCCTGCCGCTCGATGACCGGCAACTGCGCGGCGCTGCAAACCCTCGCCGACGAGCCGGGCTTTGTGCAGATCAGCCCGGACGATGCCCAGGCGCTCGGCATTCATGACCGGCAGCTGGTATGGGTAGAGTCCCGGCGCGGGAAGGTAATCAGCCGTGCCGACGTGAATGAGCGCATTAATCGCGGCAGCGTCTACATGACCTACCAGTGGTGGATTGGGGCCTGCAACGAGCTGACCCAGGACAACCTTGATCCGATCTCCAAAACGCCGGAGACCAAGTACTGCGCGGTGAAGGTCAGCGCCATTGCCGATCAGCCCTGGGCAGAAAACTATACCCAGACCACCTATCAGGCGATGAAAACCCGCCTGCGCGACGCGGCGGTGTAGGGCATGAGTGATAGCGGCGTCCTTATCCGCGTGCGGGGCAAAGTTCAGGGGGTGGGCTTCCGCCCCTTTGTCTGGCAGCTGGCGCAGCAGCGCCAGCGTACCGGCGACGTCTGCAATGACGGGCAGGGCGTGGTGGTGCGGCTCTGGGGAGAGGAGGCCGGGTTTATGGCGCAGATGCGGCAGGCCTGCCCGCCGCTGGCGCGCATCGACCAGATCGAGGCCGTGCCGTTTCACTGGCCGCAGCGTCCTGTAGAGTTCACCATTCTGCCCAGCGCGGGGGGCGGCATGGATACTCAGATCGTGCCGGATGCGGCAACCTGTCCGGCCTGCCTGGCAGAGATGAACGATCCCACGGATCGCCGCTATCGTTACCCCTTCGTCAACTGCACCCACTGCGGGCCGCGGGTGACCATTATCCGCGCTATGCCCTATGACCGTCCGCAGACCGCCATGGCGGCGTTTCCGCTCTGTCCGGTCTGCGAGGCGGAGTACCGCAACCCGGCGGATCGCCGCTTTCACGCCCAGCCGGTGGCCTGTCCTGAGTGCGGCCCGCAGCTAGCGTGGCACGCGGCGGGTGAGACGCTAGCGGAAGAGGCAGCGTTGACAGCGGCGCTGGCCGTGCTGGATGCAGGCGGCATCGTGGCGGTGAAGGGCCTCGGCGGCTTTCATCTCGCCTGCGACGCGCGTAACCCGCAGGCGGTGGCGCGTCTGCGTCTGCGCAAGCGGCGTCCAGCCAAGCCGCTGGCGGTGATGATCGCCGATGCGCAGAACCTGCCTGACGCGGCCCGCGCGGCGCTGGAGACCCCGGCCGCGCCGGTGGTGCTGGTGGATAAAACCCTCCTGCCCGAGCTGGACGCGACTATCGCGCCGGGGCTCAACGAGGTGGGCGTGATGCTGCCCGCCAATCCTCTTCAGCATCTGCTGATGCAGAGCCTTAAGCGTCCGCTGGTAATGACCTCCGGCAACCTCAGCGGTAAACCGCCCGCGTTAACTAACCACGAGGCGCAGCGGGATCTCGCCGCCATCGCCGACGGTTTCCTGCTACATAACCGCGATATCGTCCAGCGGATGGACGACTCGGTCGTGCGGCCCGGCGGGGAAGTGCTCCGGCGCTCGCGTGGTTTTGTGCCGGACGCGCTGCCGCTGCCGCCAGGCTTTACCGATGTGCCGCCGCTGCTCTGCATGGGTGCGGACATGAAAAATACCTTCTGCCTGGTGCGCGGCGGGCAGGCGGTGATGAGCCAACACTTCGGCGATCTCGGTGACGAGGGCGTCGAGGCGCAGTGGCGACAGGCGCTGGATCTGATGCAGTCCATCTATAACTTCTCTCCTCGCCAGATTGTCTGCGATGCCCATCCGGGCTACCGATCCAGCCAGTGGGCGGCCAAGAGCGCGCTGCCGGTCATACAGGTGCTGCATCACCACGCCCATGCGGCGGCCTGCCTGGCCGAGCACGGCTGGCCGTTGTCGGGCGGGGACGTTATCGCCTTGACGCTGGACGGGATCGGCATGGGCGCTGATGGCGCGCTGTGGGGCGGGGAGTGTCTGCGGGTGAACTACCGCGAGTGCGAACATCTGGGCGGCCTGCCCGCCGTGGCGCTCCCCGGTGGCGATCTGGCCGCGCAGCAGCCCTGGCGGAACCTGCTGGCTCACTGCCTGGCGTTTGTCCCGGAGTGGCAGCGCTACCCTGAAACCCAGCCGGTGCAGGCGCAGAACTGGCCGCCGCTGGCGCGGGCAATCGAGCGGGGGATTAATGCGCCACTTGCCTCCTCCTGTGGGCGTCTGTTTGACGCCGTGGCCTGTGCGCTGGGGTGCGCCCCGGCGATCCTGAGCTACGAGGGGGAGGCGGCCTGTCGGCTGGAGGCGCTGGCCGAACACTGCGCAGGCGTGGCGCATCCGCTCACCCTGCCGCTGCACGAGGGCGGGCTCGACCTGGCGCGCTTCTGGCAGCAATTGCTGGGCTGGCAGGCGGAACCGCACGAGCGGGCATGGGCTTTTCATGACGCGCTGGCCCACGGACTGGCCGATCTGATGCGCCAGCACGCCGACGCACGTGAGATCCGCACGCTCTGCTTTAGCGGCGGGGTGATCCATAACCGGCTCCTGCGCTCGCGCCTCGCGTTTTACCTTTCTGATTTTACGCTGCTGTTTCCCCGCAGGCTACCTGCGGGGGACGGCGCACTTGCCTTTGGGCAGGCGGTGATTGCCGCTGCCAGACGCTTATAACTAAGGAATTGATGATGTTGATGCGAATTTTACGCAGCGAGCCGCGTGCGGCGCTGCTGATGCTGGGTCTGATGATGGCTAACCTACTGGCCTGGGGCTGGGCGTGGCACGCCTTTGCCAGCAGCCCGGCGCTGATGGCCGCCAGCCTGCTGGCATGGGGCTACGGGCTGCGCCACGCGGTCGATGCGGATCACATCGCCGCCATCGATAACGTGACGCGCAAAATGATGCAGCAGGGCAAACGCCCGTTTGGCGTTGGGGCCTGGTTCTCGCTAGGCCACTCCAGCATCGTCGTGCTGGCCTCTGTGGCCATTGCCGCCACGGCGGCGGCGTTCCAGCACCGGATGGCGTGGTTTCACGAAACCGGCGGCATGATTGGCACGGCGGTGTCGGCCATCTTTCTGCTGGCAATGGCGCTGGTGAACCTGGTGATTTTACGCGGCGTATGGCGCAGCTTCCAGGCCCTGAAGCAGGGTAAGCCGGTGGATGCCGAAAGCGCCACGCCGGGTGGGGTGATGCACTGGCTGTTTAGCGCCGCCTTTCGCCTGGTCGGCAGGAGCTGGCACATGTATCTGGTGGGCTTTCTCTTTGGTCTGGGGTTCGATACCGCAACGGAGATTGGCGTGCTGGGGATCTCAGCTGCCAGCGCCTCTAACGGCATCTCTATCTGGTCGATTATGGTCTTCCCGGCGCTGTTTGCCAGCGGCATGGCGCTGGTGGATTCGCTGGATAATCTGCTGATGGTCAACGCCTACGGCTGGGCCTTTGCTAAACCCCAGCGCAAGCTCTACTACAACATGACCATCACTGGTACGTCAGTAGTGGTGGCGCTGTTTATCGGCGGGCTGGAAGCGCTGGGGCTGCTGGTGGATAAGTTCGCGCTGAGCGGCGGCGTATGGGATGCTATCGCCACGCTGAACGATAACCTCGGCGATGCCGGTTTTATCGTGGTGGCGATTTTTATCCTTTGCTGGCTAGCCTCGATTGTTAACTACCGGATACGGGGCTATGACTCGCTGGCGGGAGCTGCTTCAGCAGAGTAAACGCCTCTTTCATGCGATCCTCGCTAATCGCAAAGGCGCAGAGCTGACCGCCTTCATCAAACCCCTGAGCGACCATTCCCGCCGCGCTGGTTTCCATCTGCCAGCGCAGATCGCGTCGTCCGGAGTCGCCCGCCAGCTGTAAGGGCAGCTCAGGGGTTTTGATCTTTACCAGCATCGCGGGCAGCTTAAGCGGAACGCGGGCACCGAGCAGGTTTTTCGCCAGGTACATGGCGCTAAGCTGAATCGGCTGGAGGAACGGCAGGACGTTGTCGTTGATCTCCGCACAGTCGCCAAGCGCATAGATATCCGGCTGCGTGGTTTGCAGGTAGCTGTCGACCTTCACCCCGCGATGCGTTTCTGCTCCGGCGCGCTGCGCCAGGGCGGTTTCCGCCCGCAGGCCGGTGGCAGCCACCACCGCATCTACTTCAACGCTGCGGCTGCGATCCAGCTGAACGCGGATACCGTCAGCGGTTTCCTCCAGCCGCTGCAGCTGCGATTTCAACAGCAGCTGCACGCCCATATCGGTCAGGCGATGCTGTAAGCGACTGCTTACTTCTGGTGGCATCAGTGTCGGCAGAATGCTGGCTGCCCGGTCAATGAGGGTAACCTCTTTTCCGGCGCGGCAAAAATCCATCGCCAGCTCAGTGCCAATCAGACCACTGCCGATAATCATCACCCGCTGCGCGTCGCGAAGCGCGGTTTCACAGGCGCGATACTCCCGCTGGCTATTGAGGGTAAGCATCAGCTCACGTCCCTCTACCGGCGGCACAAAGGCGGATGCGCCCGTCGCCAGCACCAGCTTATCGTACTGCCAGGATCGATCGCCCGCTTTCACCACGTGCGCGGCGGCGTCAATATCGGTCACCCAGGTGTAGGGAAACAGCCGCAGGTTAAACTGTTCGGCAAACTCCCCCGCCGTCTGGCGGGTGAGGTCGTCTGCACGCTGGCTCTGGCTGATCACGTGGCTTAAGTCCGGTTTGTTGTATTCATCAATACTGTCGGCTGCAATCAGCGTCACCGGCACGTTCGCATCAAGCTTGCGGATATTCTTCACCAGCTGGCGGGCGGCAAAGCCCGAGCCAATAATCACGATGCCGTGGTTCATTTTACCTCCGTAGCCAGTTCATCAAAGACGTCTTTACCCAAGGAACATTCCGGGCAGAGGAAGTTGTCCGGCACGTCGCACCATGGCGTCCCAGGGGCGACCTCCTGCATCGGCTCGCCTTTAGCGGGATCGTAGATCCACTGGCAAACGCTGCACTGCATGCAGGGACCAAGGTCGGCGGCAGTTGCACAGGGGCTGGCCTCTGGCGCTGTTGCGGCCGCAGGTGCAGCGACAGGTAACGGAGTAAGTGCCCACTGACGTGCGATATCACGGCCATGCTGGCGACAAATTTCAAGGGCATCAATGTCCGGACGCCATTTCGCTTTGAGGCTTAAGGACATCTCAAAACCGGCATCCTGAAGACGGGTAGAGAGGCGGTCTACCGCGCCGCCGCTCCAGCCGTGGGAGCCAAAGGCGCTGGCGCGTTTGTTACGGAAGCGCAGGCCGGTCATCTCTTCTACCAGACCGGCAATTTTCGGCATCATCACGTTGTTCATGGTGGAGGTGCCCACCAGCACGCCTTTGGAGCGGAAGACGTTAGTTAATACTTCATTCTTATCGCTGCGCGCCACGTTGAAGATTTTGACCGCTACGTTGGGGTCTACTTCGTTGATCCCCTGGGCAATGGCGTCTGCCATCATGCGGGTATTATTGGACATGGTGTCGTAGAAGATAGTGATGCGATCTTCCTGATAGTCTGCCGCCCATTTCAGATACAGCTCAACGATTTGGGTCGGGTTTTCACGCCAGACCACGCCGTGAGAGGTCGCAATCATATCCACCGGCAGGTTGAAGCCGAGGATTTCGGTGATTTTTGGCGTCACCAGGCGGCTGAACGGGGTCAGGATGTTGGCGTAGTAGCGCTGGCACTGCTCAAACAGCTCGCTCTGATCCACTTCATCGTTGAACAGGCGTTCATCGCAGTAGTGCTGGCCGAAGGCGTCGTTGCTGAACAGCACCGCGTCGCCGGTCATGTAGGTCATCATGCTGTCCGGCCAGTGCAGCATCGGCGTTTCAACAAAGATCAGCTGCTTGCCGTTGCCGATATCTAACGTATCACCGGTCTTCACGGTGTGGAAGTTCCACTCCGGATGGTGATGGTGACCGTTGATGGAGTCGATGGCGTTGGTGGTGCAGTAGATCGGCGTATTCGGGATGTGGGACATCAGCTCGGTCAGCGCACCCGCGTGGTCCTCTTCGGCATGGTTAATGATGATATAGTCGATGGCGTTAAGGTCGATCTCGCTGCGCAGGTTCTGCACGAACTCGCGGCTGAATTTATGATCGACGGTATCGATCAGCACGTTTTTGCCTTCGCGAATGAGATAGCTGTTATAGCTGCTGCCGCGCAGCGTTTTATATTCGGTCCCATGGAAATCGCGTACTTCCCAGTCACGTTGACCAACCCAATGAATGTTATTTTTAACCAGAATAGACATAGCAACCTCAATTTCAATTCAGCATGTTTGACTCAGATGCTTTGCTTATATCAAGTTGCGTGCCAGCTTTTTAATTTATTGAAATTAAAGGTTTTATAATCAATATCACTCAAGATGGGTAGTCATTTTGACTATCATTGCTGTTGTCAATATGACACTATGAATTGTCAAAATGACAGTGGGGTAACGATGAGTTTTTCAGTTGAGGTATTAGCGGGGATCGCCATTGAGTTACAAAGTGGCATCGGCCATCAGGATCGCTTTCAGCGGCTGATTGTTACCCTGCGTCAGGTCTTAGGCTGCGACGCCTCGGCGCTGCTGCGCTACAGCGCGCGGGAGTTTATTCCCTTAGCCATCGACGGCCTCGCGCCGGACGTGCTGGGGCGACGCTTTACCCTGGAGGGACATCCCCGGTTGGAAGCTATCGCCAGGGCAGGGGACGTGGTGCGTTTCCCGGCCGATAGCGATCTGCCCGATCCCTATGATGGGCTCATTCCGGGCCAGGAGGCGCTGAAAGTGCACGCCTGCATCGGCCTGCCGCTGTTTGCCGGGCAGCACCTGATTGGCGCCCTTACGCTCGACGGCATGTCGCCGGATCGCTTTGATAACTTCAGCGATGAGGAGCTACGGCTGATTGCCGCTCTGGCGGCGGGGGCGCTCAATAACGCCCTGCTGATTGAGCAGCTGGAGAGCCAGAATATGCTCCCGGGCGCGCCCGCGATCTTCGAGCCGGTGACCACTACCCGGATGATCGGCCTGTCGCCGGGCATGACGCAGCTGAAAAAGGAGATCGACATTGTTGCCGCCTCGGATTTAAACGTGCTGATTAGCGGCGAGACCGGCACCGGCAAAGAGCTGGTGGCGAAAGCCATTCATGAAGGCTCTCCGCGTGCAGACCAGCCGCTGGTCTATCTTAACTGCGCGGCGCTGCCGGAGAGCGTGGCGGAGAGCGAGCTGTTTGGTCACGTCAAAGGGGCGTTTACCGGGGCGATCAGCAACCGCAGCGGCAAGTTTGAGATGGCCGATAACGGCACGCTGTTCCTTGATGAAATTGGCGAGCTGTCGCTGGCGCTGCAGGCTAAGCTGCTGCGCGTATTGCAGTACGGCGATATTCAGCGCGTCGGGGACGATCGCAGCCTGCGGGTTGATGTCCGGGTGCTGGCGGCCACCAATCGCGATCTGCGGGAGGAGGTGCTGGCCGGACGCTTCCGCGCCGATCTGTTCCATCGCCTGAGCGTCTTTCCGCTGGCGGTGCCGCCGCTGCGCGAGCGTGGTGAGGATGTCGTACTGCTGGCAGGCTACTTCTGCGAGCAGTGTCGGCAGCGCTTTGGCCTCTCGCAGGTGCTATTAAGCAGCGGAGCGCGTTCGCAGCTGCTACAGTATGGCTGGCCGGGCAACGTGCGCGAGTTGGAGCACGCCATCCATCGTGCCGTGGTGCTGGCGCGTGCCGCACGGGCAGGGGATGAGGTCACGCTGGAGGCGCAGCACTTTGCCTTTGCCGACGCGCCTCTGCCGCAGATAGCGGACGCCGCGCCCTCCGTGCCGGGCAGGAACCTGCGCGAGGCGACGGAGGATTTTCAGCGCCAGACTATCCGCCAGACGCTGGCGCAGCATAACCAGAGCTGGGCCGCCTGTGCCAGGGCGCTGGAGATGGACGTCGCCAACCTGCACCGGCTGGCGAAGCGGCTGGGCTTGAAAGCGTCGTAGGCACGGTAAGCGGAGCGCCACCGGGCGTTACCGTGCTGATGCGACAACGCCGGGCGGCACTGCGTTTGCCCGGCCTTGTATTATCCTTCCTGTGCAGGGAGAGCCGGCCAGCTCTCCCTGCCATGCAGTCCGCATGCCGTGCCCGGCCTGAGGCTCACAGCCTGTACCGTAGAT
>Ga0209281_1000131_pt1 | contig 190072 bp, 169 predicted proteins | sample MedtruBG_FD_187514 | JGI IMG/M metagenome (GOLD analysis project Ga0209281, IMG submission 187514) | Root nodule microbial communities of legume samples collected from California, USA - Medicago truncatula BG (SPAdes) (version 2) | ecosystem: Host-associated > Plants > Roots > Nodule | place... | reverse complement strand
CACTTCCTGGCTCTAATATTGTTAATCCCATTACTAATTGACAGCTATCACAAACTGCTGGATGAACATATTGATTTATAGTTCTTTTATTCATATTAACTCCATCGCCACATTTAACTTTATTAGCTTTTTCTAAATCAATTTTTACTGTAGGATATGATTTTAGTGCTGGTGCTGAATTAATATAGAACTTAGCTGGATTTTTTTCATCGTCTGATGTAAATTCTATGTCCTTAACACCTTGTCCAACATATAATCCATCTCTAAATTTCAAATTATATTCTACTCCATCTACTTTAATATTTCCTTCTCCACCTACATTAATAACTCCAAGTTCTCTTCTTTCTAGAAAGTAATCTGTGCCTAATTCCTTAGATGCTCCAAGCTTTAATGTTTTTTTTACTGGTGTAACTCCACCAAATATAATTCTGTCATTGTGGCTATAAACTAAGTTCACTTCATCTTCCACAAAAACCTTGTCTACTAAATAATGTCTTCTTAACGTCTCAGTATCATAATGCTTTGAATCTTCTGGATGATTTGAATATCTAATTTCCATATTCATATTCATTTTCTCCTTTTACCATGTTTTTGTTAAATTCTATATTCTATCGTTAAATACTATATTATTTTTTTCAATTTACTTTTTATTTACTTGTTACTTTAATTAACCTCTTTTAGATAAAACATCTTTTTCGTATTCTTTAACTTCTTTAAGCCAGCTTTCTGCTACTGGAACATTATTTTTTTCACAGTAGTAATTCCAAATATCTCCCATTGGATAAGTTTTGAATTCTTCCATTAAAGCTAATCTTTCTGTGAAGTTTCCAGTGTCTTGTAATTCTTTTAACACATAATTTGGTGTTAACATTGCACTTAATAATGCTTTTATCATATTTCTTGTTCCAATTGTCCATGCTGCAATTCTATTTATACTTGCATCAAAGAAATCTAATCCAATTATTACTCTGTCTATTGCATCATTTCTTACAATTTCTTTAGCTATTTCTTTAAGTTCATCGTCTAAAACTATAACGTGGTCTGAATCCCATCTTACTGGTCTGCTTACATGAAGAGCAACTTTTTCATTGAATAATAACATTGATGAAAGTTTATCTGAAACAACTTCTGTTGGATGATAATGTCCTGTATCCATTAATGACATTATGTTGTTTTTAGCTGCATAACTTAAATAGAATTCGTTAGAACCTACAGTATAAGCTTCTGCTCCTATTCCAAATACTTTTGATTCAACACAGTCAAGATTGTATTTTTTATCAACTTCAACTTTAAAGATTTCATCTAAAGATTCTTTAAGTCTTCTTCTTGGTCCTAATCTATCACTTGGAATATCTTTATAACCATCTGGGATCCAAATGTTAGTTAAACAAGTTTGACCAAGTTCTCTCCCAAAATATTCTCCAATTTTTCTTGAAGCAATTGCATGTTTTACCCAGAAATCTCTTATTTCTTTATTGGGATGAGAAAGTGTTAATCCTTCTGAAGACTTTGGATGTGAGAATATTGTTGGATTAAAATCTAATCCTAAATCATTTTCCTTTGCCCATTTAACCCAATTTGCAAAATGTTCTGGTTTTATTTCATCTCTATCTACAAACTCACCATTAGTTTCTAAATAAATTGCATGAAGATTTACCTTATGCTTTCCTGGAATTAAACTTAAGGCTTTATCTAAATCTTTTCTTAATTCATCAGCATTTCTAGCTGCACCTGGATAGTTACCGTTACATTGGATTCCTCCAGATAATTCATTTTGAGCTACTTCAAAACCTTTTACATCATCACCTTGCCAGCAATGAATTGAAACTTTAACTTTGTTAAGTTCTTCTAAAACCTTTTCTACATCTATTCCCCATTTTTCATATTCTTTTTTAGCTACTTCATATTTTTCTTTAATATTCATTTTTATATCCTCCCTTTGATTCAGTTAACAGTTAATGGCCTTTAGGGTATCCTGTGGCGAGTTAACAGTTAACAGTTTTCCTTTTGGAATTTTGTTTTTGGTTAATAATATTACTAAATTAAAAAGATTATTTTCTATATTAATATTTAAAATTTAATGTCCAAATTTATATGACATTAGATTATCAGAATTTTAATTTATTTGAACACTTCAATAGGTTAACAATTTATTTGAATACCTTAATATCAAAAGATTCTTTAATAGCTTGTCTTGCTTCGCCTAAATCTTTAAATTCATTTTTACTTATAAGCTGAGCAACAATATTTCCTATAGCTGTAGCTTCAACTGGTCCTGCAAGAACTTCTTTTCCTGTAATCTTTGCAACTAATTCATTTAAATGATTATTTTGGCAGCCTCCGCCAAAAATGTTTATTCTCTTAAATTCTTTTTCAAAAATTTCTTCTAAATTAGCCACAGCTTTTTTATAACAATGAGCTAAACTATTAAATACACATTGAGCTATTTCTCCAACTTCCTGTGGAGCTTTTTGATTTGTTTCAATACAATATGCTTTTATTTCTTCAATCATATTATCTGGCTTTAAAAAGCTATCATGATCAACATCTACTATTGAATAAAAATCTATGTTTTCTCTAGCTAAATCAACTAGTTCTGCAAAGGAATATTTGTTATCAAGATTTCTTCTAACTTCTTGAATAACCCATAATCCCATGATATTTTTTAGGAATCTATATCTATAATCGATTCCTCCCTCATTTGTGAAATTATAATCCATTGCTTGAGGTACACAAATTGGGAATCTATTTTCTACTCCCATTAATGACCAGGTTCCTGAACTTAAATAAATACTATCACTATCATTACATACAGATGATATAAATGCTGAGCCAGTATCATGAGTTGCAGGAAGTATAACTTCCATATCAAATCCAAATTCTAAAGCTACTTCTTCTCTTAAGTTACCAAGACTTGTTTTAGGTAACTTTATTTCTTGGAACATGTCTTTATTAATTCCTAAATCGTCTAAGATTTTTGTATCCCATGTCCTCTCAAAAGAATTAACTAATTGTGTTGATGACGCATTAGTATATTCATTTGCTTTTTTTCCTGTAAGTAAGAAATTTAAATAATCAGGAATCATTAAAAATGCTTTTGCTTTTTCTAATATTTCAGGATTATTTTTCTTTATAGAAAGTAATTGATACACTGTATTAAATCTTTGGAATTGTATTCCTGTGTATAAATACATCATATCCTTTGGAATAACCTTAAATGTTTCTTCCATCATACCTTCTGTTCTATCATCTCTATAGGCAACTGCATTTCCAAGAATTTTATCGTTTTCATCTAAAAGAACAAAATCAACTGCCCAAGTATCTATTCCTATGCTTGTAGGAATTTTGCCTATTTCCTTGCACTTTTTAATTCCTGCTTTTATATCCTTAAATAATTGTTCAATATTCCAACAATATTCATTTCCTATTTTACTAATTCCATTTTCAAATCTATAAATCTCTTCTAAATTTATCTTGCCATTTTCTACTGATCCTAATATATGTCTACCACTAGATGCACCAATATCAATAGCTAAATAATAATTCATATCTTTCCTCCTGTTCTTTTTATATTCACACTATAGTTAAATTATATTGTATAAAGAAATCGTTTTTAATATCGAGGTTTGTTTAATTTATTATCCTTATTTGCAATTGAAAAATATGCTGGTGGCTATAATTACATATTTTTTTCCTTTAAATCAAGACATTCTTTGCTTATTAAATGAAATATAAATAAATTAGCCAAAACAAATAAATTTATATTGATGAAATATTAAATACACTTATTAAAAAGACAATAATAAAGCAGCAGATGACTTTGTTTTCACAAAATCAGCTGCTGCTTTGAGTCGTATAAATATATTTTAAATAATGCACCTAATAAGCATATGAGTATAATAATTTAATATATCGTTTAAAATAAAGTTTGTTCAAACTTTATTCAAAACCTACATATCTATATTATTTATTAATTTCAATTGTAGGGAATTTTAACTCTTTATACTTAGCAAACTTTTCTTTAACGGTTGATAAATTTTCTTCTGTATAGAAGCCACCTTGTGTATGCATAATTTCTTTTAAGTGATGTTCTCTTCCTTCAACAGATGTACGGTCACGGCTTAATCCATCTTCTTGAATAACAAATTTCCATTTACCTTCTTCTGTCTTTTCTAAATTTCCGCCTGCACCACAAACTTGACATTCAACAGGAAAATGTAGTCCATCCCATTGAGCTTCTCCTAAAACCAATGCATTTGAATGGCAATGTGGACACCATCCCATACCTTCATCACCAAGCCAGTCTCTTTCTGCTGCTGGTGTATTTAATGATTTCATGATGTTTTCACCCATCTTATGAGCACGTTCAATCATATCCTCATGCAATAAACATTGTTTTGGTGCTGGTACTCTTTTTGCTAAATACATATCTACTACTTTAAAATCATTTGTAAAACATGTAGCTTGCATACTCTCTAAAGCCATTGACTGCCATGAGCGAGTAGATCCTCCAACTGCAATTAATCCAGCAACTCTATCTCTATGTTCAATTGCTCCAATTGATTCTAAAAATGCTGATTCATATGCTAGATTTCTATGCATAAATTTTGAAAATGTTGCTGTTGGCATTAAATCATATGTTGGTGCGGATACAATTATAGCATCCACATTTAACATAACATCCATGATTGCTTCCTTATCATCTTTTTTACTTAATGTACATCCAACATTTTTCCCGCTACTCATTCCATGTGTACACGCTGTACATCCTGAACATTCTTCGATGTTATAATTTCTTAAATTTATCATTTTAACTTCTGCACCTTGATCTTGACATGCAAGTAATGCTTCCTTTAATAGGATTTCAGAATTTGAATCCTTTCTTCCTGCTGTAATACCTAATACTGTAAAAGCCATTAGTAATCTCTCCTTTTTAATTCAACTTTTTTCTATAAACATTTATACTTTTATATTTTCTATATCTTTAAAGTAAGATAATTAAATTTTTCTTACTAAAATAACCGAACTGTTATAATATTAACATGTAGAAAAATAGTCCTCATCAAAAATAAGTCTTAAAATAGTAGATTTAATTACATGCTTTTTAGACTTTTTTCTAATTTGAATAAAGTAAGGAGAAACCTATGCAAAAGAAATATGATTTATATAAGAAAAAGTATGAAATTTATGATAGTTTATTTTCTGAAAATAACATCGAGGGAATTCTGAGTATTGCTGAAAACTCCTTGAATAATCCTATTTTTATTTTAGATACCAGCTATCGTATTATAACTCGTTCTACTCTTGCAAAATCTGAAAATTCAAGTATAGAAACACATAATGGAGAAAATTATCTTTTATTAGACACTATTGATTTAATGAAAAAAAATAAGTGTATAGATACTATTTATAATACTGATAATTCTTTTTTTCACTATTCAGATAAAAATTTAATTTTTTGCTCAATTAGAGTTAATAACGTTCCTGTTGGATATATTGGAGTTTTACAAAGTAAGCGTGAGTTTAAAGAAGACGATTTAGAATTGACGAATGTATTATCTAAAGTACTTTCTATACAGCTTCAAAAAGAAAATTTATTCTTAAGTAATTCTGGCTCAGATGAAGAATATTATTTAATAGATTTATTAATAAATAAAATTGACAACATTGAATATATGAAAAATAGATTACAATATATTAATTTTAATTTTAATAAAAATTTACTTTTACTTTCAATACCTTTTAAACAAAAGTATAAAGATTATAGACATAACTTTGGTTTAAAAGAATTAATTAAAAGACTAAAAAACATGTTTGGAAACTGTATTTTTACCTATTATAAAGAAATGATTGTTTTTCTTATAAGCAATGATAATGCTGATGTTATCACTGATTCAATAAAAGAAAATCTATTAGAATTTTTAAAGTTAAATAATTTAAAATGTGGAATGAGTATTGTTTTTCATGATTTATTAGATATAAAAGATTTTTTCTATCAATCTATACATGCTTTAGATTTATCCTCACATATGAAAATTAATAACAATATAATTTACTTTGAAGATTATATTGAATATTATCTCTTCCATACATGTCAGAATACAAATAATGATTTTAATAAAATAAATTTAATAACCTTAGTTCACCCTTGTATTAATAATCTTAATAAATTTGATAATGAAAATAACACTGAATTCTTGTTAACACTAAAAACTTACTTTGAAAATAACAGAAATGCCAATCATACTTCAAGTAAATTAAACATCCATAGAAGTACTTTTTTTTATCGATTTAAGAAAATTCAAAGTTTACTTGGAATATCATTAGATGATAGCAGTAATTTATTTAAGCTAGAATTATCGTTTAAAATTTCAAACTATATCAAGTTAATGAATAATATCTAATATTTCATAATCAATGCTAATTATCTTTATAAGTTTATCCCATATTCTTTAGTTTCCCTACTTATAACTAAAAGAATATGGGAGCTGTAAGTAAAATCTAAATATAAGAAAAATCTGGGCTAGTTAATTTAAATTTATCTTCAATACCTGATGTAATTAAAATTGTTTTATTTATTCATAAAATTTATCATACAGGTTCTCTTCTGCCATGCTATCACGTCCTTTACATATTTAAATTTTAGCACTAGAAAGAATTTAATACTAATGGCTATGAGATATTTAATTACATAGCCATTTATTTTTGTATATAATTCCAATTTGTATAATTTCAATGCTCCTAATATCATCAGTACTTTCAAATTTAAAAATATATTTATTATCAGAAAAATCAAAAGAAGTTTCTTTTAATTTAATCTTATTTTTTTTGTGCATCTTGATTAATTTCTGTATTTGAACTTTCTTCCGAACTTCTTTGTGTTTCAGCACTTTTCTCTGTGTTTGAGTATATTGTAAAATCAAGTCTTACATCATTATAGCCACCTACACTTATAATTATAGTTTTAGTCCCTTCTTCTTTAAACAATGCTTTATTTAAAACCAATTTATCTCCAATAACTTTATAAGTATTATCTTGTCCAGTTTGATTATATTCATATAATTTTTCACCATTCATTTTAATATTTACACCATAACTATCATTAGGTAACCCTTTAATTACAACATCATCTCCAACATAATATTTACTCTTTTCTAGGTAAGGATTGAAGCTCTTATTTGTACTCACTTTTACTTTAACTGTCTTATATCCATCAGCTATAATAGTAACTTCATTGTCACCTAATGAAAATCTTTGTGAAATATTTTTAAATTCTATGCTACTATCTGTCAAAGTATATTCATATGCATATAATTCAGTACTGTTTACTTTTACATTTCTAATTGCTGCTGTCCATTTAGAATCTTTTTCGAATTCCAATCTAACTCCCTTATTCCAATCTACAGAAATAACATTAGGTATTGGAGCTGGCATAGCTAGTAATTCTCCTAGGTCATAGACGTCTCCAAGCTTTCCATCTTCAAGTACATATTTTACTTCAAAGGTATCTAAATTATGCTTTTTTCCATTATTTTTAATATAATTTTCAAAATTTAAAGTTTTTCCACTAACTTTAGCTTCTGAAGCCTTATTTGCATAATCCTCCCAATCATACAAATCCTTAGACCCCTGAAGCCTTGCTGATTCTTTCCTTACAGAATTCCACCATTCAAGTGTTTCTTTAGATTCTTTTGTTTCAATACCTTGGTCCTTAAGAATAGATGCATTGGCAACTTGATCAAATTTAAAGACTAAGAACGTTGCTATTCCACCTACTGTAGCAGATGATACTGCATCAACTTTACTCAAAGTATTATAATTTTTTAATATTGGTTGTTCATTAGCCTCTACACTTTCAACAACTTTTTTAGTTGCAGTTGATACTGTATCTACACTTGTAGCTCCTTCATCTTCTGCTATAAATTTAATATATGAATCTTCATATCCATGCATCTTTACCACTAATTCATGCTGTCCAATATTTTTAATCACATTAGCCTTAATGGAAATTAGATAATTTATAACACTAAAATCATCTTTATTTAAACTTTTTCCATCAAGTAAAACATCATAAACTGGATTATTAAATCCATAAGAAAAAGTATTAGTATCAAGCTGAAAATAAGCTTTACTATTGATTTTCACTGGATAATAATCTCCTTTAATTGATAGCTTAGGAGCTGGTTTAGTAATTTCAAGATTTAAATTTACATCATCATATCCTTCTGCAAAAATCTTAATTTTGTATAGTCCATTAAGTTCAAGATCTTTTGTCTTTAATATTAATTTATCCAAATTTTTTTCATATCCAATTTCCTCTCCAATTACTGATAAACTATCAGAATGCAATACTGTTATTTTTGAAATAGCAGAAATCCATTTTGAATAATTTTTATCTTTCTGATCAAACGGAAGTTCAGCATCTGAATGAAATTGAGCTTTTATAACACTTAAATTTTTATCTGACTCATTCGATTCACTATTAACTGAAAAAGTTGTATCTTTGGGAAAATATCTTATTTCTCCATTTTCATCATATTCTGTCTTATAATAATCCCAAGCTGGCATAGATGTTCTTGTAAAAACTTCATAAGGAGCTGCAAAAGCAGCATTTGAAGATATGCATAAAATAGTTGTAATTAATAATACTAGTTTTTTAACTTTCATCTAATTACCTCTTTCTCTATAGATTTTACTTTATTATATATATTGATTTTTTTCCTGTAGACCTTTGTTTTAATACTAATTCTTTTTCTCCTCCTTGCAACTCATACTTAACTACATTTCCTTCTGTTGAAACTTTCGTAAATAAATCAGTAACATCACTCTCATCTATATAATATATACAATCATCAATTGTTCCCTCTGCAAATACTATTGAAATATATTTTATAGGTCCAACAGAAGTAATATATATACTTTTTACAAAACTTGTTTCTTGAGCATGTTCACTACCAATAATATTATCTTTGTTATCACCGCTTGTATTCCCGTTATTATTGTTATCACTTGTATTTTCATTATTATTTGAAACATTATTATCGTTTATATTCCCGTTACTACTTCCAGATTTACTTTTACCTAATGAACTGCTACTTAATAAGCTGTTTTCAACTATTGTTTTTTGTAACAAGGATGTGCTTTCTATATCTGTAAATTTATTTGATGTTACTTCAATTCCTTTCCCAACAAAATTTTTTTCTTTAGTAGGAATGGTTTCACCTATAGCCTCACCTGTTACTGCAAAATTATATATTACATCACCAATTTTAACTTTTCCTATCTGCATTTTGCCTGAAGCATCTAATGAATATATTTTTTCATCAACTTGAACAATACCTTTTTGCATTTCACCTAATGAATTTATATAATACCAATCATCACCATGTTTTATCCATCCAATTTGCATCTTCCCATTATCATCAAAGAAATACCATTTGCCATCAATTTGATTCCAACCTACTGCCGTATTGTTTTCATCAACATAGTTCCACTCACCATTAGAATATTGATTCCAATATGCTGCTGATGCTGATATTGGAGATAATGTAATTATTGTAGCAACTGTTATAGTTACTGCTATTATATTTTTTAACATAACATTTTTCATTTATTTCCCCTCCTATTATTTAAATATTTCCAATTCTTTTGAATTAGACTAAGATTTACACTTGCAATGAAGTATTTACCACACTTAAAAGTAACTATTGTATATTATGGTTATAAATGGATGTAATGCATTTATATTATATCACCGCAGATATTGATAATCAATATCAATATATATAAAAAAAGGAGATATTGAAATCTCCTTAATAAACTCTTGTCGGCCTTAATTATTAGCAACCTATTGAATTTTTAAAACAAACCATTTTTTCATTATCTAACGCATGTTAATTTTAAATTTACTTCAATCTCTTCTTTCTTTTAAATTTAAATATAAATAATAATGCACCTAATCCTATTATTGTAAATCCACCCATCAATCCTAAATAAGCTATATTTTGTTTATCATTGGAATTACTCTGAGGTCTAGCCATTAAATTCTTTTGTTCAACAATCTTTTCTTTACTATCAATATTTCCTTTAGTGCTGGCATTTACTGTAGTTGTGCTGTCAGATTCATTATTTTTAGTATTTGAAACTTTATTATCTTGTGATTTTTCAGTCTCATTAGTGTTAATATCTTGATTGGTAGTTTTAGCTTGTGCTTCTTGCCTTTCACCGCCGCCTCCACCATCACCCATGACTGACATATTTACTGTTGAAGTTAAATCTCCATAAGTTGTTGATGGCTGTTCTCCATTTAATTGAGCTAATACACTTTTTGTTCTGTCTTCTCCAAATTTTATCATTTCAGCAACAGCAGTTTCATATTCCTCATATGTACAAAAAGCTGTTGGATCTTCTTTTACATAGTTATTGATTAAAGTGTCTACTTTCTTAACCACATTAGAGTATTTACCACTTTTAAAATATTCATCAGCTATTTGTTTTAAATAACTATGATAAAGTTCTTTATACTCATCTACCTCTAACAATTTTCCTATTAAAGGCATATCCTCTAAGTTTCCTGTGACAGGATTATCAATAGGAAAATTTATTGTATTTGATGAACCTGATGCACCTCTTGCTGAAAATCCACCAAATGAAAGATTTAAATCCCAAGGAAGTATTTGACTTTGACCCTTATTTTCATAAAGATAATAATTATGATACATTGCACCAGAATAACTATCCAAATTTATTACAAATGCATTTACAGCAAAATACTTTAGAACTTCTTTTACATCAAGTACTTCTTCTAGGTTTGTTCCTTCATTTAAATTTTTATACATATTTATTACCCGCTTAAAGTCTTTGTCTGTAGTTGATTTAAACATAGCACTTTCCCTTACAGTTGAGTAACTGCTAACTTCATCATCCACATATACAAAGTCAGCACCCTTTACATTTCTTCCACCACCTGGATTACTACCAAATCTACCTTTACCTTGATTTTTAATAGTTTCTGCATTCTCATTATTAATTTCTCCATTGCCTGCCCACTGAGAATTTTTATCTAAAGTTTCTGATTCAGGGTTTCCTTGTTGATTAGGTATATTTTCAGTACTAGGGGTTTGTTCTCCCTGACCTTTCATATTATTCCGCTCTGGAGGACCGCCAGCTCCTGGCCCTTGGTGATTTTCATCTCTAGGCGGTTGATTTCCACCATCTCCACCTCCAACGCCCATTGTTTCTGGCTTATAGAGATTTCCTTTAGTTGTCCCAAAATTATTTTCTAAAAATCTTTCATCTACAACTTCAAGTGCTAGATATAATCCCCACATTTCGTTATTTATCTTTAAATTACTATATGACATTTCTGGTGTTGCTACACCTAAAGATTTATATAAATCATAAGTTATATATTCCTTCATACTTGTATTATCCTGGATGATGTTATTAAGTACTATACTTTTAATTCCCTTATATGTTTGTCCATCAACATATTTGTCAAATCTAATTTTAAAACTATATCTCTCAGGACTGCTGCTTCTTGATACACTATTAAGACTTGAATTACCTTTTCCTCGTATTCCTACATTATTAAAAGTCTCACCATTTATAGTTATATTACAACTACGAAACTCTTCATCTGTTGCATTTTCTATTAACCACTTCCAATCGGTTTCATCCATATCTATATTTACTTCTGTTATGTTATCTTTATCTAAAACAGTATCAAGATTAGTAGCTTGTACCCTATCTGCTGTTGCCATACCCTTACTGTTAATAAACACTACTGATATTACAAACATTATTGCTAATACCATACTAACTATAGAAATATACCACTTATGTTTTTCTTTAATCACTATCTCACCTCTCTTTAAGTTTTCTTATTATATTTAACATAAGATTATTGATAAATAAGTATTTTATATTTTCTAACAATATAATTTCTTAATTTATGACATATAATCGCCATTGTAACTTACCAATACTACATTTGAAATTCCTTGCAATTTTGAAATCTCATTTACAAATTCTGTTGTCTTCTTCTTTAATCCAATTTCAACTGTCATTTCAATTCCGTTAACAGGTGAAACAGTTTTTGACTTAACAATATATTTTTCTGTATTTTTTGACAATACCTTTAGCGCACTATCTTCTGAATCATCGTCATTACAATTAATTACTAATATGTATGGATTATTACTAGTTTTCTTATTGACAAATAACACCATTACTACTCCTATAAATATAGAACCTAAAATTGCTAATGGAATAAGTCCAGCTCCAATTACTATCCCAGCGCTTATTGCCCAAAATAAATATGCAATATCTAAAGGTTCTTTAATTGCACTTCTAAAACGAACTATAGAAAGTGCACCAACCATACCAAGTGATAATACCACATTAGATGTTACTGCTATTATAATTAATGTAGTAATTAAATTAAGTGCTAAAAGTGATACTGCAAAACTTTCTGAATACATTACACCTTTAAAAGTTTTCTTATAGACCTGCATTATAAAAAGTCCTATTATAAATGCTAAAACTAATGCTATAAACATATCTAAGATTGATACTGTACTAATCTTTTCTGCGAAACTTGATTTAAAAATATCTCCAAATTTAATTGTTGATTGTGTCATTATTTTGCCTCCTTAACTTATCTGTCATCTGTTTAATCTAACTTTCATATTTTTATACATATATTCTAGCTGCTTCATACTTGGAAATTGAAGTAGCTCTTCGTTCATTTACTTGTATAATATCTTGTATTATTTGTGGTAAAAATTCATCAAATTTCACCTCCAATACAATATATTTGTTATTTATTGTCTCTATTGTTGGTAAGTTATCATCAAATAAATTTGTACTATTTATTCCTGTTCTTATTGATTTATCAAAAGTTATACGCACATTTCCAATAGAATATATATATGCTTCTCTGGTATAATCAACTATTGTTTTAGGTCTTAGTAATTGCCCTTTAATCTGAGCATATAAATCAACAAATAATTTCTTATTAGAATCTCTTAAGTATTCTATATCTCCATTTATTATCTTTTCACATTCTTCTTTTGTAATCCGTTCACTGTCCTTAAGACATAGACTTCTTATTTTGGACTTCTTCTCTAACTTTACAAACTCATGATTATCATTATAAAATCTTATGCGGAATTTATCTCTCTTACATATTCCAATAACTTTTTCCATCAAAACTTTATCATAAACATTATCAAAATATAAACTTCGTATTCTATACTCGTTACTTTCATTTGCGTTTTTATCCAAGTGCATAATACCTTTCAATCTGCTTTTAATTACCAAGTAATCAGACATATTTATATAATGCTTTAATTCGTGTCTAAATTTTAATTCTTCCACCTTTCCACCTCCTATTAGTTAACAAATTTGATTATAAATTACCAACCTTAACAATAGCTTAACAATAAGTTAATAATTTACATTTTGAAGTAAATTATTTGATACTTAGGTGAATTTTATGTTAAACAACATCTTCTTTCACTCTAATTTATAAAAACTAGTCAATTTCATATCACATTAATTAACTTTAAAATGTTCATAAAAATAGATGTCTCAAAATGATTTATCACCATTTTGAGACACCTCTATTAAAATATTTTAAACACTTAGAACTAATATTTCTTAAGCCAAGTTAAAACCATACCAAACCACACTTCTGCATTTCTATTAATATGTGTAGGTTCATTTGCTGTCACTTCATTGCAAAGTGCTAATCCATGTCCGCCATTTTCAAATATATGAAGTTCATATGGAATTTCTTTTTTAGATAGTTCTATTGCAAAATTCAAGGAGTTTCTTACACTTACTAGCCCATCGCTAGCTGTATGCCACATAAAGGTTGGTGGTGTATTACTTGATATATAATTTACTGGGCTCAGCTTTTTTAGATACTCTTGTGATGGATTTGGCTCACCAAAAAGAGCATTGTTAGATATTTCCCAAAATTCATTTAAAGATTTATCATCCTTTTCTAACTTTAATTCTTCCATTAAGCTATAATCTAATACTGGATATCCTAATATAAGACCATTGGGTTTAAATAATTCACTTTCCACCTTAAATTTTTCTTTTAATAAATCATCATTCCAATGTACTCCTAAACTTGCTGCCAAATGTCCTCCTGCTGAAAATCCACAAACAAAAATCTTATTAGTATCAACTGACCACTCGTCTGCATTTTTTCTAACTGTTAATATTGCTTTACCTAAATCAAATAAAGGCTGTGGATACTTAGAATCTTCATTTCCTTTTGGTAAATTATCAAAGTCTATATTTTGTTTATTAAAATGTGTAGTATATCTAAGTATAAAAGTATTATATCCCTCTCCAGCAAACTTCATCGCTATTGGTTCTGCTTCTCTGTCTGATGTCATTAAGAAACCTCCACCTGGACATATAATTACTGTAGGACGTCTTTTGATTTTTATTTCTTGTGAATTATCCAAAATATATGATGTTAAAGTAACCTCCTCATTATTTTCCCATAGTTTAATTTTATTTATTCTCATTGAAATACCCTCTTTCTCATAAATATCTAATGTAATTATATCACTACTATTTAATCGGCTGCTACATTTATCTATATTGAATTATTTAGAAAAATATTTAAAATAGTTACTATAAAAATATCTTTTAAATAAAGTTCACATAAAATTACATTTGATTAATTTACTCTCATTCTAGTTATATAATTATATTCTACTGTCAACTGCACTAACAATTTTATTTGTTTTCCATCGTTCAAACTTCATATAGAAAACACATATCATAATTAAGACAAAAGTTGCTAATGGAGATGCAAATCCAATTTCATACAAAGTTAATGTAACATGTCCTTCAATAATATAAAAACCTCCTAATAAAAAAATGCTGGATAAAATAGCTGCTTTTACCCAGCCATCTTATCCAGCATAAACAATATATACCCTCCGATGAATAAAGATATTATAACGATTATTATTATTTTCTTCAACTACTAAAAATAGTCAATAATCATTTACCTAAACCAAACTATAATATTAACTTTATCATCCTAAACTTCGTATCTAACTTATATAATATATTACTTAATTAAAAAGTCTTATAATTTAAGTTTTTCATTATATTGCTTTATAATCTCAATAGATTTCTTTAATTCCATTATTTCATTATCAGCTAAATGATATTCAACTAATTCTTTTACACCTTGACTATTTAAAACTGCTGGTACTCCTGCATATATACCTTTTTCACCATATTCCCCATTAAGCATTGCAGATACAGGAATAACTTTGTTTTCATCACGCAATACTGCTTTAATAATTTGAACTGTGGTTGCAGCAATTCCAAAAGTAGTGGCACCTTTCGCATTAACAATACGATATGCTATCATTTTTATATCTTCGTCAACAGAGTTAATGTTGAATTCTTTCAACCTTACTTTATTATCATTAATTATATCTAAAAATTTCTTACCACCTACTGTAATTTGACTCCATGGAATTATTTGAGAATCTCCATGTTCTCCCATACACAAGGCATTAACACTTTGTGGATCAACATTCATAACATCTGCTAAATGATATTTCAAACGTGCTGAATCTAAAGCTGTACCCGTACCTATAACCTTGTTAGCTGGTAAACCAGATAATTTGTGTACGTAATATGACATAACATCTACAGGATTTGTTATTACAACAATAATTCCCGAAAAACCACTTGCCATAATAGGTGGTACAATACTTTTCATTATACCTGCTGCTTTTTCCAACATATCTAATCTAGTCTGTCCTGTAATATATGGTAATGCGGCTGCAATTACAACTAAATCAGCATCTGCACAATCTTTATATTCACCATCTTTTACCTTCATCTTGTTTCCACTATATCCAAGAGAATGCTGAAGATCTGTTGCTTCTGCCCATGATTTTTCCTTATTTATATCAATTAATATTAAATCATCACAAACATGATTCATAACTATATCAAATGCTACGGCAGCTCCAACAGCTCCTGCGCCTACAACTACCACTTTACTTCTACCAATTGCCATATATATCATCCCTTGCTAATTTATTTATAAACATTATATTGCCTTGCAAACTGCTACTTGATTCCTTCCGGATTTTTTAGCAATATAAAGTGCTTCATCAGCTTCTCTTATAAATTCCTTTATCGTCATATTTCCACTAGGAATTACAGATGCAGCACCAATTGATAATGTAACCCTATCTGAAACTTTCGAAAATTTGTGTGGAATATTAAGTTCTGCTATTGTAGTTTTTATATTCTCCGCCAATTTGACAGCATCATCAATTGAGCATTTTTGTAACACAACCATAAATTCATCTCCGCCATATCTTGCAATAAAATGTGATCTAATATTTAAATTTGCTAAAGCATTAGCAACACTAGCTATACATTTATCTCCTTCTAAATGACCTAAGTTATCGTTGTATTGTTTAAAATAGTCTATATCAATAATAAGTAAAGCTATACTATTTCCCTCTTCAATACTAGTATTCCAAATATAATCTATATAATCATCAAATTTCCGCCTATTAGCAATACCTGTTAATTTATCTTTTTCAGATAAAGACAATAATAATTCATTTAGATTTTCTAATTCCATGGATTTTATTGCATTATTAATTGCTATGGCAGCATATGCTGATAGTGATTTAACCATTTCAACATGATATGGAGTAAATGCATCCTTTTTCACACTTTGTATTGTCATTATCCCAATAATTTTTGTATTCACTATAAGAGGACAGAAAATCAGAGAATTTAATTCAGCATTGTTATCTGACTTTACTAAATGCTCATATTTTTTTTGATCAATGTACTTAGCAAACTCTTTACTGACATCATTAATTACAATTAAATCTTTACTTTTAATACACTTCCAGGCAAAAGTTTGACCCTTATTAATTGATAAAAGTTCCTTTTCTCCCTTTTGCCCCCTATCCATAACATATAAATAATTAATTTTGTAATTATCCTCATCATAAAGACCAACAGCAAAATAGGATAAATTCATAAAACTTTTAATACTTGAATGAAGTATTTCCATTAGCGATTCCATATTTAGAGTTGAAGTCATTTTTTGACCCAACTTACTAATTATTGAAATTTTTTCTACAATTGTTTGTAAATATTGCCTTTGTATTTGTAAATTTTTATTTTTCTCTACAATTCTATTATTTTCTTTTTCAAATTCCTGCATTTTCTTTTTTATATTTAAACTACTTATAATATTCTTATAATATGATTCGGTATATACTTCTTCATATTGATAATGTAATTTTGTATATTTAAAAGCATTTTCATACTCCTTTAAATTTCCATAAAAAATTGATAACATAATAGATATTTGAGATACTTTTTCTGGCAGGTTGTATTGTATAGATAAATTACAAGCATTAGTTAATACTTCTAAAGCTTCTGTCAACCTTTCTCTATCCTTTAAATATTCGAAATAACTGATTAATGCATTAATTTTGTAATTAGGCAATGCTTCTTTCTCATTCAACTCCATTACAATATGAAAATATTCATCTACCTTTTCATAAATTCCTTTTTTCCATAAAGTCAAAGCCATCAATTTGTAAGTATCACCTTCAGCTATGGTATAATTGTATTTCTTCAAATACTTTAGCGCTTGGTAAGAAAGACTGTTTGCTTTTTCATAGTCTCCTATTAAATAGTAAATTTCCCCCAAACTGAGTACAATTATTCCTTTAGATAAACTATAATCAAACTGTGTGTCAATATCATACGCTTTTTCACAGTAAGTTAATGCTTCTTTATATTGCTTTAGTGTTTTATAATTTTCTGCTATATTATTTAAAGTTATTACCATTGATTTTTTCGAAGTAAAATTAACATGATATTTTTTTCCTAAATCAATTTTTTCTGCTGCTGCTTGCGCATTAACATAGAAATCCATGCTTCTTTCTATATCACCTACATGAAGAAATAAAATCCCCAATGCATTATATGCCATCCATTGAAGGTCATGAAATCCTTCCTTAATAAAGTAGTGAAGGGAATTAAGCAGCAAAGGTAACGCTTTATCATTTTCACCAATATTATTATAGCAATGTGCCATATATAAATTGGCTATTTTTTCGCCAATTATATAGTCTATCTCTTTACATAAATCAAGTGCATTATTTAAACTTTCTATTGCACGCTTAGAATCAATATATCTAAGTTCATTAGCCTCTTTAAGAATTATCTCAATTCTTTTTCTTATATCCTCTTCATTCATAAAACTACTCCTAATTATAATGTATACTATTCAATTGTGAAAAATTATACATTATTCTATTCACATTATATTATACTCTTTTGTAAAAGTAAAAAAATATAGTTCTATGGGAGTAAATTAAATTTGTAGAAAATAAATAAGCCATTCCTTTGTGATATAATGATTTCGCTAAAAACATAAATACATCACATAAGGAATGACTAAAAATGATCATATGATTAAATATTAAAAATATCTATTTAACAACCTAATTATAATTTAATATTCTGTACAACAATGGCGAGTTGAGGCTCTTCGAAAATCTCCCTCATAATTCTATCTAACTTCTGTTTTTATATATAATATCTTGATTAAGCGTCAAACTTGAAGTCGACGACTTAATATTATGGTCTCTTTTAATTGAGTTTCTTAAATTATTATTTACCATATCGAATATTGTCTACAGTTTTATTTTCTAAGGAAAAGCTTTTATAAATACGGTCTCCACCGTTTCCAGTTGGTGATTGTGCTACAAGACCAACTTTAATTGTCTTATCCACTGGTAAATTAAAGAAGCGCATCATGTAAAACTTTTCTCCATCCAACGAATAATGGAAAGAAAATGAATTATCTACTCTTGCAATCTGCAACCATACTGTATTTCCGTCAATATTACATCCATTTGCATCATCTGAAGTATGATTTGTTACAACGCTAACTACAGCATGTGTATCAAAGTCTGTCTTTTCAAAGCATGCTTTTGCCCATACCTTAAGGTCTTGCATAATCATAATTGATGCTGAATCATAAGTATCCTTAAAATCATGAGAAACTTGCACACGCATAACAAAATCACCAGTTACTTCTGTGTAATAAAATGGTGCATTGCAAAGAGTTTCTGGTGTAATTCCTGTTTCAGAAATTGAACCATTATTGCAAAAGAAATCACTTTCTGCAGTTGCTTCAATGATTAGTTTACCATTAATATAATTTGCATTACTTTCATTAATCCATTTAAAATTGTTAAATATTGAGTTTTCCATCTTAAAACATCCCTTCTAAAACAAATTTTTTATTGCATCCTAGAATTATAAGTGTAAATAACTTTTATTTATATCAAAATGCTTTAAACTATTATAGGTTGTTGAATAACTAATTTTTAAAATACTACTGTTTACTTAATTAGTCTTATTTAAGATTTTTTATGAGATTATAATTCATTAATAATATTTATGTCAATATAAATTATCGCAAATGCTCTCATTAATTATAACTTACGTTACACTAAGAATTAATCTCAAACTTTATGCAAAATTACATACGTTACTTATCTTCTTCTACAATTATTAAATCCCAAGGATTTAATATAACTTCTTCACCTTTTTTAACATCCTTATTTTTAGTTAATTCAACTCCATCATTGTGGATATATTTAATGTTTTGTTTTTCATAAGAATAGTTAAAATAATATACTATCTTCTTCTTTTCTGAATTATAACCAGATTTAATTATAATAGGGAAGTTATATTGTTGTTCTTCTCCAAATAAATTAGCGTCTTTTAATACTCCTATTAAAACTTCCTTTAAAATTGCTTTATTTGCAAAACATCCAATATAAGTTGCTATTCCTTCTCCATAATGACTCTTTGTTATAGCTGAATATTTTCCCCAGTTTGGATGATTATAATATGCAATAGTTTCAGCAGTTGTAGCCTTTAATAATTCCATCCAATGTGAAACTTCATTTTCTCCATCCTTTAAATTAAAATTATGCCCCTTTAAAGATACCTGGTTAGGCTTTGTAAATTGATTATAAGTAACACCAAGACATTCATTTATTATGTTAGGCTGGTCATTGTGACTAACTTTTACATTTTCATTTGTAAAAGCACTTTTAAATGTAACAACAATATTTCCGCCATTTTTAACATATGAATTTAACTTATTAAGCAGATCATCAGGCGCTGAATATAGTGCTGGAATTACTATTAATTTATATTTTTCTATACCTTGCGAATCAGGATTAATGAAGTCACACCCTATATTCATTTTATACAATTCATCATATGCCCATCTAACAACATCATTATATTTAAAATCTAATGTCATACTAAACCATTCAATTGCTGTTAAAGCTTCATTACTTACAATAATAGCTACATTATTTTTCTTCTTTAAATTTACAAGTTTATCCCCAAATCTATTAAATTCATCCCCAATAATCTTTGCTTCATTATATGTAGGATTTTCTTGAAGATCATGACTTAAAAGGCCCTTCCAATAAGTTTCAGCTGAATTATGAATAGAATGCCAATGCCAATACATTATTGAATTTGCACCAGAAGCTATATGGCTAAAAGCTTGCAGCCTAAGCTGCCCATCATAAGGTACCCAGTCTTCGAAGCCTTGAGCTTCTGTTTCTAACACAAGATAATTATCATTTTTAAGTGATCTAGTCATATCTCCGCCAAAAGAGATTTCAGTTCCCGTTAAATAATCTTGAGTTGGGTGATATATATCAACACCTGCAATAGTTAAACACTTCGATGCTTCGAAATGATTAACTTTAGGTTGAACACCATAAGAATACCCTCTCCATTCGAAATCAAAGTTTTGAGTTACAAATTGGTCTTCTCTTTTATATTCATTTACAATATCAGCCTGCCAGCTTAAAAATTTATTTACAAGAGTTCTTTGGAATTTTTCAAATTCTGCTCCAAGGCTTCCATTTATAGTTCCAAGAATATTAGGAAAGTCTTCCCATGAATTAATTCTATTACTCCAATAAGCTAAGCCAAATTCATCATTTAAACCATTTATATCAAGGAATTTCTTTCTTAAATATTTAATAAATAAGTGTTGTACATTAGGACCAGCTGTATCATAGTGTTTAGTTTCATTATCAAGCTGATATCCTATAACACATTTTCTCTTGCTTACCATTTTCATTATTTTTCTGATAACTCTTTCTGCATAAAATAAATAAGTTGGATTTGTTATATCCATATTTTGCCTTGTGCCATAAATACCTTGCCCATTTTTTGTAACTGCCAGTGCATCAGGACATTCGGCTGCAAGCCATGTTGGTATTGCATAAGTAGGTGTTCCTATAATAACACTAATTCCTGCTTCCTCCATTGCATTAATTACTCTATCTATATGTTTAAAATCAAACTCTCCATTTTGTGGCTCTACGCTGCTCCAAGTTGACTCTGCAATTCTTACAACATTAATATTAGCTGCCTTCATCATTTTTATATCTTCATTTAACCTATCATATGGCATATATTCATCATAATAAGCCACTCCAAAAAGTAATTTATCCATTATTTTCGATTCTCCTCTTACCTTAAAATTAATTTTTTTAATATTTCGTATCCTTAAGTTGCATAGCTTTTAAATTTATAATACAATCTAAGTGTGATTTTGTTAAACCTTTTCATTTGTTTACGTAAATTATATCAATTTTTTATTTAATATATTAGTATCATTATTGACTTAGTTTAGGTTGTTTTTTGCCTTAGGCATATAAAAGAAAATAATAATGGAATATGACTTATGTTTTTCTTTATCAATCTATATTAAAATTGTTATAATTATTGAAATAAAAGAATGTAGGTGGTTTTATGGAATTTAAACATGAATTAGTTAAACCTAATAACGACATTAGTGTTATGTTTCTTAATATGACTGATAATGCTCGAATTATATCCAAGCATTGGCACAATCATATAGAGATTATTTATATTCTAGATGGTTATCTTGAAGTTGATATAAATAATTCTGAATATTTAATTAAAGAAGATCAGTTCATCGTAATAAGTCCAAGAGATATTCATTCAACAGCTCATAAGCATAGTAACACATCAATACTTTTACAAATTCCCTATGAGTTTTTAGACAATAATATAGAGGATGTTCAAAATATTCATTTTGAATGTAATCCATATATGAAGGAGTCTCAATATACTGATTATGAAAATGATATAAAAATCCTATTAAAATCTTTTGCAGAAATTTATAAAGAAAAACCTCTTGGTTACAAATTTAAAATAAATAGCTTAATTAATGATTTGTTATTTATTTTAGTAAATAAATTTAGTACTTCTCTGCCAAAACTAAATATCAAAAAAACAGCTCGTTATTTAGATAGGTTAGAATTAATAACTAAATACGTAAAAATCCATTATAGGGAGTGTTTAACTTTAGATGATGTATCAGCTCAGGCTGGATTAAATCCTGAATATTTCGCAAGATTTTTCAAAAAATATATGGGGACAACTTTTCTTAAATATTTGAACAGTGTAAGATTAGAACATTTTTATACTGATTTAACTAATACTGATTATAGCATTACTGAACTTATTTCAAAAAATGGTTTCACCAATTACAAAATATTCATGAAATTATTTAAAAATACATATGGCTGCACTCCAAGCGAAACTAGAAAATTATCATTAGAAAATAATATAAAGAATTCAAAGCTGTAAAATATACACATATAAAAAAAGTGCTTTAGCACAACTAAGAACTTTTCACATATAAAAAAGTGTAAAATAGCATAGTTAATTCTAGCTATTTTACACTTTAAAACTATGCAAACTGATTTATTAAAACATATTGAACATAATGTTTCATCTATTACATATATGTTTGATTAGTACATTTTTTTCTCTTCATCGCTCATGACTACTTTGAATCTATTAATTAATATGTTTGCTTAAAGCCATATTAATTAATAGTAAAAGATATAAAGTCAACTGAACCTTCACCTTTATAAGTGAAATATAACGCTTTCACTTCAGCATCTATCTTCATAGATGCTGTAAAGGTTGTCCAATCGTTTTGAGCTGTAACTGGTATTTCTGCTGCTTGTTTTCCTCCTAATTCTGTACTGATAAGGAATACTCCTTTACCATTTCCTCGAACCTTTACAGAGATTTCTTCTGTTTTATCAAAAAGAAAATATTTAAATCCTGCAACAGAACCTTCATTCATGTTAGCAATATACTGATTTGGATTATCCTCTCTATCCTCTCCATCTTGTGTAAAATATGGATGATACTTTTCTATTACATCTCCAAATTCATATCTCTTTGCACCTTCCTTGCTTATAAGGTTACAAGCAATTCTAGCCTCATATTCTCCTGTACCTATAAGTGGTCCATTATTTAATCCACAGCTAGTAATTTCTACTTGCTTTATACTTCCATCTTGTTCTATTGTAATAGACTCTGCACATGCTTGTCTTGAGTACTGATGACGATTAGTTTGTCTATGATAAAATACATACCATTGTCCATTAATTTCAACAATGCTTCCATGATTATTTCCCGAATAATTCAATGCATCTTTATCTGTTCTTCCATTCAAGTAAATGTCAGCATTAGATACAATTGTTCCACCATACTTAAATCCATCTACTGGACTTTTTGATGTTGCATAACACAATTCATGTCCGTAAAATGAAGAGTACACAAAGTAGTATGTGTCATCAATCTTTCTCATAGATGGAGCTTCAAAGAATTCATGCCCCTCAAAATCTGTTCCTTTTCCATGTGCTTTATCTGGGAATATTACTTTTGGTCCTTCTTTTACTGTTACCATATCCTGTTCCAGTTCAATAACCATTCCACCTTTTATAAGTTTTTCCTCAGAACCTAACTCCACCCACGGAAAATTAACTGGACAGAATCCAGAATATAAATATACTCTTCCGTCATCATCCACTAAAACACCTGGATCAAATTGGAATGGATCTCCTTCTTTTTCTCCAAGCAAGGCGCCATCCCCATAATGGATATGTCCATAAAACTCATATTTACCAGCAGGTGTATCACAAACAGCAACTGCCATTATTCCAATAAAATCAAAAGCATAATAAAGGTAATACCTTCCGTCTGCGCCTCTCTGAACATCAGGTGCAAATAATAATCGTTCCGGTACAATTGATGATAGCTTTTTAGTATCACCACGCATAGGATCTTGTGTTTTCTTATAAATCACTCCTTCGTACTTCCAGTTTCCTAAATCATTTACATCTGCAGACCAACATACATAATTATTTACGCAATACGCTACACCATTAAATTTATCATGGCTGCCATATACATAAACTCTGTTACCAAATACATATGGTTCACCATCTGGAATATATTCATAGCTAGGTAAATATGGGTTTAAAGCTTGTTTCTTCATTTATAATTCCTCCCAATTTTCTTCATATAGTCAATCATAATAATATTGATATATGAAATTTTTATATTATTTATGTTTTATATTATCTATACCAACAATCTTAACAAATTAAAAGCTTTAATCTAAGTATATAAATTGACTTAAATACAGTACTTTTTTAACTTATTTAAAAAAAGCACCATATTAATAACAGATCATCTTACTAGTACAAAAAGTATATTGATAAATTTTACGAATAAAAACCATGCATATAGATGAATTCCCCTATTTATGCATGATCTTTATATCTATATAAGACTTTTTTATTTTGTAGCAACGCAACATTGTGATAAATTTTCATTCAATTTTAAATCAATAACTCTTACTTTTGCAATTTGAGGTTATTTATAATTCAAATATACTCTATGCATTTATACTGTTATCTTCACTATTCCTAGCTTTCAATTCTTTTAGTATACTAGGATATTCTTTATCTAACTTATATGCAAATAATATAAATATTACAACGATCGTTATTAATAATGGTATGTATATATAAGCTGCTGATAATGCAAATATAGCTGAACTTGTTTGAGTTGATGCACCTCCAACATATCCGCCCATTGCTAATATCCCTCCAAATATTCCTGAGCTTAGTCCAGTACCAACTTTTTGTCCAAAACTTGTTGCACTATTTATTAAACCTTCTGTTCTTACTCCTGATTTCCATTCTCCATATTCAATTGTATCGGATACCATTGCAAACATACATGCTGCCATACCTGCATTTCCTATTCCTTTAATTATGTTTGATATAAGAATTAATTGTAAATTAGTACCTGCAATAACAGTAATCACATATCCTACCCCAACTATTGACGCTCCACCAATAAGAACATTTCTCTTTCCATATTTCTTAACTAATCCTGCAACTAAAAACATGCAAACTATTTGAGCTACAGTTGTTGCCATTGATAATTGACTAACATATGCTTCATTTCCAAGCACTGATCTCGCATAATAAACCGTTGCTCCTCCGCTTATACCAAAAGATAAGTATAATAGTACTATAGATCCTGTTATCATTATCCAATATTTATTTTTAAATAATGCTTTAATTCCAACTTTTACTGGTATATTTTCCTTTGGTTTATCTAAATTAACATTTCCTGCTCTTTCTCTTGTTCCTAAAAATGTTATAGTAAAAAATATTATTGATATTAATCCAAACAAAGCAAAAGTATATGTCCATGCTCTTGCATCATTTCCAAAAAACTTTACAATCGGTAATGTAAATGTTGTTATTGTTAAAGTTCCTACAGTTGCAAGAAGCATTCTAAATATATTTAAAACTGAACGTTCATATTGATCTTGAGTAATAAGAGAATTTAAAGTAGCATATGGTAAATTTATAGCTGTAAAAATAATTCCGAGTGCTAAGTTGTATGATACAAATATATATGCAAGTTTAGCAGGCTCTCCCCAGCTTGTAGGCACTGAGAATAATAATGCAGCCCCTATGGCATATGGCAGCATCATCCTTAATATCCATGGTCTCGCTTTTCCATATGGAGATTTTGTTCTATCTATTAAAACTCCGACAATTAAATCAACTACTCCATCAAGTAAACGTGAAACTAATAGTATTACTCCTACCGCTGCTGCACTTACTCCAACAACATCAGTATAATAAAATAGTAAAAAGGTTGACATTGCAGAATATATTATATTACTTGCTAAATCTCCACACCCAAATGCAAATCTTTCTTTAAATCCTACCACTGGATTTGCGTTTTCATTAGTAAAATTTTTAAATAACATTATTAAATCCTCCTTCATTGTGTAATTTTCTATTTTTATATAAAAATTAACTCTTGATATCATTTACAAAAACAATTGTAACAAATCAAACGTTTTCATTTAAGTACATTTCTTGACGTAAATATGGTATATTTTTTGACTTAAGCACATGAAATAAAATAACCAGCAAAATTCATTATTAGAATTTTGCTGGTTTCAGGGTATAAGTAAAACATACATAATATCTTCCTATATCTAATTTACTTTTATTACATAATAATAAAGCTAGGGATTTAACCCTAGCTTTATTTCTTTCAGAAAGATAGTGTACACTTATGGGACTTTAAAATCATTTTCGGAGTAACCCTAAAACATCATTATAAAAATCATTATCCATGAGAATCACCTCTTTCGATATTATTGTGTGCAGTATTAAATTAAATATACACAAAAATTAAATATTTTTTATATCAATTTTTATTTTACTTATTATCTCCTCCACTTTATCCATGTCTTCTTTACTTACATTTATTTTTAATAACATTTTTTAATATTAATTTTTGCTTTTACATCTTAATTTGTTAATTTTTATAAATTTAAAGTTTAATCAGCTATTATTTGTTATTCACTTCTTCAATTAAGTTATAAAAAGGCAAACGAACTATTTATATTAAACTTAAGTATATATAAACTATATAAACGAAACGTTTTTTTAACGGGTCATATATAAATGAAAATGGCATCACCTAATTAAAATTTCTAATTAGGTCTGTTTATCACATTAAAATATATGACTATTTCAAATTATTTTAGTCATATAATGCGAATTGTTGTATACTGATATTTATTGCATTTTCACTTGTTTTTTCATAGAAAAAATCTAATTTCAGTATTGAAGAAGCTTTAAGAATATAGTATAATTGACATATATTGAATTTAAGACTATGACAGTTTTAATGATTATTATCCTATGTGAAATTAAGTGTACATAAATTAAATAAAGATTTTAGCAACGGAGCTAAAAAAAATATCAAATATTTTTTTGGCTTCTTATTTTTTTGAATTTGTACTTTATTCCAATTATGTATAAAAAATCATTTTTATGCTACTTTATTTAATATTTTTTTGTTGACAATTTGATATTTATAATCTAAAATTTTTATAAATTTGATAATTTTTTTAATTAGTTAATATCAATCTAAATAATGTATATAATCTGAAAGGGGATCTTATTAATGAATAAAATTAATGAAATTTTTGCTTCAAATGTATTTAGCGATGCTGTAATGAAAGAACGTCTTCCAAAGGCTACTTACAAAGCATTAAAAAAGACAATTGAAAGAGGAACTACTCTTGCACCAGAGGTTGCAGACGTTGTTGCATCTGCAATGAAAGATTGGGCTGTTGAAAAAGGTGCTACTCACTTTACTCATTGGTTCCAACCAATGACTGGAATTACTGCTGAAAAGCATGATTCTTTCATCAATCCAACTTCTGATGGGAAAGTTATATTAGAATTTTCAGGTAAAGAATTAATTAAAGGTGAACCAGATGCATCTTCATTTCCTTCCGGAGGATTAAGAGCTACTTTTGAAGCTAGAGGATATACTGCATGGGATTGTACTTCACCAGCATTTATTAAAGATGATTCTTTATGTATACCTACTGCATTCTGTTCTTATAACGGAGAAGCTTTAGATAAGAAAACTCCATTATTACGTTCAATGGAAGCTTTAGATAAGCAAGCTCTACGTGTTTTAAAAGCTTTAGGTAATACTACTACTAAAAAAGTCATTACAACTGTAGGACCTGAGCAAGAATATTTCTTAATTGACAAGAAAATGTACGATGCTCGTAAAGATCTTATCTTAACTGGAAGAACATTATTCGGAGCAAAACCTTCAAAAGGTCAAGAACTTGAAGATCATTACTTCGGAACATTAAAACAAAGAGTTTCTGATTTCATGAAAGAGTTAGATGAAGAACTTTGGAAGCTTGGAATATTAGCTAAAACTAAGCATAATGAAGTTGCTCCTGCTCAACATGAGTTAGCTCCTATATTTAGCACAACAAATATATCAACTGACCATAATCAACTTACAATGGAAATCATGAAGAAAGTTGCTGCAAAGCACGACTTATATTGCTTACTTCATGAAAAACCATTTGCTGGAGTAAACGGATCTGGTAAACATAACAACTGGTCAATGGGTACTGATGATGGAATGAACCTTCTTGAACCTGGAAACTCTCCACACGAAAATCAACAATTCCTTTTATTCCTTTGTGCTGTAGTAAAAGCTGTTGATGAATATCCAGATTTATTAAGAGTATCAGCTGCTAACGCTGGAAATGACCATCGTTTAGGTGCTAATGAAGCTCCTCCAGCTATAATCTCTATGTTCTTAGGAGATCAATTAACTGATGTATTAGAACAAATTGAAAAAGGTCCAGCTACAAGTTCTATATCTTCAAGCGAATTAACTATTGGAGTAAATACATTACCTCCTCTTCCAAAAGATGCAACTGACAGAAACAGAACTTCTCCATTTGCATTCACTGGAAATAAATTTGAATTTAGAATGGTTCCATCTTCAGCGTCAATCGCTGGTTGTAACTTTGTTTTAAATACAATAGTTTCTGAAACTTTATCTGAAATTGCAGATAAGCTTGAAAATGCTACTAATTTAAATGCTGAAATCCAATCAATCTTAACTAATATCGTTAAGACTCATAAGAGAATTATATTCAATGGTAATGGATACTCAGACGAATGGGTTGTTGAAGCTGAAAAGAGAGGTCTTCCAAACATTAAGTCTACTGTAGAATCTGCTAAAGCTATGATTTCTGAAAAGAACCAAGCAGTTTTAGAAAAACATGGAGTTTTAACTAAAGTAGAAGCAGAATCTCGTTATGAAATTACACTTGAAAACTACAACAAGATTATCAATATAGAAGCTTTAACAACACTTGAAATCGCAAAACGTCAAATTATACCTGCAGTAATTCAATTTACTACAAGTCTTGCTGAATCAATAAACTCTATTAAAGCTACTGGAATAAATGTAGATATATCAGTTCAAACTGAATTATTAACAGAAGTTTCAACATTAACAGCTTCATTAAGCAAAAATGTAAAACTTCTTGAAAAAGCAGTTGAAAAAGCTGACAGCTTCCAAGGAGATATATTCGACTTAGGAATGATGTACAGATACGAAGTATTTGAACAAATGAATACTTTAAGAGAAGATGCTGATAAACTTGAAACTATAGTTGATGAAGACTTCTGGCCATTACCAACTTATAGTGATATGTTATTTAACGTTTAATATATATAAAATATAAGCATAAAAGAAAAGCATAGCTCCTGATTAAACTTTAATCAGGAGCTATGCTCCTTTTTACATCAAGATAAAATTTAGTTCTTCATTAGTATTACACTAAAACTCAAATAAAACAATAAACTTCATTTGACCCTTGAACTTCTTTTTAAATATAATAAATGATTGTAAGCTAATTAATTTATTACATCAAAATGATATAAATAAACCAAATATATGTAGTATATTTATTTAAATATATAAATAAAAGATGCAGCTGAATTTAAAATGGCTGCATCTTTTATTCAAATTATTTATATGGCTGTTTTAATAATAATTTATTCTAAAATTGCTTGTTTCTTACTCTTACTTTCTACTTCATGACTTTCACGTCCAAAAGCAAATGTTAAAATAAAACCAACAATAGTAATGCCACAAGCCACCATTACTGCGCTTGAAAAGCCTGCAGCTACTGCTGTTTCATTAGCAACATTCCCTGCTGCTAAAGTTTTAACTTGAACTGCTGACATTATTCCAATAAATAATGATGAACCTATTGCAGCAGAAATTTGCTGAAGTGTATTTACTATTGCTACTCCATGTGGATAATATTCTTTTGGCAGCTGCTTTAAAGAATGTGTTTGAGCTGGTGACATAGTAAATCCAACACCTATACTAACACATATATAAGTTATTATTATCTTAATTAATGATGTTTGATCATTAGAATTTGCTAAAATGAATACAAATATAGCTATTATCCCCATACCAATTGGTATTAACCATTTTACGCCATACTTATCATACATTTTTCCGCCTACCGGTGTAGCAATTGCCATGAATATTACAGCTGGTAATAATGCCATAGCTGCTATAAAACTTGTTTTTCCAAGTGACCCTTCGATAAACATTGGCAGTATTACATTCATATTAAAACTTATCATCATTGATATCATTACTATCAATACTCCAATTACAAATTTAGGATATCTAAATGGTGATAAATTTAGCATTGGTTCACTTAAAATTAATTGACGCTTTATGAATATTATCATACAGATTATGCCTATTATAAAGTTTACTAAAGTGATTTTAATATTACCTTCACTAATACTACTTATTCCATATATTATAGTTCCAACTCCTATTGTTGATAGGAGAATTGATAAATAATCTATTTTAGGCTTTGTAATTTCGCCTACATCTGCTAATACTAATTTTCCTACAATCATAGCTAATATTATAATTGGAATTAAAATTATAAATAATACATGCCAGCTAAAATATTGTAATATAACACCAGCAAAGGTTGGTCCAAATGCAGGTCCAAGAGAAATTGCACATCCACATATTGCCATTACTGAACCTATTTTATTTTTTGGAGCTACTAATAACACTGTATTCATCATAACAGGTATCATCATACCTGTTCCAGAAGCTTGTACCATTCTTGAAATCACTAAACTGATAAAAGATTCTGAAAGTGCTGCACATATTGTTCCAACTAATAATAATCCTAATGCACCTAAAAATAATTGCTTCGTTCTAAATGTTTGAATAAGAAAGGCTGTAATAGGAACCATAACTGATGTTACTATCATATAAGCTGTAATTAACCATTGAGCAGTTCCTGCTGTAACATTCATTTCTTTCATTATTCCTGATAAAGCTACATTTAATATAGTTTCATTAAAGGTAGCTATAAAGGCACTAAATACTAGTACTGCTATAATTGCTGCCCCATTCATTTTCTTTGAAGTTTCTAATTTGTTTGTTTGCTTCATTTATTTCCCTCCACCTTCTAGACCAGTCTACATATAAAACCCTAAAAATTAGAGCACCTTAAAATAACCCCTTACTTTATCAGCTTTTGATTAATTTTAAGATAACTCAATTCACTATTCTATATATTAGTTAATATTTTTATCTGCTTTCCAACCTGCCTTAAAACTTCACCATTTTTCCTAGTTAAGCTAAGAAGAATAGCTCCTTCTGTCATAGCTGAAATAAATACCGCTAGTTCTTTTGCTTTATCATCATTAAATCCATAATCAAATAATTTTTGAAAATATATATTTTCTATTGCTTCAAAAACTTTTTCACAAGCAGTTCTTAAAACTTCACTATTATCATATGTTTCTAAGGCTATTAAACTTATAGACATATCATGCATTTTTTTATTTTTATCTATTATTTCTGCAATTTCATTAGTACTATATACAATACCATCAATAGGATTATCAAACTTATCTAATGTTCTTTTTAAATTAGCTATTATTTTTTCACCTGCTAACTTAATTGATTCTAAAGCAAGCTGCTCTTTTCCATTTGGAAAATGATAATATAATGAACCTTTTGGTGCTCCACTCTCTTTTAAAATCTCATTTAATCCAGTTCCATTATATCCTTTAACCTCAAAAAGCTTATATGCAGTTTCAATAAATTTCTCTTTTGCATTTGTATTATTTCCCATAACGTTATACCTTCCAATTCAATTATAGTGACTGGTCTACATTGATTATACACCTAATTCTTATTAAATTCAAGACTTAATTAAAAATAAATAAGAGAATAAAATGCTAACTATATAAGATGCATTTTATTCCCCTTTTACATAAACAACTTGTCTTAATATAGTTTTATAAATATCAGCTTATTAAAACACACTATTTTAATAAAACATATTTCCAACAAATAAACTACATATCTTATTTACTTCACATAATTTTAATGCAGCCAATTAATTGGCATCTATTTACTATATTTTAAATCTATTAACATGTTCAATCATTTCCTTAGTCACATCATTTAAAACTTCTGCTGCTAAAGCAACCTCTGATGATGCAGATTTCATTTCCCCAGTTGAAGCTGCAATCTCTTCTGATGAAGCTGAAACTTCTTCTGCTACAGCAGATGTATTTTCTATTTTTTCCGAAATTATATTTTTTTCAGAATTTATTTCCATGACTGCAACATTGGCTGATTTAATCTTTGTAACAATTGCACTTACCTCAGATATTATGTTTTCATAAGATTTAAGTGCTGCATTTATTACTCCAACTTGATTATCTAATTCATTATTAAGTCTATCTGTATTTTTTATGATTCCATTTGCTTCATTTGATATTCCCTTAATCAATACATCTATATTTTTTGAAGATTCTTGTGACTGCTCTGCAAGTGTTCTGATTTCATCAGCAACTACTGCAAATCCTTTACCTGATTCTCCAGCTCTTGCAGCTTCTATAGCTGCATTTAATGCCAATAAATTTGTTTGTTCTGATATATCATTTATTAATGTTGTTATTTCAGATATTTGAATTATATTAGTATTTAAGGTTTCAATCTTGTTAATAAAATCTTTAAAAGAAGAACCTACTATATTAACAGAATCTATTAACATCTTCATATTTTCATTACTGCTACCCGCCATTGTATTAATACCATTTGATTTTAAATTTATATCTTCTATTTCTTGACCTACAGTATCTAATTTATTCCCAAATTCATCTAATATATTTGTAATATCCATTAAATTTGTTGCTTGATTACTTACTCCAGTTGCAGTTTCATAAGTTGCAATCGACACATTCTCAGCCGTATGAGTTAATTGTTCAGAAACATTAGATAAATTATTAGCCTTTAAATCAATATTAATTGAGTTTTCCTTAATAGTTGCAATTATATCTACTATAGATTCCTGCATAATTTTTATTGACTTAAATGCTCCCCCTATTTCATCATTATATTTTAATCCATTTTCAGAAACTGGATTTGTAAAATCTCCTTTTGAAATAACTTGTAAATGGGATGAAATTTTACTAATACCAACTGAAATTAATCTAGACACCATATAAACTGATATTAATCCAACTAAAACAATAATTAATGAAGCTATTAAAATAGATGTTTTCAATAAATTTAGTTGAGATAAAATTTCACTCCTAGGTACAGCAATACCTATAATCCAATTGGTACCTTTTATAGGGGCATATCCTAAATATTTAGTATCTGATTGATATACATATTCTCCAGTACCAGCATTTCCTTTTATCATTTCTTTTTGAACGTCTGCTAAAGATTGAAGCGTTGGGTCTTTTTTAGCTATTTCAATAATATTTTCACTTTTTTCTACTGATTCCTTATTATAATGTGCAACAGTAACTCCTGAATTATTAATAATGAAACTCTTTCCAGTCTTTCCAACTGTTATATCACTTATAATTTGACTTATTTCACCTGCATCTCTGCTTCCAATTAATACACCAACAACTTTTCCATCCTTATCTTTAATTGGCACTGCCATATTTATTATTAAACTTCCATCTGCTTTACTAATTATAGGGTCTGTAATTCCCCTATTTCCTTTTAAAGCTTCTTGGTAATAAGGCCTTTCCTTTAATGCAACACGAGCAAGTGTCATTGTATATGCATCCCCATTCGCATCTCCAAACCCAATATTTGTAAAACCTGTCCTCTTTGCTTCTGCTTGTACTATTTCTGCTTTCTTTTCAATTGGAATACTAAAGTCTCTTATTTCTTCCCTTTGACTTACTGTTTCTAAAACATTATAATCTGCATCAAGACGACTTTCCACTACCCTTGCAGACTCTAATGAAGTGGTCGCTAACATTTCTTTTGCATTATTTGATAACGCATAATTTGATGAATAATATGCAATTCCGCCTAAAGCTACGCATACAAAAATAATTAGAATTCCAAAATACACAGATAATTTTGTTTTAATACTCTTCATAATAAATTCCCCCTACTCATAATTGCATTAAATTCTCTTTATTACCGTAACCCATGTTAGCATTTACATAATAGATGTAGGATAATTTCCTTTAGTTATTAATTATAAATTTTCTATAATTACATTATACTACATATTTTTGCTTCTTATATAATTTTATAGCGACAAACTTACATTTATAGGAATATAGTTCTATTTATAAAATCAACTTTTTATTTTCTTTCATATTATTAAATACAAAAATGGCTTGGACATTTGTCCAAGCCATTTTGATTTATAAAGAATTATTTTAACTTAATTACTATATTTCCTTTTTTGCTGTCATCTGTTTGATCAATTACATTTACTTTTATATTGTATTTAGGTAAAATAACACCTGCATCTGGAATTTCCTTAGTAATATAAGTTTTACCATCCTCAAAAGCAGGGTTTTTTGAATTTGCATCATCTGTCAAAGTTAGTGGTTTTCCTTCAGTACTATAATCGATGAACATATTTTCATCTTTGTTTGTGCTAAAGGTTGCATCATGCATTTGATATTTAGTTACTGCTACAGAGCCATCACTCCACTTTAATAACTTTTGATCCCCATCTATAATGCTTAAATAACCATAACCCGGATGAACGCCTGTCCAGTTATCACTATATAACTCATCTGCATACCATATTAATACACCAGGTTCATAAGACATCAAGCTTGAACCACGCTTAATATGATTGAGCCCTTTATCAACTCCAGAATAATTTCTAAGCTCAATTAAATAATAGTGATCTGTAAGTTTTTTACCATCATTTTTATCGAAACCATCCATTTCAAAGTTGGTAGTATTTTCAGCATCATCAAGGAATGATTCTTTTCCATCAATATTAAATCTTATATCATCTACATATAAACCAGACATTTCTGCTGCAACATCAGTCCAATAGTTTATTTTTAATTTAATCTTTTTGCCAATGTATTCATTAAGATTAAAACTTGCATCAACCCAACCATTAGATTTTCCTGTAATACCATTTCCAGGGTTTTGATTATTTGGATTTGATGTTGTAGTAATATTTCCTTTAATGCTTGTCCAAGTATCAGTACCATCTACCTGTACTGAAACAGATCCATAATCCCAATCTTTTTCTATATCATACCAGGCCTTGAAACTAAAAGTTGCGGCAGCACCAGTTGTTAAATCTATTGTTGTTGACATAGAATTAGCTAAGTTATTACCTTTACCACTAAAGTATAAATACTTACCGCTAAAAGGCTCAGTTATTACAGTAGCTTTCTTTGGAAGCGTAACTTTAACTACATCATTATTTGCTGCTTTTATGCTAGACGCATCTAAAGTATATTCTTTACCTTTTGTAGTCAATTCTGATAAGTCCACTGTATTACCATGAAGCCAATTTCCACCGTAAGTTTTTTGGAAGAATTGTTTTGCATATGGGCTAAAGCCTACTGGTTCTGTTCCAGGTATAGTTCCTGCCCAGCTTCCGCCTGACATAATAGACCAGTAGCCTATTGGTTCACCTTGCCCAGAATATTCTGTATCATATTCATCAGGAAGACCTAAATCATGACCAAATTCATGAGCAAATACACCAGCTGCACCATCCTCTGGCATCACAGTATATGGATAGGCAGACATATTTGTACCAGGTATTTTCCATGGACCTGAAGAACCACTTACTATTTCAGTAACCTTCCCACTATGAGACCATATTGAATCAGTTCCTAATGATCCACCTCCGGCTTCTTGACCCATTCCTGAGTGTATAACCATAAGATGATCAATGATTCCATCAGGTTCATTAAGGTCTCCATCACCATCTAAATCATATGGATCTTTTAAATCATAATCTTTAAGATTTACATCTTTAGAAGCATCAATCAATCCTTCTTGAATAAGTTCACGAATTTTTACATTTTTATTGCTTCCACTATCAGCACCATAATAAGCTGCTGGATGCTTAGCTTTGTACCATCCTAAGACATTTCCTTCAACATCATAGCTTTTACCTGACTGTTCATCATAATATTGCTTTAAAGAAACAAGATTTTCACCGTTAGGCCCATCATAGCCATTGTTTCCAAATATCATATCTTGAAAATGTGATGAATTATAATCTTTATAATACATTTCTGTGTCTTTTGAAGTTAATGTATTATGTGGTACATCTGGGAATTCTATTAAAAGTACAAGTGCTTTATCTTTAGTTACACTTCCATCCCAAGTAGTTTGAGGATCATTTTTCTTCTTCTTCTTCTTTTCCTTATTTGTACTATCTTGAAAAAATCCTCTCTTAATTGCTTCTTTACCATATCCCTTTAATCCTTGAAGTGATTTTACCTCTGACTGAGAAGTATTTTTATTATCTGCATTATCATTTTCACTTAAATACGCCCTAAGAATTTTATCAGCTTCCTCAGATGTTGCATCCTTTGGTATAGTTCCATTTTTCTTTAACATATCAAGTAATTTTTCATCGTTGGCAATGGCCAAATCCCCATTTGTTTGGATGCTTAGTATATCCTCACTGCTTTTAGATAAAGAATCAGCAGCATAAGCTTTAACACTTAAACCTGTTGTGCTAAATGTTATTGCCGCAGCTGTTACTAATCCTATTAATTTTAATTTTGTCAAAATATTTGCCCCCTTTTCATTATTGCTTTTTAAATATGCATCAGCTAGTATAAAATGCATTCTATGTAGTAGAATTATTTCATTTTCTACTACATAGAATGCATTTTACTTCATTGTAAATTACAGATTATATATAAATTAATAAAGCAACTATTAAGTGTGTAATATTTGTTTTCTGTATCATGGAGAATTAATCTAATAGTTGCTTATACCTATATTTACATAATATTTCATTTAAGTAAATATCCATTACATAAGATATATAAATTGATGCGTAAACGTAAATAATGTATATATTTTTAATAAAAGTTCGTTTTATGTCATAAATCATACTTTTTATGCTTAAAATATTGACTTTTATTACATACTCTTCTATTATCTTTATATTTCTTGTAACTGTATCTACATAATATTCCTTACACCAAAATTGTCTATTGCTATACAGCGATGTTCTTTTTTTCTACTTATAGCTAAAAGCTTTTTAAGACCACACGTCTAACCTATGGTATTCAGAATACAAAAAAACTGATAAAAATATTAAATTTATTAATATCTTTATCAGTAATATCCATTATATCTGCCCTTAGCAATTATATAAAATTTAAATGCTTATATAATTTTACAAGCATTAAATAAATACATTTATAATTTATACCTTACTTTCCAGCTTTTCTTTTATTTTAGTTATTAGCCTACATAAAAGTTCTTTTTCGTCTTGTTGTATAAAATCTAACATAGACGCTTTAAAAACCCCATTATTTTGAAATATCTCATTCATAATTTGATTTCCTTTTTCTGTTATCATCACATTCATGATTCTTCTATCTTCTGCATCTGGACGTCTTTTAACTAATCCTCCCAATGCCATTCTATCAACTAAGACTGTTACTCCTGATCTTACCATCTCCAACTCATCACCCAGTGAAGACATTCTAACACCTTTATCTTTGCTTATATAAATCAAATAGAGTGCCTCGAACTCAATTTGCTTTACATTAAATTTTTCACATAATTTAATGTAATATTTACTTGTTAACTTAAAGACACTAAATATGTCTTTAAGTATATCAAAATCATTTTTTGATTTATTATTGTGATTCTCTTTTTCCATAAAAACTAACTCCTAAGAAACCCATTGTAGTTTTACCTAAAGTAAAAATTTGTTTCGCACTGACTGTCTATGCATTTATCTATTATGTTATTATCTAAAATTACCAAGTTACTTTCAGGTACTTTAATATTATTCCACAAATATTTAAAATTAATTTCAAATAACATTTTCATATCTATATTTTGATTCATAGCCCAAAGTACTATAGCATTTTGTAATAATGTTAAAGTATGTGTAGCAATGAGCTTAGAATCAACCTTACTTGAAATTTCCCCTGATATCTTTCCATCTTCAATAACACACTCAATTTTTTCTAATAGCCTATTATTAAAATCAACTATACAATTAGTCATAGATTTATAATCCTTTATTCCTTCGACTGTTAAACAAATAATTGACCTATAATTAAATGTTTTTACACTTAAATTATTTTTTAAGTAACTTTTGGTTTCAGAATATATTTGAAAAATTCTTAGTAATTTATCTTTTGAAATCTCATTACACTCATCCGAAATTCTAATAACATCCTTAAAACGTGAAAAGAATAACTTTTCTATTGCTTCACATATAAGTTGATCTTTACTACTAAAATAATAATTAAAGGTGCTTTTAGGTATGCCTGCTTTCTTTATTAAATCATTAATAGAAACTTCCCAAAAATCTCTTTCAATAAATAATTTAAGTGCTATCTTTAAAATTTTTTCCTTAATTTTAAAGTTCTCCTTTTCTAAAATCTTATGCACCATAACTACTTTAACTTGCGCTGCTAGCTAAGCAGCCAAGGTTTTTGAATTTGATTTTTTAATGTATTGTAGTCATTAATAGAAGTTCTTAAATCTGTTTCTAAGCTATTATTATCTATAACTTGTTTATCATATGCTATTTTAGTTGTTAACCCTTGATCATACTTTAGTTTTGCAATACTAAGTTCAGTATTCTTAACCTCTATATTAGATTTAGCTACATTAATGCTATTTTCCATATCTATAAGCTTAGCATAACTTTCTTTTAATCCCTTTTTAAGATTCTTTTTATTTTCTTCTAATGAAACTTTACTGCTGCTTAAATTATATTTATTTTGCAGATAAGTTCCATAATCAGTAAATAAATTTTCATATTCTTGCTCTGCTTTTGCATATCCAGCAGAATCGAACTCTTGACCTATAACATTTCCATCTGCATCTTTAATATTTTTCTGAAAACTAGAATCATTCTTATCAGGTCTATCGTCACTATCTGGTCTATGTACTTTATTATCATCTAAATTGTCCTTAGTTAATTCAAAGATCTTCTTATCATACTTATAATATTTATCTATAACACTATCAAAATATTCATCCTGAGATTTATCTATCTTAAATACTTCAAATTCCTGCTTCTGTTCTAATGAATAATTATTTAAATCTTTTTCTGTTAATATTTTGAAATAGTCTTGAGCATTTTTTAATTGATATTCTTTAGCTTTCTCACTATTCTTTAGTTTTTGAAAATCAACTTCTGCATTTTTTATTTCTATTTCAGTTGATAATCCTAAGTCTTTTTTTAGGTTCACATATCCATTTTCTATAGTCTTAATTTCTAACTGCTTTTTTATCTTATCAAGTTCATTATTTCTTGTAATTAAATCATTATATTTATTTGTGATATCTTGTGCTATTTGATCTTCAATATAATCTTTTTGTTCTTTAGTTTGATCAACTGTTAATTCAAGTTTGTCATAAGGAAAGTCATTATCATCATCATTGTCTTGAATATCATCAAGTTCATCTTGAATATCTAATTTATCCTCATATAATTTTATTTCTTTAGACTTTAAAGCAAGTTTACTACTATTGTTAATAGCCGCCTCTATAGCCTCTTGTAAAGTAAGAACTGGCTTTTGTTTTACTTGATCTTTTTTCACTTGATTTTGTACATATATAACTCCAGTATTAGTAGTATCTGCTGTTGTTGAAGCTACATTGACAATATTCGTACTATTATTTTGTACATTCTCTGCTGCACATACCGGTATAGCACCTCCGCTTATAATACTTATTCCAATTGCAAAAGCAATTAATTTATTTATATTTTTTCTCATATGTCTCCTCCTCTTAAATAATTAATTAAAAACTAGATCTTTTTCATAATAATGCAGATAAATTTTTGCTTTTATTTCTTGATTAAATAATTTATAGTATAAATTTAAAATTCATCTCACTTCTGAAAATATATCTTACAATTTAAATAAAGGGACTATATCTAAAATTAAATCTAATTAAATTTCAGTATAGTCTCTTTAAAATTCTATAGTATCTATAAATTTGAATTTAATTCATTATCAATTTTTGCTGATTCTTTGTGAATGACTTTTTTAAACTTATTTTTCAAATCATCAAGTATTGTATATGCAATTGGTACTACAAATAATGTTAATATTGTAGAACTAATCAATCCTCCAATTACTGCTTGTGCCATCGGTGCACGCATTTCTGTACCAGCACCTGTGGCTATTGCTGTAGGAACCATACCAAATATCATTGCTAAAGTTGTCATGATTATTGGACGTAATCTTACAAGCCCTGCTTCTTTTAAAGCCTCATTTCTCGGCATACCTTCTTTTATTCTTTCCTTGGCAGCATCGATAAGTAATATACCATTTTTAGCAACAAGTCCGAGGAGCATTATGACTCCTATCATAGACATCATACTTATCTGACTTCCGAAAACAAATAATCCTATTATGGCACCAATAAGTGCAAGTGGCAATGAGAACATTATAGATATTGGTTCAACAAAGCTTTCAAATTGTGCAGCCATAACTAAGTACAAGAAAAGAACTGAAAGAACCATTGCTTGAACTAAACTTATCATGCTTTTTTGCATCATTCCATTTGTTCCTCCAACAGATAATGAAACTCCATCCGGTGCTTCACTTTTTATTTTGTTCATATACAAAGTTTGTAATGTACCTGTCGATGTACCTGTAACATTACAAGAAAGCTCAACTTGTGATTGTTTATTATATCTGTGCAAAGATGACGAAGTATTTCCAATAACTTTTTTAGTCACTTGGCTTACAGGAATCTGCGTATTATTTGTACCTGAAACATAAATTTCATTAAGATTATTAAGATTTTTACGTTCTTCATCTTCTAAAGATACTTTAACATCATATCTATCTTTTCCACCATCATATTTTGTTACACTTGAACCATTAAATAATGTACTTAAGGTACTCGCAACATCTGAACTGTTAACACCTAAATCTGCAGCTTTATCACGGTCTACTACCATTTTTGCTTCCGGTGTACCTGCGTTACTATTCGTACCTACATCTCTTGCACTAGGATCTTTAGATATTTCCATTTTCATTTTATCAGCAAATGCTTGAAGCTGTGCTCTATCATCACCAACAAGGTTAAAAGATATATCTTTTGATCCACCGCCACCCATAGATGCTGCTGCTACGGTAACTTCAGTTCCTGGAATAACTTTTAAGTCTGTACTAAGCTTAGCAGCTATCTCTCTTGAACTATCTTTACGTTCCTTTTTGTCCACTAATTCAATTTTAATTGATGTCTTACTCTTACTTACTGTAGAATACATATACTTTACTTCAGGATACTTCTTAATAATTTCTTCAAATTGTTTAGTTTTCTTTGATGCATTATCTAAGGTTATACCCGAATCAAAATTAGCACTAACAGTCACCTGCCCTTGGTCAGTTGATGGCATCATGTTAAAACCTAGTACTGTAGCAAGTCCAAGACTTCCTATAAACATAACTCCACACCCAATTAAAACTATCGCTCTTTTATGAAGAGTATAAGCTAAAAGATGCGAATATTTCTCTGCAAAAGCATCAAACTTATAATTAAACCATCTAAAAAATTTACCAATAAATGTTTTGCTGTCTTTCCTATCTGACTTAAGCATTTTAGATGACATCATAGGCACGAGGGTAAAAGATACAAACAATGAAACTGCCATACTAAATACAATTGTCATGGCAAACTCAATGAAATATTTTCCAATAATACCTTTTACCATTGCTATAGGTAAGAAAACTGCAATAACGGCTAAAGTTGTTGCGATTACTGCAAATCCTATTTCTGAAGTAGCCTCTATAGCTGCCTTCATTGGAGATTTACCCATGTGCAGATGCCGTACAATATTTTCTATAACAACTATAGCATCATCTATTAAAAGCCCTACTGCCAGTGATAATGCCATTAAGGACATCGTGTTTAATGAAAAATTCATTAATTTCATACAAATAAAAGTAGTTATAATTGAAATTGGAAGGGATGATGCACTTATAAGAGTACTTTCCCATTCATTTAAGAACAAGAATACAATGATAACAGCTAATATACATCCTTCTATAATAGTTTTCATAACATCATCTACTGTATCTTCTATTGATATTGAGCTATCACTAACAATATCAACACTTACCCCTTCTGGTAAAGAACCTTTAATTTCATTTAATGATGCTTTAACTCCTTTAGCTAATTCAACAGTATTAGCGCCTGATTGCTTAACTATATCAATACCAATTGCTGGTTTTCCTTGATAGTATGCAATACTACTTTTTTCTTCAAATCCATCTTCAACTTTTGCAATATCTTTTAATCTAATTTCTGTGCCATTCTTTTTAGTTACTAAAATATTTTTAAAATCTTCTATTTTTTTTATTCTGCTAGTTGTTGTAATTGAAATTTCATTATCTCCATCAACAACCTTACCAGTTGATTGATCTATATTGTCACTTCTAATACTATTTACTACAGCACTAGATGTAAGACCATAAGCTACTAATTTATCATTATCTAGCTTTATGTGAATTTCCCTTGTATCCTCACCAGATACATCTACTGATCCAATACCTGACACTGCATATAACTTCTTCTTTATAGTATTATCAACAATATCTGACATTTGTTTATTATCATCTGAACCATAAACAGCAATAGATAAAATTGAAGCTGCTGACATATCAAACTTAGAAATAATCGGGTCATTAACATCAGTTGGTAATTCTCCACGAATAGTTGAAACTTTATCTCTAACTTCTTGTGCTGCAATTTCTCCATTTTTGCTTATATCAAATTCTATTGTAGTTTGCGACATACCCTCATTTATAGTAGAAGTTATATTCTGAACTCCAGAAATTTTTTGTACTGCATCTTCTACTTTTTTTGTTACTTTCATTTCAATTGCTTCTGGTGTTGCTCCTGGTTCTGTGACTACAACTGAAACATAAGGCAGATCAGCATTAGGCATAGAATTAAGTTCTAGATCTTCATAAGATACGTAACCCATAATAATGAGGATCATCATTATAACTGTTATAAATACTGGCCTTTTAATACTAATATTTGCTATATTCATTTGTTATTCCTCCTATTTCGAAACTGCTTCTGTAGAATTGGTCTTTTCACTAGAAACAGCTTCCACTGTGTCACCCTCTTGCAATTTGCTAACATTTGAACATATTATCTCATCACCATCTTTTATACCTGATTTTATTTCCACATTATTTTCATTAGTTTCTCCAATTGTAACCTTTTGTTTCTTTGCTGACCCATTATCATTTATGAAGACAGAATAGTCACCTTCATTTCCAACTAACGCATTTATTGGTAAAGTAATTATTTCAATTTTTTCATTACTTAAAAGTTCTACTTTGCCGTAAATACCAGGCAATAATGATTTATCGCTATTATCTATTTTTACTTTACAATTAAATACTCTAGCAGAAGCATCCGCTGATAAATCTATATTTTGTATAGTACCGTTATAGGTTTGGTCACTTCCTTCAAGGTTAACAGTAGCTGCTTGTCCTATTTTTACACCACTTATTTTATCTTGTGGTACTTGTATTTTTCCATATATAGATGATATATCATTAACCTTTGCAAGAGCTGTCCCTTGAGATATCATTTGTCCTATATTTACACTTTTGTCACTTATGATTCCACTTATAGGTGCTTTAATCACTGCATTGTTCAAATTATCCTGTAAATTTGCTATGCTTACTTTTTGTACCTCTATATTAGCTTTTGATGTTTCAATAGTTACATTTCCTGTTTCATAATCAGCTTGTGCATTATTTAAAGTTTTCTCTGCTGCTTCAAAATCAGCTTTTGATATGCCTCCCTTTTCATAAAGAGTTTTTTGTCTATCATAGTTACGATTAGCATCATCCAAGCTAATCTTAAGCTTTTTAAGAGATACTTGGGCAGAATTTAATTGCTGCTCAGTTACCTTTAATTGACTTTCTGAAGATTTTATATTATTTTCTATATCCTGAGTATCTAGAGTAACTATTGTGTCACCCGCATTTACATATTGTCCATTTTCAACTGATAGTGAAATAACCCTTGCTGATATCTTACTGTTTATAATCCCTTGCTCAGCTGCTTCTAAAGTAGCTTTATATGTATCACCAGATTTTTTTTGTGCTGCCTTTGCACTTTGTACTTCAACTACAGTTTTACTCACAGCAACTACAGCATTTTCATTTTTCTTATTTGCTGATAAGTTATTTTTAACTACTATAGCGCCTATTACTGCTACAATAACAACTGCAAATACAACTATCTTTTTTATTTTTTTCATTTTTGCCCTCCTATTTTTTAACATAAAATATTTCTTCTATTAATCCGATAATTCTAAAGCCAGTATTCTGTTTTTAGAATAATATTACCCACTTATAACCTTAATCGGATACTATTTCATTATTAAATTATATTTACCATTGATAAATATTTAATATGGAGTGTAGCATAAAATTATTAACTCAATTTAAACTTTCTAGTTATTTTTAATTTTAGTAACTGACCTCTTTTCAAAAAGCCTATGCATATATGATAGTATGAGTTTATATTCAATTTATATTTGTTAGTTATAATTATATATGCTTTAATTTATGGCATAAAAAAACAGTTAAAGTATAGTATAATTAATACAATTAAGGAGGTTGTTCAAATGTTTCATATTTTAATTGTAGAAGATGATAAAGAACTCCGTGAATTATTCAGTACTGTTTTGGTCAAAAATGGATATAAAACAACTAGTACAAAGGATGGTGTTGAAGCACTTAATGCTTTAGATAAAGAATATATTGACTTAATTCTTTCTGACATTATGATGCCTAATATGGATGGTTTTGAACTAATTCAATCTATTCGAGATGCACAATTTAATCTTCCAGTATTAATGATTACCGCTAAGGAAAGCTTTCAAGATATTAAGCGTGGTTTTTTACTTGGAATCGATGATTATATGATTAAACCAATTAATGTTAATGAAATGGTTCTAAGGGTGGGAGCATTACTTAGAAGAGCACAAATTATTAATGAAAAAAAACAATGTATTGGTGAAACTTTATTGGAATATGATTCTTTGTCCGTGTATCAAAACGGTGAAGCAATAGTACTTCCCCAAAAAGAATTCTATATTTTATATAAACTTGCTTCTTATCCTAATCGTATCTTCACAAGGCAAGAGCTTATGGATGAGTTTTGGGGACTTGATTCAGAGACAGATATCCGAACAGTAGATGTACATATTAATCGTCTGAGGGATCGTTTTAAAAGTAATAATGATTTTGAAATAATAACTGTAAGAGGACTTGGTTATAAGGTGATAAAGAAACATGAATAATAAGAGCACCTTAAAACCAATACTTCTTTTTTCATTAATCATTTTTTTAATTATGTTAGTATCAGGAGTAATCTCTGCCATGGTAACTATCTACTTTCATCTAGGTTCTCTATCAACTTCCACTTGGATACTCTGGCCAATTATTAATTTATATATGATTAGTTTGATTGTCGGAACAAGTATTGCAGCTATCATAGGAAAGATAATATTAGCTCCAATTATAAAAATCAGCGCAGCGTTAATGGAAGTCGGAAAAGGTAATTTTAATATTAAACTAAAAGAAGAAAAGCATCATGTGAAAGAACTAAAAAAAATGTCACACAATTTTAATATTATGGTGAATGAGCTCAATAATATTGAAACTTTTCGTAATGACTTTATTACCAATGTTTCTCATGAATTCAAAACGCCTCTTGCATCTATAGATGGATATACAATGCTGCTACAGGACAGTAATCTGACAGAAGAAGAAAAAAATGAATATATTGAGAAAATACTTAACAATACAAAAAGACTATCCAATTTGGTCTATACTATTTTACAAATTTCAAAACTTGAAAATCAAGGAATCATAGCAGAAAAAAGAAAATTCAAATTAGATGAGCAATTCAGACAAACTTTACTATTTCTCGAACCAAAATGGGCTAACAAAAATATTGAATTAGATATTAATTTAGATGAAACCACTTTCTATGGAAATGAAGAATTACTAGATCAAGTATGGGTAAATATATTAGATAATGCAATAAAATTTACTCCAGATAAAGGAATGATTACATGCACCTTAAGACAATCTTCTGGCTGGATTACAGCAATCATTTCAGATACTGGTGTTGGTATGCCCGAAGATGTACAAAAGCATATCTTTGACAAGTTTTATCAGGGAGATAAATCACATTCTTCTGAAGGCAACGGCTTAGGACTAGCCCTTGTAAAAAGAATTATCAATTTATGTGGGGGGATAATAGACGTGAATAGCGAATTGGGGAAAGGCTCTATTTTTACTATTAAATTGCCATGTTAAATAGGGTTTGCTCAGCAAACCCTATTTTTCAAATTGAAATAAATATATATCATCTTTTTTAGCTCTCTCAGTGGCTGGTTCCAATTCGTATATTATTTTCTTTGAAATAACTTAAGTTTTTTTGTTTCTATAAATTTTATTTACATTAATTATACCACTTACATTATATTAGCTATTTTAACTATTAAGCAGCCAAGGCTTTTGAATTTGATTTTTTAATGTATTGTAGTCATTAATAGAAATTCTTAAATCTGTTTCTAAGGCTTCATTATCTAAAACTTGCTTATCGTATACTATTTTAGTTATTAACCCTTGATCATATCTTAGCTTTGCAATACTAAGTTCAGTATTCTTAACCTCTATGTTAGACTTAGCTACATTAATGCCGTTTTCCATATCTATAAGCTTAGCATAACTTTCTTTTAATCCCTTTTTAAGATTTTTTTTATTTTCTTCTAATGAAACTTTAATACTGCTTAGATTATATTTATTTTGTAGATAAGTTCCATAATCAGTAAATAATTTTTCATATTCTTGCTCTGCTTTTGCATATCCATCAGAATCGAACTCTTTACCTATAACATTGCCATCTGCATCTTTAATATTTTTCTGAAAACTAGAATCATCCTTATCTGGTCTATCGTCACTATCTGGCCTGTGTACTTTATTATCATCTAAATTATCCTTACTTAATTCAAAGATCTTCTTATCATACTTGTAATATTTATCTATAACCTTATCAAAATATTCATCGTGAGATTTATCTATCTTAAATGCTTCAAATTCTTGCTTCTGTTCTAGCGAATAATTATTTAAATCTTTTTCTGTTAATACTTTGAAATAGTCTTGAGCATTTTTTAATTGATCTTCTTTAGCTTTTTCACTATTCTTTAATTTTTGAAAATCAATTTCTGAATTTTTTATTTCTATTGTTGTTGATAATCCTAATTCGTTTTTTAGCATCACATATCCATTTTCTATAGTCTTAATTTCTAACTGCTCTTTCAGCTTATTAAGTTCATTGTTCTTTGTAATTAGATCATTATATTTATTGGTTATATCTTGTGCTATTTGATCTTCAATGTAATCTTTCTGTTCTTTAGTTTGGTCAACAGTTAATTCAAGTTTGTCATAAGGAAAGTCATTATCATTGTCTTGAATATCATCAAGTTCATCTTGAATATCTAGCTTATCCTCATATAATCTTATTTCTTTAGATTTTAAAGCAAGTTTACCACTATTATTAATAGCTGCATCAATAGCCTTTTGTAAAGTAAGAACTGGCTTTTGACTTACTTGATCTTTTTTCACTTGATTTTGTACATATATAACTTTAGTATTACTATTAGTAGTAGTTGTTGTTTCTACTGAATTGACAATATTCGTACTATTATTTTGTATATTCCCTGCTGCAAATACCGGCATAGCACCTCCGCTTATAATACTCATTCCAATTGCAAAAGCAATTAATTTTTTTATATTTTTTCTCATATATGTCCTCCTCTTAAATACTTAATTAAAAACTAGATCTTTTTCATAATAGTGTAGATAAAATTTCGCTTTTATTTCTTCAATAAATAATTTATACTATGAAATTAAAATTCATCTCATTGATCAAAATATATCTTCCAGTTAAATAAAAGGACTATATCTAAAATTAAATCAAACTAAATTAAATTTTAGTATAGTCTCTTTAACTGTCTATAATATCTATAAATTTGAATTCAATTCATCATCAATTTTCGCTGACTTTTTATGAATCAATTTTCCAAACTTATTTTTCAAATCCTCAAGTATTGTATATACAATTGGTACTACAAATAAAGTTAAAATTGAGGATGTAATTAATCCACCAATTATTGCCTGTGCCATCGGTGCACGCGATTCCGAACCTGCTCCTGTCGCTACAGCCGCTGGAATCATACCAAATATCATAGCCAAAGTAGTCATTACTATTGGACGCAATCTTACGAGTCCTGCTTCTCTCAAAGCTTCATTTATAGGAATACCTTCTTTCATTTTTTCCTTTGCAGAGTCAATAAGCAGAATTCCATTTTTAGCAACTAGCCCCATAAGCATAATAATACCTATCATGCATATCATACTTATAGCGCTTCCAAAAACAAATAATCCAAGTACAGCTCCAATAATTGCAAGCGGCAGCGCAAACATTATAGAAATAGGATCAATAAAACTTTCAAATTGTGCTGCCATAACTAAATACAAGAAAAGTATTGACATAAATACAGCTTGTATTAAACTTTGCATACCTTTCGCCATAGTTCCACTAGTTCCTCCAATAGATAATGAAACTCCATCTGGCAGTTCACTTTGAATCTTTGCCTTATAATTACTTTCGAAAGTACCTGAAGATACCCCTGTAACATTAGCAGAAACCTCAACTTGTGGCTGCTTATCTTTTCTGTGCATTGATGAAGAAGTTGTTTCAACAACTTTTTTAGTTACTTGACTTAAAGGAACTTGTTGATTTTTTGTCCCTAAAACATAAATATTATCAAGATCATTAAGGTTTTTACGTTCCTTATCATCTATAGATACTTTTACATCATATCTATCTTTTCCACCATCATACTTACTTACAGATGAACCATTAAATAATGTTGACAGCATACTTGCAACATCTGAACTACTAACACCTAAATCTGCTGCTTTATCACGATCCACCTCAATCCTTACTTGTGGTGTACCAGATTTACTGTTTGTACCAACATCTCTTGCGTTAGGATCTTTAGACATATCCTCTGCTATCTTATTTGCAAAGGTTTGAAGCTTTGCTCTATCATCTCCAACAAGATTGTAAGCTACATCTTTCGAACCTCCACCGGCTCCTGATACAGCAGCTACTGTAACTTGAACTCCTGAAATACCTTGCAAATCTCCTCTAAGCTTTTCTGCTATTGCTTTTGATTTTTCCTTACGCTCACTTTTATCCACCAGCTGAATTTTAACTGATGTACTAGCTTTTTTCACTGTGGAATACATAAACTTTACTTCTGGATATTTACTAATAACAGCTTCAAGCTGCTTAGTTTTTTGTGATGCAGTATCTAGTGTTATCCCTGAGTCAAATGTAGCACTAACATTAACCTGACCGTTATCAGTTGCAACCGTTGATTCAAATCCTAGTGATGCACCTAATCCAATACTTCCTACAAACATAGCTGCTGAAACAATTAAAACTAATAATCTTTTATGCAGAGTAAACACTAAAATCTGCGCATATTTCTCTGCAAAAATATCAAATTTCTCGTTAAACCACTTAAAAAACTTACCAATAAATGTTTTACTTTCTTTTTTTTCTGCCTTAAGCATTTTAGCTGACATCATAGGTACAAGAGTAAAGGATACAACCAATGAGACTAACATACTAAATACAACTGTAAGTGCAAATTCAATAGTGTATTTTCCTATAATTCCCTCTACCATTGCTATAGGGAAAAATACTGATATAACAGCTGAAGTTGTTGCTATTACTGCAAATCCAATTTCTGACGTAGCTTCCTGTGCTGCTCGTATTGGAGATTTACCCATATGCATATGCCGTACAATATTTTCTATAACAACTATAGCGTCATCTACTAAAAGCCCTACTGACAGTGATAGCGCCATTAATGACATTGAGTTTAACGAAAAGTTCATCTGTTTCATACATATAAAAGTACTTATAATTGAAATTGGAAGAGATATTCCACTTATAAGTGTACTTTCCCATTCATTTAAGAACAAAAATACTATAACAATTGCTAATATACACCCTTCAACAATAGTTTTCATAACATCATTAACACTATCTTCTATTGCTATAGAATTATCACTAACAATATCAACATGTACACCTTCTGGTAAAGAAGATTTAATTTCATTTACTATTGTTTTAACATTTTTTGCTACTTCAACAGTATTAGCACCAGATTGCTTAACTATATCAATACCAATTGCTTGATTTCCTTGATAGTATGCAATACTGCTTTTCTCCTCAAATCCATCTTCGACTTTTGCAATATCTTTTACTCTAATTTCTGCATTATTCTTTTTAGCTACTAAGATATTTTTAAAATCTTCTACTTTTTTTATCCTACTATTTGTTGTAATAGAAATTTCATTATTTCCATCAACAACCTTTCCAGTTGATTGATCAATATTATCTTTTTTTATGCTATTTACAACATCACTTGGTGATAAACCATAAGATAATAACTTATTGTTATCAAGTTTTATATGAATTTCTCGTGTATCCTCACCAGATATATCTACTGAACCAACCCCTGATACTGTATACAATCTTTTCTTTAAAGTATTATCTATAAAATCTGTCATTTTTTGAGTGTCATCTGAGCCATAAACAGCAATAGATAAAATTGATGAAGATGACATATCAAACTTAGAGATAACTGGATCATTAATGTCAGTTGGCAATTCTCCTCTAACAGTCGAAATTTTATCTCTAACTTCTTGTGCTGCTACTTCACCATCTTTACTTAGATCAAATGCTATAGTAGTTTGGGAATAACCTTCGTTTACAGTAGAAGTTATAGTATCAATTCCAGAAATTTTTCCTACTGCATCTTCTATTTTTTTTGTTACTTTTGATTCAATTTCCTCAGGTGTTGCTCCTGGCTCTGTAACCATAACTGAAACATAAGGCATATCCACATTTGGCATCTCATTAAGTACTAGTTTTTGATAGCTAGTATAACCTAAAATAGTAAGGGCAATCATTATTACTGTTATAAATACAGGTCTTTTAATACTAATATTTGCTATATTCATTTGTCATCCCTCCTATTTAGAAACTGCTTCTGTAGAATTGCTATTTTCATTAGAAACTACCTCTATTTCATTACCATCTTGCAGTGTACCCGTATTTGTACAGATTATTTCATCGCCATCCTTTATACCAGACGTTATTTGTACATTGTTTTCATCAGTTTCTCCAATGGTAACTTTTTGTTTTTTAGCTGTTCCATTATCATTTATAAAAACAGAATAATTCCCTTCACTACCAACTAAAGCATTTATTGGAACAGCAATAATTTCAGTTTTTTGATCACTAAAAAGATCTACCTTTGCAAAAGTCCCTGAATACAATGTATTATCACTATTATCTATTTTTATTTTACAATCAAAAACTCTTGAAGTAGCATCAGCTGATAAATTTATATTTTGTACAGTGCCATTATAAGATTTATCACTTCCTTCAAGGGTAACTGTAGCTACTTGTCCAATTTTCAAATTGTTTATCTTATCTTGTTGAACTTGTATTGTTGCATATACAGATGATATATTATTAACCTTTGCAAGGGCTGTTCCTTGAGATGCCATTTGTCCTATATTTACACTTTTCTCACTTATGACACCACTTATAGGTGCTTTAATCACTGTATTATTTAAATTATCCTGTAAATTTGCTATGCTTACTTTTTGCACTTCTATATTGGCTTTTGATGTTTCAATAGTTACATTACCTGCTTCATAATCAGCTTGTGCATTATTAAAAGTTTTTTCTGCTGCTTCATAATCAGCTTTTGATATTCCTCCTTTTTCATAAAGAGTTTTTTGTCTGTCGTAGTTACGATTAGCATCATCCAAATTAAGCTTAAGCTTTTTAAGAGATACTTGTGCAGAATTTAATTGTTGCTGCGTTACCTTTAATTGACTTTGTGAAGCTTCTATATTATTTCCTATGTCCTGAGCATCTAGAGTAGCTATTGTGTCACCATCATTTACATATTGTCCATTTTCAACTAATACCGAAATAACCCTTGCTGATATCTTACTGTTTATAATTCCTTGCTCAGATGCTTCTAAAGTAGCTTTATATGTATCACTAGAATTTTTTTGTACTGCCTTTGCACTTTGTACTTCAACTGCTGTTTTACTTACAGTAACTGCAACATTTGGCTTTTTTGCACTTGATGATAAGTTATTTTTGACTACTATAGCACCTATTACTGCTACAATAACAACAGCGAATATAACTATTTTTTTTACATTTTTCATTTTTTATCCCCCTATTCATTCCAAATATTATTTATTTTTTAATTTCTAATTATAATTACCTTATATTTCAAGAAGTAATTAATTATTATTAATTAATCACATTAATAGTAATTAACGCTTACTTAATTTATGATTATTAAATACAAATTACTTATTGCATACTTCAAAATAACACTTAATTTCTTTTATCTATATACATAATAAAAAATTATGTATATCTGTTGCCTTATATAGTTCGGTAATTTATCTTCATATATTTTGGTAAATTATCCATGATTAAATTTTATGATTAATTTGCATTTAATCATAGTTACTTTAGTTATCAAACATTATATGACTTTTGTCACATACCTCTATATGAGAACAATGATATAATATAAATAAAATATCTATAATGAAATGAGTGATGTTATATAAATGCTAAAATTTAGAAATTACATTATGATTTTAAAATGTATAATGATAATATCAATATTTTCCAATACTTATTCTCAATATAATAATAATTTTTTTGCAATGATTTCATTATTTAGTTTTAGTACTATAATGATGGTTAATGACTATATAAGAAACGTAAAATTAAAAAGTCATACTAAATATGTATATATATCCCTGTCATTTAGTATTTTTGCTGCTTTAATACTACAATACTTTGTAGTTGGAGAAAGCACTACTATTTATGCATACTGTTTCTTATTTGAAATTTTTCAGTTAGAAAAAAGCATGTTAAAGTTTTTTCTCTCAACACACTTTTCACTATTTTTTTTAGTTGATACTTTAAGTCTTCAAATTTCAAATGCTGATAATATCCATGTAAATTTAAGCATGAAATTATTAGCTTATTTGGGTACAGCCGGTATTATGTACTATCAAAAAACCATTGAAATAGAAAAAGAAGAAATAAAACAGCTAAATGAAAAATTAAAATTAGCAAATATAAAGCTTCAAGAATACGCACTAGAAATAGAAGAAGCCACCATTTCTAGTGAAAGAACAAGAGTTGCCCAAGAACTTCATGATTCATTAGGTCATTCCCTAATGGCTCTTGCAATGCATCTAGAATTTGCTAAAAAGATATGCACTACTAAACCTCAAAAGGTAGAAGAAGTATTAGAACAATCCGAAAAAATAGCAAAATCAAGTATTAATGACCTAAGAAAAGCAGTTACTCTTCTTAATTCAGAGGTTGAAATAGCAGATTTTGATACTTCAATAGAAAAACTTATTCATAATTTTTATCTAGTTAGCAATCTAAAAATTACTTGCACTAAGAATAGCAATATTAATAACTTAAGTTCACTCATTAAAACTTCAATATATAAAACAATACAAGAATGTATAACTAATAGCCTAAAGCATGGTAATGCAACAGAAATTAATATAAAAATTACAGCTACTAATGAAAATATAGAGTTTATTATTACTGATAATGGAATAGGCTGTAACAATATTATTAAATCAAATGGATTGAATGGAATTGAAAATAGAATAAATTTGTTAAGTGGTACAACATATTACTTTAGTCATAATGGCTTAGGATTTGGTATAAAGGTGTTTATTCCAATATAGATATAATTACTTGCTTGTAATTAATTATTATCCATTTTTATATTCTGTGTTTATTTAAATATAAATGAAATGAGGTAAATATAAACTATGATAAATGTTATATTAGTTGATGATCAGGAAATTGTAAGAGAAGGAATAAAAATGATTTTAAGCTTAGATGATGAAATAACTATTATAAAGGAAGCCCATAATGGAAAGCAGTTACTAGATATTTTGAAGGAAGGACAACTTCCTGATGTAATTCTTATGGATGTTAGAATGCCCATAATGGATGGCGTTGAAGCTACTAAGATCGTTAAGGAAAAATATAAGGACATAAAGGTAATAATATTAACTACCTTTAATGAAGATGAATATATATTTGAGGGAATTAAAAATGGCGTTGATGGATATATCTTAAAAGATGCAGGCTCTGACTATATAATCAAAGCTATAAAAACAGCCTATAATGGAAATATGCTTCTTGACCCTGAAGTAACAGCAAAAATAGTCAGAGCATATAATTCAATTGCTACTGACAAGCAAACTCCTACTCAAATCAATGAATATAAAAAGAAATTAGAAATGCTTACCCAAAGAGAACTTGAGGTTGCAAAACTCGTTGCTCAAGGTAAAAGTAATAAAGAGATTTGTCATATCTTATTTCTAACAGAAGGTACAGTAAAGAATTATTTAACAAAAATATTTGAGAAGTTAGAGTTGACTAGTAGAACTGAGTTGGCATTGTTTATTAATCAAGGTGATGTATTAAAATAGCAGCGTTTACATTCACTTGCTATTTTTATTTATCACGTAACGTTTCTAAATTAAAGCATTGTATCAATATCTAAATAAAACATATAAACTTTTTATCAATTTCCATATTGACCAACTGCCATACAATTTCCACAATGTAGCAAATCGTTAGCAATTATAGCATCACTTAAATTTGCCAGTTAAGTTTAGCATATAATCCAATAGCCTTAGGATATCTTTGCATTATCTTAAGGCTATTTTAATTAAAACTTAAATTTCTTTAAATCTATAATGTAGAATCAACAATATTTAAATTAATACTAAATTTAAATTAATAATTACATTATATCCAGATATAAATAATAGTAATACAATTAATAAAAAAATAAGCCACCTGAAACTTTTTTATTATTTATTTGCTAATTTTAATGCAAAGTCTAATACTTTAGCTCCATTCATCATTCCATAGTCAGCCATTGGTATAACATCTACAGGAATTCCTAATGGTTCACATGTCTTTTTAGCCTTTGATAGAGTATAACCAACTTGTGGTCCTAACAATGCAACGTTTACACCATCTAAATGTTTATCCATTTGTCCTTCTGGAAAAGCTTCAATATCGACTTCTATCCCTTTAGCTTTAGCCGCTTCCTTCATTTTATTAACCAAAAGACTTGTTGACATTCCTGCTGCACAAAATAATCTAACTGTTATCATAGTTTTCTCCTCCTCAAAATCTATATTAATTTTAAATATAGTGCAAATTACGTTTTTATTGTTTGATTAAAGTGTTTACAACTTTTCTCAATTCAATTATTTGTTCAATTAAATTCTTTTCTGTTATTGCTGTCATTAAATGGTCTTTGGCGTGTACAAATAATACTGACATATCTATTTTTTCACCATTTACTTCTTTATGGAGAAACATTGTTTGACTATCGTGAGCTTTAGCTAATGCGTCATTTGCTAATTGCATTTCTTTATTAGCTTCCTCATAATTTTCATCGTTTACATTGTTAAGAGAAATATAAGCGTGATTCTTGCAATCTCTAGCATTGATTATAATATTCATAACTGCCATTTCTAGTTCTTCCATATTTAACTCCTCACTTCGCTTCATATTTTTAGTATATTGAAATATTTATTTTGTTTTATTTGTCTTATGCCTATATACAGCAATAAGAGTGCCAAAATCTCATTAAAATATAAAATAATAAAATAATATTATTAAGGTTCAACCTAGCATTTTTAAACATTGTCTAACGGTGATAAAGATATTTGTAATGAGTTCCATGTATTTTATAACTCAAACTTTTCACAATAAAACCTATACAAGAATGACATTAAATTTTATGGTTAAGCTATTTTTTTGTATATCAACTTTCAGAGATGTATTCATGTTATAGTTACTGCACACTATATTGGTAGTAATTTTATCATAAACTTGAGAGTACACTCTCAGTTAAGTGATTTTTTGAAATTTTTACCTAAAATGAAAAGTTAAATTCTTGTTTGCAATATTAAATCATCATTCACTACTAATATCCAACTATCGTAGAGTTACAATTGATGAGCAAAATAAGAAATATACGACAAAACTGAATCTAAAATTATGCTAAATCAACCCTACAAACTGGAATTTGTACTCGATTACTTATGCATTTTTTCATATTCAATTGCCCATTTTTCTAAATCTTCTAATACTGGTAAAAATTTTACACCCAACTTTGTTAATGAATATTCTACTTTAGGTTTAATCTATTCTATTAAAAAAAATGACCGGATAGTTTTTTACAACCAATCCAGTCATTTTAAGATTTTGTTTATATTATTTTACAATATATAAACATTCCATCTTTAATCTATGATTCTAAGTATTAATGAAATTAGCCTTGTAATGTTCTTGCTTCTATAATTATAAAATGAGCAATACGTGTCTTTATTAACCAAGTTCCATTTTCACGTACATATGTGTCATCATATTTAACACTATAGTCAGTGATAACTTCTTTTCCATCTTCTTCTCTCACCATTTTAAGTTGGGAGTATGCAACACCTGTTGCAGTATCGCCATCCACCTCCACAGTATGTTGTGCGTTAATGGAGAAGTAACGTTTTACAAGAGCAGCGTGACCTTTGAACTCCTCTAACAATTGTTTTGTTCCTGAAACATCAGACACCACTTGGTCGCCCATGTAAACTGTATATCTGTGACCAGGCGTAAGTAAAAGCATTTGTTCTGAAAGTTTTTTTTCATCTCCCAAATTTGAATAAGCATCAACTAATTCCCTTAATTCTAATTTCGCTTGTAAAATTTCTAATGACATAACTTTTTCCTCCTTTTATTTCTTACTTATTGTAATTAATTCTATTATATAAATTACACAACGTCAATTCTATTTTTAAATTATTTTACGCAAATTTCAGTATCTCTAGTTATTTTTAATATATTCTTGTGAATTCAGCTAGTTATCTAATACTTTAAAACACTGTCCTTATAAAAATTTAGCAACCAAAACCTACCGTGAACTAATTCCTGGTGCCTGACGTACGAAATCTTTGCTTGATATCTGGTCAAACATAAAAGCCGCAATATCCTCTCTGGAGACCGTTAATGAATGCTTAGTGTGTCTATACAGCCCTAAATTCAGATTTCTTGATGCTGGACGATTTTTTAAAAATGCTGCCCGAACCATTGTCCAATCTAAGTTTGATTCACGAATAACCTTTGCTGATTCAATAATGTCGTCATAGGATGACGGAACCAACAACTTAACAAGTAAAGCAGGAAACCAAATTTTCAAATCAAAACCATCTCCTGGATCTACGGCTGTTCCAGTAGAAATAGTAATGAGTCTTTTTAAGCCTTCTTCCTGCATAACTGAGATAATCGCCTTATAAGCTTGAGTAATTGGCAAATCCTTAGGATGTTTCGGCGCGGTAGGACCAAGAGCAGAGAGAACAGCGTCGGCCCCTCGGATCGCTTCCGTTAGACTTTTTTTATCAGTCAAGTCGCCTCTGATAATCCGCACTTCGGGATGTGTAAATGGACTGCTAGATCGTGCAAAAACTGTAACCTCTATTCCGCGGTTTAGAGCCTCTTTGATTAAGTATGGGCCTGTATTTCCTGTAGCTCCAAAAATAGTAACTTTCATATTTCATTCACCTCACATTTTCATGTATTTTTTATGTTGTTTTTTCTTACTCCTTGTAACTAATATTACTGCATAAATTACTCACTGTCAATTATATTTTTTGATTATTTTACAATATTTTATATATATCAAGTTATTTTTAATATAGTCTTAACTTCTTTTGAAGCTACTTTTTTAGACTATTTCAAGCGATGATTCCCAATCAGTTTTGTCTTTATTTGATAAAAAAATATTTATTATAAACTAACTCGGTATTTACACTGTGTTATTTGTAATTTATATAATCATACAGTTTGTTACTTGATAATAAGTTATTGATGGTTTATAATATGTATAAAATACGAAATTATAAAATCTCTAAATATAGGAGTTTAAAATATGAGTTTTCAACGTGCAAGATCTGAGGATCAAATTCAAGATCGAATTCAAGAAATAGTTAATGCAGCATCCATTATCTATAACTCTGTAGGTTATGAAGGATTAAGTTTTAGCGCTATTTCAGAATATACAAAATTTACAAGGCCTAATATTTATAAGTATTTTAAAACAAAAGAAGAAATTCTTCTTTTGATTATGATAAAAGATTTTAAGTCATGGATATTAACAATAAGTAAGTCCTTTAAAATTAACAAACTATATTCTATTTATGAAATTGGAGAAATTTGGACTGATACACTACTTGAGCATGAACGGCTTATAGAATTGTATGCTATTCTTTTTACAACCATAGAAAAAAATGTTTCAGTTGAGGCACTTGCTGAATTTGAGAAAGAATCTATGGTAATTAACTCCACTATATTGGACTTAGTAAGTCAACTTTTCCCAAATGCTAGCACTTATAGTATTATGAACTTTATGTATTCTGCTTTCACACTGGCTTTTGGATTATATCCTATGTGTAAATTAAGTGAGCTACAACTAGAAGCCCTCAAGTTAGCAGGCTCAAATTATACAGCTCCTGATTTCAAAAAAACTTATATGGCATCCCTATATCAGCTAATGTATTGCTTAGAACATTCCATTGAAATTAAAAAGGATTAATTTTTTATAAGTAAGGCCGCCCTCCAATTATGAGATGGTTTTCTTTTAACACTAAAGCACATAATAAAAAAGCTGAGAGGCTTGTCTCTCAGCTTTTCTATGTTATATTAAAATTACACCCAAGGAAGTGATAAAACAGAGGTTAATAGTGTCAATAATTTTATAATTGCTGATATGGTATTATGTAGTAATCTAAGATAAATCTTCATTCTCTATTACTTTGACATTTTTTCATATTCAATTCCCCATTTTTCTAAAGCTTCTAATACTGGTAAAAATTTCACACCCAACTCTGTTAATGAATATTCTACTTTAGGAGGAATCTCTTTATATATTTCTCTATGTATAATCCTGTATTCCTCTAACATTCTAAGCTCTTTCGTTAAATTTGCCTGCGTTACCTGTGGCATTTTCCTACTAAGTTCTCCAAATCTCAAAGTACCTTGGCTCAAGAAAAATACGATAACCATAGTCCACTTTCCACGGACTATCTTTTGCACGCTTGCTACTGGACAATTTTCTATATTATCATCTTCATACTTTCTTTCCATGCTTCACCTCATTACTATCATTTTTAATAGTATCTATTAAATATTATTGTACTTGTTAGTAATTATTATACATAGTATTATTCAGATGTAAAGCAAATTGAACTGGAGGTAATTATATGAAAGTTATAGTATTTGGTGCATCAGGAGGGATTGGTAAATTTGCGCTGCAACATGCCCTTGAAAAAGGTTATGACGTAAAAGCATTCCTTCGTAATCCATCAAAATTGACAATAAAACATAAAAATCTAACTACTGTACAAGGTGAAATTAATAATTATAACCATATAAAAAATGCTATATTCGATTGTGATGCTGTTATTTGGTGCGTTGGAATCCCTATGAAAAAATACAAACACATGGACTCCCTTGAAGGTCATAAAAATCTACTAAAAGCTATGAATGAGTGTGGCATTGAACGTCTTATTGATTGGTCTACCCCAAGTGTTCATTTTAAAAACGATAAAAAGTCTTTTATCACTGTTGTTCCTGGATTCCTAGCAACAATCTTATTTCCAATGGCTAAAAAAGAGATTATTGGTATAGCTGATATGATTACTGCATCTAAACTAAAATGGACAATTGTTCGCTTTATGGCTCCAAAAGATACACCATTTACTGGCAACGTTAAAGTAGGATTTGGTGACACAAAAATGAATTTTAATATTTCAAGAGAAGATATTGGCGCTTTTATGGTAGAACAATTAAGCAGCAATACCTATGAATACTCAATGCCAATAATAGGTAGCTAAAAACAACTCTTCACTGATTTATAGTAAAATTGATTCAGCAGAAGTATTTAATTGGATAAAACCGGAATCAATTTCAGTTTCCATCTCATAACAGAACAAGCAGAATGAAGTAGCTCTATACAGAACTGCTTCATTCAATTTACTCTATTACTTTTTCCTATACGTACTTCTGATCTAATTCTCTTTCTAATTTCCTTAAGTTTATGATGTTGAGTCTTATCAGTGACTTTTTATTCATGTAAAAATCACTAAAAAGAAGTTATACTAATTTTTACTTACCAAAAATAAGTTGCCCTGTTTCAGTATTTCTACTATATTTCTCAAAGAAATTCCATATATATTCTGCTTCTGGCTTGTAATTCCAATGAGCTAAATCCTTAATTGCTGCTAATTCCATAACTACTCCATTTTTATTTGATAATGTTCCTGTATACATATCCTTATCACCTATTTTAGTCCAACCTTGATTATCTAGAGCAATACCATAATATTCATTAGCTTTCATATTCATTTCACTCAACGCTAATCCATTTATTTTTTTATAGGCTTGTAATGAACTAAAGATATGTGTATTTTCATCTTCATCCCAAACTTGGTTACCAAATAATAATTTTGTTCCGAATTTACTGCTTCCATCTACAGGAATCATTTGGAAGAAGTCATGATCTCCACATATATATAATAGTGGAACTTCTCCACCTTTATAAGTATCTGCTATTTTTGTAACTTCATCTGCAAATACATTAACTCCAGAAGTAATACCTACTCCTGCAAATATATTGCTATTCTTTAACCCTAATTTGAAAGATTCTGCACCACCAAGCGAAAGTCCATTTACATAAATCCTAGATGGATCAATTTGAGGATATTTAACTTGTAAATCTTTAACTAATTTTATAACTCCTTCGTCGCCTAGTCCGTCAACCTTTCCTAGTCCATTAACCTTGTAGAAATTATCTCCTTCTTGCCATTCAGGAGCTACCGCAATAAAATTTTCTTTTGCAGCTAATTCAATCCATCCTGTTGTATCTCCTTGTATTCTTGGATCATTTTGGTTTCCATGTAAAGTTATTACTAGAGGTACACTTTTAGCTTTACTTGATTTAACAGTTTTAGGTACATACTCAAACCAAGTATATTTTCCATTCATACCTGTCACACTTTGGTCAATCTCTTGATTATAAGTTATTCCTAAATCTTTAAAAATAGGAACTTGAATCAAATCATAATCTTTTGTAGTGCTTCTAGAATTAACCATATAGAACTCTGCCATACTATTATGTTGACGATAATTTTTTGATAAAACACTTTCCCATGCATTATCAAAGGCTTCTGCTAACTTTTCTTTTTTAGACGCAACAGCCACTGCTTGTACAGGTTTATTCGCATTTGTATATACTGTATATTTAGCTTTTTTACTTTCTATAGTCGCATTATTTACCTGTTTGTAATAATCTGTAGCTATATTGCTATTATTACTTAAATATACAGGTACCACCTCAGTTTTTGCTACATTTTCGTTCATTTCACCACCATAAAGCATCATCCCTGCTATAAAATAGCATGATTGTGAAAGATAATTGTTAGCAAATGTTGCACCATCATCAATTCCAATTAATTTTACATTACTAATTGCTCCTCCAACTAAGTCAATAAATGCTTCCTTGTCATTATTGCTGTATGTTTTTCCATCAATTGGATTAACAATGTAAACTTGTCCAGCCCACTCTTGAACATTGTTTAAAATCCCAAGTTTTGCAATTAATTCATTAGCTTCATTCTTAGTTTTATTGCCAGCAAAAATATAATACTTAGGTGTTAAAACATCACTTCTTATTGATTTGTATTTATCTTTCGCAGCATCATAAACATAATAATTATAATTTTCTACTGTTTCACTTTTTACTAGACTTAATTTGTCTGCAACATCTGAAGAATTACCGTCTTTATTTTGCCAAGCACCACTCGCACCTAACACATATCCATCAACTTTTGTATTAGTGAGCATTACACCTGATTCATTACAATAATACCAAGTTCCTTTGTCATTAATCCAACCTGTTTGCATTGCTCCTGATTCATTTAAGTAATACCAAGTACTTCCGAAATCTTGCCAGCCTGTAGCCATAATGCCATCTTCCTTTAAGTAGTGCCAAGCAGCTCCATCTTTGGACCAACCAGTAGCTTTAGTTCCATCAACAGCCATAGCTGGAACTGTTGATACAATAGATGTAGCAACTACTAATAAACTTGTAACCTTCTTAACTCTTTTTAACATATCATTTCCCCCTATACATTTTTTTATTTTACTAACTTATGAGAACCAAAATCTTTGATTTTGTATGATTCACTTTCTCCTTTAGGTCGGATAGGAGCGTTACAGTGGCTAGACATCAAATAAAATCAGCTTATTTATTTAATTCTTTTGCCTTCATCTAATTATTCTCCTAATCTTAGGTTAATTTCACCATTGCAAAAGGATATGTCAATATAAACAAAACTTTCATCTTCTTTTTCAATTTTAAATTCTTGCACAAAATTCTTATATTTTTTATCTAAAATTAATAAACAGGAATTTAAGTTATTAGGCACTTCAATGTGCACTGAAATATTATCTTCATTTCTATTCCAGCTACTCACTATATCCCCTTTTATTGATTTATACCTACACTCAACAAAATCTATCTCCTCTTCAAAATATGGTTTGATGAATACATCACCTGCTCCATATGAATCTTTTGAAATATTTATTCCCGCTAATCCTTCATAAAACCACTGAACATAAGAACTATACATTGCATGATTATCTGCTCCCTCTGGCCAATCATGAACATGCTCGCTTAGAACACTCTGTCCATTCTTCAGCATACTATAGAAACTACTTCCATCTCTCTTATTCAGCCACTTATAAATAACATTTTGATGATTATACTTAGTAAGTACTTCATAAGTCATAAACATTCCGAAAATACCAGAGGTTACCGTATAGCTGTTATTTATTATTTTATCTGCAAATTCCTTTGCAAGATTTTTAGGCTCATCATCTAAATCTAAAAATAAAGCAAATGCATAGCTTGTTTGGCTTCTATCTGCATAAGTTCCATCTTCATTCTTATATAAATTAATTATTGATTTCTTTACCTCTTCAGCTTTATTGCTATATTTACTGTAATCTTCTTTGTTTCCAATTATTTTTGCAAACTTAGATAGTAATTCTACATGATAATAGTAAAAACAACTTGCAGTAAACTCAAAGGCAGGTGATACTTTTCTATAAGTACTTTCTTTAGCTTCAGCACTTCCCCAGTCACCTAAACAACATTTTGATAAATTTTCAAGGCCAAGTCCAATTAAATAGTCTACTTGATTTTTTACATACTTATATTCACTTTCTACAATTCTTACATTACCATAATATTGATACAATTTATTAGTTATATATGAGTATACCAATTGCCATCCAAGTGGGCCTGCTCCATCTCCTGTTCCATTACTTTTTATCCCCATATATGGCGCTGTTTCTGGAAGTCCACCATTTTCTCTTATGTCATATCTAAAGTCCTTTATTACTTTTTCATATAATTTTTCGGTGTTAAACATGAATATTTGTGAAGTTGCTAAACATACAACGTCTCCACCATAACCTAATCTCTCTCTTGCACAATCTTCAAAGACTGAACGTATGTTATTAACTTTAGTGTTTTTAGCTACATTATATAATTTATTAAAAAACTCATTTGAACATTTAAATGAGCCTGACTCTTCTAAATTTGTATGAACGTATATAGCTTTAATATCATTAATATTTTCTTTTTCTATGCCTTGAATTTCAGCATATCTAAATGAATGATAGGTAAATTTATTCACATAATGCGTTTTATCATCACCTAAAATGCACATATCCATTTGTGTTGCAATTTTAGGAACTCCTGGCCCACCAGGTATTTGAAAATCACCAATTATTTTTCCAACAGATCCTGCTAACGTAGTATCTACATTTACTGTTCCATCTTCATTTAAATTTTCTCCATATATTAGTTTTACTTTTTGTCCTGATTTTCCAGTGAAGTTTATATCTATGAATCCTTCTATTGTTTCTTCAAAATCAATTAATACATTTTGATGTTCATTTACAGTTACACTTTTGGCATGAACAATTTTAGTTTTTTCAATTTTTTCAATAAAGCTTGCACTTAATTTCCCACCTGGTGATGTAGTTAAAGTTGCCTTTTCCCAATTCATATTATCTGAATCAATGCTATTCCACTTTTCATTAACTAGCCTTGAGTCAAATCTTTCACCTAAATATATATTATTAAAAAGATAGGCTCCTTTAGATACTTCCCATGATTCATCAGTTGATATGATTACCTTTTCATCAATATTAGTATTTATTTTAAGATCCGCTATTAATTTAGGTTCGCCTATATCTAATACTTCTCTAAGATTATATTTACCAAATAATTTTAATGATGATGGATTATACCATCCATTGCCCAATTCCACTGAAATTACATTATCACCTTTATTTAAGTATCTACTAACTTCATACACATCATAGTAAATACATTTCGAATAGTTTGTCCAATCAGTGTTTAACTCAGCTTTTCCAACTTTCTCACCATTAATATACACATTATAATATCCAAGTCCAACAATATATAAAAAAGCTTCATTTATTTCATCAATAACACTAAATTTCTTTCTTATTAAACAATTTCTATTATCCTTATAATAATCAATCTCATTTTCTAACTTTTCTCCATTTGATATCCATTTGCCAATAAAGTCACCAAATATTGATGTTCTAAAATTTTCACTTTTAACACAGCTTTCAAATTCATTCCATAATTTAATTGTTACTGTATATTCAATTTCAGGCTTCAAATCAAGTTCCTTTATAAAAATTATATTGTCAGATGAATTTATTTTTTTACTTTCATAAATATTAGTATCTTTATTTTGTATTGTAATTTCATAATCTGTTTGTTTTCTATCTACTATCCAACTTATTATTAATGAATTAGAATCGATATTTATACAAGAATCCTGATAATTAACTCTAATATTATTTATGTCCATATTTCGTAAACTCCTTTATACTAAAATTCTAATTTTCTATTCCAGCACATATCAATTGTCAATCATCCATTGTCCATTGATAAAATATAATAAGTTCTTATCTTATTTAAATAAAAACATCTATAAGATAAGAACTTATTTATTAAAATTATGCTGTTTCTAATTCTGCATTTTTTTCTTCCTCTACTGCCATATTATCAGCAACCTTAAAGAAAGGATACCAACATGCAAATCTAACCACTATTGCCACTGCTTGGAATACAGCAATTTTCCAGCTACCTTGTATAAATCCCGAAAGAATTACTGGTGTTCCAGTTGGTGTACCTATTCCAGCTACTGGTGGAAGAATTCCAGCAACAGTTAAATAATAAGCTGCCGCCATTATAACACCATCTAATAATATATAAGGTAATGCGAACACAAAATTCATTACTAAAGGAGCACCATAAGCCAGTGGTTCACCAATTGTAAATATTGATGGAACAAAAGCAACCTTACCTAAAGTTTTATATCTCGCACTTTTAGCCATAAATGCAAACATAAATCCTAGTTGTAACAAGTTTCCTGCTGTATAAGTCCAAAAGAAAGCCATACCAGTAATATTAGGTAATGGTTGCCCTGATGAAAATGCTGCAAGTTGTTGCGCATCCATTGCAGACCATATTGGTGCTACTACCCCTAGGGTAACAGCATGACCATGAAGTCCAAGGAACCATAATAATTGAGCTAATACAGCAACTATAATAACAGATCCAACTCCTGAACCTAATGAAGTTAAAGGACCTTGTAAGAAGTTATAAATTAACACATGTATACTTCCGAAACTAGTCGTACTAAGCACTGCTGCTATAATTGAAAATACAGTTAATATTACAATTCCTGGAATTAAGCTTGAAAATGATTTAGCAATAAATTCCGGAACACTGTCAGGTACTTTTATAACAATTCCACCTTTGATAATAGCTACATATAACCTAGCGCTTACAAATGCAACAATCATTCCAGTAAATATTCCCATAGCACCTAACCATTGATTAGAAATACTAAATGCTTGCCCAAGAGGACCCATATCTCCTAAAGTATAAGGTGTAAGAATAAAGAATGATACCATAGACAATAATCCAGCGGGAAATGCATCAACTTCAAAACTTTGAGCTAACGCATAAGCTACTGCAAATGCAACAAGTACTGCCATAAAGTTATTTGTAAAATTTATAGGTACATCAAAATATTTTGCTAATCCATTACTTGCAATAAAATTTTGGTATGCTGGTATTGGAAATATTTTAAGTAACGTTGCAAATGCACTCATTATTGTAGCTGGTAATATTAACATCATACCTTTCATTACTGCCTGCAAATATTTATTTTGTCCAATTGCTGCTGTTAATGGTTGTATTCTTTCTTGAACTTTTTCTAAATTAATAGACATTTAAATTCCCCCTATTTTTTTATATTATTAATTATCTAATAATCGTATATCTTGTAATTTTTTCACAAAAAACCTTTTTTCTCTTTTATACGATTACATAATTTACATGGGAATACAATTCCCATTTTTAAATAGGCCTTTACTTAGAGTGTGTGTTTTTATAAACATCAATAAACTCTTGTGCAATAATTTTAAATGCATCAGCACTCATCAATTGATCTTCAGCATGCATAAGCATCAATGTTGGTACAACTGGAGTTCCACTTGCTTCCTGTTGAATCAATTCAGAATGTGCATGATGACCCTCTATAAAAATCTTTGAACCTTCCTCAATAAGATCATCAGCCTTTTCAAAATTACCTTTTTTAGCTTCTCTAATTGCCTCAATATAGTTACTTCTTGCTTCCCCTACTGCAGATATTATTTTAAAACTTATTAATTCTATACCGTCCATATTATTTATCTCCTAACACTTCTTTTGCTCTAGTTATAACTTTTCCACCATCCATCATTCCATATACCATCATATCAATAACTTCTACTGGAATTGGATTTACTTTTTCTTTAACTTCACTTAACATATATTTAACTTGTGGTCCTAAAAACACAATATCTGCCCCTTTAGCTACATTTGAAGCCTCTGCTGCTGCATATGCATTTATTTCACATTCATAATTTATTTTTTCTGCTTCTTTCCTCATTTTAGTTACTAACGCACTTGTAGACATTCCTGCATTACATAATAATACTATTTTTCTCATTATAACTACCTCTTTTCTATTATTATTTATTATTTTTTATTTGTGTTACTTGATGTCTTTATTATAAGATATCTAAAATTATATGTTAACTGAATAAAATGCCACATAACTGTGGCATTTCATTAAAACGTAATCATTTATATCCGAAAATTAATTAACCATAATTTTTTCATATTTTTCATACTTCAGTGGAATTTCAATTAATCCATCAACGACTGTATAATTCGTATTTGCTAAAGGCTCTTCTTTGTTAACTAAGTTTATCCCAACATTGTAAAACCCTTCAGCTAATAGTTTCGAATCTTGAATGACTGTACCAAGCATAATTCCTTTATCAACTAAATTCTTTACTTCAGATATCCCGTCAATTCCAACTACTGATACATATTTTGATTTATCACCTGTATTATATCCATATCTTTGAAACGCTTCAATAGCACCAATTGCCATAGCATCATTGTTAGCAATTATTGCTTCAATTCCACCATTATATCTAAGAAATAAATTATTTATAACATCTTTAGCTAATTGTTTAGACCAATTAGCATTCACACGCTCAAGTTCCTCTGTTTTTATTCCTGCATTATTAATTGTTGAAATTGAATATTTTTTTCTTTCATTTGATACTGGATTATTTGCTGGACCTTCTAACAAAACATACTGCAAGATATTATCACCATTTTTGTCTATAAGATTCTTATCACTATTCCATTGGTTAACAAGAATTGTTCCCTCTTCGATCCCTGCTTGTTTTGTATTTGCAGGTCCTACAAAAGCGACTTTATCGTAATATTTAGAAATCTCTGATATAGCTGTAGGAAATGCTTCCAATATAATTATTGGAACATTTTTTTGCTTAATTTTTAAAATGAAATCCTTTAATACGCTTTCTTTTGCATCAGCTAAGTTCAATATAAATAGGTCAACATCACTTTTAATTAATGAATCTAATGTTTGGTATTGCACAGCTATATTATTTTTCCCATCATAAAAAGTAAATTGGACTTTATCTTTATTTTGGTTTTGAATATCTTGTAAATTTTGCTTAAGTTGCATCATAAATAAATCATCAAAACTATATAATAATACTGCAACATTTATTATTCTTCTATTATTTAAATCTAAACTTGTACTAGTAAATGTATTAACTTTAGCATTACTTGTTAGGCAAAAAATAATTAGTCCTACCATTGTCAATATAGCTATTTTTCTCCATGCTCTCATTATATTCTTCCCACCTTATAGAATTATTACATGACTATCTCGAATTAGATTTATCATTAACTATAAAATTTATACTGCAATAAATAAAAAAATAGCAATTAATTTTAATTAGTATATCTTAACATAGGTCATTTAGAAAAGTTAAATTTCTTATACTACTTACTCTACCAAATTAATATAATATTTTCAGAAAAAAATTTATGGTTAATATCCCTAAAAAAAGTTAGGCACATGAAAGAAAATAACAAGTCCAAAATGCCATGAGATGTTCTTATATTCAGAGAAGTTCTGTATTGCAGAAAAGTTCCGTATTGCAGCATAACTGCTCTTTTTATACGTGCATAGCTTCTCTTTTTAAATGCAGAAAAGTTCCGTATTGCAGCATAGCTGCTCTTTTTATATGTGTATATTTTTCAAAATACTTTTTGCATTCATAATTCCATAATCCTTTTCATTAATTAAAACCGTAGGAATATTATAACCCTTGCTCATTTCTGATATCTCCTTAAAAGCATACTTAACTTGAGGAGCAAGCAACACAAAATCAGCTTTCTCTATGTATTTTGATAATTCATATATCCCTATAGAAGCTACAGTGTAATCTAAATTTTGTTCTTTTATCTCTTTTCGTAGTGCTCTAACAAATATACTTGATGACATTCCTTGAGAGCAGCAAATTATTATTCTCATTTAAATTCTCCTTTTTATTTATAAGTATAATTTTTGCACTTCTTAGGCTTATGAAAGAATATTCCTTACTTAAATAAATTATCAATTGTATTCTCTTTTTCCTGCACTGCCATTTCTTTTATAATTTCTTTTAATGTATTTAAAGTTGGTTCTTTTTCTAATTTAAGCATGGCTTTTTTATTAAAGACTAAAGCAGTTATACTTTCATTAAATAGACTTAACGATTCTGTACTATCTTTTTTTGTGCTAATTAAAAATATATACTTAACTTGCTGTTTATGCCATTTTATTGTTTTCTTTAACATTGCTATAGCTACAAAGGTTGTATTGGTTATTGGTTTAATAGGATGAGGTAACGCAATATTATTTCCAAATTCGGTAGCCGCCATTTTTTCCCTTTGCATAACTAATTGATAAAAATCTGATGGAATATCAATTACCTTGCGTATTGCATCACACATATTTCTGAGTAGTTCTTCTTTTGTAGCCCCTTTTAAATCTTCAAAAAATAATTCATCCTTAAAATATTTATTTATGAAAGAATAATCATTTTCTATTTCGGTAAATATATTCTTCACTAAATCAACATCTTCTTCTGTTAGAAAATATTGCACATTAATAACAGGTATTTGAGTTTTAAAAGTGATAGGAACAGTAGATATAATATAATCGTATTTACTTTGATCTATATCTAATAATTCATACACCTTTGCTACCTTTATATCATTAATATAATTTTTAAACTTTTGCTTTAATTTATATAATAAAATTTGTGAACTTCCGGCTCCACTTGCACATACAACAATTACATTTTTACTTTTTATTTTTTCGTGAAATCTTTCTAGTGCTAGTGCAAAGTGTAATGCAATATATCCAACTTCATTGACATTTACCTCATACTTTTTTACTTCTTTAATGATACTTCCAACATAAAGGGATATTTCAAAAGCTAATGGGTTTTCATTTTTTATTTTATCAATTAAAGGATTTTCAATAAAAAGTCCATATTTTAATCTATTCATCATTGGCTGAAAATGTAATGATAAAAATCTAAACAACTCGAAATCCGGTGAAAAATCCAACTGAAAATTTTGCTTTATATGCTGAAATATATAATTTAATAAATCTTGAGTTTCCTTACTAATTAGTAAAGTATCGTTATTATATTGCATTGATTTTTTACCTAATAAATGAATAGTTATATAGTATATTTCTTTTTTAGGAAACTTAATTTTAAATTGATTTTCTAATTTATATATAAGCAAACATGCTATTTTAAATTCTTTTTCATCTTCTAAACTTTTATAAATAGGCTCTATTATATCATCTTCTGTTATTTTATCCATTCTCATTAATAAAATCATTATATGTATTACAAGATTTTGAAAGCCTATATCTGTTAAGGTAAAATCATTTTCCGTGATTGTATCATATAATAATTTTTTAATAATCTCTTTATTTTTATTTTTTTCTGTGTTTAATATAACATCATCATATGACTCTGTGTAAAAATAGTATTTTGAAATACAGGCTCTTTTGTTAAACTCTTCTCCAATAATTTTCATTCCATAATTCGGTTTATTTTCTACATCTAAATGATAATACTCTAGTCTTTCTCTAACTTCTTTTAAATCATTTGTTAAAGTTGAACGGCTAACAAAAAGTTCTTCCTCTAGGTCTTCAATTTTTATGTAGTTATCTGTACTCAAGAAAGACTTTATTAAATAATTAATTCTCTCTTCTGGATAAACTGGAATCAAGTGTTGATTCTGTGTTTCTTTTTTTATAAGATCTTGTATAAATCTAAAATATAAGTCTTGATCAAAAATCTCGAAACAATATCCAACTCCTGGCTTCGATATCAATGTAACTCCATTTTCTAGAAATATAGACTTATACTTTTTCAAATCATTTCTTAGTGTTCTTGGAGCGATATCTAACTGTTCACAGATTTCTTCACTTTTCATTGGAGCCTTACTATTAGAAAGCAATCTAAATAATTTTAAAAAACGTTTATCGTTTAAATGCATACACTCACCTACCTATATATGTATTATATATTATTATTTTTCCCACATCATCTTTGTTTTAAAACAAATTTTTGCCACATCACTGTGGCAAAATCATGCAAAGAACTAAACCTAGGCGCATTTTCAGCAGCATATTTATCGCAAATCTTATTCACTGCTTCTCCTTTATCAACATCATTTTTATTTTTTAAGAAATCCTTTATCTCATCCATATAAGTTAAATAAGTAGGCGCTTCTAATTCTAGATTTAAAATTTCACAAATAACTTCGGTGAAGCTCCTGTAACAATAACAAAAATACTTGAATTATAGCAATACTATAATTCAAGTATATCATTTTTACATTATATGTGATTAGCAAATTAAGAAGCATCTAAATTTACTGGTTAAATGAATAACACTACACAGAAAGATTTTATGAATTAAGAATAGCTTCTTTGAGATATACAATAATTTTAAAATAAAGTTAAATAAAAGGTTATTCAGGCAATATTTCATTCACACATGCAATTGCATTTAAAGTCCTTGGGAAACCTATATATGGCATGCATTGGGTTATTACATCTAACAAAACTTCTTTATCATTTCCAACTGCTACATTTCCACGAATATGTGCACGTAACTCGTTTTCGCAGCCCCCTAATGTTGCTAAGATGCTAAAAGTTATAAGTTCTCTTGTCTTTGTATCCAATCCACTTCTGCCACATATATCACCAAAACAGTAACCAGACAGATAATCCTGAATATGTTTAAGATTATCTGGTGCAGTTGCTCTCATGCCGCTTATAAGCTCTTCACCAAAGATAGATTTTTGCACCGCAATCCCTTTATCTAATCTATTATCTTCAGTAGTTGTTGACTGCCCCAAAGCAGGAAGGTTAATTCCTTTTTCTTTAAATACCTGATTTGTAATAATAATAGCGTTTTGAACTTTTGAAAATCCAATATATGGAGCACATTGATATAATGTTTCTTTTATTTCTATTGGTGTAACCCCAATATTTAATGCAGCTTCAACATGCTCTGCACACTGCTCCATGTTTATACTTGTGACATTTACTGTAATTGTAATCAGTTCACGTAGCTTCGCATCTATTTTTCCATGCTGCCAGACTTCTCCATATACAAATCGCTTCATTATTTCATCAAATTCAGGATCTGTCATCTTTAAATCAGATTTTTCATTTTCCCATAATTGCTTTTGTATTTTTTCACTATATTCTATTCTTTTCATAGCGCATCTCCTTATTTTTTAATTATTTTAATTTGTTATATTCTTCATCAGCCACAGGTTCAAGCCATTCTACAGGACCTGCCTCCACATTTGTCTCTATATAAATATGAACAAACCAGCTGTCTTTTGAAGCACCATGCCAGTGTTTTACATTTGCTGGTATTTTAACTACATCTCCCGGATGAAGTTCCTGCTCTGTTTTACCTTCTTTTTGGTACCACCCCCTTCCACCTGTAACCAGAAGAATTTGTCCACCTGCATGTATATGCCAGTTATTGCGACATCCTGGCTCAAAAGTTACATTACCAATAGGACAGTTAAACTCTGTTTCAGACGCTACAAGCGTTTGTAACCATGCCTGCCCCACAAAATTTTTACTAAATTGTTCTGGAAGTTTTTCTCCTTTAGGGAAAATCACACTATTACTCAAATCATTTAAATTACTCATTTATCATACATCCTTTTCTATATTAATTACTTTATTTTCACTTCATTATCTTGAAAGTTCTTCTGTAGAATTATTCATGTAATTTCTTAATAATACAGTTACAAAACTCAAAATCAAGAAGATCATTCCACCTAATACAATGTATTTTGTACCTATTCCTGAGATAAGTAATCCACATACACTTGTACCAAATGTTGTTCCTAAGTTAGCCGAGGTTAAAAATAATCCATTGGCAAACTCTGGAGCTTCTGGCGCTGAAGACATAATCCAATATTGATTAATATTACCTCCTGCACCAGCTAAGATTCCCCAAGCCAAAGTTATTAAAGCCATAGGTACTGTGAACTGCCCCATTAAGAATAATATGATGTAAACTACTCCTAATGCAAAATGAAAAGATACAACAAACTTAACAGGATTTTTAGTAAGTAATCTACCTGCAATAATATTTCCAATAATATTGGCTATACCATATATTAATAGAATTAAACTAATTGTCTTATCCTGAATATTTGTAACATTTTTAAGATACTCTGCAAGAAAACTATATACACCAAATACTGCTCCATTTAAAAAAATAACAGTAGCAATAGAAATCCAGGTAATTGGTTTTTTTAATACGCTTAATTGTTTTCCGTAAGATAGTCTTTCATTAACAGGCATAGATGGTACAAATATAAGAGTAGCAATAAATGCTATACCATTCATAATAGCAAAAAATAACATAGCCATTTCTAATGAAGTTACACTAGCAATAAAACTAGCGACTGGTACACCAAGTACCATACCTGCTGATACTCCCATAAGTACCTTAGCAACAGCCTTTGGAGCGTCCTCCTTACTGACTGATGCAGAAGCTGCCGTAAAAGCCAATGAACAATAAATTGGATGAAAAAAGGCTGGAATCACACGAGCAATCAATATGACTATAAAATTGGTTGCAAATGCTGAGATAATGTTACCAACAAAGAAAATTCCAAGAACAAGCAGCATTACAGCCCTACGATTTATGCCAGAAAATAATAATGGCATGGTTGGTCCAGCTATAGCAACAGCAAGTGCAAAAAGACTCACTAAAAGCCCAGCTTGAGATACACTGACATGAAAATTATCCGCAATTAATGGTAATATACCAACAACACCCATTTCAGTATTTATGATAGCGAAAACACCTAGGGTTAATATAAATACAATCAAATTGTTTCGTTTAGTCATAAAGATTTATCTCCTTTATATATTTTCTATTTCTTAATAGATAAAACATTCATTTATTAATGAACAGATTAATAATTATTGTTAATTATTTCGAATAAATTTTTATACAAAAGGAGCTACTGATAAAACTGGCTCATTATTCGTTGATTGAAAATGTAACCTTCACACTACCTGAACCTACAGCTTTATTAAGACCTGTCGTGTTGTCTATGTGACCAAGCTTTACATAGCTATATGAAGTATTGAATGTATTGTAGAAAAGAACAAGACAGTTGTTACCATAGAGCATTAAATCGCCTTCATTGATCTTGCCTGGGTAGGATGCTGTATCTGCACGCAGATTACTTGACAAATAATTATATTTTTCATTACCGTTGAGTTCAGACATATATAATGTTAATGGCAGCTGTTTAACAAAAGCTTTAGTTGTTTCATTATCCTCAAGAGTTGCAGTGAATATCGTATTTCCAACTGTGATATTCATATTAACGATTTTTTTCACTGGTGTTGCCTCCTTTGTACTATCTGCTTGTCTTTTATTGTGTTCATCAGTTGATTCATTTTTAGAAACCGTAGATGTTTCAAATGATGTTTGTGCATTGTTTGTTGCAGGTTTGCATCCTACAAAATTAAAAATGACAACAAGAATAAAAAATACAGGTAAGAGTTTTTTCATTCTATCTTCCCCCATTTATATTTTTTACAAGTTTTTGTAATCTCTAAGTTTACTTTACTACCAATTTTATTATAAGGATTGAAGTCTATAATAGTTGCATTTAGTAATTTAAAAAAGTTTAGTCATCTTATATAAACACTTATTTAATTACAAAACAACTTAACTGCTTGGTTCATTTTATTAATAATATCCACTCCAAATGGACAATTTTTCATACATGCACCACAGGCTATACATTCACCTGCATGATGCTCTAATAATTCATAATGGTTTTTTAATGTTTCAGGAACCTCTTCTTGAATTAGTGATAAATCTAAATATTTATTAACTAAAGCAATATCAATCTTTTTAGAACATGGAGCACAATGCCCACAATACATACAATGTCCGCTAAATGCTTTTCTTGGAGCATTTGCAAGAACTTGACTATAATCTTTTTCTTTGCTACTTGCATTATTATAAGCAGTAGCTGCAAGTATTTGATTTACATTAGCTACTCCAACCATTACAGATGCTACCGCTGGTCTTGTCAAACAATAATGCAAACATTGTACTGGTGTTAATGCTTTTTCAAAAGGTGATTCTTTATCACTTAATAGTACTCCAGCTGCATATCCTTTCATAACAGTTAATGCTACCCCTTCATTTTCGCAAGTTCGATAAAGTTTATCACGTTTTGGATCAACACCTTCATAAGTTCTATTTTTAAAAGTAGTTTCTTTAAATAATATGTTTACATCCTCACTAGCTGGCAGCATATCATATGCAGCATTAATACTAAATAAAATTACATCAATTAATCGTGATTCCACTGCTTTAAAGGCAATATCTGCATTATGTGTTGATATTCCTATAGACTTAATAATTCCTTTTTCTTTTAACTCTTTTGCATATTCTATTATCTCTCCACTTAAAATATTGTTAAAATCTTTTTCATCATCTACATAATGAATCATTCCAACATCCACATAACTAAGTCTCATTCTAGTTAAAAAATCTTCATATGCATTAACAACTTCATTAATATTTCTAGTACGTCTATATTGTCCATTATCCCAAATACTGCATAGATGTCCTTCAACAACAAAACTATCTCTAGGATATTTACTCAATGCTTTTCCCACATTACTTCTAACTTCTGGATTGGAATTATAAATATCAATAAAATTAATCCCTTCATTTATTACACAATCAATAATTTCTTCACACTCTTCATAACTTTTGTTTTCAAATCCTTCTCCACCAATACCAATCGCACTAACTTTAATTCCTGTTCTTCCTAAAATTCGGTACTCCATTTTGTACTCTCCTCAAAAATTTATTTTCTTTGCTAAACAACATAATTTAAAAATTAAATGTCAACTCATTAATGAATATCTATATAATTGATTATAAACATTAACCTAATGTTTTCAATTGTTAAATTCACACTATTTGTTAATTAATAAACAAAGGTATTATTTTTGTTTATTATATTTAGTTATAGACATGTATTTAATGAGTTTAATAAGTATATTATAATTTTCTATCAAACAAAAAGACTGTTGCATTTTGCAACAGTCTTAATTAGAATTATTATCATCCTCTGATTTATTTTTATGTATACTTTCAGTTCCCACTTCCAAAGCAGTTTCGTAATACCAACATTTATGCTCAATTAATTCAAGAGTTTTTTGTAATTCTGCCATTTGTTCTTTAACGTTTTTCCTGCTCTCTAAAAATAATTCATATCGTTCTTGTAGAGTCTGATCGCCTTTTAAACACCACTCACTAAATTTTTTAATATCTTTTATAGACAATCCAGTACTTTTTAAGCATTCTATAACTTGTAACATGGAAATATCAGATTCAGCAAACATACGAATACCAGATTCTTTACGTTCAACAAACGGAAGCAATCCTTCTTTGTCATAATAACGTATGGTAGATTTAGGTAAATTTAATTTTTCAGCAACTTCACCAATAGAATAATACATAGAACGTCTCCTCTCTTTTTATAATAGAATTATCATTAAAAATCAGAAATGTCAATGTATATTAATTAAATGTAAAATTAAGTTACAGTAGGTTCATTTGAATGCAGATTACTTTTTGTAACATATATAAACTCAAAAAACACATAATAAATATTATAAGATAAGTTTTTTTAATTTTTTACAAATTTTCATTTTTAAAATTTTTTTATAAAAAGTATTGACTTAGAGTTAACTTTAAGTGTTAGAATTTCAATAGAAGTCAAATAGCTTACAAGTTAAATCTATATCTAGTAAAAGCCTTAGCTTTGATTTCAAATGAAAAAACTATAAATACAGTAAATATTACAAAAGAATTTTAGGAGGAAAGATATATGTATTTAGAAAAAATTAATTCACCAGAGGATGTAAAAAAATTATCAGTAAATGAAATGAAGGATTTAAGTTCAGAAATCCGTCAGGTACTACTTAAGAAATTAAGTGAACATGGAGGACATATTGGTCCTAATCTTGGAATTGTGGAACTTACTGTTGCGCTTCATCATGTGTTTAACTCACCAAAGGATAAGATAGTTTATGATGTTTCTCATCAAAGCTATATTCATAAAATGCTTACTGGAAGAAAAGACGCTTTTATTAATTCTGAAAAGTATGATGAAGTGTCTGGTTATTCTAATCCAGAAGAAAGTGCACATGACTTTTTTAACATCGGACATACATCAACATCTATAAGTCTTGCTTGTGGTCTTGCTAAAGGAAGAGATTTAAAAGATGAAAAAGATAATGTAATTGCTATTATTGGAGATGGTTCTTTAAGTGGTGGAGAAGCATATGAAGGATTAAATAATGCTGCTGAAGCAGGAACAAACATGATTATTATTGTAAATGATAATGATATGTCTATTGCAGAAAACCATGGTGGTTTATATAAAAATCTTAAAGAACTTAGAGATACAGACGGGCAAAGCCAATGTAACTTCTTTAAAGCAATGGGCTTAGATTACCATTATGTAAAAGATGGCCATGATTTAGATCAGTTAATTGAGGTATTTAACAAAGTTAAGGATACAGAACACCCAGTAGTTGTTCATATTCATACAATTAAAGGAAAAGGCTTTGAATTTGCTGAAAAGAATAAAGAACAATGGCACTGGGGAATGCCTTTCGTGTTAGAAACAGGGGAATCAAAATTCTCAAGTGGTGATAAAGAGGATTATGGAAATCTTACAGCAAACTACCTATTAAATGCAATGAAAGAAGATCCAACAGTAGTTGCTATTACATCAGGAACTCCATTTGTGCTTGGTTTTGGTCTAGAAAGAAGAATGGAAGCAGGTAAACAATTTGTAGATGTTGGCATTGCAGAAGAGCACGCAGTTGCTTTAGCCTCTGGAATTGCAGCAAATGGTGGAAAACCAGTTTATGGAGTATATAGTACCTTCCTTCAAAGAACATATGACCAGCTTTCGCAAGATTTATGCATAAATAATAATCCAGCAGTAATACTAGTAAATTATGCTTCTGTTTATGGAATGAATGATGTGACTCATATTGGATTATATGATATTAGTATGATGAGTAACATTCCAAATATGGTATACCTTGCTCCAACATGTAAGGAAGAATATTTCTCAATGCTTGAATGGGGAATGAATCAACAAGATCATCCAGTAGCTATTCGTGTTCCAGCAATGGGAGTAATCGCTAGTGGCGCCGAAGATACAACAGATTATTCTAAATTAAATAAATACGAAGTGACAAAAGCAGGAAAAGATGTTGCAGTTATTGCACTTGGAGATTTCTATCAACTTGGTCAATCAGTTGTTACAAAGCTTTCAAATGAAAACAATATTGAAGCTACACTAATTAATCCAAAGTATATCACAGGTATTGATGAAGAATTATTAGAAAGTTTGAAAAAAGAACATAAACTTGTAATTACTCTTGAAGATGGTATTTTAGATGGAGGTTTTGGTGAAAAGATTGCAAGATATTATGGTCCTTCTGACATGAAGGTAATAAATTATGGTATCAAGAAAGAATTACTTGATCGTTATGTTCCAGAAGAACTTATGAAAAAGAATAGACTTACAGATGTTCAAATGGTTGAAGATATCTTAAGCATTATAAAATAAACAGTTAAAATAATTTAATACTTGACTCATGGTTTCAATTACCATATTGTTATCAAGTAATAAAACATCAACATTTAGCGAGCTAAATTGTTGGTGTTTTTTCTATTTTCCCACACTAGTTTTGGATAAATAATGAGTAAAAGTTTCTAATAAATTACCTCCATTTATCCATATTTCATTCATCCAAAGTATCTGACAAGAAATTATTATTCTGTAACACTTTTCATTTTACCACAAAATAAAAACACGCAGTGCTTTTGCTCTGCGTGTAAAATTATCAAATATTATATTAGTTCTATAAAACAGAACACCTAAATAATAGCTTTACTTTTTGGTGTAACACCAAACATTCGTTTATATTCTCTGTTAAATTGAGACAAACTTTCATACCCTACTTCATAAGCAGCCGATTTAGCCGTTATCTCCTGGTAAAGTAATAGTTCTCTTGCTTTATGAAGCTTAACTTTTTTTATATATTGTATGGGAGGTAATCCCGTGATTTCTTTGAAGGTGCTATGGAAACTGGTTGCACTCATATTAGCCAGCTTTGCAAGAGTATTTACATCATACTTCTCTTGATAATTTACATATATATTTTCAGCCATTTGAGAAATTTTATAAAAAGTATCATTGCGATATGAAATAAAATTTAAAGCGTACCCATGAGGACTCTTTAATACAAAATATAAAATTTCCTTTATATACAATGGAACTAACACTTTGCTGTCCTGTTCATCTTTAACACAATGAATAAGCCTACTTAATGAATCAATTAATTGACCGTTTAAGGCCTCTGTATAAATGCCAGGTTTACTTTCATTTTGATACTGAAAAGAAATTTCAGAGTCAAAAAGGAGCTCATTAATTATTTTTTGATTTGCATCCATCCTAAGTCCAAGTATTGGCTTATCATTTGTCGCAAAAACTCTGCATTCAAGAGGGGTTGGCAACGATAAAATCAAATAATTATTATGATCATAAGTTAATATTGAGTCTTCAAGATTAATCTCTTTTTTACCTTGTAAAATAAAAACTATCCCTTTTTCATAACATATCTTCATTTTCTCTTGTGACTGGGCAATTTTAAAGATATCTACACCTTCTACAATATCTTTTATAGTACCTTCATCAGGTATTAATGTGTCAATTAGCTTGCATATCCTTTCTAATCCCATAGCTTATCTCCTTTTCATTATAGGAGTATTGTACAATAAAAATAATAAAATGACAACTTAAAACATCATTTTTTTCGCAGGAATAGGCAATGATTAAATAGGATTATGCATTGAAGCAATTTTATATTCTTATTATAATTATATTAACAATTTCTTAACTGAAAGGAGCTTATAAAAAATGAGCAATTACTATATTTTTGATTTAAGTGAAAAAGTTGAAAGAAAGCACGTTAGCTATCAAAATCGATATGGCTTAAAAATCGCAGGTGATCTGTACACCGCAAAGGATATTGATTTGTCTAAGAAGCATCCTGCATTAATTGTTGGTGCTCCATATGGTGGAGTAAAAGAACAAGGACCTGGTGTTTATGCCAACGAATTAGCAGAGCGAGGATTTATTGTTTTAACATTTGATCCATCATTTATGGGTGATTCAGAAGGTCAACCAAGACATGTTTCCTCACCTGACATATTTACAGAAAACTTCAGTGCAGGAGTTGACTATTTAGGACTTCAAAACTTCGTTGATAGAGAAAAAATAGGTGTTATTGGTATTTGTGGTTCTGGTGGTTTTGCTTTATCTGCTGCACAAGTGGATACAAGAATTAAAGCCGTTGCAACTACTTCTATGTATGATATATCTGTTGCTGGACGTGGCGCTATGAACAAAGAAATGATTCAAACACCAAAGGAAAAATTATCCAAGCAAAGATGGATTGATGCTGAAAATGGTTATCCAGAGTATATTCCTTACTTCCCTGAGCAGCCACTTGATGAAGTACCTGCTGAATTAGAAGAGCCTACAGCAGAATGGTTTAGATTCTATGCTCTTAAGAGAGGTCATCATCCAAATGCAAGAGGCGGATTTACTTCTACAAGCGATTTAGCATTTTTAAACTATAGACTATTAGACTATATTGATGAAATCTCCCCTAGACCTATTTTGTTTATCGTTGGAGATAGAGCACATTCTAAATTCTTCAGTGAAAATGCTTATGCTGCAGCCAGCGAGCCAAAAGAAATCCATGTAGTTGAAGACGCTGAACACATTGATTTGTATGATAGAGTGGACAGAATCCCATTTGATAAATTGGAGACTTTCTTTAAATCAAATTTAAAATAAGCACTGGATTCTTCTGAAGGTAACCGTAAAAAAATCGCTGTATATATTTTCAGAAAAATTTTTAGGACTGTAGATAGATTTGTGTAAAAACAAATTTATCTACAATCCCACATTATATATCTAGGTTTTCCTGAACCATTTACTCCTTCAAATATTTTTAATAAATTTATCCAAAGCAATCTGTACTAGAAATAACTTAACTGTTAGTAATGCTTTTAATCCTTGATGTTTCCTATAAATATATTTATATTTTTATGATTCTAAATCTTCTCCATTTGTTTCTATAACTTTTTTATACCAATAAAAGCTCTTTTTCTTACTGCGTTTTAAGGTACCTCTACCTTCATCATCCTTGTCTACATATATAAAACCATAACGTTTTTTCATCTCTCCAGTAGATGAACTTACTAAGTCTATACATCCCCAAGGCGTATATCCCATTAGCTCTACTCCATCTTCATTTACTGCATCCTTCATAGCCTTTATATGTTCTCTTAAATATTCAATTCGGTAATCATCTTCAACACTTCCATTTTCATCTGTTATATCTACAGCTCCCAATCCATTTTCCACAATAAACAATGGTTTTTGATAACGGTCATAGAGTGAATTTAATGTTATTCTAAGCCCAAGCGAATCAATCTGCCATCCCCATTCACTTGCCTTTAAATATGTATTTCGTAATGTTGGAAATAGATTAGCTGCTGTTTGATTTGCATTTACTTCTGGATCCGCACTTGTTAAACGTGAACCATAATAACTAAATGAAACAAAATCAACTGTATTATTCTTTAAAAATTCCTCATCACCATCCTCTATTTTTAAATTTATATTCATTTTCTCAAACATCTTTTTTGCATAGTTAGGATATTCTCCACGAGCTTGTACATCAATAAAAAAGTAGTGTTCCCTATCTCTATTCATTGCCTTCCACACATCTTCTGGTGCGCATGTATATGGATAAGTGTTGGCACCTGCTAACATACACCCTATCTTAAATTCTGGATTTATTCTATGTGCAATTTCAGTTGCCTTTGCACTTGCCACTAATTGATGATGTGCTGATTGATACTTAATAGCTTCTTCATTTTCACCTTCTTCAAATACTAAACCTGAGCTTCCAAATGAAAGATGTAGTAGCATATTTATTTCATTAAATGTAAGCCAATACTTTACTTTATCTTTATAACGAGTAAATATTGTTTCACATAATCTTTCATAATAGTCTATCATTTTACGGCTTCTCCAAGAACCAATCGTCTTCACTAAATGCATTGGAACATCAAAATGAGTTATTGTTACTAAAGGTTCTATACCATATTTTAAACATTCATCAAACACATCATCATAAAATTTCAATCCTTCTTCATTTGGTATAATATCATCTCCATTAGGAAAAATTCGTGTCCATGCTATAGATAATCTAAAACACTTAAATCCCATTTCTGCAAATAATGCTATATCTTCTTTATAATGATGATAAAAATCTATTGCTTCGTGACTTGGGTAATAATGCTCTTCATCACATTCCATCATTTTCACTTTGCCTCTCATTACATCCACACGATCTTTTCCTGCTGGAATAACATCAACTGTAGATAATCCCTTATTCCCTTCTAAATATCCACCCTCACATTGGTTTGCAGCGGTTGCTCCCCCCCACAGAAAATCTTCTCTTAATGTCATTAAAATCCACTCCTAAATAAATATTTATACTTTTAAAGCCAACAATTCATCATTATAGTCAATATCTCCACTACAGTTACTTACTACATCTGAGTACTCATAAGTATTAGTAATTATGATTGGAACTTGAGTTATATACCCTTCTTCTCTTATTTTTTCTAAATTGAAGGTTACTAAAGTTTGTCCTTTACTAATTCTTTGATCTTGCTTTACATGAGCTTCAAAATATTTTCCATTTAGATTAACTGTATCCAAACCCACATGTATAAGCATTTCAACTCCATCATCTGATAATAAACCTATTGCATGTTTTGTTGGAAATAGCGAAACAACTTTTCCATCAAAAGGAGAAACAACTTTTCCTTCGCTAGGTTCAATTGCAATTCCTTTGCCCATTGCTTCTGATGCAAAAGCTTCATCTTTAACTTCACCTAATGTAATAATAGTTCCTTTTAATGGGCTAGTAATATTTGAATTTTTCACTTCTGGTTTTGCTTCTACCACTTCTTCAATTGTTTCATCTATTTTTTCATATTTAAGACTTAAAATATATGTTAATACTGCTGTTACAACACATGAAATAGCTAATGCGATAATGATATTATATAAAAATTGCATTGTGTTATCGCCAATATAAAGTAATACTGCTGGTAATCCAGAAGATCCAGTTGCAAAACGATGTGTGTGAGTTAATCCTGCATAAAGCCCTCCAAAGCCACCACCTATCATTGATGCAATTAACGGATATTTTTTAGGGAGGTTTACTCCATATAAGGCTGGCTCTGTAATTCCCATCAAGCCAGTAATTCCAGCTGATGTAGCAAGCTGCTTTATTTTCGCATCTTTTGTTCTTAAACTTACTACAAAAGAAGCTGTGCCTTGAGCAATATTAGAGCAAAGAGCTCCTGGTCCAAAAATACTGTCATATCCTAAATTTGACATCTGCATAACACCTAATGGTGCAATGCCATTATGTAATCCAAACATAACCATGATAGGTAAGAAAGCACCAATTATAAGTGCAGGTGCCCAGCTTGCATTTGTACTTAAAAATGTAAAGAAAAATGCTAAATATCTTCCGATAACACTTCCAATAGGTCCAAGAACTGACAAAGCTAATGTTCCCATAATTATGAAAGTCAACATTGGCACAAATACTAATTTTACAGATTCAGGAATATACTTTTCAAGCAATTTTTCTACATAGGACTGTACAAGTATAACCAATATAATCGGTATTACACTCGAGGTATATGCAGCAAGTGTAAATGGTATTACTCCAAAAAAATTAACTGCTTCTCCTTTAGTTACTAAGGCTCCCCAAGTTGGATGAAGCATAATACATGCTACTGATACTGCTAAAATTGGATTGCACTTTAACTTCTGTGCTTCTGTAAAAGCTAATAAAATAGGTAAGAAATAAAAAACACCATCTGCAAAAAAGTTTAAAATAGTATAAGTCTGCGATGTTTTAGATATTAAATTAAATACAACTAACAAAGCAAGTAATGCTTTTACCATACCTGCTCCAGATAAAGCCGGTATTATAGGCTGGAATGTTCCTGCAACAAAATCAATAATAATTCCTGGTATACTCTTTTTTTCATCTACTTTAGTTTCTTGCTTTTCTGATTTTCCATTTTTCGTTTCTACATTTTTTTCAATTTCTTCAAAAACAGATTTTACATGGGGTCCAATTACTACCTGAAACACTCCTCCATTAATGATAATTTTTGCAACACCATCTAATTTTTCTAATGCTTCTTTATTTGCTTTACTCTCGTCATTTAGCTTAAATCTTAATCTTGTTTGACAATGGTATACATTATTAACATTTCCAGCTCCACCAACATACTTGAGTATTTCACTTGCTAATTTCTCATATTGTTTACTCATTAATATCTGCTCCTTTTCTTTTATTTTTGTAACGATTACAAATTATAGAAACATTTTTACTCACACGTTATTTTACAAAACTCTAAAATAAGTACCTTTTGAATTATAAATTTTATCTCTCAAAAAATGTAATCGTTGCATTTGATAAGCTTATATTATCACATAAAAAAACGTATTCAATCTTTATGTTGAAATTCGAAACAACGTTTTAATTTCAAGCTATATAATGATAAATATATGAAATATTCTGAAACAATCTATATTGCAAATAAAATTTTATAGTATCTCTTTTAATGATGTTCTCAATAATATATTGCTGATAAAATAAGTGTATTGTTTTGCTTATTAAATTTATAATAAACATTATCTTTATTATTCATGTGTATTTTCCTTCATATTATTGAGGGAAGCAATTCTAGCCTGTTCTAGTTCTCTTGAATTTTTTATTTTATAATTAAGATTTTCTTGATAGTTTCTGGCAAAATAGCACGAATATATTATGTTTAAGATGTGCATAATGGATTCTTCTGTTGTATAACCAGCAATTTTGCTATACAAACGTTCACGAGAAGATATTGTTAGTATACAGTCGATTTGTTCTCTCATATAGTTAGCTCCGCCACTTGTAATTCCAATTAGAGAAACTTTATTTTCTTTTAAATTGTTTATAAAACTCATTGGCTCACGCTCTTTGTTATTTCCAGAATATGAAATAATTATAGCGCAATCATTTTCTTTAAGTGCTGAAGACATCATTCCACCTTCTCCGATTGGTGCAATCTCCACTAATCTTCCAATAGACATCATTTTTCTTCTGAATAATTCTTCAATATAAATACTAGGACTATACCCAAATATTACAATACGATTTGAAGATAATAAAATTTCTACTGCATGTTCCAATATTTTTATATCCATCAAATCGGCAGTATCTAAAATACTTTCCACTTGTAAACTGCTTACCTTTCTTATTATCTCTTTCATCGAATCCGTTTTATCAAAGGGAAAGTTAGGGCTAATATCAGAATAGTGAGTTTTTTCATAAAATGATTCCTCTATAAATGTTTTCATAAATTCTTTCCATCCTGAAAAACCTAATATTTTTGCAAACCTTACCAAAGTTGCCTTTGATGTATATGTTAGATCTGCAATTTCTTGCATTGAATAATCATTTAATTTATTTTTTTCTCTTAATACAAATTCACCTATGATCTTATTAGTTGTATTATTTTGCATTTTAATCTCTTCAATCTTTTGAAATAAGTACATAAAACTCCTCCTATCATCAATTTAAAACTATTTATATCCAAAGTTTTTATGTATCTAATATAAGAATATCTTTCTGCTGTATATTATGTCTAATACTTATATTCTATTTTAATCATGCTTTTAAGGCATCTTACTTAAGAAAAAACAAAATAGCATATCAATCTTACTGATATGCCATTTTTATATTCCTACATAACTTTCTTTAACTATTTACTTACAATTAAAACAATAATATCATCAGAAATTTATTCTAGTAAAAAATAATTGTCTACAAAAATAATTCCTTAACATTTTTTAATTCCTGACGGATTTTAATTCCTTGTGGACAGTGTTTTTCACATTTACCACATTCCACACACTTGTCAGCTTTTTCAGACTCCTCTACAAATGCATTATAAAACATCTTTGAGTTTCCTTCTGTTTCTGGTGTAACAAGCATATAGTGTTTATTATAATGTGCAAAATTCTTAGGAATATTCACTCCCATTGGACAAGGCATGCAGTATTGACATCCTGTACAATTAACTTTTGTCTTTGCTGCATATATATTTTTTACATCAGTCATTATTTCTAATTCTTTTTCTGTTAGTGAGTTAGGTAATGCCTCACTTGCAATTCTTAAATTTTCGTCAATATGTTCCATTACGTTCATACCACTAAGTACTACAGATATTTCTGGATGATTCCATACCCATCTCAATGCCCAAGCAGTTGGAGTTTTTTTGATTTCTGCTTTTTCGAAAGTATTTGTAACTTCTTCTGGAAGATCTGCAACTAGCCTTCCACCTCTGAGTGGTTCCATTATAACAACTCCAAGACCTTTATCTGCTGCATATTTTAATCCTTCTGTTCCAGCTTGAAAATTTTCATCTAGGTAATTATATTGAATTTGACAGAAAGACCAATCATAATAATCAACTATCGCTTTAAATACATCTAAATCATCATGAAATGAAAATCCAGCATATCTTATTCTTCCATCTTTGATAGCAGAATTTAGAAACTCGTCTATTCCCAACTTCTTTAAATTTTCCCAAGTACCTTTGTTTAAACCATGTACTAAATAAAAATCTATTTTATCTGTTTGAAGACGTTCTAATTGTTCATTTAAATATTTATCCATATCTTCTCTAGTTCTAATAAGCCAGCTAGGAAGCTTGGTAGCTATATTAACTTTTTCTCTATACCCATCTTTTAAAACTCTACCTACAAATGGTTCACTTTCTCCTCCAATTGTCATTCCAGTCCCATGATAAGGATATGCTGTATCTATATAATTTACACCTTCATCAATTGCATGACGAACCATTTTTATAGCCTTTTCATCATCAATCTTAGTAGTATCCCCATCAATAACAGGTAATCTCATACATCCAAAACCTAAAATAGATACTTTCTCATCTGTTTTCCCTAATTTTCTGTATAACATTTTTCCATCTCCTTAATTGAAATTTTGACTCCTGAAATTATTTTCTTTCAGATAACAACTGTCCACCAAAGCCAATATTATCTTGTTCATTTTCCATTAACAGTACACCAAAAGCTTGTTCTGGCACATTCATGACTTTTGAAGCTACACTTGTAAGCTCTTTAACTAACTGGCTTTTTTGTTCTTTATTTAGTTTTCCTGCTTCTACTTTAATTATTGGCATATTTTTACCTCCTTTGTGTTTATATTAAGTTAACAGTACATCCTTAAGTCAAGTTAATGTCAATTACTTTTTTAATTTTTTCATACTAGATGACAGTTTCTTAAGTTTTGCTTCCTGCTTTAAAATTATTCTGTGCCATTACACCTACTAACTTATGTGGTATATATGCTTCTTCTAAATATGCTATTTCCTCTTCTGTTAATTTAGCTGAAAATGCACTCAAAGCATCATCAATATGAGAAAGTTTAGTTGCTCCAACAATTGGAGCTGTTACTTTAGTTAACAACCATCCAAGTGCAATTTGTATTCTAGTCATGCCTTTCTTTTCAGCCAATTCTGCTACTCTATTAATAATTATGGCATCTTGCTCAGCAGTTGCATCATATTTCCCCTTTGCATAAGTATCCTCCTCTAATCTCTTAGAAATCTCCGTGCTAGATTTTATAAGTCTGCCTGATGCAAGTGGACTATATGGGGTAATTGCGATATTTTCTTCTTTACAATACGGAATCATCTCTCTTTCTTCCTCTCGGAATAACAGATTATAGTGCCCTTGAATAGACGTAAACTCAGCCCAGCCATTCATTTTTGCAATGTAATTTGCTTTTGCAATTTGCCATGCATAACAATTAGAAATTCCAATATAACGAACTTTTCCTGCTTTCACTGCGTTATTTAATGTTTCCATAACCTCTTCAATAGGTGTATTATAATCCCAAAAATGATAGATATATAAATCAATATAATCTGTATCTATATTTTTTAGACTCGTATCAAGTAATTTATTAATATGTTCCTTACCACTAATATTATTTAAAATTTCATCTTGCGTTCTTGGAAAAAACTTTGTTGCCAAAATAATATTTTCACGTTTTTCGTATTCTTTAATTGCTCGTCCTATATATTGCTCACTTGTTCCATTTGAATACCCTATTGCGGTATCAATAAAATTGATACCTAAATCTAATGCATGTCTAATTATTTCTTTTGACTTTTCTTCATCCAATGTCCATGTATGCTGCCCCACATTTGCTGCTCCAAATCCCATTGTTCCCAAACACAATCTTGATACATTTAAATCTGTTTTTCCGAATTTTACATATTCCATATTTATACCACCTTTCTTTTGAGTTAATGCTATATTTTATTCTTTGTAAAAAGTGTTCCATTCTAATTTTAATCTTATCACCTTGAAGTAACTCCAGGTCAAATCTTTTTTTATTCCAATTATATTCTCCATAATCATATATTTTAAATTTATAGTTGCAAAAAGAGACACTTGTCAAGTGTCCCTAAATATATGATTAAATAAACTATGAATTAGCAATTTGAAATTCATTTTTTACAGCTTCAAACTTTTCTTTACATAAAAAGAATTGCTTTTGTATTTCGATTAGTTTTTATAATTTCAACACTATTATTAGCATTATTTTTTCCTTCATGAATTACTTCATTGGTTTTTCCCATTCTCTCATTGTTTGGATATCAGCATATTTTGCTAATTCTTCCATTCTATTTATCTCTTCCTTTGATAAAACAATCTTTGAAGCTTTAACAGCATCTTCTACTTGTCTTCCTTTAGTTACACCAATTATCGGTAAAGTATGTTTTGCTATAGCCCATGCAATTGCAATTTGTGCAACTGTAGCATCATGCTTATCTGCAATTTCTTTTAATGAACCAATTAATGTTTCAATTTGAGGAAGTACAGGATTATAAACCCTTGCTCTGTCACTGCCTTCTGGGAATGAATTAGTTGTATCATACTTTCCTGATAAGGCTCCTTGTTCTAGAACCATATAAGCAAAGAATATAATATCATTTTCATTACAGTAATCAATTATACCTGCATCTTCTGATGAACGATGTAATAAACTATAGTGGTTTTGAACCGCAGATATCTTTAAGCCTTCTTTTTGCAATATACTGTTTGCAAGTTTTATTTCATCTAGATTATGATTTGAAACACCAACTTTGCCTATTTTGCCTATTTTGCCTTTTTTCATTAATGGAATTAATTCCTTTGTCCATTTTTCAACATCTGCTGGATTGTGAATCCAGTAAATATCAATAAAATCTGTTCCTAATCTTTCTGCACTTTCTTCAAACATATCTTCCATTGCAGTTTCTGAACCATTAGAAATCTGTGGAGTAAATTTAGTTGAAATTATAACATTTTCTCTTGATACTGATTGAATAAACTTACCTAAGATTGCTTCTGAAGCACCCATGCCGTATACTGCTGCTGTATCCCATAAGTTAAGTCCTGCTTTTATTGCTGCATCAAACACTGGTTTCAAATCTTCTTCTGTAAAAGCATTACCAAATACTTGGTCACCTCCTGCCATACCGCTTCCCCATGCCCAAGCGCCAAGTGCAATTACAGGTAATTTCATATTATTTTCATTTGTCATATTTCTTTCTCCTTTTTCATATAAATTTTTTTGTTGCTAACAATTTGTTCTAATAGTATCTTCTACTTCGTTTAAATATTTCTTTCTATCATCTTCTATTGAAAATGAAACATTAAACTAACCATCTTTCTAGCTTAATATAAGCTTAAACCCTTAACTTGGCTTAAGGTCAAGTTCTTTTTAAAAATTTTTTATTATATTTTCATCTTAGAAAAATCAAAATCAATATATTAAAATTTCATGTCAAAATTAGTTGCAAAGGAAACCAATTTGTGTTATCTTGAATATAGTTGCAAAAGAAACTAATATTAAAAAGGAGAGAACATTTATGAAAAAAACTGTACAAAATAATAACCTACTTTGGACAAAAAACTTCATTATTATCAACGTAATAAACTTATTAATTTTCTTTGGATTTCAAATGCTACTACCTACACTTCCTATTTATGTCAAGAACCTTGGTGGAACAAACTCTATTATTGGATTTGTAACTGGGGCCTTTGTTATATCTTCAGTTATAATTAGGCCAATATCAGGGTTACTTCTTGATATATTAGGACGAAAAAAAGTGTTTTTAGTTGGATTATTTATATTTATTATATCTGTATTTTCTTATTCATTCGCTCCATTTATCAGTGCAATTCTTATAATACGTTTTATCCAAGGCTTTGGGTGGGGTGCGGTAAGTACAGCTTCTAATACAATTGCTTCAGATAATATACCAAAGAATCGCTTTGGTGAAGGAATGGGATATTTTAGTTTAACAAGTAGTTTAGCTATGGCAATAGGTCCTACAATCGGACTCTTTGTTATTTCAAAATATAGTTTCCCAGTTCTATTTCTAATATCCACTATATTAGCCATACTTAGTTTCATTGTTTCTTTTAAATTAGAATATAAAAAAATTGAGGTTAAAGAACAAACAAAGTCAAAGGCTTCATTGTATGAAACATCCTCTATAACCCCTTCTGTTATAGTATTTTTTGTAACAGTAACTTATGGTGCTTTAACTAGCTTCTTGCCACTTTATGCTGCACAAAAAGGTATAGAAAACATCGGAATTTTCTTTACATTCTATGCAATATCTTTATTTATTTCCAGACCAATATTCGGTAAAATAATAGATAAATTAGGTTTCGACTATGCGATTATTCCAGGTTTGATATTTATAATTATATCTATGGCACTGTTATCCCAATCTTCAAATATTACTATGTTTTTAATTACTGCATTTATTTACGGAATAGGTTTTGGTGCAACACAATCAAGCTTGCAGACAATGGCAGTAACTGGTGTATCTCCTTCAAGGTTAGGTGCTGCAAATGCTACTTTCTTCACTGCCTTTGATTGTGGTGTTGGATTAGGTGCAGTAATTTTAGGAATAGTTTCATCAATTGTTGGGTATGCTCAAATGTATCTTTGGGCGAGCGCCTTTGCTATTATAGCATTTATCCTTTATTTCATTATTGGTAGAAAAAAACTTCAGTATGAGAGTAGTATAGAGTCCTAAAATTATTCAATATATAAAAATTCTCAAAGTGAGAATTAAAAATATAAAAATCATTAATATAAAGGAGATAAGTAAATATGGAAAACATTAGTAAACTTAATGCAGCAATTTATAGAAATGCTCAAAGCATAATAAATTCCAAACTTATAGATTTAAATATTAAAAGTGGTCAACATGACTTTTTTTATGTAATCTCAAGAAATGAAGGCATAAGTCAGAAAGAATTAAGTGAATTTTTATATGTGGGTAAATCAACTACTGCAAAAGCAGTAAAAAATTTAATGACAAATGATTATGTAAAAAGAATTCAAGATAAAAATGATCACCGTATTTATAGGTTATATTTGACTGAAAAAGGGAAGGAAGTTCTTCCAAAAATAGAATCAACATTCTTAGAATTAAAGTCTATTTTTTCAAAGAATTTATCGAATAATGAAGAAGAACAAACAATTATTACTCTAAAAAAAATTCTAGCTGCGATTTCTGAAGAAAAAACTAATTTACATACAGATATTGATTAAAATAAAACCCACAAAAATCTAAATTTTGTGGGTTTTATTGTTTATGGTAAAATTTAAATTTATGTTAATAATGTATTTTTTTACAAGCAAGTTCACTTTACTAATACATCTTTACAATTATGACTCGCATACATTTAATTATTGCTGAAAGTACTACTAACCTTTACTAGTTCTTCTCTAATTTCAATATGTTTCGGACAAACCTCCTCACACTTACGGCACTTAATACATTCACCAGCACTCATCTTACCATGTCCATTAACTAACCAGTTTTCATGCATCCTAGCTGCTTCTTCATTTTTGCATGATTAAGTACTAAATAGATGCCACCCATTTGCCAAGCTCATCTATTGCTGAAATTCCACCAGCGTAACCTTTTAAAACCTTGCTACCCGGACAGCTTTTCTGAATATCCCTTTCACTATTACCCATTCGACTTCCACCATGAGTACAGAATGGTGCAATTGTCTTTCCAGACATATCAAATATTTCAAGGAATGTAAGCACTGCCATTGGACAAGTGTTATACCAGTTTGGATATCCGAGGATAATAGTATCATACTCTTCCATGTTAACCCTTACCTCTTTCAGTTTGGGTCTAGTGTTTTCTTTCTGTTCATTTCTGGATTCTTTTAGCAACTGACTATAACCAGAAGGATATTGTTTTACTGTCTCAATTTCAAAAATATCTGCTCCTTTAATCTGTGCTATTTTCTCTGCAAGTTTTTTTTGTTATTCCCGAATATGAAAAATATGCTATTAGTGTTTTTCCCATAATTATACTCCCTTTCTTCTTTATATCTAAAAATTTTTAGTAAATGCAATTAACAATAATACCGCTCAATGTAGCAAATATAATAGAATAAGCAATGTATGCGCTAAAATTTTTAGCTCCTAAAACTATCTTAAGTGCACCTAAGTTTGTAATTTTAGTTGCAGGTCCTGCAATCATAAATGCCACTGCACTTCCATAGCTCATTCCAGATGCCAGCCATGAATATATAATTGGAATTGTGCCCCCGCCACACATATATAAAGGTACTCCAAGAGCAGCCGCCATAAGTGAACCAAACCCTCTATTCGGACCAAACAAATTAACTATCCATTCATTAGGAATATATCTCTGATAAAGCGCTGTCAAAATAATTCCTAAAAGAAAATATGGCAGAGTTATTTTTACATTACGCCAAATATTCTTAAGTAATCTCATTATTGGGTTGGAATCAGTATCTCTATTAGCAGGCATATTAAATTCATTAAATTGATAAAATGGTTTATTCCCAAAAAATATTCTAACTAGTATTCCAGCTAAAATTCCTCCAAGAAAACTCACTAAGAGTCTAAGAAATGCTAACCTTGTTCCTAATGCAAAAGAATAAAAGAAAAGCTGAGGATTTAATAGCACCGAACTCATCATAAACGCTGCAACCCAATCCTCTCGTTCACCATTTTTTGAAAATGCTGCAACTATGGGTATAGTTCCATACATGCAAAATGGAGATACTATCCCCAGCGCTGCTGCTGGTATTATACCAATAATGCCCATCTTCTTTCCATTTAATGAAGCCATCATTTCATGTATTTTATTCTTCAAAAATACAGATACAAAGGAACCAGTTACAATGCCCAATGCCCAAAATTCGGCTATTTGCCTAAGCTGTAAATCAAAGTAGTACCAAAAATATACGAATTCTCTATATATTATACTATTCATCAATGCTCTCCAATTGATATTGTCTACTTCCAAGACCAATTTTTTCTGCATGCTCTAGTGTATGAATACCATGCCTATCATTTATTCTATTTACAAGAGATTCACTACCTGGTGCCTTTGATGCAAGATCAACACAAGCTTGATCAAGAGCCACTGGATCTGTTGATGCCAAAATTCCAATATCAGCTATTTCTGGTTTTGCTGGATTACCATCACAATCGCAATCAATAGATAAATTATTCATCACATTTATATAAAGCATTTTTTATCCATTTCCTTCATAATCTGATACTGCTTTTCCTGCTTCAGCCATAGCTTCAAGAAAATGATCTTGATTTAAACTATTCATCTGAGGCATCCATGAGTCTGTAGTATTACCTCCAGTATGAATTAAATTTTTTCCTTTTTGTGAACCTATTCCTATTGAAATATTTTTAATAGAACCTCCAAAGCCGCCCATTGCATGTCCTTTAAAATGGGATAATACCATGACAAAATCGTAATTAGCTAAATGTGATCCTACTAAATCTTCTTTAAGTCTATTTCCATTTTTAACCTGTATACTCATAGAATCATCTGAATCCATAATATCTACATCTGCTATAGCTGTAAAACCATGATCTTTAGCAACCTGCTTATGCATTTCTGTATTTGCTCTTGATCCACCATAAGCAGTATTACATTCAACTATAGTTCCATTTACTGACTGCACCAAACTTTTAATTAAATCTGGTGATAAATAATAAGTATCTCCAGCCTCACCAGTTGAAAGCTTAACAGCTACTTTTCCTGTTGCTTTTCGATTTAAAGCATCATAAACAGCTTGCAATCCAGCTGGACTTATATCCTTAGTCATATATACTTTTGAATTTCCACTTTTAGTTATATCCTCACTACTATTGTTTTCTGCTATAGCTTCTTCACTTTCTTTTGTATCTGTTTCTGCTACATTTTGACTTTTATTTGAACATTCGGTTAACACTGCTCCTCCAATTATTGCTGTCAAAGAAATAGCAACGACTACTTTTTTCCACAATGAATATCTTTTCATTACAAATTCACTCTCCTTCTAATATTATTCCAAAAGATTACTAGTACTACTACAAATTAACAATACAACCTTAAGTCAAGTCCAGGTCAAGTAATTTATTGCATATTATCGAGAAAACTTCAAAATGAAAAGATTAAACATTAATATTTAGTTTATTTATTTTAACCAACTCATTTACAATAAAATCCATAAGTGAGCCAAAAACCATAGAGAATTTTATTTCGCTATGGTTTTCTTACTTTTTATATATATACTTTTTCTATAATATCTAGTCCACCCATACTTCCTTTGCAAGTGTAAATGTTGCCCAAGCATTTGGCCATCCAATATAAAATGCTAGATGTGTTATAATTTCAGCAATTTCTTCTGCAGTAACACCATTATTCTTTGCATTTGTCAAATGGTATTTTAGAGAGTTATCAAAAATTCCTTTTGTCATTAATGCTGTTACTGTAATTACACTACGATCTCTAAGGGATAATTTATCCTCACGTGCCCAAACTTCACCAAATAAAACATCATCATTTAACTCTGCAAATTTAGGTGCAAATGTTCCAAGTGCATCTCTTCCTGCTGTTTGTTTTTTCATAATTTTCTCCTTTTTATATAAACAAAATTTTTATTCTATCAAAATATGCAGATCTTATTTTAATTTCATATATTCTTCATCTGCTATTGGTTCGCACCATTCATTTGAACCACCTTCTACTGGAACAGATAATGATAAGTGTGCCAAAGCCTCATCTTGTGCAGCACCATGCCAATGTTTAATTTCTGGTGCAATATATACTACATCTCCACTCTTTAAAAATTGTGGCTCTTTACCAAGCTCTTGATACCAACCATGACCACCTACACAAATTACTACCATGATGAATATGCCAGTTATTACGGCATCCTGGCTCAAATGTAACATTAGCAATATTCACTTCCTTACTATTTAAAAGACTTAAATAACTTTTCCCAATAAAATAAAGTGCATAAGTAACATTTTCCTCTCCAAGTAAAAAATCTGATACCTTTTCTAATTCTTTTCTATCCATTTTTCTCGCTCCATTTCATATTTATAAATTTCCCATAAATTTTCACACAATCTTTATGGTATGATTAACCTGTGGCACATATAAATAAACGTCCATAGTCTTCCTTTTATGGCACACATTAATCTTGCATAAGCTCACTTAATAGCTTATTATAAATATATTATAATACCTAAACCTAACTTTAGGTCAATATTAAATTTAAGTTTTTTTGGAGGTACTTTATGTATTCAATTGGCGATATTTCAAAAATGTTAAATATATCAATCTCAACACTACGTTACTATGATAAAAATGGTCTACTTCCTCTTGTTAATAGAAGTTCTGGTAATATTCGAGTATTTGATGATACTGATGTTGAGTGTCTAAAAATGATAGAATGCTTAAAAAATACAGGAATGCTACTTAAGGATATTCAACAATTTTTTGAATGGTGTGAAGAAGGTGATTCTACTATTGATCAGCGATATGAATTATTCATTCATCAAAAGGAAAAAACCAAACAACAAATATCACTCTTACAAAATGCTTTAAAAAGGATTAATTATAAATGTGAATTCTACAGAATATCAAAAGAAAATGGTTCAACAAATCTTCCTGGACTACGAGAAGAACTGGCTATGAAATTCTTAAATAAGGATACAGAAAAGGAATAGCAGAAAAGTTTTTATAGGTAATATTTCAAAATTAGTAGTTTTATCTACAAATGAAACCTGCATAGATTTCTGTAAAATAAATCTATGCAGAACTTACAATTTTATTCTATTTGTAGCTAATGTAAATGCACCCCAGTGCATTAACATCATATTCTTTGCCTTTACATCCAAACTTCCTTGGACAGCTTGTTCTGGTAACATATGAACATCAGGCCATCGTTTATCATATTGAGCACCTTCAATTAAAGCAAGATCAAAAGGACCATATTTATCACCAATTTCTTTAAATGGTGCTTTTATTTTTTATCAAAAATATTCTTCCCAAAAACTGCAATAGAATATTTTTGCAGCACTTGCTAATTCTCAAGTACTGCAAGTATTGTTATAATAATTCCTGTAGCAATAAGTGAAACCCATCCTGAGAAAAAGCAAGCACTAATACTTACTATAAGTATCAAAAATGCACATACCACATACATATATGGTTTAATATTAGGCACTTTTACCAAATACCAGCCTTGAGCAAGCAAAAATAGAATTGGACCTCCACCTAAAAGAAAACTTAGCACTGGAGATGGCACATCAAAAGGATGCATAATTATATGCTCATTTGCTACGGAAATAGCAATAATGCCAAATAGTATTATTACAAGAACATCAATAGCATAATAACTAGCTCTAAATGGATTTTCCGCATTTTCTACATGCTCTCTAACTACACTAAAAAAACGTCCAAATGTTAAACCCCAAAGAGAAACAATCTCAGCCATTGCTACAATTCCCAAAACTACTGTCATATAATTAAAACCAGCTTTTGAAATCGCAGCTCCTAAAGTAAAAACCATCTCACCAATAGCAATAAGACGGAATAATCTGCAGCGTTCCAACAAATGGACTGTATCAAACTCTACCTCTTCAGAAGAACGAAAGATTGGAAGTGGGTGTGCAATCCACATACCTAATAAATCTATACTTCCAGCGGCTAACCACAATAAAATACGCATTTCACCAGACATACATGCTCCAATTATCCAAATCGGAACTGATATTATTTGCCAAATCAATACTCGCCAAAAGTGATTACGAAACATGATATTTGGAGAAAATATTATTGTCCAACATGTGCGACCTAATTGAATTATTAAAAACGTAGTGATAAATACCCATCCATAATTCGAAAAAGCTTCTGGTACCGAAATACTCATTACGAACCCAATAAACATTACCGAAAGAATCATCCAATGAGTATTTACTGATTTATCTGCTCTAATCATTGTTGCAGCCCAACTCGTATAAGCCCATACCATATAGATAGCAAGTAATATTATAATAGTTCTAATTACTCCTTGCCATGATATATCCGATAATAAATACTGACTTAACTGAGAAAATGCAAAAGCATAAATAAGGTCAAAAAAAAGCTCAATTGGGGTTACCTCATACTTTTCTTCCGAGTTATTTTCTATGTTCATTTTTTCTCACCTCTAACTTATTATTTTTCTTGTATTCATCCTTAAACCCATTTTGATTTATTTTAATATTCTCTTTTCCTATATATAAATTTTAAAATAGGTATGTACTAAAATATGCAGAACAACATTATATAAAGTTATTCTGCATACTTATAAAGTATTATATAATTTAATAAAAATTATGAGCTAAACTAATTTCTTATCTATCAGATAAAAGCTGACCTCCAGCACCTATATTTTCGCTCTCATTTTCCTTAAGCAAAACAATAAATGCTTGTTCGGGCACATTCATAATGCTTGCTGCTGCTGATGTAAGATCCTTTACTAATTTACTCTTTTGTTCCTTATTTAATTTTCCTGCTTCTACTGTTATTACTGGCATAATATTCATTCTCCTTTTTCATTTTAATTTGTATAATAATCGAATTTAACTAATATTATAATTTTACTTAATAAAACTCAATTTATTTTTTAAGTAAACAAGTTATGCTTTTGCGCACATTCTCAAAATTTCTAAGCCTTTAGTATATTTTTCAATATCTACGATATTTTAAGCTAAAGTCATATCCCAATGATTTTAATTGACAGTTAACCAACTACAATATTAGAAGCTTTTTTAAGGCTGTTTGCTGATTTTGCTAATTCTTCCATAGTACTCGAAAGTTCTTCAGTCGCTGCAACCTGCTTTTGCCCTATAGTTGAAGTTTCATCTATTTTCTCATCTATAACTTTTATTTTTTCTTTTATTTTATTTAAAATACTCTCTACATCTTTTATAGCCACCGAACTATTTTCAGCCATTTTTCTAATTTCCCCTGCAACTACAGAAAATCCTTTACCATTCTCTCCAGCTCTAACAGCCTCAATTGAAGCATTTAAGCCAAGCATATTCGAAGTATGTGCTACCCCTCTTATTATTTCAATTATTTTTTCAGTTTCACTTATTTGCTTAGTTATCTCATCCGCTAATTGTAAAAGTTGTGATTGTTGATCTGCTAATTGTCCTGCTGAAGAAGCTAGTTCTCCAATAGTAGTTAAAGTTTGCTCTGATGATTCAGCTACTAAATTTGCATTATTAATTAATATTTCACGATTTTCTAAACCAATTCCTAATCCGATTCCTCCAATTACTTCCCCTTTACTATTAAATATAGGAATAGCTGTAGCTTCAAAGCTAATTCCTAAAACCTCCTTAGGTGATATCATTCTCTGAGGTTTACCAGACTTAATAGCTCTAGCTACTGGAAGATCATCAGTCACTTTAGCACCAACATTATCTGTTGGTAATTTTATTTCCTTTCCTGGTAAACTACAAATAAGCTGTTCTGTATCTGAAACACCTATAATACAATCTAAAGGCATTAGACTTTGAAGTGCAGGTCCTAGCTTCACTAGAAAATCCAGAATAAATTCATTTTCATTTTTTTATCTAAAAACATAGTATAATTTCTCCTCTTTTAAACTTAGCCATTATTTGTCACTTTCGCTATTAATATATTTAAGATCCTTATTTCTACTATTAAATTTAATCTGAAAGCAAACTTGTGACTAATGCGATTGTAATCATAATTAATCCAGCAATACACACACCATTCCAATTATATAAGTTCCATACTAAAGAACCTAATGATGAACCTACAGCTGCTCCAATAAAATTACTTACTACAAAAACAGTGTTTATTCTGCTTCTTTCATCTTGGTTCAAACTATAAATCCTAGTTTGGTTTGAAACCTGTGCACCCTGAATACCTAAATCCAACAATACTACTCCCAATATGATTCCAAATATATTCATACCAAAAAAATAAAAAATCAGATATGATAATATACCAATACTACTGCATATTGCAGCTACAATTTTGGGATTTTTTTTATCATTTAAACGACCTATAATTGGTGCTCCCAATGCACCTGCTGCTCCAAATAATCCAAATAAACCAATTTGATTACTATGCATATAATATGGTGAATTTTCCAAAAAGAACGTTAATGTTGTCCAAAACATACTGAAAGCACCAAACAACATAGATCCTGAAATGGACACATATCTTAATGTCCTATACTTTTTTGCAATCTTTATAACTGACTTTATAAGTTCTTTATAAGTTAAATTTTCATTTGATGTTGTAATTGGCAATTTAAAATATAATATTATATCTAATAAACATATTAAAATAGCTGCAAAAACAAACATGAATCTCCAGCCTGCTATATATCCAATATAACCTGACACAGTTCTAGCCAATAAAATCCCAAATAACAACCCACTTACAACAGTTCCAACTACTTTTCCTCTTTCTTCAGGCCTCGCAAGCTCAGCAGCAAGAGGAGTTATGATTTGTGGTGAGACAGTAGTTAATCCAACAACAAAACTTGCAATATAAATCCAAATTAAATTTTGGGCTGTAGCAACTCCTAAAAGTGATATAATTACTAGAAAAGTTAGTATTAGTATCAATTTTCTTTTTTCTTTTATATCTCCAAGCGGTACCAATAAAAATATTCCTAATGCATATCCTAACTGTGTAAAAGTCGATATCAAACCAGCTTGTTGAGATGTTACATTAAATGCCTTACCTATTTCAGATAACAATGGCTGATTATAATAAAGATTAGCCACTAATATTCCACCCGAAATAGCTAATAAAAATGTCATTCCTTTTGTTAAAAAATTATTATTTCTTAGTTCTTCTGTTTTTGAATAAGAAAGCATTTATTATATACTCCTTTTAACTTAACTTAAAAATCATATTTTTCACAGTTAATTGTGTTTATTTTTACCGTTATACTAACTATAAAGCCTTAAGCCCAGTTCAGGTCAAGTACTTTTAATTTTTATATATATAAAAAACCTCTTTATCTTTTAACATATAACTACTACAACCAAAAAGGTATTTCATGCATTTTGCTAATTATATTTTCTTTAATATACACAATGATGTAGCAATATAATTAAATAACCTGAAAATTCTTCCACTTACCACCTTTAAACCGAGCAATATAAATTATAGATCGAAGCAACCAATCTCCCCCCATAGCAATCCATATTCCAATAACCCCCATATTAAACACGATTCCTAGAATATAACCAAAGGATATACGCAAAATAAACATAGAGCTAATTGAAATAATCATTGTAAAACGTACATCTCCTGCTGCACGAAGCCCATTTGGAAGAGTAAATGAAACTGGCCATAAAAATATTGCAAAGCAGTTATGTATCACTACAAGAATATAAGTCAATTTAGTTATCTCGGCAGATAGAGTGTATAAATTTAATATCCAAGGCAACAATAAAATTTGTGCTAAACTAATACATATTGTTCCTATATATGTAATCTTTATTATTTTTTTTGTGTAGTATGCTGCCTGCTTATAATCACCTGCCCCAACACATTGACCTATAACAGTAACTATCGAAAGATTCATAGCAGTTGCAAAACTTATTGATATCCCAACCAAACTATTTGTAATTCCATTTGCAGCAATTTGATCCGTTCCAAATAACGCTATAATACTAATTAGAAGAACACGACCTAATTGAACAATTCCATTTTCTATCCCATTAGGAATAGCAATATTTAAAATCTTTTTTATAATTTCTCCATTCCAAGATAAAATTTCTCTAAAACTTATAAAAATCTCATTCTTCTTATTTAGAGCTAAACACACCATAATTATTGCAGCAACTAAACGTGCAATGATGGATGCAGTTCCAACACTTATAACTCCAGCATGCATCACAAATATTCCAATAGCATTTCCTACCAAATTAATTAAATTCATAATAATAGAAACAACCATAGGAACACGTGAATTTCCAATAGAACGAAATATCGCAGCACCAGAATCATAAATAGCTAAAAATGGATACGATAAAGCAGATATAACAAAATAAGTAACTGCTGCTTTCATTACATCCGCTTCAATATTACCAAATAGAATCTGTAGTAATGGTTTATGAAAAAAAATTACAATTATTGTAATTCCTACAGAAATGATTGATGATATTGTAATTAACTGACTGGCTGCATTACAAGCCTGTCCTTTATCTTTGTGACCAATATATTGAGAAACGATAACTGCTCCACCTGTAGTAAGTGCTGCCAGTATATTAATTAGAAGCATATTTATCATATCCACTAATGAAACACCTGAAACAGCAGCCTCCCCAGCATAAGAAACCATCATCGTAGCAATTATACCAACAGTTATAATTAGAAGCTGGTCTAGAAATATTGGAATAGTCAATTTTCTAAGAGCCTGATTCGAAAACATAAAACACCTCAACTTCCGTATCTAATAAAATATTTATTGAATTCTCATTGTAGTTTAAAGTATAGCATTTAATTTTCGCTACGACTAATGCTTATATTTCATTTTAATTATGCCTAGAAGGCATTATTAAAAGCACCACATAAATAGAAAACATATAATAAAAATTAGGATAATTCAACACTTAACTGTTAAATTATCCTAATTTTATTTTCTATATTATTTCATATTCATCAAATTATACTATTGAATATCGAATAGCTCTAATAATATTTCCATCTAATTATTTTGAACTATTTGAACTTCTATGCCATCTGGATCATCTACAAAGAAAAATGTAGATGCTGGCGTCGGTGAAATTGGCCCTCTTTTTATTGGAATATTATTACTTTTTAAAATTTCTATAGCTTCATCAAGTGATTTAACTTCAAAACCAATAGAAAGTCTTTCAGCTCGAGCAGGAATATTTTGTTTTTTATTATATATCAATTCTACTTTAGTTCCATCTTTTTCTCCAAGCATTACAATTTCAATATCTTCTCCGACATTGAATTGTTCTGAAATTTTTAATCCAATTATCTCATGGTAGAATTTCAGAGATTTCTCCATGCTACTCACGTTTAATGTTATCCAGCAAAAATTCATAATCTTATCTACTCCTCTAAATTATCTTATATTATTTCTTTGTTATAGAATTCTAATTAACAGTTATTATATTTTTTATCTATCCACTTTTGCAACTGCATTTTTAGCATATTTGCGAACTTTGCTTAAGTCGGTTTCGTTTGGGTGATTTCGATTGATGAATAACCAAGACTGTCCTTTACAAGTAAATGGCTCATCTACAACCCTTATTCCTTTATTCTGTATCATCTCTTTTATGTCCGTACCAATTTTAGATTCCCCTCCATATGTGGCAAAGATAGCTACGTTTTTTATCATTTTCGCGTCTAGTCTGTCAATGAAAGAGCGAGTTCTTTTATTTGCTTTTCCAAAATATATTCCATCTCCAATGAAAAGTAAGTCGACAGGCTCAGAAAAAGAAATAGGGTCATCTCCTAACTGTTTAGCTTGTATATTTAGTGTATCAGCTATTGCACGTGCAAGTTTTTCAGTATTGCCTGTTGACGAGTGATAAAATACTTTGCTATTCATAGTTTCCATATTAACCTCCATTTTATAAACTCTTGATTTCTTGTTTCAAAGAAGTGATAAACTCCTCCTTTTACTCTGTGCTACCTTCAAGTATACCGTTGGATACGGCACCTATCCAATTTATTTAATTATAATGGGCAACTATGATCTTTTGTTTTGTATTGCTCTAAGAATAAAGGATGAAAAATCATTTGGTTTTCTACCTAATATCCATGTTAAAACATTGGGATTGCCCACAAATCCATGTTCATTATAATGTTTAAACATTTTTAATAGTCCATTTAATCTATACTCTCCCACACCAAACTTTTTTAATTGTGCTTCAAACACTTCATCTTCAATAGTTTCAACTTTAATTTCATTGCCAAAATGTTGTTCCATAGCTGCTACCATATCAGATAAAGATAAATTTTCAGGTCCAGAAAGTTCATATGTAACACCTGTATGGCCTGAGGTTGTAAGAATTATAGCTGCAGCTTCAGCCACATCATCTAAATTAACCATATTCATGCGAGTTTCTTTAGTAAAGAACTTTTGTTGAAACACTCCTTTTTCAGTAAGTGATTTCCAAGATTCAAATATATTCTGCATTATTACTGCTGGCTGAATAATAGTATATGGAATTCCTGAATCTACTAAAAGCGCTTCAACCATGAGCTTTTTCTGATGATGTGGCATATCTTGAAGCACAGAATGTAATACTGAATGGAATACGAAATGCTCTACTTTAGCTGATTGAGCAGCCTTTATCATCATTTCTCCTATCTCAACTTCAAGTGGGTTTAATGCTGAACAAATATGGTATACAGCATTAACTCCTTTAAATGCTTCATCTACAACCTTTTGATCCATCATATCTCCTGCAATTACTTCCATCTCACCTAAAGATTTAATTTTCTCAATTTGTTCAGTTCTATAAACGAAAGCTCTAATTTTCTCACCTTTCAATAATAAAGCCTTAATTATTGCATGACCAGTTTGGCCATTTGCTCCTGTTATAAGTATCATAATATATCTCACCTTTCTATATTAATATTAAAGTAAATTCTTTGATAAAAAATTAAGTAACAAAGTTAATTCCTTCAATTGATCATTTTCAAGTCCAGACATCAGCTGAGCAATTAAGGTATAATGTATAGGCAACATCTCCTCCAGCATACATAATCCTTTTGAGCTTAGACGAACCGAATAACTTCTTTGGTCATAAGGATTTGCTATTTTTTCAATGAAGCCTTGATTTTCAAGTCCAGCTATTAATCCTGTCATAGTTGCCTTAGTAACTTCTGCTTTTTTGCTAAGAGATATTGGAGATAATTGATAATCACTCTGCCGATACAACAACATTAAAACTGTAAATTTTCCTTCTGAAATTCCATACTTAGAAAAATGTTCGTCAAGCATTTTAGAAATATCAGAAGCTGTCCTAAGAAGTGCTATACAGCTTTCAACTGCATTTACATTTATTTCTGAAATTCGACTAGAAAATTCATTTAAAAGTTCTCGTTTCGGTATATCTCTAAGACTAAATTTAAATTTTTCTATAAAATCACCACCTTATTTATATAGTAAGCCACCTTACTACTTTTGTAAAGATTTATTTTATAAAATGATTTAATCTAATATATTATTATAATACAATTTATACAAGTACTCTGTTTTTATACGTGCTATGTGTCGAAAGATTCATAGCTTAGTTGATAAATTATTATAAGTATTCACTCTAGCTTCTATGCAAGTCTTTCTATAAATCAAATCATAATAACAAATACTATTCATAACATAACAAAACCATCAGATTTAATATCTGATGGTTAGAGCCTTACTTTCTTTCTGATAAAAGCTGTCCGCCAAATCCAATGTTATCTTGATCATTTTCCTTTAATAAAACTATAAATGCTTGTTCAGGTACACTCATAACCTTTGATGCTGTTCCTGTAAGTTCTTTTACTAATTCACTTTTTTGTTCTTTATTTAATTTTCCTGCTTCTACTGTTATAACTGGCATATTTCTTTCTCCTTTTTCTTTATATATTTTTAATTAGGCTAATGGACTTATTAGTTTTTTGATTGTGCCTTATTATATAGATTTTCCCAATTCATATGCTTGAGTTGGGAAATTAGTTTGTTCAAGCACTTCTCTTACAGGACATCCAGTTGCAAATAACTTTCCTGCATCTTCCCAATTCATAAAACCAAGTATAGCTTCATAAGTTTTTTCTAAACCTTCCATTGTTGAATCCTCTCCACCATAAGAAGTTGCAAGAATCATTGCTTTTTTATTTCCTGATAGCTTAGCATTATTTCCATGGAATCTGTCTACAACTGCTTTTATTTGTGCTGACATTGTGTAATAATATATTGGTGTTACAAACACTACCATATCTGAATCTATTATTTTTCCATACCAAGCATTCATATCATCTCTACGTACACATTCTCCATCATGGCTTGCACAGTATTCACATGCTAAACATGGTTTTACATCTTCAAATGCTGAATCAAAACGGAATATTTCATGACCTGCTTCTTTAGCTCCTTCTATAAATTTATCTGCCAATAAAGCTGACGTACCTTTCTTATGTGGGCTTCCTGTAATAACTGTTACCTTCATTGTTACTCTCCTTCTAAATTAAAAATTATATTTTTTACAATTAATTGTATTTGTTTTTCATCGATATATTAACTATAAAACCTTAAGTCGAGTTAAGGTCAAGCACTTTTTTAATATCCTTAACACTTTTTCCTAGTCCACTTCCTTCATTCATACATATATGAATGATTTGTTTTCCTTCAAGATTATACCGTTCTAAAAATGCATAAAAAGGAATCAAATTCATGACTCCTTTTCTTATCTTAGATCTAATTTTCTGGCCTCTGTAATTCATTTTCTTTAGTAACTATACCTTTTTCATACCGCTCTATTTTATAATCCAAACGATCTAATGTTTTTTTCATATCTTCTATTTTTTGCACTAATTTAGCACGTTGTTCTTTTAACAGTTCTTTCCTTGCATCGATGGTTTTATTTCCTTGCTGAGTTGATTTTTACATTACAAGGTTAGTATAATGCGAGTTATCGATTCATTCAAAATTTATAAAACCCCAAAAAAGTCCACCATCTTAACAATTGCTTGATCCACATATTCTGGAACATCGTACATGTCAATATGAGATGCACCATCCACAACAAACAACTCTTTTTGTCCATTAGAAAGCTTATATGCCTCTTCACTAAATATTTTTGTATCTGCTCTACTTCCAGCTATAAGAAGCAAGGGTTGTGTTAAATAATCAGAAATATGATCAAATGCTGAGTATGCATAAATCTTGTCGAAGCTAGTGAGTAAGAAACGACCTTTTGAATTTGGATGTTGCCCTCTTGAAGTTCTGTAATAATCATAACCTTCACGTAAGAGATCAGGTGTAGTATCATTTATATCTTCAATTCTTTCAGTAACAAATGGAATGTACATTGGATTTTCTCCTCGTGCTTCTGCAGTACGTTGCTTTGAGGCCATTTCCAGACTCTTGATTTGCTCAGAAATCGGAACATCATACCCTAAAAATTTTCTGGAACCTTCACCCATAGGAGCTGCACTAACAGCCGCTATTGCTTTAAAGCGACGTTCAGTTTGAGCAACACTTATTGCATATCCACCACCAGCACAAACACCAAATACCCCAATTCTTTCCTCATCTACAAATGAAAGAGTTGTTAGATAATCAGCTGCACAGCGTGCGTCCTCAACTCTTGTCGTTGGATCCTCTAAGAGCCTTGGTTCCCCTTCACTTTCTCCTTGATAAGAAGAATCATAAACCAATACAGCAAAACCATGTTCTGCTAATCTTTTAGCATAAAGACCTATAACTTGCTCCTTCACGCCTCCTGCTGGATGAATACCAACTAAAGCAGGATATTTCTGGTCTTCTCTGAAATTTTCAGGGAGATGCAGATGTCCTGCAAGTCTATTAGCTTTGTTTTTAAATGAAACTACTTTTACCATTTTAATCTTCCTCCTAAAAATGCTTATTCATAATTAACTAAAATTTCCCGATTCAAAGTCTTTAACCATTGCAAAAGTCTACAGAAATTACAACAAAAAAATATGTACCCTTTATAAGATTTATCATTATATAAATACCTTCCTTCAATGTGTACTACACTTCTGTAATTAAATTCTAAACCCTTAAGTCGACTTAATGTCAATCATTATTTTTTAATGTTTATAAAATACAAAGTTTAATTTAACTCTTCTCACGTCATCAAATAGTCTTATTTTTTTATAATGCCTTAATTTAATAATATAAATATTGAACTTATCACTCAATTCCTTAATCTTCATTCTTATTTTGTAGTTTTATTTTGTCTCAAACTATTAAATATGACTAATACCTGTTTTCTATTTAAAATTATGCCTTCAAGGTATCCATAATTTTTTAATCAATTATGCTATAGAAAACACCTAGTGCTTCTTCCTTACTATATAGCTGTTCCTGTTTCTAACTTAGGATAGAAAGGTTTAAATCATAAATTTAAAGAAGCTTTCTTTTTTTATTTGAATATATAACTTTGTTATTCTTTTATCTCTAATGCAGAAAAACCTCTTTATTTGCAACATATTTATACTGCAAAAAGAGATTTTACACATATTCCACTTACAACATTTTTTATATTCTACATTTAAACAGCTTTTATTTTTCTTTCCTACTTGCTTTCCATGAAGCTATCAATTCATATGTAATAGGTTCACATTTCTGATCATAATTATCAATTTTATAATTAACAACCTCCATAGTCTCCTGTATGTCATGCATTTTTTTCTTTAGACCAGCTTTTGTTTCAAGTAATATATCTCTTCTTGCCTCCTTAGTTGAGAGTCCCTGCATGGCAAGCTGTATATACTCCCGAATAGCCTCTAGTGACACCCCTGCTTTCTTAAATCTCATAGCAAACTCAACCCAGTGTATTGCCATTTCATCATAATCCCTGATTCCTGATTCTGTCCTAGGAACTTCTGGAATCAAACCAATTCTTTCGTAATAACGTAGATTATCAATAGATATCCCAGTTTTTTTTGATGCTTCCTTTATTGTCATTTACAATCCCTCCCTCTTTAATTATGACCAACTATTCCATGTAGTACATATAGTTCTTCCAAATACGCAATTTCTTCAGGTGTCAGCTTAACTCAAAGAAACAGATAAAAATCTCATTTTTTCTATATACCAAATATACTAACAGTAATAATGAGTATCTAATCCAAGAATAGATGAAGAATTAATTTTTTAACTCATATATTATATAGTCCAAACAATCTAAGTTCTTCTGCTTATGGTGTATTTCATCTAATAGTTTTTGCCTCTGCTGTTTCAAAATATAGATCCTTTCTCTATTTGAGATATCGCCCTGCTTTGATAATTCTATATACTTTAATATTGAGTCGTTACTGAGTCCCACATTCTTTAAGGTGATAATCATGCTTAGGTATCTAATATCATTGTCCTCATATTCTCTAATACCATTAACCCTTTTCACATCATCAAATAATCCAATTTTTTCATAATATCTTAAGGTGGTCATAGAAATATTGAACTTATCACTCACTTCTTTAATCTTCATTCTTCTGTCTCCTTTTAAAAATGCAGGGCCCAATTTCACTCTTATTTTTCGGTTTCATTTAATCTACTAAGTGTAAAAGCCTCACCAGGTGCGAGTACATAAATTCGTTCTGGATTTTTAACAAGTCCATATAAATCATCTGGATCAGCATTAAATGCATCCATATTTGGAGCATCCACACTTCCAAAGTGAGATAATAGCAGTGGCGTATTTGGATAAGCATTCGCTAGTTTAGCAGCTCCCTTAAGCCCAATGTGCCATGAGTTATCCGAAAAATCAAAAATAATAGCATCTGGTGTTATCATCTCTAGATGTTCAGGCAGTAATCTAGAATCACCAGGAACCCATACAGTACCATCTGGAGTTTCTAACCAAAAACCGCAGTAGTCTTCAAATTTAAACACCCTTGTATACTTCTTTTTTTCATTTTGCCAAGCATGATCTGCAAGAGTTAAGGTAGCTTTAATTGTACCTATTTCAAAAGTCTCTCCAATATTATGTCCTAATCCAGGTAATTCTTCTTCTTTCATTAATTCTGATACATACTGTGGAGCGTGATATTCTTTACATACAGGTTTAAGCTTCTTACAAGTAACTCTACTAAAATGATCATTATCACAATGAGTCACTAATACTGCATCTAAATGAGGAACATTTTCAGGTAGAATAGGCATATCTATAAGCAACGGCAAATCAAATCCTTCCAAAAGCGGATCAATCATAATGCATGTTCCTTGACTATTAATAAATGTTCCCGCATTTCCTAACCAGCGAATAATAGTTTTATCTGATGGAGCAAATGCTTCTGCTCCAAATGATTGTGTTTTCGGTGCACGTGCTTGATTTTTATTTTTTATCTCACTCATATTTTTTCTCTCACTTTACTTTTATTCTTATAAAAATTATTATAAAAAAATGTAGGTTTCCTTTTGGTTACCTACATCTTATCTCAAACAATTATATATGTCTAATACCTATTTTCTATTCTATATTATGCTTTTAAGGCATTCATAATTTCTTTAATAAATTTTGCTGTTGCTGTAGAAAACACCTGATGCTTCTTCCATACTATAACTGTTCCTGTTTCCAGCTTAGGATAGAGAGGTCTAAAGCATAGATTGGTTTCATCATTTATATTGACTAATTTTTCAAAGCATATAGCATAACCTAACCCCTCTTCTACCATAATTGCTGCATTATAAATAAGGTTATAAGTTGCAATAATATTGAGTTTTTCATAGTAAACACCAAACCAGTTTTCAATTTCATTTTGAACTATAGAACGTTTAGTATTTATAATTGGCATATTAGTCAAATCCTCTGATTTTATATACTCCTTTTTAGCCAAAGGACTGTCTTTGGTCATAAGCACTCCCCAAGCTTCTTTATTAGGAAGCCTAATAAAATCATATTTCTCAATATTAACTGGCTCTGTTAATAAACCGATATCTATCAGTCCTTTATCAATTCTTTCCTTAATATCATCGGCATTACCGCTATATAAATTGTATTTTACTTGTGGATACTCTTTATTAAATTTTTTAATTAAATCCGCCAGATCATGCATAGCATTAGTTTCTCCAGCACCAATAAATATTTCACCCCCAATTAGGTTATCATGTTCATCGAACTCTCTTTCCGTCCTACCAACTAAATCCACAATTTCTTCAGCTCTTCTTCGAAGCAGCATTCCTTCATCAGTAAGAATTATCTTGTTTTTCCCTCTTATGAATAATTGAACTCTTAATTCCTCTTCCAGCTGCATTAATTGACGAGATAAAGTTGGCTGAGTAATATGCAATATTTCTGCACCTTTAGTAATACTTTCTTCTCGAGCAACTGTTAAAAAATATTTTAATACTCGTATCTCCATTTTAATTTCTCCATATACTCTTCTATTTCTATAAATCAAAAAATACTTTTAATTGATATTATTATAGCTTTTTTTATAAATAATTCACAATAGAAAAGGTCGAATAACAAAAAGTCTGTAAATTAATAGATAACCTGCTATGATAAAATTAAATATCATAGCAGGTTATTTATTATATTAAAAAAGAGAAAAATTGAGAGCTTTTCTATGTACCAATAAAATTTCTACTAAAAAATCAATAAAACATATGGATAATCATACATAAATTTATAATGTTAGCCAATTACAATATTAGAAGCTTGTTTAAGATTATTTGCTGATTTAGCTAATTCCTCCATAGTTTTATATAATTCTTCAGTAGTAGCTGCCTGTTTATGTCCTATCTGTGAAGTTTCACTTATTTTTTCATCAATTAATTGTATTTTATCTTTTATTTTATTTAGTATACCTTCAACGTCTTTTATAGCAGTCGCACTATTTTCAGCCATTTTGCGAATTTCTGCTGCCACTACTGAAAAACCTCTACCATGTTCTCCTGCCCTTGCAGCCTCAATTGAAGCATTTAAACCAATCATATTTGAAGTATGTGCTACTCCTCTTATTATTTCAATTATTCTTTCTGTTTCCCTTATTTGCTCATTTATCTCTTGTGATAATTCTAATAATTGTGATTGCTGTGTTGCTAACCGTTCAGCAGATGCTGCAAACTCTTCAATTGTAGCTGAGGTTTGTTCTGATGATGATGCTACTAAATTTGCATTATTAATCAATATCTCACGATTTTCCAAACCAATTCCTAGTCCTATTCCACCAATTACCTTTCCTTGATTATCCAAAACAGGAATAGATGTAGCTTCAAAGCTAATTCCTAAAACCTCCTTAGGCACTAGCATTCTTTCAGGTTTTCCAGACCTAATAGCTTTAGCTATCGGAATTTCTTCTGAAATATTTGTTCCTACTGTATTTGTTGGTAATTTTATTTTTTCTCCTGGAATACTGCAAAGAAACTTTTCTGTATCAGCAATACCTATAATACAATCTAACGGTATTAATTTCTGAAGTGCAGGCGCTAACTTCACAAGAAAATCCATGATAATCTCTGATTCGATTTTTACATTTGAAACCATAATATAAAATCTCCTTTTAGGTTTTAATATTTTACTTTACTTAACTATATTCCCTATTAATAACTAAACTATAAATCCTTAAGTCAACTTCAGGTCAAGTATTTTTCTAATTTTTTTGTATAAAATTTAGAATTTTTTTATTTCAGATGCTGAAAAACCTCTTCATTGGCAACATATTGCTACTTCAACGAAAAGGTTTTTCTTATATTCTACTATTGATATTTTTCTTTTAACTTCTTTTTAAACAACATTTTTTTCTTCTCTATTTTTCTTCTTTACTTGCCTTCCATAAAGCTATTAGTTCATTTGTAATAGGTTCACACTTTTGCTCATACGTATCAATCTTGTAATTAACAACATCCAATGTTTCCTGTATGTCATACATCTTTTTTTCTAACACCGCTTTTGTTTCAAGTAGTATTTCCAGCCTTGCTTCCTTAGTTGACAAACCCTGTAGGGCAAGCTGAATATATTCACGGATGGCTTCTAAAGATATCCCTGCTTTTTTAAACTTCATAGCAAACTCAATCCAATTAATTGACATTTCATCATAATTCCTTATTCCTGATTCTGTTCTCGGAACTTCTGGAATTAAACCGATTCTTTCATAATAACGTAGATTGTCAATAGATATTCCTGTTCTTTGAGCGGCTTCTTTTATTGTCATTTGAAATTCCTCCATCCTTATTTAATAATATTTTTAATTAACTATATATCCTATTAATAACTAAACTATAAATCCTTAAGTCAACTTCAGGTCAAGTACTTTTTCTCTAAAATCTTAAATTCTTTATTTCAGATATTGTAGGATTAAGTTACTCTTTAGAGATATCTTTTGTAAATATCCATTTCTTTTCTTTAATATCTCTACCTTTAACACCGACTTTATTACCATTGACTTCAATGTATACGCCTTTAATATACGGTACACTTTTTCTTCCATTTACACTATTATCATCAGCTTGAAACGTATAGCTTACAGCTCCAGTATTAACAATGGTAAATGTTTCTTCAGGCATTACACTGCTTTCATCTAAATCCAAATGACTATGAGATGCAAATAATATTACTTCTGGATATTGTGCCAGTATTTCTTTGACTTGTTCACTTTGTGCAACTCCTACCCAGCTTGTATTACCTGGAAGGGTTAATCTATTAATATTTTGATGTAAAAATACAAAAATAGGTTTTCCCTTTTCATAATTTTCGGCTAGAGTTTCTTTTAACCATTTTTGTTGATTATCTGAAATAAATGCAGTTATAGTATCTGAAGTTACAGAATTACCATCTTCTGATCCCAAGGAAATAAAATGATAATTATTTACCCATGTATCATGATATACTTTTTCTTCGCCAGCAAACTCAAGATATCTATTTATAAATGTTTGAACTTGTTCTGGGGAATTGGTTCCTGCATCATAGTCAAAAAATTCATGATTACCTATATTTTTAACAATTTTATTAGGTAACAAATTATGATTTTTGCTCATAAAGTTTTTTACTGAATCGTATTGATTTTCTTTTCCTTGATCAACAGTATCACCATTTAATACTAATGCATCCATCTTTGGATTTATTTCATGTAAATCATCAATAGCTTCTTGAAAACTGTCAATATTATTATGTACGTCTCCCAATACAGCAAAGACAAGATCTGAATGTGATATTTCTTTGGCTGCTGCCGTAGCAATCTCATTTTGCTTTTTAATATTCATATTTATAATTATTCCTGTAATAGCTAGAATTAAAATAATTAAAGCTATTACTATTCTTTTCTTTTTCATTTTAATTTTCCCTCCTGCTAATTCTTTTATATAACATATATAATAAGCACAAAAGACTGATACCTATATATTTCACAATATGGATATCAGCCCTTACCACTACTTTAATGCGTCTTTTTTTTACTTGATTTGTAGATTATTCACCATAAACTTCTTTTGCTAATGCAAATGTTGCCCACGAATTAGGCCATCCTACGTAGAATGCAAGATGGGTAATGATTTCTGATATTTCCTGAGCAGTAACACCATTATTCTTTGCATTGGTGATATGATATTTTAGGGAATTATCAAATATCCCTTTTGTCATTAGGGCAGTCACAGTAATGATACTACGATCTCTTAATGATAATTTATCTTCTCTTGACCAGACCTCTCCAAAAAGAACATCATCGTTTAATTCCGCAAATTTTGGTGCAAATGACCCAAGGGCATCTCTGCCTGCTGTTTGTTTTTTCATAGTATACTTCCTTTCTGTTCTACTAATTATATATTCTCTTTACTGCGATATAAGCTTCGCTCAGTTACTTGTTTTTATCCGATAGCTAGCAGCCGTAACACCCCACTTCTTTTAGCGGGAGATAACGGCTGCACGCTCCTGGACATTGTGCCCCCTGAGGGTATAAGTTCAACTAAGATTCAGATTGGGATCAAACCCCATTTCAATCAAGTTTCACTTGATGTTTGATGTCTCCGACTTCTGTTACACTTATACTGCAGCATATGCAGTCTTTAAAATTTCTAAAACTTCTTCCGCAGTTAAAGCTTTATATCCGCCTGGAAGTAGTACAGTTGAGTTTGCAATTAGTGGAAGCATCTCTTCTGTTGCACCAAGTTTCTTAAGGCTTGTTACTATACCACATTCTTTTATAAAACTTTCCATAGCAGCAATACCTTCTAAAGCAACTGCTTCCTTTGTCTTTCCAGTTTCATCAACACCCCATACTTGTTTAGCAAAACGAACAAATTTATCTAAACCAAATTTAGATATATATCTGTAATATGGAAGTGATATTGCTGCAAGTCCCATACCATGTGCACAATCTGTATAAGCACCAAGTTGATGTTCAATCATATGAACTTCCCAGTCTTGAGTTTTGCTTAATCCCATAATAGGGTTCATTGCAAGAGTAGAACTCCACATCAAATTACTTCTTGCTTCATAATTTTTAGGATCTTTTACTGCAATTTTTGAACTGCTTACAATAGAACGAAGAAGTCCTTCAATTAAATAATCCGAAGTTACATCATCTTCACCTGAGAAATAAGCTTCCATTAAATGTGACATCATATCAAAAATTCCACTTACCATTTGATATTCAGGTAATGTAAATGTATATTCAGGATTTAATATTGAAAACTTTGGGTTAACATTTGATGGAAAAACACGTCCATTCTTAAGCTTCATATCATTATTTGTAATAACTGATCCACCATTCATTTCAGATCCTGTTCCTGCCAACGTAAGAATAGATGCAACTGGTACTATTTTATTATCTACAGGCTCAAAATTTATCCAGTAACGTGTCCATGCATCACCTTCACAATATGCAGATACTGAAATAGCCTTTGCACAATCAATTGTGGAACCACCACCAACAGCTAAGATTAAATCTACATTATTATCACGTACAAGTGTAGCTCCTTCCATGACTTTTTCATAAGTTGGGTTTGCCATAATTCCAGATAATTCTACGATGTTTTTTCCATTTTCCTTTAAGATAGATACAACCTGGTCATAAAGTCCGTTTTTCTTAATAGCACCTTTTCCATAAGCAAGCATAATGGTATCACCATAGTTTGCAAGTTCACTGCTTAAGTTATCTAAAGCATTCTTTCCAAAGTGTATTGTTGTTGGGTTTTGATAAGTAAAATCTAAATTCATTCTTTTCTCCATTCCTGCACATTTTTTGCGCATCTCATAATTTTTTATTATTTTGAAATTTCTTAAATACAGTTAATTGTATTTAAGGTTCTAGGGAAACCAATATGTGGTCTCTCCATTTTTTATTCGTACTATTTTAACTTCTCGTATTCTTCATCAGATACAATCTCTAACCACTCGTTAGATGCACCTTCTGCTGGAACTTCTATTGCCAGATGTGCAAACCAACTGTCTGGTGCTGCTCCATGCCAATGTTTTACTTCTGGTGGAATATTAACTACATCTCCTGGATGTAATTCTTGTGGTTCTTTTCCAAATTCTTGATAATAACCTCTGCCTGCTGTACATAATAGAATCTGTCCACCCTTATGATGTACATGCCAATTGTTACGACATCCTGGTTCAAATGTTACATTACCTATAACAATTCTTTCCGTAGTCAACAGGTTTAAATAACTCTTTCCTATAAAATACTTCTCAAACATTTTGTTTTCTTCTCCCATAGGAAATACGGTAGTTGCTTTTATTTCTTCTAAATTACTCATTAATATCGCCTCCAAATTTTATACTTTTTACTTCATTTATGTTGCACATTTTATTCTAAATAATTACTCAACTCAAAATACTATAGTTCATATCTTAATACCTAAACCTAACTTTAGGTCAAGTGCTTTTTTATAATTTTATCGTAAATTGAAAATCTCTTTTTCATTAAAGTTCCTTTAAAACTTTTTCCAATCTTTCTAATCCCTCAGTTAATACCGCTCTAGGGCACGCAATATTTATTCGAATAAATTCCTCTCCTGCTTCACCATATGTCTTTCCAGCATTTATTCTTAATCTGCCTTCTTCAAGAATTTTTTCACATAGTTCTTCTGAGTTCATATTATAACTTTTGCAGTCAATCCATATTAAATAAGTAGCCTGTGGTATAACGACTTTAAGTTTAGGAATTCTATTATTAATGAAAGAAATTAAATAATCTAGGTTTCCTTCTAAATATTCTAATAATTGGTCTAACCACTCTTCTCCATCATTATAAACAGCAATTAAAGCTTCAATTCCAAAAACATTAGGCTCTATTGCTTCATTAATATTTAACGATCTATTTACTTTTTTTCTGTACTCCTCATTTGCCACTATTATATTTGATGTTTTAAGTCCTGCAATATTAAAAGTTTTACTAGGTGCTGTACAGGTAATAGAGTTCATTAAAAACTTTTCACTTATTGATGCAAAGGGAATATATTTATTACCTTTGTATACTAAATCTCTATGAATTTCATCAACTACTACCAGAACATTATGTTTTAGACATATCTCACCTAATCGCTCAAGTTCATCTTTACTCCATGTTCTTCCAACAGGATTATGAGGATTACATAAAATGAAAATTTTCACTTTATTATCTGAAGCTTTTTTTTCAAAATCATCAAAATCAATTTCATAAAACTCTCCATTATACTTTAATTCATTCGATACTATTTCACATTTATTATTAGTTATAGATGTATTAAAGTAGTTATATACTGGTGATTGAATTAAAACTTTATCTCCAATCTCCGTAAAAGCTTGTACAACAGCGGAAAGTGATGGTATTACTCCTATAGTAACTTCAATCCATTCTCTCTTTATTTTATAATTATGTCTTTTAGACCACCAGCTAACCTCAGCTTCATAATACTCATCTGGAATTGCTCCATATCCAAAAATACCATGCTGTACTCTCTTTTCTAAGGCTTTAATTATTGGATCTGCTGTTTTAAAATCCATATCAGCTATCCACATTGGTAAAAGATCTCTTTCTTGGGTTTTATCCCACTTGGCGCTATTGGTATTTCTTCTATCTATAACTGTGTCAAAATCATACTTCAAATTACTGGCCTCCTCATAATAATGCACTTTAACTAGCTTTTGTAATAATTTGTGTATTTGAAAAGTCTATCTCTGGATCATCTAGTATAATTTCTTTAATACCTTCTGCTTTGATCACTCCACTAATTGGGTTTTTAACACTATCAATTGTATTTATTATTTCTGCTTGAACTATTGAATATTCAAAACCTAGGTCAGTATCAATCATTTCGCAATTTTCCAATATTAAATTTTCTGCATAACATAATGGCTGTGTTCCAGAAATTTTACAGTTAACAAGTCTTAAATTTTTAGAATACCACCCTAGATATTCTCCATCTAAAACAGAATCATATACTGTAATATCTTCTGTATTCCAAAAGGCATCCTTTGATTTAATTATACAATTTCTAACTATACCTTTTTTTACATGTTGAAATGAGTAATTTCCATCTAATTTAAAGTTATTAAGTTCAATGTTAGCACCATGTAATAATAAATAATTACCTTTAAATTCTGAATCAGAAATCTTAACATTTGTACAATCCCATAAGGTTTCTTCTGTATCCATTATTGTTTTGTTAATAGTAATATTTTGAGCATCTCTAAATATCTTCGGTGCATCAACCTTACAATTATTCATTATGACCTCATTGGTATACCAAATGGCTGCACGGCTATCTTCTGAGAAATAGCTATCTTGTATTTCCACATCTTTGTTATGCCAAAATGGATATTTACATGAGAAATTACAGTTGTATACTTTCACATTTTTGCTCTCTTTAATTGCAGATTCTCCTTGTAAAAATTCACTATCCTTTATTTGTACATCAAAAGACTTATATAATGGACGTTCTCCTTCAAATATTCCTTTTTCTATTGTTTTCATAATATTAAATCCTTTCTACTTATGTTCATTTAGTAACTAAACTATATACCTTGAAGTTAACTTTAAGTCAAATCTTTTTTTATATATTTAAAATAAATAGGGAATTTATCATATTTATTCTAGATAATTAATCTTTCTATTTTTTTATAATTACTTTTTCTTTTTATGTGCTCTTTCAAAAGATAATATATTCCGCATACATAGATTCCTATAACAAAAAGATAATCCAAAAGGAGTTTTACAACTGATTCATCAGATTTCCAAAAAATAATGTTATTCAACAATTAAACATTGACTCATTAATAAACAACTGTATATAATTGATTATAAACATTAGCTTAATGTTTTCAATTGTTAAATTTACACTATTTGTTAATTAATAAACAAATTAATCCTTTTTGTTTATTATATTTAAAGAAAGTTTGGTGATAATCATAATGTCAAAAGTTGATAGACGAATACAAAAATCTCAAGATGCAATCCAAAAAGCTGTTATTGAACTTATGTCAGAAAAAAATTTTGATGACATTACAATACAAGATATTTCAGACAGGGCAAATGTCAGCCGTGGAACAATCTATCTTCATTACGCAGATAAATTTGACTTATTAGATAAACTTATAGAGGTACATATAAAAGAACTTAGCAAAATTTGCGATTCTGCATGGGATGCTGACATGAGTTATATAGATTCTGATTCTATGATGTTTAAATACTTTGAAAATAACTATAAGTTCTTTTCTACTATGCTAGCTAGTAGAGGTGCTCCATATTTTCGTACGCGATACCTTGATTTTGTCATCAAAGGCTTCAAAGTTGATTTGACTGTAACTGAAGGAAAAAATTACGGGTTTAATGAAGATATCATACTTCAATTTATTGGTTCAGCTTACGTAGGAATTGTAGAATGGTGGATCAATAATGGAATGCCTTATCCACCCCATGTCATGGCAGAGCAAGTAGGCACCTTACTGGAAAGAAATGTATAAATACACAAAGTTCTAATTAATAAAATTCATAATTTAGTTGATTTTTACATTTGATTTTTCTAAATGTAAAAATCAAATTTTAATGAACAAAAAATATATATTATTAATAAAGTGCCACAAAACTGCGTCACTTTATTAAACCTTTATAATACTTAAAATCTTTTTTACATTCATAATTCCATAATCATTTTCACTGATTATAACCTTAGATAAAAATATCCCACTTCATAAAAATGAGATATTTTTTATATTTAAATTAATTAAAATTGTGATTTATAATCTCAATTAATTTAAATTCATTGTTTTCATATTCAAATTTTAAAATACAACAATTCCCTAATCTTTCTTTTTGATCCACTGGACTTGTATGTTGCCAATATCTCATAAATTGTCTACAAGCTGCTCCATGAGATACTATTAAAACAACTTCATTATCTTCTTCCATTATTTTTTTGCAAGTATCAGCAATTCTTTTTTGAAATTCTTTTTCTTCTTCTCCATCATAATTAGCAAAAAAATTACCATAAGGAAGTGATGGATTTAAATCTTCACTTTCACCTTCAAAGGTTCCAAAATTCCATTCCTTAAGACCTTTCAATCTTGTATAAGACATATCAGTTACAATTTCTAAAGTGTCACATGCTCTTTCGGATGTTGAACTATAAGCATGATCAAAAATAATATTATGCTCTTTAAAATACTTTGATGCAGTCTTTGCTTGTTTAATTCCCAATTCTGTAAGCGGCGAATCACACCAGCCTTGAACTTTCCTTCTGACATTAAATAAAGTTTGTCCATGTCTCATTAGATATAATGTTTTTTTCATGTTCTTCCTCCTACCGCATAATAACTTATATTGTTATTATAAATCCTGGAGTTCACTCCATGTCAATTGTTTTTTGATTTTTTATTATTCAGTTATTTGAGCATTCCACCTTTTAAAATTAATAAAATTTACTAAGATTAAAACTATTAACATAGCAATAAATACATATATAATATTTTATACTTACGCCTAAAACTGTCTATTGGTAACATTCCTCCTTTAAAAATAAAAAACTCTTACCATGTTTTAAAAGTAAGAGTTTTCCTTATAATAAGTTTAGATTTTTACGAAGCTTCATGCTAAGTAGAAACCAGAGCTTTAGAATTATCCTCTTGTGATTCCGAGCTAGAAATGCTCCAGGTTCCAGGATTACTGTTATCTGGTATAAGATGATTCATAATATCTAAATACCATTTTTCTTTATGCTGAATATATTTGTATCTTTCATTCATTTCCTTTAACTGTTCCTCTAGTAGCTTCTTTTGTTCTACAATAATTTCATATCTTGTTTTTAAAGTAGATTCTCCCTGCAAGCACAAGTTTACATACTCCTTGACTGCTTGTACTGACATACCAGACCCTCTAAGATTCTTTATGCCAATCAACCAGTTCTTGGACTCTTCATCAAAAAGTCTGTTTCCGTTCTTATCACGTTTTAAAGTTGGTACCAGACCCATATCTGTATAATATCTTACTGTATGTTCTGTCATATTAAGGAGTTTTGCAATCTCTTTTACTGTATACATTTTTACCTCACTTCTATCGTCAAAGACGAAATATATTTATTTCATTAAACTCTTGACTTCGTGTTACTCGAAGGGTATACAATAATCTTACCACAACAAATTCATTTATGTAAAGATAGTTCTACTTAAGTCAGATACTTTCTTTATCTATGCAGCTAAAATATAAAATAAATAAGTCTATAGCAGCTATTTAGCTAATAATAAACTTATATGAGGAGGAAAAATTAATATGAAATACGTAGAATTAAACAATGGTGTCAAAATGCCAATTTTAGGATTTGGAGTATTCCAAATTGCAGATCAAGAAGAATGTGAAAGATGTGTACTAGATGCAATAGAAGTAGGCTATCGCTTAATTGATACAGCTCAAGCTTATGGTAATGAGGAAGCTGTTGGAAAAGCTATTAAAAAATGTGGTGTGCCAAGAGAAGAATTATTTATTACTACAAAGGTATGGATTTCAAATGCTGGATATGAAAATGCAAAGAAATCTATAGAAGAATCATTGAAAAAACTTCAATTGGATTATTTAGATTTAGTATTAATCCATCAACCATTTAATGATTATTATGGAACTTATCGTGCAATGGAAGAACTATATAAAGAAGGAAAACTTAAAGCAATAGGTGTAAGTAACTTTTATCCAGACAGATTAATCGACTTAACTCAGTTCAATGAAGTTGTTCCAGCAGTAAATCAGGTTGAAACACATGTGTTTAATCAACAAGTAAAAGCCCAAGAAATCATGAAAAAATATGGAGTTCAAATTCAAGCTTGGGCACCTTTTGCTGAAGGGAAAAATAACTTATTTAGTAATGAAACATTAAAAGCAGTTGGAGATAAATATAATAAATCAATTGCACAAGTTGCTTTAAGATACCTTATTCAAAAAGGAGTATCAGTACTTCCTAAATCAGTTAGTAAAGAAAGAATGATACAAAATATCGATGTATTTGATTCTGAATTAACAACAGAGGATATGGATTTGATTGCTTCTTTAGATAAAGGAGAAAGTTTATTCTTCTCGCATTATGATCCACAAACAGTTGAATATTTAACAGGCCTAGTAAGATAGGATAGAAAACAATTTTAATGTAATGACTAATTTCTGTATTTATTAAAAGTTAACTCCAATAAGTATAATTGCTTCGAGTCTGTCAAGACTTTTGTGTAAACTTCATAAAGTAATATGTTTGTTTGATAAGGTTGGAGGGGAAATTTAGACTTCCAACCTTTATTTTGTATGCATTCAATATTATTACATCAATTAAGCATAGAGTATATATTTTAAGATTATATTTTTTTAAAATAAGGCTTCGTCAAGTCGACCTTCGAAGAAGATTGAAAGTTGAGCTAAAATTTGAGCCCATCCTTTGATTCCTTGTGTCCATTTCTTTGTGATATCAACAGTTGCAAGATATAGTATTTTTAATAATGATTCGTCATTAGGAAAAATTGATTTGCTCTTGGTAACTTTTCTAAGTTGACGATTATAACTTTCCATTGCATTTGTTGTATATATTATTTTTCTTATTTCAGGTGGATATTTGAAAAACGTTGAGAGTTCGTCCCAATTATTTCTCCAGCTTTTTATTGCTATTAGATATTTATCGCCCCATTTTTCCTCTAATTTATCTAATTCAGCTAACGCGACGTCTTCCGACGGAGCCCTATATACTATAATTTCAAATCAGCATTAAAAGCCTTTAAATCTTTATATGATAGATACTTACTAGAATTTCTAATTTGATGAATAATACATCTTTGTATTTCAATATTAGGAAATACTGCTCTAATAGCTTCTTTAAAAACATTGAACCCATCAACACAAGCTATTAGAATATCATTGACGCCACGATTTTTGAGTTCATTTAAAACTAATAGCCAATATTTTGATGATTCAGAAGCACCAATCCAGATTCCTAGTACATCTTTCTTTCCTTCAAGGTTTATTCCAATAACAGCATAAGCTGCTTTTGACACAATAGCATTATCTTTTCTTACTTTAAAATGAATAGCATCCATAAATATTATTGGATAAATTGATTCTAACGGTCTGCTTTGCCATTCTTTAAGCATTGGAATAACTTTATCTGTTATGTTAGAAATAAGAGTTGGTGATGCATCCATTCCGTAAATATCATTGATTTGAGTTGCTATATCTCTTGTGGTCATACCTTTTGCATACATCCCAATTACAGCACTTTCTAAGTGCGATACGTCAGTCTGATGTTTCTTTACTATCGCCGGCTCGAATGAGCCTTCGCGGTCTCTTGGAACATCTAAGTCAAATAGTCCTAAATTTGATTTGATTTTCTTTGTACTTTTACCATTTCTACTATTTGAAGTATTCTTATTTTCATAGTCATGTTTAGCATATCCTAGATGCTCTTCCATTTCCGCTTCTAGCATCTGTTGAAGCAATCCTCCAAACAAATCCTTTAATGTATTTTATATATCTTCAGCTGTTTTTATATCCGAATTATTTAAAATTAATTTTACTAATTCATCCCTAGATAAAGACATAGTCTGCGCTCCCTTCATTCTGATAATTTATTATATCATCTTCATGAAGTTTACACAGACTATTTTACACTCTCGATTGTGCCTTATTCTATAAACTCTATCTAAACAATAATATAATAAAACACAAGTTAGATTTCAGCAGCTGTATCAAAGCCTGCATGAACTGCAGTGTATACATTACCTATTTGTTTACCATCACCAATTACATAAACTTCAGTTTCTGGAATTGCATGCCTAAGTGCAGCTATAGTATCCTTACGTGGTTTCATTCCCAATGCTAATGCAACTGTATCTGCTTCAAATTCCTTCCATTGGAATTTAGAATTAATAGTCTTAATACCTTTATCAGTTATTTCTTCTAATTTTGTATTTGTTATTACTTTAACACCATATTTGATCATCAAAGATTGTAGTGAGAATCTATTAATTAATGAAGATCCGTTAAGCAGAGCTTCTGGTCCTTGCATTTCTAGAAGTGTAACATCTTTACCCTTCATGGCTAAATCAACAGCAGATTCAGCTCCTGTAAGTCCCCCACCTATAACTATTACTTTTTGTCCTACTGGTACTCTTCCACAATCTACATCACCTGACCAATGAACGTGACTTTTATCAATACCAGGGATATTAGGCATAAGTGGTGTTGCACCAACAGCTATTATTAATGCATCTGGATTTTCTGCTTTTATAGCTTCTTCTGTAGCTTCTGTTTTTAACTTTATTGTTGTGGTGCTCTTTAGAGTTTGAGCTACTATCCAATCTAAGTAATTTCTTAAATCTTTTTTGAATTCAAGATCTGTAGCATGATTTAAAGTACCACCTAGCTTGTTATCTTTTTCAAAAAGAACAACCTCATGACCTCTTTCAATAGAAGTAAGTGCAGCTTGCATTCCAGCTGGACCTCCTCCAACTATAACTACCTTTTTCTTAACATCTGCTCTTGGAACCCTACCACCTGGATAATCTGTTTCACGACCATTTATAGGATTAACTGAACATCTAGTCTTTTTGAAGAATGCTGAACGACCACAACAAGTATTACAACGTACACATGGACGAACATCTTCAACTTTTCCAAGAGCAGTTTTTCTCATAAACTCTGGATCTGCTACAAATGGTCTTGCCATTGCTATAAAATCAACTGATCCTCTTGATAATATTTCTTCTGCATTTTCTAAAGTCATTACTGAACCAACTGCAGTTACATATAAATCATCTCCAACTGCTTTCTTGATTTCTTCAGCAAAATGCACATTTAACATATAAGGAACATAAAGTGGTTGAATCATATATTGGATTGTATGTGGATTTGGAAGCATTCCTACTGAAACATGAAGTATATCTATTTTATCCTTTATTAATTTAACAAATTCGATAACTTCATCTACCTTCATACCACCTTGAACTAATTCATCTGCACTGATTCTATATTCAATTATAAAGTTTTCTCCAACTCTTTTTCGTACAGCCTCTAATAATTCAATACAGAAACGTGTTCTATTTTCAAAACTTCCACCATATCTGTCAACACGTTTATTTACATATTGTGATAAAAATTGTGATGGAAGCATACCATGAGCTCCATGAATCATTACCATTTTAAATCCACTATCCTTACATCGTCCTGCTGCATCTGCATAATCTTGAATAGTTTTATTTATTAATGAAATGCTCATTTCTTCTACTTCTCCTGGAGTTCTTCCTTGAAGTTTTGAGAAGAATTCATCTATTTCGGCTGGCTTTGGAGTTGAACTTACTGGTTTTAATCCTTTAGAAGCTAAATTCATTGAATTAGCAAAACGTCCACCATGATTTAATTCGATAGAAATCAACGCTCCATATCTTTGCACTTCATCTGCTAAATCATCTAATCCCATCTTAACGTTATCATCACCTAGATTGATTTGCCCTTCATGATCCATTGCATGTTCCCAGTTTATCGCAGAGTCTCCAACTGTAACTATTGCTGCTCCACCTTTTGCAAAAGGTCTATAAAATTCAATAACTTCTTTGGTTACCCATCCTTCTGGTGTAGCCATACAAGGTACCATTGGTGCTACTTCAATTCTATTTTTAAATTCTACTCCTTTAATTGTTATTGGTGAAAATACATTTTTATATTTATTCATCATAATCTCCCTCTTTCTTTCGATTTCAATTTTTAAGATATCTCTCCGTTCATTTCTTTATATAAGTCTGGTAATATAGCTGCTAAATTACTATATTCTTCAACATCATGGAAAGCTAGTCCCATTGGAGCTTGAACTGGAATTTGTATTCCATCTGGAAGTAACTTACAAGGCTTTCCATCAATCAGGTGATAACCCATCCAAAATCTTGAACGTGATTCTACTCCACCAGGTACTTCTCTAAAATAATGTAGCATTATGGCTGGTGCTTTAGGTCCACCTGAGCGAGATTCTGATATTCCATTTCCTGCTACTACAGTAACTTTTTTAGAATTTAGCTCATCAGCATCAAAACTTAATTGTTCTGGTGTTAAAAATGAAATTTGTATATCTTCCGGTCCATTCCCTGTATCTTCTATTACATAATGAGTACGTCCTTGAAATTTTTCTAACATAGGTGTAGCAGGATTAACTATTTTAGCTCTGTCTTCATCACTTACTGAAATTCCATAATGGCCTTTTCTAAACCACATCATATAACGTGAATCTTCAAGTGCATGCCATGCAAACCACCAATTGATCATTTCTAAAGTAACACCTGGAAATTTATTATTAACTGCAACATATCCTGCTCCATTTGGAAGAACACAATATCCTGTTTCAATTTCATCATATTCCGACTCAAGTAAATGCTTTATATCCTCTGGCATAAGAGCTTTACTTGAGTCCATTGGACCCTTCTTTAATATCTCCATTAACTCTTGACTCGGACTCGCAATTGGCTGGTGAAAATATTTTGCATAAGGTTTTTTTTCTTCTTCTTCTGTTAATTCTGCTCTTAAATTTCTTAACATATTTCTCTCCTTAATTTATAAATATTTTTAGTAATCCTTTTCAATCAAATCAATATTTAATTGCTTATCTATATTTTATTAATATTTAGTCGCTTGTTTATATTTTATCAATCTTTAAAACAATATTAAAATGCTTATTTGTTATTACAGTTATACTTTAATAGTATCAATCGCATCTATGCTATTAATGTTTATTTCTCTTAGAACCTATATACAAAAAAATCTGCTTTGCAGACTATGTATTTATGCTATTTTCAAAAGTTATCCCCATCAAGGAGTACAATATCCACAAATCTGTCAAAGTTATACTTTCCTATAGAAAAATAAAAAGCCTCACATACATTAATTATTTATATCAAAATAATTAATGTATGTGAGGCTAAAATATATAATCTAAATATTATAGTATAAATTCTAAAATGAAATACTTATTATACCTTTGTTTCACTTAGCACACTATTAACAAATAGAGGTATACTTGGATGCATATTTTCTTTCTTCCAAGCCATAATAACATTTACAAAATCATTTTCTACTTTAAAAACTTTAATGTTATTACTATTATATCTAACCTGAGAGTCAAACAATGCTATTCCTACACCAGCTTCAACACAAAGTAATACAGATTCTACATTAGGAAGCTGTTTTACAATTTTAGGTTCAAAACCATTCATTTTACATAGACTTACAATAGAATCAAAACCTTTAGGAGATTCATCTCTAGAAATTATAACAAAATTTTCGTCTTTAAGATCTTTAATTGATAGATTACTTGAATTAGCTAATGGATTAGATGAATCCATTATAATATAAGAATTTCCTTTATATACAGTATCCCAAACTATTCCAATAGAATCATCTACTTCAAAAGAAAGAGTAAATATTATATCTAATTTGCCTTTTATAAACTTTTCTCTAAGCTGTTTAAAACTGTGACTTTCAAGAATTAAATTGGCATTTTTATACTTCTCTTTAAATTTTCTAATTACCAAAGGCAAAAAAGTACTTGTATTCATAGATTCTAGACACCCAATAGTTATGGTAGAATTTTCACCTAAATCTGGTTGTTTTGCTTTTTCTATAGCATTTTCTATAGAGTCTATTATCCCCTTAAGCTCTTTAAGTAAAACTGTTCCTGCTGGTGTTAGCCTAACATTTCTCCTTGTTCTGAAAAAAAGTTGAACTCCTATTTCATTTTCTAGTATAGCAATTTGTCTACTTAAAGAAGGTTGTGAAACATATAAATTTTTTGCTGCTTCTGTAAAATTCAAATACTTTGCTGCTGCAAGAAAATATTCAATTTGAAGCAAGGTAATTTTTTCATAATTCAAAAAGATTCCTCCCGTGCAATATATATTGCAATAATAAATTTACCTTTGATATTCTAACAATCTAAGTTATAAACTAAGTATAAAATATAAAAACTTAACTGCAAAATAGATATTCATATCCTTTAATATAATTATGCATTACTTAGGGGAATCCCTAATGCTTTTGCTTTTCTAAACACTGTAGGTTGTGTAACTCCAAGCACTTTAGCTGCTTTATAAGTACTACCATGCTTTCTTAACGCATTTTCTATCAATTCTCTTTCCAACATAGCAACAGCTTTTTTTAATGGCAGATCACTTTCTAAAACAGGCATTGAGATTTTATCCATGCCTACTATATTAGCTATTTCAGTTGAATTTATGTATTTATTATCATTTATAACAACTAGTCTTTCAATAGCATTTTCTAATTCTCTAACATTTCCTGGCCAATCATGATATTGAAATGTAGCTAGTGCCATATCTTCAAAGTGTTTATCTTTATTATATTTTATATTAAGTCTTTCTAGAAAATTATTTGCTAATATAGGTATATCATCTTTTCTTTCCCTAAGTGGTGGAATTTTTATAGGTACAACATTTAAACGATAAAATAAGTCTTCTCTGAACTTACCAGCTTTTATTAATTCATTTAATTTCTCATTTGTAGATGCAATTATTCTTACATCAAGTTTTATGGTTTTTGTCCCTCCAACCCTTATTAGTTCTTTTTCCTGAATAACTCTTAGTAGCTTTGACTGCAAGTTCATAGGCATTTCTCCTATTTCATCCAGCAATATAGTTCCCCCATTAGCCATTTCAAACATTCCTAATTTGTCTTTGTTTTGTGCTCCTGTAAATGCTCCTTTTTCATATCCAAATAATTCAGATTCCATCAAAGTATCAGGTATTGCTGCACAATTAACTTTTATATATGGCATATTTTTTCTGCTACCCTCAAGGTGAATCTGCCTTGCAAATACTTCTTTACCACTTCCAGTTTCTCCTGTAATCAAAACAGTAGCATCTGTCTTTGCAACGTATTTTATTAATTCTTTTAGTTCCTTAATTTTTATATTCTCTCCTATTATTCCCTCAGTTTTTCTATATTTATTCTTAAGAGATTTCAATTCATCCAAATATCTCTTACTCTTATTTTCAGCTTCCTCTAATTCATCTTTTAGTTTTATAAGCTCTGTTAAATCTCTCATAACAGTTAAAACATGAGTAACCTCTCCTGCTTCATTAAAAAAAGGTGTTCCAGTTATTAATACTTTTTTGTTATTTCTAATAATAACAGATAATGATGAAACCTTCTTTTTTTTCTTTATTACAGATAAAGATACCGCTTCACTAAAATATCTTTCTTTGATAAGCGTATCAACATGTTTTCCGATTATCTCTTCTTCAGTAATTTCTGTTATCTCCGTATACCCTTTACTTATGGATTTTATAATACCTTTGTTATCAACTAAACAAATCCCATCAGATATAGCATCCCCTATTGTAAAAGGTCCTAATTGTATTTCTTTATATAATTCAAGTTGCTTTATTATCTTATTTTGATTTTCCATTGTTTTCTTATATGTATTTAATACAGCTAAAGTATTGTTATCAACCTCTGTAAATGTTTTATTTTCTAATATGTCTACTTGATTTCTTATAACACTGTCTATTTCAAAAACATTATCATTCATCGATAACAACTCCATTCAAGAATAATTTAAGTTTCTTTTTCTCATATTATTGTAGTAATCTAAATATATCAAACTCACTTTAATAATTCAAATGTAATCATATTCATTGAATTTAATTTGAGCTTAAATCACTTTTTAATTTAAACTCAAATTAAATTTTCCGATTATTTACTATATAAAACTTTTATTAAATAATCTCTAAGTCCTTCATTAGATTGTTTAATTTGCTCTGGTGACCATTCTTGAAATCCTCTTCCAGTTTTGAAGCCTAATTCTCCCTTTTCAACCTTTTCCTTTAGTATAGGAGATGGCTCCATAGAATTTTCTAAATGCTTTAATATATAACTGTGTATAGATAAAGTTAAATCTGCTCCAACCATATCTGAATTTTCCATTGGTCCTAGTACTGGTAACCTTAATCCAAAGCTATATTTAATTGCTTCATCAACAGTTGCAGCATCTGCTATGCCATGTTCTACAATAGATATTGCTTCTCTCCAAAGAGCGTGTTGCAGCCTATTTGCAACAAATCCTGGAACATCCTTGTTTACCCTTATTGGATATTTTTCTGCTTTCTTAAGTAATTCCATTGTTTTATCCATTACTTCATCTGAGGTATAGTCAGACTTAATTACTTCTACAAGTGGAATTAAGTATGGTGGATTCCAAAAATGAGTACCTACTAATCTTGATTTATCTTTAACTTTTTCTGATATTTCAGTGATACTCATTACTGATGTATTAGTTGCAAATATTGTAGTTTCTTTGCAAATTGGTTCTAAACGTGCAAATAAGTCCTGCTTTAATTCCATATTTTCTGGAATACATTCTATAATAAAATCAGAACCCTTTGCAGCTTCTTTTAAATCTTCTGTTAAAGTTATCCTACTTAAAATACCTTCAATTTTTTCTTCATTTAATACATTGTTTTCCTTTAATACTTGAAGATTAGATTTTATTTTATCCATACACTCATATTCAAATTTTTCTCTGATAAAAATTGTTACATTTAAGTCTTCATTACTTGCAAATACTTGTGCTATTCCGCTCCCCATCATCCCTGGTCCAAACACTGTTATATTTTTAATTACATTTTCCATAAAGCTAATCCTCCTAGAATTATTATATAAAATCAAGTTTTGTATTACAGTAATACGCCTTTGTATTGGTGTAGTGAAAATAAAAAACACATAATTGTGTTTTTTATTTATGACCTTTTATTTATATTTTTAGAATTAATAACTAGCAATTTTTAAGTCCTAATATTTGTCTTGCTTCATCTGGTGTTGCTATTTGTTTTCCCATTTCAGCAACAGTTCTTTTTGTTCTTTCAACAAATTCTACATTAGATTTAGCTAATTGACCTTTAGCATATAAAATATTATCTTCCATACCTACTCTTAAATTTCCACCTAAAGCTAAAGTAGCATATAATATTGGAAGATGTCCTTTACCAATCCCAATAGCTCCCCAAGTTGCATCTTCTGGAATTAAGCTTTTTAAATATACTAAATTTTCTACAGTAGCAGTCATTCCACCTGCTGCTCCCAATACAAATTGAAAGTGAAGTGGTCCTTTTAAAATTCCCTTTTTTTGATAATATAAGGCATTATAAATCATACCTGCATCAAAAACTTCGATTTCAGGCTTTACATTATGTTCTTGCATAGATAATCCTAATTTTTCAAGAAACTTTGGACTATTTTCGAATACTGTAGTATTTTGCCAGTTCATACTTCCACAATCATAAGAAGCTATTTCAGGCTTTAACTCTTGGAAAGGTTTCATTCTTATTTCATCATTTAAACCAATACCACCTGAAGTAGTTAAATTTATTACAATATCACATTTTTCTCTAATAAGTTTTACTGTTTTTTCAAATTTCTCAAAACTCATAGATGCTCTATCTTCATCATCTCTAACATGAATATGTGCTATAGAAGCCCCTGCTTTATAGCATTCATATACTTCATTAGCTATTTCTTCTGGTTGTAGTGGAACATAAGGAGTTTCATTTTTTGTAGGCCACGCTCCTGTAGTTGCAACTGTTAATATTACTTTATTTTCTGAATTTGCCATAATTATATCCTCTTTCTTTACTGGAATTTTTAAATTTTGAGGATACTCCATAGAAGCCTCAAAATAAGCTTTATTTATAATTTAATTTTTTAGCATATAAAATTGCTGCTATTAGATTTTAAAAACAAATTTTCTAACACATGAGTTAGCTATAACTTAGAATCCACCATATGTGTAAGTTCTATCTGGAACATCATTTAAATCTTCTTCGTCTATTTCAGCAACGCAGCGAACCATAGAGCCATCTCCCATGTACCATCTGATTGGTAAACATAAGAATCTAAAGCGTTTTCCAGATACTTTGTCTAAATTTCCACCAAGGTTTTCAACACCAACAATACCGTGTCCTAATAGTTGCTTATGACATGGTTCCCATGTTCCCCAGCATCCAATTGCTTCTAAATCACCGAATTTAGCATCATATGCTTCTTTACCATGAATTCTGATGTATTCATCTTTATCAAATTCAGCATATGCTTCTTCACCGAACTTCTCTTTGTATTCTTCTGTAATTGATCTTCCTGAATTACCGATTAAGTTCATACGAGTACCACCATTATTGCCCATAGCTGTATGAAGTGGATGATCTAGAGCTTGCATATCCATAGCTACACATTTAACTTTGTTTTTTACAAACCATTTACCTGCTTCAACACCTGTACCACATGAGTAATGATAATAATCTTTTGAATCATCAAATTTACGATGCATTCCTGTATTTAAACAAACCACCATTCCTTCTAATTCTTCTGGTTTAATATTTGCACGTTTACAAGCATCTTCAAGATGTTCTGGTAATATTAATCCCCAAGGTTCAATATTAATTTCTAAACATATTGCATCACCCATATATGCATCAACTGGCATTTCATGAGTGTAACGAGCACGTCTGCCATCAAATTCATATTCCATAACGTGACGTGGTGCATCGCAATGTGTTCCAGTATGTTGAACACAATCTATTCTTTGTGTAAGAACACCACCTTTTGCTAAAGTGTGCATTGAATCAATTACTGGTTTAACGAAATAAGGCCAACGTGGTATATCTGCACTGAAAGGATGAGTTAAATCTACATATATTTTCTTTCCCATTTTTAATTCCTCCAAATATTTATATATATTAATTTTTATAATTTTCTAATTTGTATTTTTATAAAAGTTAAGTTATTGTTTGAATTTTTTAATTTACATTATTATTTGTTTAATTATAATTGTCATAAGATTTAATAAGTCTTGTCCATATAATATTCTTTAAAATATGCATACAAGCTTATTAGTTAGCCCAATATCCACCTTCAACAGCAACATTAGCTCCTGTCATAAAATCACTAGCACTTGATGCTAAGAATATACATGGCCCTACAAAGTCATCTGGTTCGCCTAAACGGCCAACTGGAAGACGTTTTAAGAAGTTTTGATAAACAGCACTTTCTGGATCAAACATCCACTCAGTTAAATCTGAACGAAATACTGTTGGATTAATTGTATTAACATTAATTTTATATTTTGCTGTCCATTCACAAGCAAGAGATTGAGCCATAAGGTCTATACCACCTTTTGCTGTGCAGTAACCTGTATAATTTGCCATTCCCATTTTAGAACGAGCAGAAGATACCATTATAACTTTTCCGCCCTTACCTTGAGCTATCATTTTTTCTCCAACATATTTACAAAATAACCATGTACCTTGAACATCTGAATCCATGATTTTTTTCCATTCTTCTAAATCTTGTTCAACAATTGGTTGTGGATTATTATATCCTGCTGCTGTTACTAATACATTAATTTCTCCAAATTTTGTAACAGTATCATTAACAACTTTGATTACATCCGCTTCTACTGCTGGATCTCCTGTTGAGTATCCACATTCAATTCCTTGTGCTTCTAATTCACTGCAAAGTTCTTGGCATCTTTTATCGCTTCTTCCTGTAACAAATACCTTCATACCTGCAAAGCCATAACCAAAAGCAAGAGCTCTTCCTAATGCACCAGTTGCACCTGTAATAACTGCAACTTTTCCTTTAACATCAAATAAATTATTTACAAACTTTGAATCCATTTTTATCCACCTTTCTACTACTTGGGCCATGAAAGATTTTAATTATTACTTATAACTACTAAAACTGTAGCTACTTCATTTGTTTCATTAATCATTTCTCTACCTTCATTTGGTCCTATAAATATAGAATCATTCTTTTTAAGTACGAAGGTCTCATCTTTTGACTTTACTGTTATTTCTCCATCTAAGACAAAGTATATTTTTTCAGTTGGTGAATCTTCATAAGCATATTCAGCTCCTCCACCTGGTAAGAAATATGACATTCCCATCCAAAATTGTTTTGCTCCAGTTTCATCAATTCCATGTAACTTCATTGATCTCATATCAAAATGCTTTGGTGCAAGATATGGAACTACATCTTTAAGTTCAACTTTTTTCATCTATTTCACCTCCCTTCAATAAAAATCCATCTGATAGCTAGCCTTCGTAATACTCCCACTGAATCAAGTTTTACTTTAGGCACATAAAAATAAATAACAAGTCCAAAGTTGCCATGGATATTTTTCATCACGCAAGAAGACAAATTGCCCTCATAGCGGGCCTATTAGGTCAATTTGCCGACGCAGTATGATGGAAAATATACTGGCAAATGGACTTGTTATTTTTTGATTGTGCCTTATACTGCTATAACCATTAAATCTTCAGGTATTATTAATTCAGCTTCTGTTGCATTTACCACATCTTCAAGTGTCAGATTTGGTGCAATTTCCTTTAATAGAAGTCCTTCACTCGTCACTTCCATAACTGCCATATCTGTTACTATAAGACTTACCTTCCCTACTGCCGTAAGAGGTAATCTACATTCTTTAAGTATTTTAGACTCTCCTTTTGCAGTATGAAGCATTGCAATTATTACCTTTTTGGCACCACTTACAAGATCCATAGCTCCACCCATTCCTGGAACCATCTTTCCTGGTATCATGTAATTTGCTAAATTACCTTTTTCATCTACTTCTAATGCTCCTAGAACAGTAACATCAACATGTCCTCCACGAATTATTCCAAAAGATATTGCACTATCAAAGAAAGCCGCGCCTTCCTTGATTGTTACATATTGAGCTCCTGCATTAACTATATCTTTATCTTCTTTTCCATCCTCTGGAGCGTTCCCTAATCCAACAAACCCATTTTCTGATTGAAATACTACATTAGTTCCTTCTGATAAATAATTAGCTACCATTGTTGGAAGTCCAATCCCTAAGTTTACAACATCTCCATCTTTAAGCTCTTTTGCTATTCTTTTTGCAATGAACTCTTTAGCACTTTTACTATCCATTAATTTTCACCTCCGACAATGTAATCAACAAATATTCCAGGTGTCATAACATGGTTTGGATCAATTTCTCCAACTTCTACAATTTTCTCAGCACCTACAACTACTAGATCTGCTGCAGTTGCAATCAGTGGATTGAAATTTCTTGTTGAAGCATTATAAAATATGTTTCCTTGCTTGTCCACTATTGAACCACCTATTAATGCCATATCCGCCCTTAATGGAAGCTCTAAAATAAATTCTTTATGGTTTATTTTGAGCTTTTGTTTTCCATCTTCAACAGCTGTTCCTATTCCTGTTTCAGTTAGAAATCCACCAATACCTGCGCCGCCACATCGAATCTGTTCAGCCAAAGTACCTTGAGGTACTAATTCCACTATTATCTCACCACTATTCATTTGCTTTCCTGTTTCTGGATTTAACCCTATGTGAGATGCTATTACTTTTTTAACTTGCTTATTAACAACTAACTTCCCTATCCCTTTATCTGGTAATGCAGTATCATTTGCAATGATAGTCAAGTCTTTTACATTTTTCTTAACAATTGCATCAATAAGCATTTCTGGAGTCCCTACGCCCATAAAACCACCCACCATAATAGTCATGCCATCTTTTATATGTTCCATTACCTCATCAATGCTTTTAATCTTATTCATCTTATTCACCTTCTTATCACTCTGTATCTTTCAACAACAATATATAAAGCAATTAACATGCCAACTTTCTTTTTGAATAACATATTTTTTTCTTTTATATATTAACAGCCTTTGAAATTCCCTATTTCTTTTGTTCTTTATTTTTTTAATTTTAATTTTCTATTTGTTTTTCATCTCACACAATTGAAAACGTTGTTATAAAAATTATTTTTTAATACAAAATTGTATTAACCGAAAAAAGAGAGGCTCCAAATCCCTCTCCATAGCACTTTTCTCTATTCAATACACAAATGTATCATATTGATACGTTTATGTATTTGTATGATACATTTTATTTTCATTAATAATATTTTTGTCTTTTGATTCTTTTAATCTTATATGAACTATCCTTATAAAAAATATTGAAGCCTTAACATCTATTTGTTGTAACCTATTCGAGAAATTATCCATTATTTTTTAATATAAAACATAAATAAGCATCTCAAATTATTAAATAATAATCTGAGATGCTTAAAGCAAATTTATAAGCTATTTTAATTATTGAGATATTTCTTAATTTTAATAAAAATTGAGTATCACTCCTAATTAAATTTTAATCATTTTGCTATACTCCCTTTTATAAATTATGAAATTCTTTGCAATGTTTGAAATTGAGTAAATCTATATTTTAAATTCATTTACCATATAATTAAGCTTTTCTGCCAGCTCTGCTTGCTTTTGTGCTGTTTGCATAACTTGTCCTATAGCTTTTGTTGTTTCATCAATACTTTCTTTTATTGTCTCAGCATTTTCTGATGATTTTTGCGCAGTATCAGCAGTACTTTGTATTGCTTCACTTACTTGATTTATTGTAGCTGTCAGCTCTTCTGACATTGACGCTATTTCTTCTGACATATTAGTCACAAACTCTGCATCTTTATAATATTGATCTCCTGTAATTTTCATATCTTCAAACTTAGGATCTACTTCTTCTACTATAAAATCAAGCACTTCTTTACTATTATCAGAAAGGTTTTTAAATGCAGCTTGAACTTTTATTATTGTATCTTGTATTTTAGTTACAGCTTGTGATGATTGTTCTGCTAAGTGTCTTACTTCATCTGCTACAACAGCAAAGCCTTTTCCTTGTTCGCCCGCTCTTGCTGCTTCTATTGCTGCATTAAGTGCAAGTAAATTTGTTTGCTCTGATATGCCTGCAATTGTATTTGCCATTACTTCTATTTCTTTTACAACTTCTCCATCTTTAAGCGCCTTCAAACCTTTTTTCTTCTTTTCTTCATATATTCTTCTTGTTTCTTCTATAGATGCTTTACCTTTTTTTTGAGTTTCTATAGCTCTAGACCTAGATTTACTGGCATTATTGCTACCTTCCATTGCTTTATTTGATAATATAGCAATACTTGAATCTACTTCTTGAACTGATGCACTTATTTCCTCTGCAGATGCACTTGTTTCTTGTACATCATGTGTTATATTGCTTATTGCTTCATCTATCTTTTCTGCAGTTATTGTTAATTCTTCTACTGTAGCAGAAAGTTCTTGACTAGATGCATTCATATCTTGAGATTCTTCCATTATCTTACCTATTAAATTTCCTACATCTTTTTGCATTAAAAATAGTGAATTTGAAAGTTCTCCTATTTCATCTTTTCGCTTTAAATAATTTTGAGGCATAATACCTGTAAAATCCTTTTGTGATAAAACTTTAATATAGTTAACAGTTTTATTTAATGGCTTAACTATTGCTTTGGTAATAACTACAGCTAAAATAGCTGATATTATTACAGATATTAAAATTAGTCCTATAAATACTCTTATTGACCAAGTAAAATTCAAATCATTTTGCTCGTCTATTTCTTGAGCTTGTTTAGTATTATATTCTGCCAAAGCTTTTAAATTTTTATGAAACTCTTCAATCTTTGTAGTAAGAACTTTATATTTTTCAAATGCATCTTTTGAATCACCTTCCATAGCTAATTTAAGAACATTATCCATTCCATCTTTATATGCATTAAATTCCACTTCAACAATCGGTATTGTCTGAGATTCAAATTCATCTAAATCGGTTTGTTTATAATTATTCCAATTTTCATCATATTTTTTTATTCTCACTTGAATATCACTGAATCTAGTCTTTTGCTCTTCAGCATTTTTATTATTCAAAATAATATAATATATGTCAGCGTCTATACCTCTTGCTTGGTTTCTGTTATCATTTAACCATTGAATTGGAAGAAGTCTTTCATTATACATTGATTTAACAGATTCACTTGATTTTAAATTATAGTAATATCCCGCTCCACCTATAAAAATAATAAAGAAAATCATTATAATTGAAAATATCATGACTTTAGTTTTAATTTTTAAATTATTCATTCCTATTCCTCCTATACATAAATATTTTATTTTTAGACTGTAATAATCATCTTAAAATTGTATTCAAATCTCTCAAGTAACAAAGTAATTCTATCGACTATATTGTATTTCATATTATCATAAAATTCTTTTAATGTGTATACTTTAATTTTCCAAAAAAATAGATTAGGTACAAACATAAAATTTTACATTCGCATCTAATCTAGCTAATTAATTTTAATATAATCATTCATGTATTTTACAAATTATGTCTGTAAAATTCCTCTGTTCATTCTGCTAAAATGAAATTATAGATTGTATTTGAATTTTATAGATATTTCTTTTATTTCACCTTTAGAATTTTTTCTAATTGAAAAGTTTTTAATATCTTTAAACTCATTTTCTAATTGATAATTTAATTCTGTAATAGTAGCTCTTGCATTTTTAGTTATACCACCATCTTCAACAACCACAAATCTTGTCTTTCTACAAGTTGTTTCATCGTTTTTATCATCAATTATTACATAGTATTCTGGTGCTTCCTCAACTATTGCATATTCTTTATTTAAAGTTAATGTTGTACAAAGATTATTATCAATACATTTTACTATCATAAAAATTTACCTCCATATCGTTCATTAAGTATTAATTTAGAAAAATCTTTATTGTTTCTAAATTAATACTTTCTTATATATTTATTATACAATAGTTCTTGGTTATTTTATACCTAAAGCCAGTGAATTTATAACAATTGATCAATTCACCTATTATTTTTCAATTAATTTAATATTTTTATATTTGTAAAAGTTTAATATTCATAACTTACTAATCAACTTTACTTTTTTAAACCGTAATTTAAATTTTAATGCTTTTGAAGATTTAATTTATATTCTCTTGGTGTCATTTTAAATTTTTCTTTAAATATCTTATAGAAATATGTAGGATTTTCATAACCTACACTATCTATTATTTCAACTACAGAATAATTAGTTGATTTAATCAGCTCAATTGATTTACTTAATTTTCTTTCCTGTAACAATTCTTTAAAAGTCATTTTTGTATGTTTTTTTATTAACTTGCTAAGCTTATAATCTGGCTGTTTTAATTTTTGTGATAATTCTAACAGAGTTGCTTTATCATAATGCTCCTCAATATATTTAAGGCTCTGAATTATCAACAGCTTCTCATAATTATCCACAGAATATATCTCTATATCCTGTGAATTCTTTATTAATTCCACTAATAAAAGTCCTACTAATAATTTTATTGTTGCTTTTTTCATTATTGACGAAGTATATAATTCAATTATTATTTTTTCTACTAATTCTTGAATCTCTTTTCTTTCTGAAACTTTAAAATATAAATATTCACCTTCTTCATAATCTGTATATAATGTAGTTAATAAAAACTTACTTATAATATTTTCATTATCTAAAAGGGTTATTATATAATCAAAAAATTCTGGTCTAATGATAAAATTTATGATTATATCCTCTTCACTAGATGATTTTATTTCATGATTTATATATTGATTTAAGAAAATTAATTCTCCTTTTTGTAATACTATCTCCTTATTATCTATAACTTGAATGAATTTTCCTTGGTATACATAATTAAATTCAATGTAATTATGCTTATGACTTGGAAAATTAATAAATCTTGTATGTTTCCTAATATTAATGAGTTCTCCTGCTGGCAATAACTTATTGCTGTCTATAATAAATTTCCCATCATCTGTGTAAATACTCTTATCTATAGAATGTTCGCCACTTAATATCTGTAACTCTTCTTCTGTTAAAACTATTAATTTATCATGGATTTCTTTTAGCATAGGTTACTCCTCCTCATATTATCAATTTTACCAAACCCTAACTAGTATTTATATTATACAACTTATTATATGTGAATATTAATTTACGCTTTCAAAGGATATAACATTAAGCTCGCTTAGCCACATATCATATCCTTTGAACATTATTTTTATAATTCACTTTTTAATATTTCAAGCTTCATCAAAGTATTTTTTTCTAATTCAGTTGTTCCATTTACGTCTCTCAAAATATGGGCATCCTTAGAGTATGCTTACAAGAAGTATATTCTTATTTTGTAAGAAGTCAATATTATTCTCCTAAAGTGTACATTTTAGGCGTAATCAAATGTGATATAACAAGACATTATCATAAATCAATCAGAGAAACTTAGGTAATTAAAACTTGTTGACATTTTTTTCCAATAAGTATACTCTTATTTTATGGTAATTAACATAAATTATGTAGTTATCTTCTTTAAAATTATTTATATATGGAGGGATTTAAAATGAATAAAAATTTAAAAATGTTACTTGCTATATCTGTAATTACATCTACATTAGTTTGTGGAACTATTGTAACTGCTCCACCAACATTAGTAAACGCAGCAACACCTGCAACATCTTCTGGTGTAAATGCTTTTACGGATTTGACCTATTTAAGTGATCTTAACTGGGTATCTGCAACTACAAGTTACTCTCCACGTCCAACACAAAAAGATAAGAGTGTAGACTCCCATCAAATTACACTTAATGGAGAAACCTATGCAAAAGGAATTGGTACACATGCTTCAAGCGAAACTGTTTATAACCTTGCAAAGAACTTCACAAATTTTGAAACTAACATGGGAGTTGATAGCGAGGTTGGTAATTATGGCAGTGTAATATTCCAAGTATATGCAGATGGAGTTAAGCTTTATGATAGTGGCGTGATGACTGGAGCTACACCTGCTAAAACAGCAAGGTTAAATGTTACTGGAATAAGTGAATTGAAGCTTGTAGTAACTGACAGCGGAGATGGTGAAACTAATGATCATGCTGACTGGGCTAATGCAAGACTATACAATACTTCCACTTATCTAAGTGATACTGACTGGACATCTGCAACCACAAGTTACCCTTCACTTCCAACACAAAAGGATAAGAGTGTATACTCTAGTCCAATTAGTATTAATGGACAACAATACACAAAAGGAATTGGCACACAGGCTGTAAGTGAGACTGTTTATGACCTTGGAAAGCAATTCTCAATGTTTAGAGCTGATATAGGAGTTGATAGTGAGGTTGGTTATCACGGTAGTGTAGTATTTCAAGTATTTGGGGATGGCACAAAACTTTATGACAGTGGAGTAATGGCTGGAGGTACATCAGCTAAATCAATAAATGTAGATGTAACTGGAGTCACTCAGTTGAAGCTTGTAGCTACTGATGGTGGAGATGACATAAATAACGATCATGCCGATTGGGCTAATGCTAGAATTATAAATTAGATGTAGTATCATTATATGTGTTAATAAAACTAAAAAAGAACTTAACTACCAACTGCTAAAAACCAATGTTATAAAATTAATTTAAAATAATATTAATATTGTTTCAAATTAACTCTTTCTTTAATAAAATATAAATAAAAGAAAGGATACAGCATTACGCTTACATGCTGCATCCTTTTCCTATTAAATCTAATGAAGATATTCTCATTTAAAATATTTCTTCTTAATTAGTTATACACTCATTCATAAATCTAAGACCTTCTTTAATATTTCTATGTTTTAGCAGCTTTACATCTGATTTAAATACTTTATATATAATTTGAACACAATATCCTATTCCAAACGCAGTAACTAACGTTCCAATTCCAACAAATCCGCCTAATATCCAACCTATAATTAAAGCTCCTATTTCTATAAAAAATCTTATTAAACTTATTGGTTTTCCTGTAAGCTTCACTAATGCAATCATAAGTCCATCTCTTGGACCACATCCCATTTCACATCCAATATATAAATAACTGCCTATAGCTGACGCAAATAAACTTCCTATAAGCATTATTATTCCTGTAAATAAATTATTGCAAACTGGAATAATTTTAAAGTAGATTATAAGGTCTATAAAACATCCAATTACTATCATATTGGCTATAGTCCCTAATCCTACTCTAAGTCCAAGCAAACTTGTTACTATTACTATAATTACCCCAACTGCAATACTCGCTTGACCCATAGTTAAACCAGTTACATTTGTTAATCCTTGGTGAAATACATCCCATGGACTTAATCCTAAATTTGAATTAAGGGCCATAACAGTTCCACATGCACATAATAAAAATCCTAATGTTATTCTAATTATTAAACTTAATATTTTTTCCATACTACCCTCTACCTTTTTAGACTATTCTTGAAATTATATAAGTATTCACTTCTATATTATGTTGTAATTTAATTCTTCAGTGAAATTAGCCTACTATAATACATTTTTGTGTATAGTATTTTTTTACAACATATGTAATATCTTTTGAATTTGTTAATAATTTTCATCTTTCAAAAACTATCTAATACTTAAAATTTCAACTACTAGTCAGTTTACATCAATATGAACAATACTTCAATTTGCTTTAGATTTAAAAATATTGATGTAAAGCGTATACATATAGTTGTATATCTATATAATAACCATTCATGAAATTTTTTAGAAAACTTCTCACTACTTTAATAATTTTAAATTACTTTAGTTTATTTTACGCTGTAACTTCTTCTGTTTTTTCTTTTTTAACTCTATAAACTAAGAATATTCCATAACAAACAAGTATTAAAGCTATCAATATCTTAATATCAAATATATTCTCTCCTAAGAATAACCCCGATAGTAGTGTTCCAAAAATAGGTACTAAGAAGTTAAACACAGATATTATTCCTACCTTGTTGTACTTTAATAGTTGTGTCCATATAACAAAGGCTATTGAAGATAATAATGCCATGTAGATTAGAAGCAATGTAGATTTTATTGTGAATCCATTTAAACTACCGCCTAAAATAAAGCCTAGAATTGTTAGTGTAACACCTCCTATAAATAATTGAAACCCAGTAACTATAGATGGTTCTTGAATTTGAGTTATTTTCTTCCCATATATTGCTGACACCGCAAATATTATTGCCGCAATCATTATAAAACCTTCCCCTCTAAAAGTAACTGGAGTTCCACCTAAAGACTCTCCATTTAGGTTCACAATTACTACCCCTAAAAAACCTACAGCGCATCCTATTACTTTATTAAAGTTAAGCTTATCATTTTTATAAATGAAATGGGCTAATATTATACTTACAAAGGTCCCCATTCCATTTATTATTGAACCTCTAACACCTGTAGTATACGACAGTCCAACATAAAAAAATATATATTGAAGTGTCGTTTGTGCTAATCCTAATAAAGCCACTTGTCCAAATTGTTTTTTTGTAAAATCGAATAGATTTTTCTTTGTAACAGCCTCAAATACAAGTATGATAATACCTGCAAGAGTGAATCTATATCCTGCAAACACTAATTTAGATCCTATGTCATGTATGCTAAATAATGAATATCCTACTTTAATTGATGGATATGCACTTCCCCATAAAAAGCAACTTAAAGCTGCCAAAAGAACAATGCTTTTTCTATTGGTATAAAATTTAGTTTTGTCCATATGTAAATTTATATCTCCTAACCATTATATACGCTTAATTTAATATTCCAGCCTTTTTAATCTCATCTAATACTTCCATAAAGAAGGTATTATTTAATAACACTTCTTTTTTTATTTCTTTCATTTCCGCTGAATTTAAACCAACTGGCTTTTCACACATTAATTTATCATCTACTTATATTAACTATAACATATTTCTATAACGCTTTATTATTAATAGCATTAGAAAGTGTCTAAGTTTTTGAGATAAACAATTATATTTTGGCTATAAATATCTTGTCAATAAAAAGTCCTAAGAATAAATACACTTTTATTCTTAAGACTTTTACTAAAATTTATACGTTCAATTATACCTCTAAGTATTCATTAATATCTTTCATTATTAAAGATATTCTCTTTGTCCTTCCTAGTTTCTATTTTTCTAATTCATTTGTTCTTTTAAGAGCCTGTCTTACACTAGACATAACAGTTCCATGAAAACCAGCTTCACTCAAGACATGTAATCCATCAATTGTTATACCAGCTGGTGAAGTCATCTTATCGGTAATTTCATATGGATGTTTTCCTGTTTCTTGAATAGTTAATGCAGAAGCAATCAAATTTTCCAATGCAATTGATATAGCATCTTTACGAGAAAATCCTGATTGAACTCCAGCATCTACTAATGCTGCAATAAAGTACATAATATAGGCTGGACCTGCACAACTATAAGCAGTAAATGCATTAAATAGATTTTCATCAATAAACATTGTTTGTCCTAATGCACTTAACATTGTTTCAATAATTTCTTTATCCTTATCCTCTATTTTATCATTTATACTTGCAGCACTATAACCATGTTTTACATCAATCATAGTATTTGGCATAACACGAACAAATTTATGTTCACTTCCAAATATATTTTCTAGCTTTTCTATTTTTATTCCTGCACATATAGAAATAATGATAGTAGATTCAGATAAATCGTCTTTTACATTTTGTGCAACTTTCATAATATCCTGTGGACGTACTGCAATTAAAACAAAATCTGCATCTTTCACAGCAGATGAAATATCTTCTGCCTCTGTAACTCCATATATATTTTTAAGATATTCTCTTCTTTCACTCAATATATCAAAAACTGAAATATTTTTAGGATCAAATATTTCATTAGATACAATCCCTCTAATAATACCTTCTGCCATATTACCACCACCGATAAATGTCACTTTATTATTTAACATAATATGTTTCCTCCTTTTTTCTGTCTAATAGTACTGATAAGATTTTGCTTATATTTCCCAAATCCTACTTTATTATACTATTATTTTATTCATGCTGCTAATTTAATACAGTTAAATATTGTTCTCCAAATATTTCTACATATTTTTCTAATGCCTTCTCAATAATTACTTTCCCATCTTCGCCAAGCTCATTTTTTAATGTTGCACTCATTGAATGCAGAAGATGTGCCGTATGAAAATTAAAGTCCCTAATGCAGCTGTTACCTAATTCAGCTTTCTTTTTAGAAAGTTCTATAACATCTTCTTGATTTATAGGATTTCCCCAATGAAATTCACAATGATCCGCTCCAAAACTTAAATTACTAGTAGCTTCCATATGAAATTTTTCATTAAAACCATTGAAAACAGCTGAGTCTATATTAATACAGTAATACTTTCCATAATCTAAAAGATTGTGTTTTTTCCATGATTCACACCATTCACATTTTGTAACATTGCTAATATACTCAGGCTCCATGCTAACAATTCCAAACTCCATTTGACCTTTTTCTGAAACCCATTCACCATAAGCCTGGCTATTTACAAAATTTAAAGCATCTCCATTAGCACTTGCTCTTTCCGCCATTCTTTTTCCACGTTCCTGTCCATAATTTTCAATACCAGTATAGATTATCTCCTTACCTTTTTCCTCAAAACCTTCTATAGTATATTTTGCAAAAAGTGCAAATAATACTGCATGATGCTCTATTGTGCAATAAATAGTATCTACATCTGTCATTTTTATACCTCACATCCTTCTAATTATTTATCTACTCATTCATTAGTTTTATATTATAACTTATATTTATTGTAACATTTAGCATTAATATTTTTTATTTTCTTATATTTAATTTATATATTTTTATGTTCATCCATAGCCTTAACTAAAATTTCTGGGTTATCAATTAACATCATTCCACCTAATGCCATAGATTTTGCTACATAAATCATACTTTTATATCCAATTGATGAACCAGTTTGTGCTGTAAATGCCCAATGATGCAATGGAGTCCCCTTACATGCAGTAGCTGCATTTAAGGTAACTGTAGGTACAATATGACTTACATTAGACACATCTGTTGAAATAAATATATCTGTTGCTTTATTTTCATTTTTTTGTAATCTATCAAAGTATTTGCCTTTATTCTTTAAATTTGCTGTTTTACTAATAGATTCTGCAAATTGAATTTCCTCGTCTGTATAATTTGGTACAGGAATATTACTCATTGCTTGATAAAAGGTATCTGCTAATGTAAAATTCAACTTAGTTTCCATACAGCTAGCAACTAACTCACTTTCATATCTTGTGTCAGTCATTAGTTCTGCGCCCTTTGCTATACGTTCTATCCTATCAGATACTTCATTAACATGCTCACGATTTTTGCCCCGAATAAAATATGAAGTTTGGGCAAAATCTGGAACTATATTAGCTTTTTCACCACCATCTAAATAGACATAATGTATACGAATATCGTCTGTTACATGTTCTCGTAAATAATTTACTCCTACATTCATTAACTCAGCCGCATCAAGTGCACTTCTGCCTAAATGTGGACTTCCAGATGCATGAGATGTTGTTCCGAAAAATCTAAATTTTTTAGAGTCCATAGCTTGATAAATGTCTTCTCCAACACGATTAACATCAGATGGATGCCATGTAATTGCTGCACTTAATCCATCAAAGCAACCCTGTTTTGCCATTATAATTTTCCCATACATAATTTCTTCTGCTGGACAACCAAACAATTTTATTGTTGCCTTCTTACCAGTTGCCTCCAATTCACTTTTAAGAGCAGCTGCAGCTGATGCAGCACCAACTCCAAGTAAGCTGTGTCCACAACCATGTCCACTGCCTTCTACCTCACAGCGTTCTTCTACTGGTTTCTGTCCTAGTCCTGGTAGTGCATCATATTCTGCTAAAAAACCTAATCCTGGTTCTCCTTCTCCCCATGTTGCAACAAAAGCTGTTTCTAATCCACCAGCTTTCCATTCAATTGAAAATCCTTGCCCTTCCATAAATTCTGCTAAACATTTAGATGATTTTTTTTCTTCCAATGCCAATTCAGGATTTTCAAAAATAAATTTTGCTGTTTGCTTTATCTTATCATCATTTTTATAAAACCATTTTTCAAAAGTCTTCATATTCATCTACTCCTTATTTATACTCTTTTATAAAATATAGCAAAAAAACTGCATTCTGCTATCACTTGAATTAATGTGAATTATTGCCTCAGAATACAGCGTAAAGTTTATATATGTTCCAATAAATAAAATTCATATACTTAGTTACTATAAAAATAATTCTAATGAAGTAAATTAATTAAAACTTATATATAAACTTATCATTAGAAATTCCAAATCTAAAAAATTAACTGATGAAAAAATATTACTGAATCCACTTGCGTCTTCTAAAAAGCCTACAACATTTTTTAGCAAGTTTTAATTTAAATAGTGTAGGTGAACTCTGGTAATATTCTCTTTAAAAATTGTTTTGTTCTTTCTTCTTTGGGTCTTGTAAAGATTTGATTAGGCTCTCCTTCTTCCACAACAACTCCACCATCCATAAAAATAACTCTATTAGCTACATCTTGAGCAAAAGACATTTCATGAGTAACAACTAACATTGTTGTCCCTTCTTTTGCTATGTTTTTCATTACTGTTAAAACTTCACCAACTAATTCTGGATCTAATGCAGAAGTTGGCTCATCAAACAAAATAATATCTGGATTTAAAGCTACTGCTCTTGCTATACCAACTCTTTGTTGTTGTCCACCAGATAATTGGCTTGGATAAAAATCATATTTTTCTGACAACCCTACATTATCTAATGCTTTTTTACCAATTTCCTCTGCTTTCGCTTTATGGATCTTTCTTCCAGTAATAAGTCCTAGTGTTACATTTTCTAATGCTGTTTTATTATTGAAAAGATTATAATTTTGGAATACGAATGCCACCCTTTGTCTGATTTCATGAATTTGTTTCTTAGATATAGTTTTTAAATTTACATCACTTTCTCCAAAGTTAGCATGACCTTCATCTGGCTTTTCAAGAAAATTGATGCATCTAAGTAATGTTGTTTTTCCAGAACCACTTGGACCAAGAATTACTACAACATCACCTTTATCTATTTTTAAATCAACACCCTTTAATACCTCATTTTTACCATATGCTTTATGTATATTTTTTATTTCTAACATTTTATCCGCCCCCTGCTTCAGTCTTTAGGCACTTACACCTTTATAAGCTCTTAAACGATTCTCATATAACTTAAATCCATATTCTACTATGATGCATATAATTAAATATACAAGAAAGATATCAATATAAGCTTCAACATAATTGTATCCTACGTTAGCAGCTACTTTTGCTCTTAACGTAATTTCTTTTAATGACATTGCATAACATAGAGATGTTCCTTTAATGAGATTAGTTATTGCTGTACAAATGTTTGGTAGTGCTACAACCAATGCTTGTGGAATAATAATTTTTGTATATGCTTGTACGTTTGTTAATCCAACTGACTGAGCTGCCTCTAATTGCCCTTTACTTACTGTTCCTAGTGCTGAACGAAACACTTCTGTAAGAATAGCTATAGTATTTAAGGAGAAGACAATGAATGCGTACCAAATTGGATTTACATCATAAATATTAATTTTGATGTTTAATTTAGTGAATATCGTTGCTAATATCAGTGGAACACTATTATATATAATGAAAATTTGAACAATCATTGGTGTTCCTCTTATGAAGGAAACATATACTTGAGCAAACCTATTAAAAAATTTAACCTCATTTATTCTTACTAATGCAAGTAAAAAACCTAATGGTATTGCAATTAGTAATGAAACAACAGTAATTAAAATTGCTGTAGGTGCTCCTGATAATGCTACAAAAAACGTATCAACTAAAAATTTGTAATTTAACATTCTGTCACCTCCTCTTAAGTTACTTTTATAGTTTGCTTGCCTTTACTAAGCACTTTTTCTATCCTTAAGAAAAGTTGTTCAATAATAATTGAAACCACCCAGTAAATAATAGATAATGCAATATAAATCTCTAATGAATGAGCATTCATATTAGCTGCAATAATAAGATTTGCTTTTCCCATAATATCAATTAAACCAATTGTATATGCTAAGGCTCCTTCTTTAATTAATGCAAGAAGAGAATTACCTATGTTAGGAAGTGCAACTACAAAAGCTTGTGGCAAAATAATTGTTATATATGCTTGTATATCACTTAATCCTACACTTATTGCTGCTTCAAATTGTCCTTTATCCACAGCTTCATAGGCTGTTCTAATAACTTCACACATAGCCGCTGCAAACATAAGAGAAAAAGCAATAACAATAAATACTGCTTTATCAACATCGTCTAAATCAATTCCAAAACCTTTTGTTACTGATGGAATACCATAATAGATTAAGAAGAGTAGAACTATGGAAGGTGTACATCTCAATGCAGTAGTATAAATATCTGCAATTTTTTTAGCTATCTTGTCTTTTCTTATTTTGGCAACTGCTAAGATAAAACCTAGCAGAGTTCCAAATAATACAGATAAGCCTACAACCATAAATGTTACTTTTATGTATGGTAATAATTTAGGTATTGAGTCTGTTATGTATACCGGATTAAAATATTTATCCATAGTCTGCCCCATCTCCATTCTTCTTACTAGACATTTTAAAATGACCTTTATCTATTTGCTTTATCTAACACTTCAAATAAGTCTCTTCCATAGAATTTTTTGCTAAGTTCATTTGTTTTCTTTTCTTCTTTAAGTTTTTTGATTGCTCCATCATAAGCATCTGCAAGTTCTTGTTGCTTCTTATTAAATAATGGCCAAGTTTTAATTACTGCAAATTCATTGTAAACAACATCATTTGCTAGGTTGTGATATTGACCATTATCTGCTTTTACTTGTTGATTAAATTGACCTTCAAGTATTACTCCACCCTTTACACGGCCTTCATTTACCCATTGAATTACATCAACTGTAAATGAATCACCAGCTTCTAATTTTACTTGGTTATTTGGATTTGCCTTATTATACTCATCAATAACTGTATATTGCGCATTATTAGCAGCAATTGGTGCTAATGTAAATCCAGCTGAAGCAAAATCTGATAAAGTTTTAATTTTTTCATTTTCCTTCTTTAATGCAAGGCCTGTACTGCTTAAACCAAGAAATTCTTTTGGAAATACAAATTTCTCAGTTCTTTCCTTTGTCCAAAAAGCATTTTTAATACCTACATCATACTTTCCTTGTTCAACACCTATTAATAAGTCATCACTTGTAGTTGGAATATATTCAAATTCATATTGTGGAAGTAATTCATCAACTTGTTTCATAACTTCTGCATCATATCCAGTTACATTTCCATTTTCATCTGTATAAGAAATTGGTTTTAAAGTCTGATCATATGCTACTTTCACTTTTGTAACTTTTGCATCACTTTTTGCTGGTGCTACATCAGATGCTTTGCTTGCCCCACATCCTGTTAATAAAGTCGTCACTGCTAATCCTGTTACTATGAATTTTAAAAATCTTTTGTTTTTCATTACTATTATCCCCTTTTTTTATAAATTTTTATTTTTTCTTATTGCTTATAATTTTTTATAACTTTTACAACATACTTTACTTATCTAAGCTTAATTTAAATGGTAACAACATCGTTCACTATTAGAGTTAATTTTCCTGTAAGACATTTTTATCAAATTTAGGTTATGTATTAACATATTGTCACCACCTTTTCCCCGATTCGCTTAACCAAGTACTTTTATATGTTTTATCGGTTAACTTTTTTTATAGTATAGTATTTCGATAGGAGAATGTCAATATCATTTTTTTTTGATTTTGTGATATTTATTTCCTTGAACAATTCTATATTTGCTTAGACATTCTTCCTGTATCTATAACAAATTGGCTTCCAGTAATATATCTAGCCTTATCACTTACTAATAAGAAACTCCTTCTTTAAATTTATTCCATCCAATATTTATATAAAGAAAAAAGATGGTTTCTAGATATATAACCATCCTTTTAAGCCTTATTTATTATGTATTCATTATTCTTCTTACTACTTTTTCTTTTTTATCAAAACTTGGCAAGTTTCATCGCCATTTGCAATAGTATTGACTAATTCAAAAGTGAACTTATCAAATTCGCTTATTATTCCTCTATCACCATCCATTGCTATATCGCATAATTTTGAAATTTTAACCTCATCATTAGTTAACTTTTTCCATGCTGCTACAAGTGGGCAATAATGAAATTCTATATTTAATTCTTCATCTGTAGTTTTTACATCCATTTCAAATACCTTTTGAACTTGTTCTGTTGCAAATGCTACTGCAAATTCTTTTATATCATCAGTTTTAGGAAACTTATTTTGTCCATGAAAACAACCACATTGACGTATTGCATCTCTAGCAAATTGTATATCTACCCCTCTTTTTTCAGCTTCATCAATTAAAAAGTAAAACCAAGTTGCTCTGTGTTCAACTGCTTGTCTTAAATCCTCTGTATGCTTCTCATTAATAGTTGGTACATTTTTAATCATAATTTTCTTCTCTCCTTAATCCCTCTTCCTTCTTTTCCTACTACATCTATGTATTTTGTATGCTTTGTTAGATTATACTCTTTTTTTACAATTTGTAAACTTATTTATTCAAATTTCAACCCAATTTAAGCCTTGAAATGATTTATTAAATCATCCCAAAGCTTAAAATTTATATTTTTTTAATTCGTCTAAATCTTCATAGATAATCTCACTTGATTGTCCAAGTAGTCCAACTGAATTTGCAGCTTCATTGTCCAACTTCATATAAAAATATTATTCTAATATAACTACTGCTTTAATTAAATCTTTTGGCTTGTCCTTCATTAATAGAAGTGCTTCTTCTATGTGATCAAAACCATGGTATACATGTGTAACTAATTTGCTTAAATCAACACGATTATATACCACCATATCTCTTAACATTTCAGCTCTAAGTCTTCCTCCTGGACAAAGTCCACCTTTTATAGTCTTATGAGCCATTCCACATCCCCAATCTACACGAGGTATTGGCAAAGTTTCTCCACTTCCATGATAATTGATATTTGAAATTACTCCGCCAGGTTTAACCATAGATACTGCTTGTGCTAATGTTTCTGGACCACCACCTGCCATAATTACACGGTCAATACCTTTCCCATCAGTTAAATTCATAATTTGAGTAACTATATCACCATCTTTATAATTTACAATATCTGTCGCTCCATAAAATTTAGCAGTTTCAACGCAAACTGGTCTGCTTCCTACACCTATGATTCTACCTGCTCCACGTAGTGCCGCACCTGATATACCCATTAATCCAACTGCTCCAATACCAATTACTACAACACTCGAACCCATTTGTATATCTGCAAGTTCTGCACCATGGAAACCAGTAGTCATCATATCGGTTATCATAACTGCTTGTTCTAAAGGCATGTCCTTAGGTAAAATTGCAAGATTCATATCTGCATCATTTACATGAAAATATTCACCAAACACTCCATCCTTAAAGTTTGAAAATTTCCATCCTGCAAGCATACCATTTGAATGTTGTTGAAAACCTGCTTGAACTTCTAAAGATCTCCAGTCTGGAGTTGTACATGGTACAATAACTCTGTCTCCAGGTTTAAAATCTTTAACTTCACTTCCTACTTCAACAACTTCACCTACAGCCTCATGACCTAAAATCATATCATGTCTATCTCCAAGTGCTCCTTCAAAAACAGTATGTATATCTGAAGTACATGGTGATACAGCTAACGGACGCACAATTGCATCATATGGACTTGCTACTGGCTTTTCTTTTTCAATCCACCCCACCTTATTAATACCTAACATTGCAAAACCCTTCATAAATATGCTCCTCCTTAAAATGTTTGTTATTTCTTTTAAACCTTAAACTTATTGTAAAAAAATTATATTTCAAACCATTTTAGGTTTACATTCTATTATTAATAGCAAGTATTATGCCAAATATACTTTTAGAAACATATTATGAACTTTATATTTATATTATCTAACTACTTATAGCTATTTTCTTAATATATAATGTGAAATTTTTGCTTAAATTATATTTCCAATTAGTGTATTCTAAAGAGTATGTTGCAAAAAACAACACTTTTATCATTTAATGTTGTTGGATTTTTATACACTGTTGTATTTTCGAACACAATTTCAATCATTAGCTTGTTAAAAAATAAGCGATTTAAAAACTCATTTCATTTTTATATCATATTTCTTCATCTTTGCATATATTGTACTTCTATTTATCCTCAATATCCTACAAGCCTTAGAAATATTGCCATCACATTGATTTATACAAATAGAAATTGCTCTTTTCTCCAATTCTTCTAACGAACACATATCATATTCTAAATTTACATTGCAACAATAATTTATTTCTCTTTTTATGGTTTTATTTTCAAAGCTAAATGAAGTATTTCCATTCATATTTACAATATTCTCAATGCAATTTTCCAACTCCCTAACATTTCCTCGCCAAGTATGATTTAAAAGTTTTTCATATATACTTTCTCTTATTTTTGGAATAGGCTTTCCTAATTTATCAGATTTAATTTTTAGGAAATGCTCTATTAGAATTTCAATATCCTTTGCCCGTTCTCTTAGGGCTGGTGCATATATAGGAATTACACTTAATCTATAATATAAATCTTCTCTGAATGTTCCATTTTCTACTTCTTTTTTTAAATCTTTGTTTGTAGCTGCAATAATTCTTACATTTACATCAATACATTTATTTCCACTAATTCTAGTAATACATCCGTCTTGAAGCACTCTTAAAAGATTTACCTGCATATCTAATGGCATTTCTCCTATTTCATCTAAAAATAAAGTTCCACCGCTGGCAAGTTCAAACTTTCCCGGGCATCCTCCTCTTTTAGCTCCAGTAAAAGCCCCGTCTTCATATCCAAAAAGTTCACTCTCTATTAAACTTTTAGGTATCGCCCCACAATTTATTGCTACAAAACTATTATTTTTTCTAGTACTACTATTATGAATTGACTGAGCAACAAGCTCTTTTCCAGTTCCACTTTCTCCTTGAATAAGTACTGTAGAAGGACTATTTGATATATTCTTTATTTGTTCTTTCAGTCTTAGAATAGCTTCGCTTTCTCCAATTATATCCTCAAAAGTATACTTAGCATTTCTACCAATATATTTATTAACCAAGTCATATATATTTTTCATATCCTTAAAGATTCCTACCATACCAGTTACTTCTCCATTTTCATCTTTAATTGGATATACATTTAAATTGAATCTTTTTTTCTTATCAGAATATATAATTTCCCTATCTTCATATACTTGTCCACTTCTAATCTGTTGAAGTATATGTTCCCAGTTATCTAAAACAGTATCTACATTTTTATTTACAACTTCTTCTTCTTTAATATGTAACATCTCACATGCACTATTATTTATAGCTTTTATTAAACCTTCTGTATCTACTGCAAAAATCCCTAAATTTAATGAATTCATAATTTTGTTTAAATATTGATATGCTTTGAATAATTCCTTTTGAGCCTTTTCAACCTTTAGCTGATTTTCAATAGATTTTACAGCTGCCACTACAAGACCTAAAGTATGAGGATGCGCTAGTTGGCGTCGTCCAGTTAAATTAAGACATCCAATTATATTTCCATCCTCATCATGAATAATTGCTGAAGAACAGGTCCAAACATGGAAAACTTTTATAAAATGTTCTTCACCTGAGATTTGAAGTGAACAATTTTCAAAAATAGCAGTACCAATTCCATTAGTACCAGCACTTTTTTCACTCATATCTGTACCTTCTATAATTCCCATTTTAGTTTGATCTATTATTATGTCTTCATCACCTATAATGGTAAGAACAACTCCATTCTTTTCTGTGAAATATAGTGAAAAACCTGATCCCTTTAAAAAGTTATACAGTATTTCCATGAATGGTCTAGCTATTTCTATTAGTTGTTTATTTTTTTTTATAAGCGTATGAAATTCTTTATTGTTAAGTATCCTTGAAGGACATAGTATATCTTTTTTCACATCATAATTACTGCATCTATCATGGGATTTATGTATTATTTCATTATATGTATATCTTTTAAGCATTTGATATTTCCTCCATGCTATTTTTTACATAAAAACAACAAACTTCTAATTAATATTATAGCTATTTCAGAATTATATTGCACATTATTTTTATGGATAAAAGTATATGTTCATTTTTTCTATTCACATAACTCTTATCCATAATTTTTATTTGTTATAAGTTTATAAATTCTTAATTGTACTTAAAAGTTCTTGGGTTAATATTTAAATTTTACAGACAATTCCTTCAATTCGCCTTTTAAATTTTTTCTTATTGTAAATTTTCTTATATCTCTACATTCATTTTGTAGCTGATAACTTAGTTCTGTAATAACAGCTTTTGCTTTTTTAGTCATCCCACCATCTTCAATTATTACAAACCTTGATTTTTTGCAAGTTACTTCATTGCTTTTATCATCAATAACTACATAATACTCTGGTGCTTCATCTATAACTTGGTATTCCTTATTTAAAGTTAATGTTGAGCATAAATTATTATCGATACATTTTATTTTCATAACTAATACCTCCTAAAACCTTTGAATTTATATTAAAAATAACAATACTTCTTATAATATGGATTATAAGAAGTATGTGTTCCTTAATTTAATAAAAAATTTTGGTGGCAATATTAATCATAATAATTACCTATATGATTTTTTTTGTTGCACTGCTTCCAATTTTATCTACTATGTACATTAAACGAATCGATTCATTTAAGATTAACATAATTAACAATTCTACAACAGCTAGTGATAAAAGTATAAATAATTCTACGACTGCTATGGCAATAAGTAATGAAAACCATGCATATAAGAGAATCTTTCTCTCTTTATGCATGGTTTTCAATTTTATATAAAATTCTTATACATTTTGCAACAGCCACTTATAAAATTTTAAGAATAGATATACTTCTACTCATAAAACTTGTAATTAAATCTATATACTTATACTTCTATCGACTCATCTACATTCTTCATAGTTAATGATATTCTCTTTCTCTTTTGATCAACTTCTATTATAGCTACCTTTACTATATCTCCAACCTTAACAATGTCTAAAGGATGCTTTACAAATCTATTTGCCATTTGGCTCTTATGAACTAATCCATCTTGGTGGACTCCAATATCTACAAATGCACCAAAATCTGATACATTTCTAACTGTTCCAGCTAAAACCATTCCTGGCATCAAATCTTTAAGTTCAATTATTCCTGTCTTAAGTATTGGTTTTGGCATTTCTTCTCTAGGGTCTCTACCTGGCTTCTTTAATTCCTTGATTATATCCTTTAAAGTAAGCTCTCCAACTTCTAGCGTTTCACTTAATTTCTTTAAACCTTGAGCTTCTGATCTTTCATCTATATCACCTAATTTATTGTTTTTAAGATCTTGCTTATTATATCCTAAAAGTTCAATTAATTTTTTAGCTACACTATAAGATTCAGGATGGACTGATGTATTATCTAAAGGATCTTTACCATCATCAACTCTTAAGAAACCTGCACATTGTTCATATGCCTTTTGCCCTAATCTCTTAACCTTTAACAACTCTTTTCTTGAAGAAAATTTTCCAACTTCTTCTCTATAATCAACAATATTTTTAGCTATAGCTGCATTTATTCCTGAAATATGTGTTAAAAGTGATGGTGTTGCAATATTTAAATCAACTCCAACTGTATTAACTGAGTCTTCTACTACACCTGCTAAAGATTCTTCTAGCTTCTTAGGAGTAACATCATGTTGATATTGTCCTACACCAATAGCTTTTGGATCTATTTTTACTAACTCTGCAAGTGGGTCTTGTAATCTTCTTCCTATTGAAATTGCCCCTCTTACTGTAACATCTAAATCTGGATATTCCTTAGTTGCAAGTTCTGATGCTGAGTAAACTGATGCTCCTGCTTCAGATACAATTACATATGCTAGTTCTCTTCCTGTTTCATTTTTAATTTCAGTTAACATTTCTGCAATAACTTCTTCTGATTCTCTAGATGCAGTTCCATTTCCTAGGGAAATAACATCAACATTATGTTTAGCAATAAGTGCTTTTAAAGTTTTCTTTGTTCCTTCAATATCCCTTTTAGGTACTGTTGGGTATACTGCTGTATTTTCTAAGAACTTTCCTGTTTCATCTAATATTGCAATCTTACAACCTGTTCTAAATCCAGGGTCATATCCAATTACTACTTTTCCCTTAATTGGAGCTTGCAAAAGTAACGCTTTTAGATTTTCTTTGAAAATGTTAATAGCACCTTCTTCACCAATATCAGTTAATTCACTTCTAATTTCTCTTTCAATTGATGGGTAAATTAATCTCTTTAATGAATCCTTTATTGCAAGTTTTAGCTTTTCATCCAAAACTGAATTTTTCTTTAATACTTGGTTTTCTAAGTATTGCACTATCTTATCTTCATTTACAGTAATTTTAACACTTAATATCTTTTCTTTTTCGCCTCTATTAATAGCCAATATTCTATGAGGTGGTATTTTATTTACTGCTTCTGAATACTCATAATACATTTCATATGGCGTTGATTCTTCAGAGCCGCCCTTGCTTTCTATATTTCCTTCTCTCATAACAAAGTCTCTTATATATTTTCTGTATTTAGCTTCATCTGATATACTTTCAGCGACTATATCTAAAGCTCCAGAAATAGCATCATCACTATTTGTTACACCTTTTTCTTCACTTATATATTTAGATGATTCTTCATTTAAATCACCACTAAATTTACCTTCAAAAATCAATTCTGCAAGTGGCTTTAATCCTTTTTCTACAGCGATTGTTGCTTTTGTTCTTTTTTTAGGTTTATAAGGTCTATATATATCTTCAACTTCTGTTAAAGTTGTTGCCTTTTCTAAAGCCTTTCCAATTTCCTCTGTGAACTTTTCTTGTTCTTGTATTATTCTTGTAACAGCTGCTTTTCTTTCTTCTAAATTTCTTAAATAAGTAAGTCTTTCTGATAACTTTCTTAAAACTTCATCTGAAAGCCCACCAGTGACTTCTTTTCTATATCTTGAAATAAAAGGGACTGTATTCCCACCATCTAAAAGTTCAATAACACTTTGAACTTGCCCTAATTTTATTTCTAACTCTTTTGCGATTCTTTCTTCAATTGAATTCATAATTTCCTCCTGATTTATATTAGACATATCCACAAGCAGTAACTCACTACGCTAACCTATTTTATTCCACAATAGAACAGTATATTAACTTAAAAGTTAAAGTCTAATCATAACCTTTAAAAAATCATACTTCTATATTTTTTATATAAAATATATTGTATAGTTTAGCTCATTCTTTTATTTAATATGTCACAAATTATTAGACCTAATAATATTTTACCATATAAATTAATATTGCCATTACTATTTTTTAGTAATGGCAATATATTAATCTAATATTCCTTGCAACTTTAGCTTCTGTTGTAGCGTCTTTAGGTTCTTCCTTCATTCTAATTGCTACACCTACAAAAGGAATAAATATTGGAAGGCTCACATCTAATTTAATTGCTTTTGCAGTCATAATAAAATAATATCTTTTCTTCCTATTATAAATTTATTTCAATATAAAATTACAGACCACTATTTTGTGATCTGTTAATCTTAATTATTTTTATTTTCATCTCTCATGATTCCAAGCTTGCCTTTAAAATCTAACATTCTTGATTTCACAAGTTCCTGTACTCTCCAGAATATATACTCATCAGAAATTCTTGTTTCACTAAAGCCTAATATATTGATTACAATTTTGTACTTAATTTATCTATTAACTTATATTCTATAAACTCTTAGATTTGATTAAGCTCTAAAGCTTTTCTCTTATTATGCATTTCTATTAAATACACCTTATTTTCTTTTATAAATTTAATAAAAAATATCATTCCTATAATAAATAATCCAACTCCTGAAACTGCATATAAAATCATATCCTTTGAAGTTAAAACAATAGTTTGATTTCCAAATTGATTAAATAAAACAACGCATATCATGCTAATAATACCATCAATAAAATATATAAACATAGGCATTAAAATATTTTCATATTTTATATATAAAATGCAATTTAATATTCCAAATAAAAATGTTCCCACCATTTGAGGGCCAAAATTAACTGAACTAAAAATTATAGATGATACAATTAATCCAATATAAACATTAAACTTCTTTGAAATTCTTTTAAATAATGTATTCCTAAATATTATTTCTTCTGTAAATGGAGCTAAAAAAACTGACATTATAAATACTATCCAATAATCAGTCATAGAATTAATAACCGTTTCTGACTCACTTGCAAACCAATTAGCAAAATCTGGGCTAACCATATAAGCTAAATCAATTAAAATATTATTTGAACCGATTTGTAAACATGTAATAAACAAAATTATTAAAATCATTTCTTTTATATTTAAATTTTCTTTAAAATCCATATACAAGCGTTTTACATTCGTCTTAGAAAGTCTAAGCTTAAAGGCCATCATAAAAACTAATAAACTTTCAATAAATAAACTTGCTATATTAGTATCTGTATCATTCAAGTCACCATTCTTCAAGGCTATTATAACCATAGATGCTATTGAAACAAATATTATTATCAAAAACATTACTACAATATGTCTAATTTTTATTTCTCCAAAGTCATTATCAAACTTCAAAAAGGCACCTCCTTTCTTTAATTCTAATTGCTAAATATCATTATTACAAAATCTGTTGTCATTATTTATTAAATCCAATCTATTAATTATACTTATTATAAGCCTCCCTTATTAAATGCTGCTTATAATAACATTAATTTAATCTTAAAATATTTATTTTACTTGACTATTGGCAGCATAATTTCAAAGCTTGTCCCGATTTCACTATTTAGAATCCTTATGCCTCCATGATGTTTGTTTATTATTTTCTTTGTAATAGATAAACCAAGTCCTGTTCCTCCTGTTTTAGAATTTCTAGACTTATCTACCCTTACAAAAGGATTAAATATACTTTCCCTATATTTTTCCGGTATAATTTCCCCATTATCTGAAAATACAATACAAAAGTACGATTCTCTAATTTCAGCCTTTATACCAACAGTAGTTCCAACTGGATTATATTTTAACTTATTATCTAAAATGTTATTCATAGCTCTAGTTAATTTTTCTTCATCCATCATTACATAATATGACTCTTCAGGTATATCAAAATCATATTCAAATTTATTATGTTCAAATTCTGGAATATAATTAGCAATAATCTGCCTTAAAAATTCTGATATATCACTTTTTACTAAGTTAAATTTATAATCAGAATTATCATATAAGGAAAATTCAAATAAATCAATCATAAGCTTATTAGCTCTATGTGAATTTTTATTTATTATATTTAAATATTCAAGTTTTTCTTTTTCATCTAAATCTCTATTATTAATTAAAGTTTCACTATATCCCAATATGGAAGTAAGTGGATTTTTTAAATCATGAGATATATCTAAAATTAAAGCTTCTCTTATTTTTTCTAATTTTTCTTTTTCCCTTATTTCATTTCTTATGGTTTCAGCCATCATATTAAAACCATTTGCTAAATCTAAGAATTCGTTTTTTGTATCAATTTTAATATTTATATCATAATTATTATTAGTTATCTCCATAACTCCACTTAATAGTTCCTTAATTGGTTTTATAAAAATTCTAGACGTTGCTCTTGCAAAAACATATACAATCAATAGAATTAACAATACATTAAATAAACTCAATATTTGTACTAGTGACTTGTATGGAATTATTTTAGTGAATATATTAGGTTGTGTAATTGCTGAATATGGACATCCAACTACAATCATTGAATTTTCCTCAGGTAAATATTTGCTATACAATGAATATTTAATGTTATTTTTTGTATTAACTATAGAATTGTTAAATTCTTCTAATACAGCATGAGCTATAATATCTTCATTTAATAAAATTTTATTTTCCTTCGTAAGACCTGATAAATACATATAGCTTTGCATATTTAAATCTTTAAATTCATCTATAACATGTCCTCTTGCATAAACTACTTCACTTCTGCTATTAATCTTTACAACAAATCCATCTATATCTGCTAAGTTATCATCTGTTATTTTCCTATAGTCCTCTGATAATTTATTTTCTAACTCTGCAAAATTAGAATTATATGTACGTGGATTGCACAAAATCTTATATGCTCCAATAGAGAATACAACTCCCAGTACTAATATTATAGTAATAGCGATATATCCCAGAAAATATATAAAAAATAGTTCTGCTGTAACATTTCTTTTTATTTTCTTAATTCTCATTGGTATGGACCCTTTCAATTTTGTATCCTATCCCCCTTATAGTTTTTATGTAAACTGGATTTTTAGGATCATCTTCGATCTTTTCTCTAATATGGCTTAAATGAACCATTATATTATTTGAATCTCCAAAGTAAGCTTCTTCCCATACCTCTTCGTAAATTTGCTTTTTAGTAAAAACCTTACCCAAATTAGAAATTAATAATTTTAAAATTTTAAATTCCTTTGGATTTAACTCAATCTTTTTATTTCCTTTATAGACTTCAAAGGTTTCAGTAAATAATTTTAATTCACCAGTAGAATATACTATATCCTTATGCTCTACATATTTATAACACCTTCTAAGGTTAGAGGCAACTCTAGCTGATAACTCAATTGGACTTATTGGTTTAACTAAATAATCATCAGCCCCAAGTCCTAGTGCCAAAACCTTATCTGAATCATTTCCCATTGCAGTAATACAAATTATAGGTATTGTTGAAACAGCTCGTACTTTTTGTATCACTGAAATACCGTCTACATTTGGCATCATTATATCTAATAAAATTAAATCTATTTTTTCATTTTCAAAAATTGTTAAAGCTTCTCTCCCATCTACTGCTTCAAATACTTCATAATTTTCTTTTCTCATATGCAGTGAAATTAGATTTCGAATATCTTTTTCATCTTCTGCTATTAAAATATTCATAATAAAATACCCCCTAAATTGAATCTATTAATTTATTTTATCACAGATTTATGGAATTATAGGAATTAATTTCTCAGTAAATTTTTTATTGCCCCCATAAAAATCTAACTGTATAATTATTATGTAAATATTTACCAAGAGGTGGCGATTTTATGATTAAAAATATTAGTAAAATATGCTCTTTTCTATTGCTATTTATCCTTTCCGTTCTAGCTTTAAATGAATTTAAGATAATGAACTATTCAGTTGACTTAAAAAATATATTTTATTTTTTAACCCTAATTTTAATAATGTTTTCTTCCGTCACAACCCTGCTTACAAATAAATCTGGTTTCTTTAAATTTGTAAGTGTAATAATAATGGTAGCACTTGTGGTGGGTGGTATTATGTCAATCCTTAAACCAGGATTGAATATATCTTTATATGTTTGCATTGTTCTTACGGTTGTGTATTCTTTCGTTGATATGTTTTATAAAGTTGCTTAATTTTGTGGAATGCAAACTCAATTTTGAAAAGAAAAGAAGATTACTTTGCCTCTATGCTAATTCTAGGAAATGTTTATAATTATTATAATAGCTTGCAAAAAGATAATTTTATAAATAAGATTATTTATTGCATTGGAAATGCTACTGTCACTGAGTCTACTGATAATAAAAATGAAGACACTACTGTTTCTAACACTGATGCAAAAGAAAAAGACAGTGATATAAAAAAAGAAAGTAGATAGTTTTATTTTTTACATAAAACTATCTACTTTCTTTTACTATCTTATTCGCTAACCATTACAAATATTATATATGTTTAATATGTTGGATTATATTTCTATATATTAATTTTCAATATTATTGAGTTTTAAACTTACCATGAAAAATTTAACTTCAAGTCTCTTTAAATAGTATCTGTCTTTAACTGTCATTAGTAAATTTTTTCTTATAAACTAATTCAATATGACTTTTGCTTACTTTATTATTGCTTTAAATAAGCATTTATAAACATATCTATTTCCCCATCCATAACTGCTGTAACATTTGATGTTTCTGCATTTGTTCTATGGTCTTTAACCATGCTGTATGGATGGAATACATATGATCTTATTTGGCTTCCCCAGCCCATGTCTTTTAGCTCTCCAGTTAAGTCTTCAATTTTTTCCTTGTGAGCTCTTTCTTTTAATTCAACCAATTTAGATTTAAGCATTTCCATAGCTGTATCTCTATTAGAAAATTGGCTTCTTTCATTTTGGCATTGAACAACTACCCCTGTAGGCAGATGAGTTATTCTCACTGCTGAATCAGTTGTATTAACGTGCTGTCCTCCAGCACCACTAGCTCTATAAGTATCTATTCTAAGATCATCAGGTTTTATATTAATATCTTGTTCCTTTGTAAGCTCTGGAAGAACTTCCATAGATGCAAAAGAAGTTTGTCTTTTACCATTTGCATTATATGGTGAAATTCTAACTAATCTATGGATTCCCTTTTCAGCTTTTAAATATCCATATGCATATTCGCCAGTAACCTTTAAAGTTACACTTTTAATTCCAGCTTCATCGCCTGGAATTAAATCTAGAGTTTCAACATTATAACCTTGTTTTTCACACCATCTTGTATACATTCTTAAAAGCATTTGAGTCCAATCATTAGCATCAGTACCTCCAACGCCAACATGTAAAGTTAAAATCACATTGTTTTTATCATATTGTCCGCTTAAAAGCACCTTCATATTGTAATCATCGATTTGAACTTCTATATTCCTAATCGTTCCAATTATTTCATTAGCAGATTCTTGATCATCTTCTTCCATAATTTCTTTCAATACTTCAACATCTTCAAGTTGAGATTTTAACTTATCAAACTTCTCCATTTTATCTTTTACAGCTTTGCTTTTCTTAGTAACCTCTTCTGCCCTTTTAGTATCATCCCAAAATCCTGGTTCTTGCATTTGACCTTCTAATTCATGAAGCTCTCTTTCTAAACCTCCACGGTCAAAGTGAAGCCCCCATTTCATCTATAGATTTTTTTATACTAGGAAGCTTTACTAATTCTTTTTCAAGTTCAATAATCATCTATCTTCACCTCTTTCGAATAATTATACACCTTTAATAAAATATACATAACTTGCTGCTTTTTATTTTTTTGCGTGCCTTAACTAAATAATAAATTATAAATGATTAATTATCAATTAACCATCATTAATAATTTTAATTTTTTAAAACTTCTTTCAAAAAATTCCGTAGAAAATCTCAATCAAAAGTGCCCTTATAATAGACGCTTCTGCTTAAAATACCTACGGAATTTATTATATCATATATATTATCTAAAAAACTCCACAGAGTTTTCTCTCTTAACTATAAACTAACTGTTAATTGTTAACTATCCAATGACCTAAGCTTCTCTTCCACAACAGTTCTTGAATTTATGTCCACTACCACATGGACACAAATCATTTCTTCCATGCTTATCAAGATTTCTAAGTGGCCCTACAGGTCCTGCGCTTGGTCCACTTGCTCCTGGTGCTGCATCAACATGAACTGCTGCAGTTTCTTGTGCAACTCTTACTCTTTCTGGAGCTCTTTCTATCTTAACATGGAATAATAGTTTAACTGTTTCTTCCTTGATTGCTTGAATCATTTCATTAAACATTTCGCTACCTTCCATTTGGTATGCTTGAACTGGGTCGATTTGTTTAAATGATTGAAGTCCAATACCTTGCTTTAAGTGATCCATATTATCTATATGGTTCATCCATTTAGTATCAACAGATCTTAAAACAACAACTCTTTCAATTTCTCTTAATCTTTCTGAAGTAAATTCTTCTTCCTTTTGTTCATAGAATTTACATGCAGTCTCATAAAGACTTTCAATTATTTCTTCATTTGAAAGATTTTCAAGACTAGGTAAATTAACTGAATTTGGTGGTATACAAATTTCTTGCAGCGCCATCATTAAGTGTAAGAATTCTTCTCTATAATTTTCAGTTTCACCTGTAATATGAGTATTAACAGATTGAGCTATAATTTCTTTTGTCATTGATAATACTTCTTCTTTTACATCTTCACCTTCAAGAACTTCTGCTCTTTGCTTATAGATAACTCCTCTTTGTATATTCATTACGTCATCATAACCTAATAATTGTTTTCTTATATCAAAGTTATTACCTTCAACCTTCTTTTGAGCATTTTCTATAGCTTTTGAAACCATTTTACTTTCAATAGCTTCTTCTTCTTGAAGACCTAATTTTTCAACAACACCTTGAATCTTTTCTGATCCAAATATTCTCATTAAATCATCTTCTAATGAAATAAAGAATGTTGATTCACCTGGGTCTCCTTGTCTACCTGAACGTCCTCTTAATTGGTTATCTATTCTTCTTGATTCATGTCTTTCAGTACCTACTATCTTAAGTCCACCAGCTTCAACTACACCTTCGCCAAGCTTGATATCAGTACCACGTCCAGCCATATTAGTAGCTATAGTAACCACACCATATTCTCCAGCATGAGCTATTATTTCTGCTTCTTGTTCATGGAATTTAGCATTTAATACTTTATGTGGTATACCTTTTTTCTTAAGCATACTTGAAACAAGTTCTGATTTTTCAATACTAACTGTACCAACTAGCACTGGCTGACCTTTAGCATGAGCCTTTTCTACTTCGGTTGCAACAGCTTTAATCTTTCCAATTTCAGTACTGAATACTAAATCTGGATTATCTTTTCTTGCAATTGGTCTATGTGTTGGAATAACAATAACATCTAAACCATAAATTTCTCTAAATTCATTTTCTTCTGTTAATGCAGTACCAGTCATACCTGATAATTTTTTGTACATTCTGAAGTAATTTTGGAATGTAATCGTAGCTAAAGTCTTTGATTCTCTTGCAATCTTAACGCCTTCTTTTGCTTCTATCGCTTGGTGAAGACCATCTGAGTATCTTCTACCTTCCATAAGTCTTCCTGTAAATTCATCAACAATGATTACTTCTCCATCTTTAACCATGTAATCTTTATCTCTTCTCATGGCAAAGTTAGCTTTTAAAGCTTGAGTTACGTAATGTTGTAATTCTATATTATCAGCATCAGCATAGTTATCTACTTTGAATGTTACTTCTGCTTTGTTAACTCCTGAATCAGTTAACATTACTGCATTAGCTTTTTCATCTCTTGTAAAATCCTTTTCTGCAACTAGTTTCTTTGCAAAATAATCTGCAACCTTATAAAATTCTGTAGATTTTTCTCCTTGACCTGAAATTATAAGCGGAGTTCTAGCTTCATCTATTAAAATAGAGTCAACTTCATCTACTATAGAAAAGTTTAATGGTCTTTGAACTCTTTCTTCTTTATAGATAACCATGTTATCTCTTAAATAATCAAATCCAAATTCATTATTAGTTCCATATGTAATATCTGAAGCATATGATTCTCTTCTTTGATCATTGTTTAACTCATGTACAATAACTCCTGTAGTTAATCCTAAGAAAGAATATAATTCTCCCATTTCTTCAGCATCTCTCTTAGCAAGGTAATCATTAACTGTTACTATGTGAACACCATTTCCGCTTAATCCATTTAAATATGCTGGTAATGTTGCAGTTAAAGACTTTCCTTCACCTGTTTTCATTTCTGAAATTCTACCTTGATGAAGTACCATTCCACCCATAAGTTGTTCATCAAAATGTCTTTTTTCAAATACTCTTACTGATCCTTCTCTTACAACAGCAAATGCTTCTGGTAAAATCTCGTCTAAAGTTTCTCCATTTGCTAGTCTCTCTTTAAATTCTAAAGTCTTTGCTTTTAGCTCTTCATCTGAAAGTTTTTTTATTGTTTCTTCTAAATCATTTATTTTTTGTATAGTAGGTTTAAGTCTTTTGACTTCTCTTTCACTATATGTTCCAAATACGGCTTTTAATAGTCCCATAATGTCATCCTTTCGAAATTCTATATTTCATATTTAATTTCTAATACATATTTAATTTATTTATAATTTACTTTATAAACCACGTATTTTCTAATTATAGCATTTTATCTATATTCTTTTCAAGAAAACTCACAATATTTGTATTAAATCCTATATAAATCATTGAATCTTAACAAATTATTAATAAAATTATAAGAATTATCTAAATAATATTGGCTAATTTAAAATTTATAAGAACCTTAATATAAGGTAGAATGTATATATATATAGCTTATTTTAAAACATATATAATTATCTTCTCATAAATTTTAATTCACTGTACAATTATTTTCTATTTTACCAAACTAAAAATAACTGTTCAAGATGCACCTAAATATGCCTCTTGAACAGTTAACTTTTAATGTATTATATTAATTCAGGTTCTAACAAACCATAATCTCCATCTTTTCTTTTATAAACTACATTTACTTTATTACTGTCAGCATCTTGGAATACGAAGAAGTTATGTCCTAGTAAATCCATTTGAAGAATTGCTTCTTCTGAATTCATTGGCTTAACACCAAATTTCTTTACTCTAACCAATTGCCCTTCATCTTCTTCTATTGATTTAACATCTATATCGCTTATTTCTCCAAATCTTACTGATCCACCATGTTTTCTTGACAATCTAGTTTTTTGTTTTCTAATTTGTCTTTCCAACTTGTCTTCTACTAAATCCAAGGACTTGTACATATCTGAAGTTGATTCTTCACCTCTCAATATAACTCCGTTAAATGGAATAGTAACTTCTATTATTTGTCTATTTTTTTGAACACTTAATGTAGCTTTTGCTTCCACATTTTTTTCAAAATACTTTTCCAATTTACTTATCTTTTTTTGCACTATTTCCTTTAGCGCATCTGTTAATTCCATATTTTTTGCTATAACTGTGACTTTCATAAACTCCAGCCCCTCTCTCCATGAAAAAGTTTTGTTAAATATATATATATATTGCAATTTTAATTCTTCAGCAAATTTAATTTACTATTCCTATTTGCATGTAAGATATTTTTTACAACATATATATTTGGATTAATATTATTCTATCACGTTTTCATAAACTTAACAAGATAATTTACTGATAATTCTGATAATTAATTTGACGAAAAAAAATCTAATCCCCATAAATAGGATTAGATTTGTCATTTTTTTCTAATAATTTATATATCTAAAAGAGTAAAGCTAGCTGACCTGGTCTTTGACCCCACACTCGCCTGCTGGAGCTTTTGCTAATAAAAATTAATTCCTCACTACTAACCCTCTCAGTTCTATCGACTGGCAGGACTTACTTCTATACCGCACCATGCTCCCTAGACATTTTATCTAAATTACGTGGATCGTTTTGCCTGCGACTAGCTTCGACTTTCAACCACAAACCTAGCTTTACATTAATATTATATATGACTTTTCGCTAAGGTCAAGAGTTTTATATCCACAAAGTCAAATTTTTTTAATAATTTATATGCTTCTTTAAGTGTTGCACCTGTTGTAGCCACATCATCTATCAATATAATTTTTTGATTTTTTATTTTTATTCCTTTTTTTATTTTAAACGCATTTTTTATATTTTCAAATCTTTCATCCTTTTTTAATTTCTTTTGCACCTTAGTTTCTTTTGCTTTAATTAATACTTCCAAAACTTCAATTGATAAGTCTCTAGATATCTTTTTTGCTATATATTCACACTGATTAAAGCCTCTAACTTTCTCAGCTTTTTTTGATAAAGGTATATAAGTTATTATATATTCCTTATAATTGAAATTTTCAGTAATATATTCTTCTAAAATTTCTGCGAGAATATCTCCTGCTGTAAAGTTATCTTTATATTTAAATTTAAGTATTAGCTCTTTTAATACTCCACCATAATATCCATAACTTATTATTTCGTCTTGATATGCTTCCCCTATAAGCTTAATACTTTTTTTGCAAGTATCACATATACCAAAACAATCTTCTTCCTTACATATAATGCAATAATTTTCCCTTGGATATATTACTTCAATTAATGCTTCCCATAATTTTGCTATACTTCTCTTAAACGTTTTTCCCATACTCTTTTATTGAATTCTCTTGCCATATTCTTTGCTTTATCCATTTCTTCTGATATATCATTAGCTACCAAAAGTACTTCTGGTAATTCTGCTTTTTTATTTCTTATTTGCCCACATGTATATAAAATCTTTTTATAACTATAATTTTCATTATCAGAAAACATTACTACAATATCATCAATATAACAGCATTCAAGTAACTCCTCTATTTTATTAGTCACTATAAATATTGCCTTATTTTTCTCTTTTGATACCCCGTCACATTTTTTTATTTGATTACTTTTAGATATCTTAATTATTTTAACCTCTGAAAGCTTTAACTTATTAGTAAAATAGCTATAAACCATATCAACTTTTTCCTCAGTTGGTACATAAATCCCTACTTTATGATTATTTTCTTTAAACCATTTCAAATAGTCATAGAGAGTATATGGAATATCTATATTTAAATCTATTCTAGTTGTCAATATCCTAGGCTCTACAAAAGGTTTTTTATAATTGTATGCTGCAAGTTCAAACTTTGCACCTACTAAGGCTAGTTTTTCTATACTATATGCTAAAACTCTTCTACCTAAATTTGCACAAAGCTCTAACTTATCTCTTAAGTTCATACTGCTTAAGTTTGAAAAATACGTTATATCATCAAAAATCACTAAATCATATTGTCCTTCAATTTTGTCTATATTATCATAATGTATAAATGTTAAATCAGTATCTGAAAAACCTTTTTTTATGTATGAGTGTGTTATTCTTAAATTTACATCTCTTATTTTATTAATTAATTGTTTGTTTTGTTCATTTTTTCCCCAAACATATAACACTTTCTCATTACTTTGAGCAATCTTACCAATTATATCTGAAAAAACACAAGCTGTATTAAAAGGAACTGTGATTATTGTTAAAAACTTAATATTTTTTTTATACCAATAATCTATCTTATCATAGGCATACTTTAAATCCTCTTCTGTTATTTTGCATATATCCTCCATAATCCTCTCTCCTTTCAATCAGACTTCAAACTCATCTTTAGTGATTATATCTTTAATTCTATGTTTTAAAGCAGAATATCTTTCTATGCTATTAGTATTATTTATCATATACATTAACGCTTTTTGAAAACCAACTACTACTACAAGCTGTTTTGCCCTTGTAATCCCTGTATAGAGCAAATTACGATTCATCAGAAAAGGTGAACCCATAAATACAGGAATGATTACAACCTTAAATTCACTTCCTTGACTCTTATGGATTGTAGTTGCATACGCTAATTCTAATTCATCTAAGTTGTTAAAATCATAAATAACCTTTCTTTCATCATCAAATATAATGGTTAAAACTTTAGATTCTTCATCAATACTTTCAATGAAACCTAAGTCCCCATTAAAAACTCCTGCACCCTCATCGTCATCTCCAAAACCATTAATTCTAATCCATTTTAAGCTATAATTATTCTTGGTTTGCATGACTTTATCCCCTTCTCTAAAAATCATATCTCGAGAAGTTCTTTCTTTTTTATCCTTTGATGGTGCATTAAATATTTCTTGAAGCCTAACATTTAAATTATTAACTCCAAGTGTACCTTTTCTCATAGGAGTTAAAACTTGAATATCTTTTAATTTATCCCAAGAAGCATTAAACTTAGGGAGTCTTCTATTCATTAAGTCTATTATTGTATTTAAAATTTTATCTTGATCATTTTCATTAATAAAGAAAAAATCTTTATCTTTTTGATTTAATAAAGGCATTTCCCCTTCATTAATTCTATGTGCATTTACAACAATTAAACTTTCTTTTCCCTGCCTAAATATTTCTTTTAATCTTACTACCTTTATGTATTCACTTTCTATAAGGTCCTTTAATACATTTCCAGGTCCAACAGAAGGCAGCTGATCAACATCCCCAACAATTATTAACCTTGTGCCAAGCTTAATTGCTTTAAGCAGATTTTGCATTAACATTATATCAATCATAGATGCTTCATCAATTATTATTACATCACAATCTAATGGTGATGATTCTCCCTTTTCAAAGACTGATTCATCTTCTTCTGAAATCCCCATTTCTAAAAGTCTGTGTATTGTTTTAGCTTCTCTTCCAGTAGATTCAGTCATTCTTTTAGCAGCTCTTCCAGTAGGTGCTCCAAGTATTACCTTCATACCATTATTTTCGTAAATATGAATTATGGCCCTTATAATTGTAGTTTTTCCAGTTCCAGGTCCCCCTGTAATTATTTCTATACCACTATTAAACGCACCAATAATTGCTTCTCTTTGAGATAGAGCAAACTGTATTTTATGCTCTTTTTCAAAAACATCCACTTCAAAATCAACATCTGAATTTATAGTTGGTATATCTTGTAAGCCTAAAGTTATTATTTTACTGGTTACTCCAATTTCACAATAATAATATTGAAGCAAAAATCCAATTTCAACCTCATCAATCTTTTCAAGAATTATTTTATGCTGAGCTGACATATCATATATATTTTTTTCAATTAATTCTTTAGAGATTAATAATATTTTTCCACATTCTTCTATTATATTATCCTTAGGCATAAATGTGTTTCCAGAAGAACAAAATTGATTCATTATATATTTAATTGCACTTTGAATTCTAAATTCTGAATTACTTTCAACTCCAATACTCATAGCAATTCTATCAGCTGTCTTAAACCCAATACCTGTGATTTCTTCACACAGTATATAAGGATTATTAGATACTATCTGCTTTGCATTTGGTCCAAATTTCTTGTAAATTTTAAGACATTGATTATTAGTAACTCCATGTTTATTAAAATATAAAATTATATCCTTAAGCCCTTGTTGTTCTACATAAGATTCATATATAATTTGAAACTTTTTCTCTCCTATGCCTTCTATCTCCATTAATCTTTCAATGTGATTTTCCATTATATCTAAGGTTTTTTCACCGAATTGTTCTATTATCTTCTTAGCTGTAACCGGTCCAATTCCATGTATTATTCCAGCACTTAAATATTTTTCTATTCCATCTAATGAATTTGGAAGAAACTCTTCATAATCCTGAATATTAAATTGATTCCCAAACTGCTTATGTACTGTCCAATAGCCTGTTAATTTTACATTTTGACCTTCCTTCATAAAAGGAACTGTTCCAACAGCACTAAACAAATCCTTATCACTTCTGATTCTGCAAACTACATAACCAGTATCTTCACTTTTAAAAACAATGTTCTCAACAAAACCATTTAGGACTTCCATTAGAATCTCTCCAAATCTTTTAATAATATTTAGTTCAAATTTATAAGAATAATACAAATTCACTTTTATTTCTTTATTATATCATAATACCTTATATAATAATCAAAAGTGGTACACTATACTTCACTCTAGATTTTAGAAAAAGGTAAACTGTACCCTGTCAGTTAGACACAGAAAAAGAGGCTGTGTTAATTGACAGGGTACAGTTTAGCCGGTTTTTTCCAACGGAAGAGTACGCCTTATACAAATTTCTGTAATCTAATCCCTCCAATACATGACTTAGCAAGCGGACTGAATCATCTTCTCGTGTTAAATTTTCTAAATTTAATGGCAAAATAAATTGAAAATTGTCATTAAACTCATTATAATCTTTAGTGTATAATTTCTTTATTTGAATCATAACTTAATTATACAATCAATGTGAATTCTTAGGAATTCACATTTTTTATTTTTGCCCAAAAATGAGCTGTTGCAAAACTAACTACGTTAGTTTTGCAACAGCCCCTAAATATCATATTATAGATATTTCTTAATTTCTTCTACCTTATTTAATTGCTCCCATGGTAAGTTAAGATCATTTCTTCCAAAATGTCCATAAGCAGCTGTTTGTTTGTAGATTGGTCTTCTTAAGTCAAGATCCCTAATTATAGCTCCTGGTCTTAAATCAAATACCTTTTCTACTATTTCAACAATTTTATCTTCGTCAACTTTTCCTGTTCCAAAAGTTTCTACTTCAATAGAAACTGGCTTTGCAACACCTATTGCATAAGCTAATTGGATTTCTAATTTATCTGCAGCACCTGCAGCAACTAAATTCTTAGCTACCCATCTTGCAGCATATGCAGCTGATCTATCAACCTTAGTTGGATCTTTTCCCGAGAAAGCTCCGCCTCCATGTCTACCATATCCACCGTATGTATCAACTATTATCTTTCTTCCTGTTAATCCTGAATCCCCTTGAGGTCCACCAACAACAAATCTACCTGTTGGATTAATGAAATATCTAGTTTTATCATCTAATAATTCTGCTGGAACGACTTCATCAATAATATATTTCTTAACATCTTCTTGAATTTGTTCTAAAGAAATCTTGTCATCATGTTGTGTTGATATAACGATAGTATCAATTCTTTTTGGTGTATTATCTTCATATTCAACTGTAACTTGAGTCTTTCCATCTGGTCTTAAGTAGCTCAATGTACCATTCTTTCTTACTTCTGTAAGTCTTCTTGATAACTTATGAGCCATAAATATTGGAAGTGGCATAAACTCTTCTGTTTCATTAGTTGCAAAACCAAACATCATACCTTGGTCTCCAGCTCCAACTGCTTCAACTTCGTCTTTTTCACCTGCTCTTGATTCAAAGGCTTCATTTACGCCCATAGCGATATCTGCTGATTGTTCATCTATTGCTGTTAAAACTGAGCAAGTATCACAGTCAAATCCATATTTAGCTCTATCATATCCAATTTTTCTTACTGTTTCTCTAACTACCTTTGGGATATCTACATAACAATTTGTTGTTATTTCTCCCATTACCATTACCATACCTGTAGTTGTACAAGTTTCACAAGCAACTCTAGCAAGTGGATCTTGTGCTAAAATGGCATCTAAAACACCATCTGAAATTTGGTCACACATCTTATCTGGATGTCCTTCTGTAACTGATTCTGAAGTAAATAATCTTCTCATTTTTTTCTCCCCTCGACATAACTCTTTATCATAATCTTAATACATTTATTTTTATTTTAGTAAAATATATACATTCATTCAGCAAATATAATAACTTTTGACTCATACATGCCTCAAAATTATTTTACTAAAACAAAAAAGCTCTTCGATAAGAAGAGCGTAATTTCAGCAATACTTTCTTATCTTGTAGAAATACATCTACGGAATTGGCACCTTGTATAATACAGGTTGCCGGGTTTCACAGGGCCCTTTTCCCTCCACCTCTCTTGATAAGAGTTACATAATTTAATTTTCAACATTATGTTATCATATGATTTATAATTAGTCAATATAATAAAAACAGTATTTTTTTAAATTTCCCTTGTTTAAGTATGAATGTTATTCTATAATTAATATAAAATACTTTGATTGTCAAAGTATTTTATCATCGAATTTTCTTGTGAAAGGATATATGTAAAATGAATTTTAATTCACTTAAAATTGGAAATTTAGTTGCCCCTATTCCTGTTATTCAAGGAGGAATGGGCATTGGCGTTTCATCTTCTAAATTAGCGGCTGCAGTTGCAAACGCTGGTGGCATTGGAATAATTTCTGCTGCTCAACTTGGTTATAATGAAGATGACTTTGAAAAGAACCCTTTAGAAGCAAATTTAAGAGCTTTAAAAAAACATATTGCACTTGCAAAATCTAAAGCAGTTAATGGAATAATAGGAATTAATGCTATGGTTGCAACTAATAACTATGAAGATCATATAAAGGCTGCAATAGAAGCTGGGGTTGATTTAATAATATCTGGTGCTGGACTTCCTACTATGTTACCTAAACTAGTAAAAGATTCTTCTGTAAAAATAGCACCTATTGTTTCTTCTTTAAAAGCAGCAAAGGTAATATTAAAGCTTTGGGATAAACATGATAATATAGCTCCAGACCTTGTTGTAATTGAAGGTCCAAAAGCTGGTGGCCATTTAGGCTTTAAGGTTGAAGAATTGGAAGATGAAAATCTTGATTTCGATAAAATTGTTACAGATATAATAGATGAAACAAAAAAATATGCAGAAAAATATAACAAAGAAATTCCTGTTGTTGTTGCTGGAGGAGTTTTTGATGGCTATGATATTGCTAAGTATCTTAAATTAGGTGCTAATGGTGTTCAAATGGCAACAAGATTTGTAGTAACTGAAGAATGTGATGCTTCACAAGCTTACAAAGATGCATATTTAAAGTGTACAAAGGAAGATGTTCAAATAGTTAAAAGTCCTGTGGGAATGCCTGGACGTGCTATTAGAAATCCTTTTGTTAAAAGAACTCTTACTGAAAGAGAAAAAATAACTCATTGTTACAATTGTCTAACACCTTGTAATCCTGCTGTAACTCCTTACTGTATAAGCAAAGCTTTAATAAATGCAGTAAAAGGAAATCTTGATGATGGCCTCATCTTCTGTGGAGAAAATGCTAGCAGACTTACAAAAATGACTACTGTTCAAGAGCTTATGGATGAATTAGTTTCAGAAATCAAGAACGCTTAATTTTATTAAAAATGGACTGTTATAAAGAATTGCTCTGCAAAAAGCTTTCCTTGTAACAGTCCATTTTACTTTTCTTTATAAAATTATATTATTTATTTGTCTTACTATTAATCAACTATGCATTTTTGCACGCAATTACTTCAACTTCACATAAAACTGCTTTAGGAAGTTCTTTTACTGCTACACAAGAACGTGCTGGCTTACTTATAAAATATTTAGCATAAACTTCATTAAATTTAGCAAAATCATCCATCTCAGCAATAAAACAAGTTGTTTTAATAACATTATTAAAATCAATATTATTAGCTTCTAAAATAGCTGAAATATTTTTCATAACTTGCTTTGTTTGTTCTTCTATAGTAGTTCCTACTACTTCACCTGTTGCTGGATCTAAAGCTATTTGCCCTGAAGTAAATAATAAATCTCCAAAACTTACTGCTTGAGAATATGGTCCTATAGCTGCTGGAGCTTTTTCTGTATTTGTTACTTTTAACATTTTTTAATTCCTCCCCAAAATATATATGGCATCTTCCTTTTTATTGTTTTTGAAATGCCTTAATTATTGATTCTTTTACCTTAATTTATTTAATTGTATCACCTTATTATTTCATATACAATTTTTTGGATCATCATGAATTAAAAAAATACTACTGATGAGCACTCTAAACTTGAGTTAATCTATTCTTGATTTTATATTTCATATTTTTTGATTTTATGTTCTACATTGTTTATCTATAATTTTAAGTCTGTTCCACTCTTTTTTTCTTTAAGTAGCGTCTCTATTAATTGTACAATTTGTGCGCCTGCTTCTACCGGTACCATTCCATTTTTGTGTATATTTGATATTACAGTTCTTTGTGATTCTGCCTTCTTGCTACTTGCTTCATATGCCATGTAACAACTCATACTCTCTCCTGTTGCAAGTCCTGGTCTTTCCCCTATTAAAATAAGAGTAACCTTTGCCTTCAAAGCTTCACTTATTTTATCCATTGTAGCAACTCTGGCATGTTTAACGAAAATTGGAGTTCCTATTCTATATCCTTTAGCTTTTACTCCATCAACTATCATAGGGTATATTTCTTTCAAATTTGAAGTTATGGCTGGTGAACTTAAGCCATCTCCAGCTATAATCTGTACATCCACATCATTTATACATTTTTCTTTTATGACCTCTAAAACTTCTTCTGAAAAATTTCTGCCAAGGTCCGGTCTTGTTATATATTCTTCTTTATCTCTTACTAAAGTTTCCACTTTGAAAAAACCTAATTCGTCAACTACCTTTTCATCTACATAAGACCAAACTGCGTCCATTGCAACAGCATGATCAGCCCTAAGTCTTAAATAATCACTTGTTTTATATCTTGTGCCAGCTCTTCCTATGCAAATCCTTGCTGGTGTTGATTGTTTTAAAATTAATAAACGTTTATAATCTATTGGGTTATCTACTGAAACCTTAATAGTTAAATCAACAGCAGCTATATCATCTAAAATATCCTTTTCCATAAGTTACACTCCCATATTTAGAAATATTGACGGATCTCCTGCACTGCTTGTCAATATTCCATTTTTCATTATTCCAAGTTCTTCAATTCTATCTTCAAATTCTTTAATCGGTCTTTTATTTGTTACTTCTCTTAAAGCTGCAATATCATGATAACTTGAAGATTGATACATTAACATTACATCATCTCCGCCAGGAATCCCCATAAAATAACTACAGTTCGCTTGTGCAAGTAATACTGCTAAATTTTCTAAATCATTTTGATCTGCCTTCATATGATTTGTATAACAAACATCAACTCCCATTGAAAGTCCCGTTAATTTACCCATAAAATGATCTTCAAGCCCAGCTCTTATAACCTGCGCGCCATCATAAAGATATTCTGGCCCTATAAAGCCTACAACAGTATTAACTAGGAAAGGATTATATCTTTTTGCAAAGCCATAACATCTGGCTTCCATAGTAAGCTGATCTGCTCCATTATGCCCATCTGAAGATAGCTCAGACCCTTGTCCCGTTTCAAAATACATAAAGTTATTGCCCTTTGAAGCTTTTAATTCCTTCATCATTGCATATGCTTCATCTATTAGTTTTACATCAATTCCAAAACCTCTATTAGAAATTTCAGAACCTGCTATACTTTGAAACATAACATCCATAGGTGCTCCTTTTTTTAATGCTTCCATTTGTGTTGTTACATGAGCTAATACACAATTTTGAGTTGGTATTTTAAATCTATTCATAAAATCTTTGAAGGCTTTTAAAATATTAGAAACACTATCTATAGTGTCTACTGCTGGATTAAGACCAATTAATGCATCTCCTACGCCATAACTTATTCCCTCCATTACAGATGCCATTATCCCCTCAATATTATCTATTGGATGATTGGGCTGAAGTCTTGCAGATAGTGTTCCTAGCTTTCCAATGGTCGTATTACAAGTTGCTATATTAACTAACTTTCTTGATACACATATAAGATCCATATTACTCATAAGCTTAGTTACACCTGCTATAACTTCCGAAGTCAAACCATCTCTTATTTCCTTTATTTCTTCTCCACTTGATGACAAGAGAAATTCCCTAAAGTTTCCTATAGTCATCCCCTTAATTCTATTATATACAACTTTATTTACCCCATCTTGAATTACTCTAGTAATCTCATCTGTATCATAGTCTACTACAGGATTATTTCTTAAATCCCCAATAGTAAGTTCTGAAAGTACTACCTTTGCAGCCACTCTTTCTTCTATTGAACCAGCTATAACTCCAGCAAGTCTATCTCCTGATTTTTCTTCATTTGCTTTTGCAAGAACTTCCTTTACATCATTGAAATTATATACATTTCCAAAAAGGGTTGTTCTTAAAATCATATATGTCACTCCTTCTAAGAACAAAGGGCTACACCCTTTGTTAGTTAACAGTTATAAGTAATAATTTAATTAAAATAGAAAAGTTGCAAGTAATAAATTTATCCTATCCGATAGCTAGCATCCGTAATACTCCCACGTATATATGAAACGCCTCTCACTTCCTATCTATATTTATAAATTTTTCTAAACAATTTCTCCACTAAGTTGTTCCTGATCTTCTTCATTACTTGCTTCTTGAATTCTAGAATATACAAAGTAATAAATTATTGATAAGCCATAAGCACCTGCTACCCAAAGTACAGTTGAAAGGTTTGAAATAGTTAATGCTACTAAAAATACAATGGCTACTAAAAGTGCTATTGATGGAACTATTGGATATGCAACCTTAAATGGTCTATTTAAATTTGGCTCTTTTTCTCTTAAAATAAATAAAGAAATCATACTTATTATATATAATGCAACAGCTCCAAAACATGATATAACAATAATTACAGCAGTTTGGCCTGTTAATACAAATATCATTCCTATTAAGCTCATTATAACAATAGAATATACTGGTGCTCCTTTAGAATTTACCTTTGATAAAAACTTAGGTAAATATCCAGCTCTAGACATTGCAAAGCCTTGTCTTGAATAACCAATTATTATTCCATGTAAACTTGCTACAAGACCAAATAATCCAATAAAACTCATTGCTTTAGATAATAAACCTGCTCCATATATTCCTTCTAATGCTGTAGGAAGAGGTGAATCTGTTGCACTTAACGCACTTGCGTCCATAGTTCCAGCTGTTACAAAGAATGTCCCAAGAGCTAATATAACAAGAGTAACTATTCCTAAGATAAAGCCTTTGGGAATATCTTTTTTAGGATTTTCACATTCTTCTGCAGACATTGCTCCTCCTTCTACAGCTAAATAAAACCAAATTGCAAATGGTATTGCACTAAATATCCCACTAAATCCACCTTTAAAAACTTCTCCACCCAAAATGTTATTAATTTGAATATGCACCGCACCTGCTCCTATAAATAAAAGTAATCCACCTATTGCAATAATAGTAACCACAAGCTCAATTTTAGCTGCCGCTTCTATACCTAAACAATTTATAAGCACAAATATTCCATAAGCAATTAATGCTGCCAAAACTGTTGGCACTGATGGTACTAAGAAATTAATATATGCACCTATTGATAATGCTATAGCTGGAGTTGCAAATAAAAACTCTACTAAACATGAAAATCCAGCAATAAACCCACCAAACTTACCAAGAGCTCTTGAAGCATATTCTGAAGGTCCTCCAGCATGCGGAATGGCTGTTGAAAGCTCTGCATAACTGAACATAAATGTAGTATAAAAAACTGTAACTATTAATATTGCTATAGTAAATCCAATAGGACTTGTCACTTCTAGAGCATAATTCCACCCACAATACATCCCCGATATAACCATTCCAACAATGATTCCCCAAAGTTGCATTGGCTTTAAAGTCTTTTTCAATTCATTATTCATTTTTATCTCCCCTTATTTATACATTAATTTACAATTGACAATACTATTTCACACGCTTTATTTATTATGTATATAAGTTCTAATTAAATTTCTACATTAAAGATGTATCCAGTAAATAAGTATGTGTTGTTTATTTATTGGAACGTATATATGTTCCAATTTAAATTTTAAGAAATACTGAAGGGATTTCATCCTTAATTATGAATTGTTAACTGGAATAAATATATTTATTTTTAGCTGTTATATATCAATGTCTTTATAACTACTGGCACCGCATCACCTATTGGCAATCCTATATCAATATAATCTTCATTACTTGTAGATATTTTATCTATACATATAACCGACTTTTTTTCTTTTAAATTTAAAGAAATTATCTGACCTAATGCCTTTGCAAAATCATTTTCCAAAACTACAATTATTGGGCCATTAATTTCTTCAAAAAGTTTTATTATTTCATTTCCAATTAATTTAATTTCTTCATAGCTTGGACTTTTAGGTCCTATGAGTGAAACTGCAACTACTGTATCTTCATACATCTCAAGCTTTTTCATCCCTTGAGTGTATATTTCATTTAGCTTCTCTTCTTTCTCAAAAGGTTTTATTATAGGTATATTTTTAATAGGCATTACAGCTTTATCAAAAGTTATTGTGCTTCCACTTATTTTTAAAGAATGATTTCCTACTCCAATTACTGTTGCCCTTATTTTCTCTTTTGGTGATAACAGTTTTTCTCTATACTTCTCAAATTCCTTGCTTATGCAGTATCCCAAAAGCGGCCCTATATCATTATGCTTTAAGACAGCTTTAGTGCTAATCTGTTTATGAAATTTCCCTATATATTCTCCTATCCCACCTGAAAAGCTTATATAATCAGCTTCAAAAGTCTCAAACCTTTCACTTATAAATAACCTTTTTGTATCTTCACATATTTCTTTTAAACAACAAACCTCTAATAAACTTTGAGCTAATTTTTCACACATGCTCTCTAAAGCCTTTAACTCTAACATTTTTCCTATTTTTATACTTATACCAAGTTTCTTTATAAGAAATTCAATTCTTTTTGAAATATAAATAACTTCTCCTGCATCATTAAACTTTATAAGTCGCCCCCCAATATCTAATGCAAAGGTCTGTTCACATTCACCACAGTTGAAAATAGCTATGTTAGTTGTTCCCCCTCCAATATCAAGGTTTATTATTCTCCTATTAAGATTCTTTGACTTTTCTGCTGCACCAGAACCATATCCTGCAAGCAGCGATTCAAGCTTAGATCCAGCTGTTGCAACTACAAAATCCCCTAAATACTCTGACAGATTTTTAGATACTTCCATTGCATTTTCTTTTCTTGCAGTTTCTCCAGTTATAATTACTGCACCAGTAGATATGTCCTCTTTTTTTACTCCACTTGCATTAAGTGCTTCACAAACAATAGCTTTAACCTTCAGAAAATCTATAGTTACTTCATCTAAAAGAGGCGTAAATACAATATGGCTTTTGTATATTATTTCTTTTCCCTCAATTATTGTTTCCTTAATCAATGAGGCACTTAAAATATTTTTAAGCTTTAGCCTGCTTACTATTACTTCAGTTGTTGATGTTCCAATGTCAACACCTATGCTATATATTTCACTTTTAAAAATATATTTTCACCTCCATAACCTCAATTAAAATATATTTTCACTTCCATAACCTAAAAAAGAGGACAATAGGCCAAAATTAAATTTGACACCATTGTCCTCTGATATTTCCACTTTACATTTTAGAAAGCTAAAAATTCACAGTATAAAATATAAATAAAAAAAGAGCGTTCGAGAAAAATTTTTCCTCAAACGCCCTTGTTTAAATCAATATAGCAATTATAGAACTGTTATATATCTTTGTCAATATATATTTTGCAATTTAAATCAGTTTCATCCAATTTTTCCGTAACCTTACTTACAAATATTTCTACTAGCTTAGGATCAAATTGACTCCCTGAATATTTTTTAATTTCTTCAATTGCTTCATCTTTTGTACGTGATTTTCTATATGGTCTGCAGCTTACCATAGCATCATACGCATCTGCAATTGATAAAACCCTTGCCATTAATGGAATCTCTTCACCTTTTAGTCCATTTGGATATCCTGACCCATCATACCATTCTTGATGTGCAAGAATACACTCTCCTAAAAATGATATATCACTTGAAGATGAAACAATATGATATCCTATTTGTGGATGCTTTCTTATCTCCTCCCATTCATGACTATTAAGAGGTTCTACTTTATTTAAAACACTCTGACTTACAGCTATTTTCCCAATGTCATGAATCTCTCCCAAAATTTCTAACTCCGAAATTTTTTCTTTAGACAGTTTCATAGCTTGGCCAATTCTTTTGCATATTTTTCCAACTGATTTTGAATGTAAATCATTTTGCTCACTTTTTTCATATAGTGTATTAATAATTATCTTTATTGTTCTGCTTTTTACACTTTTACTTTCCAACATTTTTACTTTATACATCATTTCTTCAGCATTTGTAACTGATTTCATTATATCAGCATCTTTAGTAATTTTAGTATCATATCCTAAAGAAATTGATATATTTAAAAGGTCTACATTTTCTTTTACGCACTCGTTCTTTATTCTTTCACTTATTTGCTCTGCATCTTCTTGGTTAGTTTTAGGTAATAAAATTATAAACTCATCACCGCCCCACCTTACAACAATGTCACTATTTCTACATACTCTAGTCATTATATTAGCAGCAGATACAAGCAATTTATCTCCCACCAAATGTCCAAAAGCATCATTAGTAAGTTTTAATCCATTTAAATCTCCCATAATTACAGAAATGGGTAAGTTTTCTTCTAAATCTATACTCTTGATTTTTTCATTAAAAAAATTTCTATTATATACTCCTGTTAACCCATCATGGTAAGTTATATAATCTATTTCCTTATCTTTAGCAATTTTTTCTGATATATCTCTAAAATTGATTACCATACCATATATTTCACCTTCATTGTCTTTAACAGGAGAAATGTCATATACTATAGGGATATCTATTCCTGATTTTGATTTTAGGAGCATGTTTTCTTCATTTTTTATACGTTCTCCCTTATGTATAAACTCTAATATATTTTCAGTAATTTTATTTTCATCATTACTATCATAAATTTTAAAAACATCAAATATTTTTAAATTTAATATCTCTTTTTCTTTCCATTCTGTTAATCTCTCTCCAGTTTTATTGATAATAGCAATTTTTCCATGTAAATCAGTTACTATTATTCCTTCATCTATTGATAAAAGAGTGCTTTTAAATAATTCTCTTTCCCTTATTTCACTCCCTATATCAGTTAAATAAGTAATGAAATAATCCTTTTTAGGAGAATAAATTTTAATCTTATACCACCCTTTTAATTCTTCTAAATATTGTTCAAATTCACGTTCTGAACCACTTATTGTAATATCCCCATAATATTTTATACAATCAAATTTATTATCATTTATAGTTGGTAATATCTCAGTAATTTTCTTTCCTATAATTTGATTTTTATTTAACTTCATAATTTTTTCAAACGCATCATTTACCTCTATATATTCAAAATCTTCTGGGGCCCCATTTTCATCTAATATTAGCTTATGTAATGCATATCCAAAAGGTGCTTTTTTTAATATTTTCTCATATTCTAAATCTTTCATTAGTATATCATCCTTTCAATTAAAGCATTTAATTATCTTTTAATGTGCATTATCATACTGTTTGTTAATCATAATTAAATTGTATTTAATATTTTTACATAATTTGAAATAAATCTCTTTAAATCAGACTTTATATGTGAAAATAATCTAATTATTCACATTTTTCTCACATTTAAAGTATAACATATTTAAATTAGTAATATAATATTAATTTAATACTTTTCCACATAAATATTTATTAATTATATTTTTCTGGTTACCAAAATATATTAATCTTTCTATTCGCTCTTCTATGCTGCCTTTACTTACCGTCCACAAATTCTCATCATCTATTACTAAAGCATCAAATTCATAACCTTCTTCAAAGCTTCCAACTTTCCCAAAAAATCTTCCACCACCTTTAGTTGCTAAATAAAAGGCTTCTGGAATCGTTAAAGGTTTTTCCTCCTCTTTAAAACATACATATCTTAATTTCGACATTTTTATTACACTAGCCATTACAGCTAACATATTTAAAGTTTCTCCACCTGATATATCTGATCCAAGACCTATTTTAATGTTTTTCTTTAATAACTTACTAATTGGTGATATCCCACTGGACAAATTTACATTAGAAGTTGGACAATGGGCTATTACTACTTCATTTTTTTTAATTGTAGCTATTTCTTCTTCAGTTAAATGAACACAGTGAGCCATTACAGTTTTAGTTTGTCCAAATAAGTTAAATTTATCATATACATCACCATAATTTTTACAATCAGGGTGTAATTCTTTAACCCACTCAATTTCTGATGGATTTTCTGATAAATGAGATTGAACTGGAAGATTATATTTTTCAGCAATCTTACCAAGCTCCTTCATTAAATAACCTGTACAGCTTGGTACAAACCTTGGAGTAACTATAGGCTTTACAAATTTATATTTTCCATTACAATTTTCTATCCATTGAATAGTCTTCTTAATTGAATCATCACTATCTTCCTTTAAGGTATCAGGACAGTTTCTATCCATATTTACCTTTCCTACATATGAAGATATTCCCTTGTTCTCTAATAAATCCATTAATATTTCTGTAGACTCCTCATGAATCGTCCCAAAAATAACGGCTCTTGTTGTTCCTTGATTATATAATTCATTAACAAATTCGTTATATATTTTTTCAGCATAATCTTTATCTATAAACTTTGCTTCTTCTGGAAAAGTATATGTTTCAAGCCATGGTATAAGCTCTTTATCATAACCGATACCTTTTATAGCAAATTGAGGTGCATGTGTATGTAAATCAACAAATCCAGGAATTATAAGCTTATTACTATAATCTTTAATCCCGATGCCCTCATATTTCTGTGGTAATTTATCATATACTCCTTCAACACAATTTTCTTTTACTACTATATATCCATTTTCAACTATATTAAATGCTTCGCTAGTTTTCGTATATACAATATTTCCTTTTAATATCTTAATGTTTTGCTTAGAACAATCCATATGTTCAACCCCTTATCTAGTTATACTCGTATTTATTATAATAAATCTCTTATATATTTCAGTCAAGATTTTGCTAAATCCTTCATAGTAATGTTCTTATTAATAATCCTAATCTTAAATTTTATTGGTCTAGGATTAATAAATTTATGTAATTAAATATTATTATCATTAAGACTTTTATTCCTATATATCAAATCATTTCTCTCTTCAAATCCTTGTGATTCCCAAAAACAATTCCCTAATTTGTTTGTATCAATAGCAACCAACACAACCTTATTAATTCCTTGCTTACGTTAAGTATTTCTAACTGCTGTATGATATATGTAACCTCTTCGTCCATCATGTCCACTCAAAATAACACCAATAATTTTATTTTCTGCTTCTGCAATAAAGCAAGTTTCAGGATTTCTATTAATATACTTTTGAATACCTTCTTTTGAATCATCTACACTTCGCATGCCCATTCTAGATGTATTAATCCATAACTCATATACACCTTCATAATCATTAATCGTCATTTTCCTTATCTTCATAGCGCTCTCCTAAATAATAATTTTTTAACGTTTATGGCAATGATGATGCCTTTGTTTACCCTCGCACATCACTGAATACAAATATTATAATATAATTGTATTTATTTATAAATCATGTACAAAATTCAATTATAACAAAATGTAATCTACTATAAGAAAGTATAAATAACTTTCTAAAAAAGAGTGTAAATGAATTTTTGTAAAATTAATCCATTACACTCTCTTTTATATTTAGATAATTATTCTAATGTATCATTTAATTATGATGTAATTCACCTTATAAATAGCAAATGATAATATGTATTTATATCTTATTCTGATACTTGTTAAGCTTTGCATAAATAAGAAATACTAGTACTATTTTAATCTTTCAATCCATTCATTCATTAATGAATTAAACAGTTCTTCTTGTTCTATTTGCAGATTATGCCCCGCTCTATCCAGTATAGCAAAAGTTGCTCTTGGAAAGTTTTCTAATATATTCCATGTATCCTTATAGCCAACACAATCATCTTGTCTTCCTAATAATATAACAGTAGGTTTCTCAAACTTTTTATTTACTTTGTCTACATCAAATGAGAATCCATAGCCATTTTTCATAACACTTTGCAAAAATTCACTATTTGCTATTTCAACACCTGTCATTATTTCATTTTTGTATCTTTCATAAATTCTTTCATTTTGAACTACGGTTGAAGAATTAAAATCCTCTGCTTCCTCTGAAGTTAATTTAGATAACAACGTACTATCTTTTACTAAAACAACATGTTCTGGAATATTTCGCTTGCTATAGTCTGGCACTATAAGTGGACAAATTAATGCAATCCCATCAACCCTATCAGACATTTTGTATATTATCCCCCTTGTCAGATAACCTCCATATGATTCACCAGCAATTAAAAAATTTTCATTTGGAATAATTTCTTCAATAAAATCAATTACAATATCAAGCATTATATCTGAATTTTTAACCCATTCTGCACTGTCCGATTCCCCCATTCCAGGTAAATCAATATATATTCTTTTATAATTATCTTTAATATTAAATACATTTTCCATGCATCCAACCATTAATCTATGATCTGGATAATAGCCGTGTATCATAATAATTGGTTTTCCTTCACCAATTATCTCATAATTTATTGATATATTTTTTATCTTACATTTCATTCCTTCTTCTCCTTTTACTTAACGAAATTTTAATTTTTAATCTCAAATATCAAATCTCTTCATTCTACTCTTCTTTTAAAAGTTTGATTATAAAAAAATTATACTATCTAAACCTTTGTTTGAATGAACTCGCTATAGTATAATTTTAAGTTTTAAATGTACAAATTTAAAGATAATAAACATTTCTATATTGTTCTTTACACAAAAAAGCTACCACTTATTACTATTATAATGGTGGTAGCTTTGAAGCTATTTATTTTTTGTATATATAATTTTCTTTATACTGTCTACGGAAAGAAAAAATTGTTCAGCTAAATTTTTAATTGTATGCCCATTCATATACTTATTGCGTATTTCTTCATTTCTATTTTTTATATAAATTCTACTACCTGAATTTTCTCCCCATTTTTTTCTTTTGTTCAATTCAGATGGAATATATATATATTCACCTTGAATATAATTTTGAATTTCTCTAACTAAATTATCTGGTAAAATCATTTCAGCTTTTACATATTTCACAAAGCTCAGCTCCTTAAATTTATATTACAAATTAAGGGACAAAGCCTGTATGCTATGAAATTTAAGTATTAAAGACAACCATACTTATTATTTCTGTGCAAATTGTCACTATATATCATACTTACAGACTTTGCACAGACTATTTTAAGTTCATCACGTTCTAGAAGTTCAAATCTCATATTATTACACCCCCACTAAATTTTTTACTTTATAAATAATATAATTTTAACAGACTCTAAAACTGCTATAAATTAGTTTGCAAAATCTTGCTATTCTATATTATGTCAATATTGTACACAAATTAAGCAAAACTTACCATATTAATTTTACTGGGTAAGATATTTTATTCTAATTTATCAGCTAAATTTCATCATATCAGCTTTAAGCAATAAATCTTTACATCAAGATTTCTATTATATCATCTATTTTATCTTTTATTGTTAGCCTGAAATCTCTCTACTTCTTTCTCACCTTGACTTACTACAAAATTATAATCACTTGAATAAGGTGTTTTAGGTTCAATCTGCATGATATCTCTCTTCACTTTTTCATTGATTCTGCTCGCTTAATTCTACTCTGTTCATTGTATATTCTTCTCCAATCTTCTTTTTAATCAATTCTGCACTTTCTTTTGGATTAAGCAAGTAGTAGAACGCTTAAATGTACTTTCAAATCATCATAGCGTGTTACTTGTGGCTATGGGAGCGAAGACGGTGCCCTTTACGGAGTCTCACTTTGGGTTGCGTATTACAATTTTCTGCCTTCGGTGACTGAGGTCTTTTGTCATACCTAAAATCAAATAATAAATTGTAAAATTAAACATTTTTACTTAATAGTGTAGATTAATTTTCACTTCTATTTTTTCATAGCTTACTTTACACTATCCACACTTTAATTATCTAAGCGCCCTAAATAAATTATTATAATAAACTAATAAATTCTAACTATAAGTTCTCCTAATTTTGAAATACTTAGAAAAAAGAAGTAATTGAAAGCAATTTATAGATTGTGCGTGATTAAAAGATGAAATTATTCGCCAAAGGCAAATATGCGTATTTCATCAACTTGTTATAAGGTATTTTATACCTTATAATATGTTTATTATAATTGCTTGATGTAATACTTTACGAATCAAAATAAGTAATTAAATCGATAATATGAATGGGGGATTTATATGTGGTCTAGAGAACAATTAAAAAGCAGAGCTAAAGCAGTTCTAAGAAAAACATATTGGCGTGCACTTGTGGTTAGTATTGTCATTGCTTTTACAGGAGGTAATAATAATTGGAGTGGTCGTAGTTATCACTCTAGAAATTCAGGCGACTATACTTATTCAGATGTCATTAATGGCAATTTTATAGATTGGAGTTTTATATTAATTGCATCAATTACATTTATAACATTAATGCTAATAATACTAGCTTTTCGTATTTTTATTGGATATTCCTTAGAAGTAGGTGGAACAAGATATTTTGTTCAATCTGCTCAATATAAAGATAACAAAAAATGCTTTAGATTTGGGTTTGATGGACAAAACTATATGGAAATAATAAAGACAATGTTATTAACAGACATTTTTATTTTCCTTTGGAGTCTACTACTAATCATCCCTGGTATCGTAAAGTCATATTCGTACAGAATGGTACCATATATTCTTGCAGACAACCCAAACATTGGAGTAAAAAAAGCTATTGCCCTAAGTAATGAGATGACTATGGGACATAAATTTGATATGTTTGTATTAGACTTATCATTTATTGGTTGGTATTTATTAGGAACATTTGCTTTTGGAATCGGTGTATTCTTTGTTATGCCTTATGATAATGCAACAAGTGCTGAGTTATATTTGGTATTAAGAAAAGATGCTTTAGAAAATAACTTGTGCAGCTATGAAGATTTATTATTAAATCAACCAATTTTAGATGATAATAATGACATGTGGTAATGCTAAAATTATATAGATAAAAATATTACAGCCGTCTGGGTAGTAATAAATTTAATTGACTATAATTACAAATAAACAAGACATAATCATAATAAATTAGAAGAAGAACTTTTAGTAAAGTGGGACTTCTTCTTTTTTATGGATAAAATCATCTTATTAAGATTTTATCCATAATTCTAATTATGTAATCAACACTCAAAGATTATTAAAACTGCTCTAAAAATGCTAGAATCCCTTTAGACTTTAGTAATATGTAACTTTTAAATCGTTAATTTTATTATTAAATTATTTATCTAACAATTTCTTGAATATATAAGTTCTAATAAAGTTTCTACATTTTAGCACATAGCCTGTCTATTGTTTGTGTAGGAGCTTTATTTATTGTTTCAATGAAATTTTGTATAGCAACTCTAAC